>Ga0265293_10000280_pt1 | contig 125676 bp, 95 predicted proteins | sample Munlanlewell138R_FD_192505 | JGI IMG/M metagenome (GOLD analysis project Ga0265293, IMG submission 192505) | Leachate microbial communities from a municipal landfill in Southern Ontario, Canada - Leachate well 138R | ecosystem: Engineered > Solid waste > Landfill > Unclassified | place...
GTTCTGAACACGCTTTAGTGTAAACGGAATAATTATCCAAGAATTTGTTAATACTTTTATCGCAGTGCAAGCAGGGCAACGCAGGAGTGCGACCCGACGCGTGCTGTGGCTTTAGGCGGTGAAACGGTGGACTGTAGGGTTCGCCGTTTTACATTTTTCCACTTCACCGATAATGCCCCGGCGGATAAACTCCCGCACCCACAGGTGCGGAACCCTCAAAATTTTATGCTACAAATCTATCTGCAAAATATATCATAATCTGACTATACGCCATGCTCCAATCGCGTGCTGGCATTGTCCACTTTTTCGTGATTTCCCTAACTGAAAGAAAAACTACCTTCCGTATAGAATCATCGGTGGGGAAAATCGCCTTTGCTTTTGTGAATTTCCACACCATTCGATGATATGCTTCCACTGCATTTGTCGTATAAATCAAGTGGCGTATCTCACTTGGAAACCCGAAAAACGTTGTAAGCTCAGCCCAATTTTCATCCCAAGAACGTAAAATCGCCGGGTACTTCTTATCCCATTTTTCCCGAAATTCCTCTTTTGCATACTCTGCATCATCAAGATTTACCGCACCATAGATTTTCTTCAGATCGACACAGATTGCTTTCCGTTCCTTGTATGAGACAAATTTCGTGGAATTTCTGATTTGATGGACTATGCAAAGCTGCTGCTTGGTCTTTGGGAAAACCGCATTTATCGCCTCGCTAAGTCCTTTTAAGTTATCGTGGCAGGCGATGAAAATGTCCGTGACACCGCGTTTTTTAAGGTCTGAACAGATTGACGCCCAAAAGGACGCACCCTCGTTTTCGCTTATCCATATCCCTAAAATATCCTTTTGACCATCCATATCAATACCCAAAACTGAGTAGACGCATTTGTTGACAATTTGATTATCTTTGCGAGTTTTGAACACGATTCCGTCAAAATAAATGATCGGATAAATGCTCTCCAACGGGCGGGACTGCCATTCTGTTAGTTGGGGCAGGATTTTGTCTGTAATTCTGCTAATTAAAGCCGGTGATGCATCCACTCCACAGACATCACGAAGGTGATCTTCTATGTCGCGGGTGGACATTCCTTTTTGGTACATGGCTATCACTTGGTGTTCTAAATTGTTGCTTTTTGTCTGATATTTGCCTATTAATTGCGGCTCAAACTCGCCGTTTCGGTCTCGTGGTACTCGGATTTCAGTTTTCCCCATTTGCGTTTGAAGCGTTTTTTTGTTGTAACCATTTCGGCTGTTTCCACTTAAATCCCCCTTGGAACTGTGTTTATCATAGCCTAAATGCTCTTCCATTTCTGCTTCTAACATTTCTTCAATTGTTCCACCGAATAAACTTTTTAACATCGCATGGATATCTTCCATACTCTCACATTCCTACGCCAATAATCTTGCGAGTTCGTTTGCTTTCTCGTTCATTGATGATCATCTCCTTATCGGATATTATTACCAATTACACGGAAGTCTAAATGTCCTCGCAAAGCTTATCCTTTTGCCCCCATTTTGTTTGTGTAAAAATCAGTATTAAAAATCCCTTGCCCACCTTTCGGTATTGCTACCATCAAGGTTTGCCTTGAAGTATCCGTCGTTTAATTCCAGTGTGCGATAAATAAGAAAATCATCAACAACATTTAACGATACACAATTTTCACTATCGATGATAAGTTCATTTTCGCTGCCATCCGTTTTCATTCTGTAAATTCGCCCGTCATGCATTCGGTTTGAGTAATAAATATAGCCATTATGCAGGTTTTCCAACCCAAATGCTTCGGGTGAAACCAAAGTTTTGTCTGTACCGTCAGTTTTAATTTTATACAGACTATTATCGCCGTTAAAGTCTGTATAATACACATAATCCAATTCTACATTAATATTGGAGGAATATTCATTATTAAGTTTAGTAATGTTTTCTCCGTTTAAATCCATTTTGTACAGGCTATCATTGTCCTCTGCATTTGAATAATAAATCCATCCGTTATCGATGGCAAATCCAACTATGCTATTGGCAAGCAAAACCCTACCTTTCCCATCTATGTCGGTCCTAAAAAACTTTCACCAATCGTTGTCATAGGCAAGTATATAAAATATATTTTGCTCAGTAACGATTAGGTTATCGACATTCTTATTGATAATTCTCCCATTTTTAGTTCCATCTTCTCGTATTCTCCAGACCTTTCCGGGAATTCCGGCTGTATAATATATCCAACCATCCATATAGTTTAGATGATAGCTGTAATGCCCTCTGACCAGTTGTTCATTTTCACTGCCATCCGGCCTTTTCTTATAAAGATGGTCGTTATCATCCCGATTTGTATAATAAATCCATCCATTATTAATTAGTACAAGACCACCCCTTTGGATGTTGCCATTTGTATTTCCTATCAGATGATTTTGTAAGTTGATGTTTTCTTTTACAGATGAACAGCTTGTTAGCAAAAACAAGCATAGCGCTATGCACCAAACAAAAGTTACAGTGGCTTTTCTTTTCATACCAATACCTACCTTCCTGACTTTGCTAAGTCAATACCGTATTGCACCCAAAATGAATCTGTATATGGGAACCCGCCATTCCTCTTGCATTTTATAGTTCCAGTCTCCGTAAGACATGCCGATTAGGAAGGTTACAGAATCTTCAAAATAACTCCCTTCGCCAATTTGGTGCGCAAACTTCATTATACCCGTCTTCATGCTTTGTTGATAGTCAATCGCTGATTGTGCGTTGATATGAAGTTGATTCATAACCTCATCTTGCGCATATTTTATTGGCGTTTCATTTCTTGCTAACCGTCTAATCTCATTTGCTGTATTGTGCAATTCATCTCTATTGGACTGGCTGTCTGTACTCATCCACCGATTTCCTAAGTCCACCAGAATTTTGTAGGTACCTGAGTTCTCTCCAAACTCATCCCTATCTTTTGGTTGCGTAACACTCGTTTTAACCTCTTTTGAAATTAAGCTATTATTAGATGAATAATTTCCGCTGCTGCTAAGGCTATACCGCTCATTATTAACTAATGCCCCATAATCCCTTGCTTTGATTACATCATTGGTTTCATTTGCATTATACCATTGTTTTTTATAAATGTCACCTACTTTATTTTGGTGTTCTTTCGGTGAGCCATAGTATTTCATTGGCTGGGTTCGTTCAATATCAGTTCTTGCGGCAAGGTTCATTGCAAGCGGGTTGTTTACAAGCGGTGGCAAAGTTACATGGGAAGCCCCATTTTTTACAACCCCCTCGTTAATCGCAGCAGACCGCTTAAATGTGTCTATTATCGGCGGCTTGGTTGTCCGAAATGATGTATTACCATATACAGGATGTGCAAAGTTTTCGTAAATGTTCTTTTTAGAATTTCTTGTTGACATGCTATTAACCTCCTTTTTGCAAAACAATGATATTCACCAAGTAGAATAAATTTAATCTTGCGTGGTGTTTGTTTTGCATTGTTATTGCCATACCATATTATACCATATATTTCGCAAAAAGTTTTCCGCACTTTTTCCACAGTAATAATTCAGACAGTTGATGTGCGAAATAAAATAGCAAGCTTAAGCAGCTCGTTTTCGATAAAACTTTATTATCAGAAATGTGGCGAATAAAGTTCCTTATTTAATTTCAGTTATGTATAACTTGTTGATCGAGCCTAACGCATCGTGAAAACAAAGGGCTGTAACGGTGAATTTGCCCTTATGTGCCGATTTTATAGTAAGCATTTTCTGGTGAGCGAAATAACAGGTACAACAGGAAAAAATCGAAACTTAAACGAAGATTTTACTTTTAGGTTGGTAAAACCAAAGGGTATAAAAATTTTATTGACAAAAACATCATTTTATTATATAATATTTTTACTGTCAAAATACATGATGTTTATTATTACTCAAACAATTGGGAGGATATTAAGATGGTTAGAACTTATCAACCGAAAAAAAGAAAGAGGAAGAAGGAACACGGGTTTAGAAAAAGGATGGCAACATCAAGCGGGAGAAAGGTTATTGCTCGCAGGCGCGCAAAAGGTCGTGCTCGTTTAACGGCATAAGTTAGGGTGAAAAACACTATTTCGCTTAACCAAAATATGCTGTTTAAACGGCTTTATTATCGTGGAAAGCGTCAGCATAGCCCGATATTAGTTATGCACAGTATGCCGAACAGATTATCTTGCAATCGCCTTGGAATAACAGTCAGCAAAAAGCTTGGAAAGGCTGTAAAAAGAAACAAGGTGCGCAGGAGGATTTATGAGGCATTCCGTTTATATGAGCCTGTTTTGAAAGTCGGCCATGATATTGTTATTGTTGCAAAACAAAAGGCTTTGTTATCAGAGTTTGGTCAGTATTATAACGAAATTGGCGGGGTTTTAAAAAGGGCTAACCTGTTTAAATAGCATTTTATATTTTCATTAAAAGCGCCTTGCCAATTTGAAATAGGTGATTTTTTTAGGTATTGGCGTTTATCAAAGGAAATTAAGCGGTTATAAATAATTAATTGCCGCCTTTTTTAGAAATTGGGCTGTTTATATGAAATATATTTTCATTGCATTAATAAAATTTTACAGGCGGGCGATTTCACCATTAAAAAAGCCTTGTTGCCGCTTTGAACCTTCGTGTTCTTTGTATGCGCTTGAGGCGTTTGAGCGCTATGGGGTGTTTAAAGGGTTATTTTTATCTGTTAAAAGGGTTTTGAAATGTCACCCTTTTTGCAGCGGAGGATATGACGCCGTTCCGTGAGCGGTTGCCATGATAAATACGCTAAAACGGTGTTGAAATGCAATTATTTTTCAAAGATTAAAAAGCAAAAAGCGATTTTGTGCAGTATTTTAAAACAAGTATGGAGGTATAAAAGGGCTGGATTTTCGAATTTGTAAATCTGACCGGTGGTATCTCCGCTAAGACAAGTAAAGGGGCGCATGCATGGGATTTATTTCAAGACCGTTTGGATTATTTTTGTTTTGGCTTAACAATTTGCTTGGCAATTATGGTGCGGCATTAATCTTTTTTACCCTAATTGTTAGGATTATTTTGTTACCGCTTTCATTTAAACAGCAAAAATCAATGCAAGATACGCAAAAAATTCAGCCTGAATTGGCGCAATTAAGGGAAAAGTATAAAAACGACAAACAAAAGCTAAACGAAGAAACAATGAAGCTTTATAAAAAACATGAGATAAACCCTGCGGGCGGATGTTTCCCGCTTTTGATACAGTTTCCCATAATAATAGGGTTATATCAAGCAATAATAAAACCGTTGACCTATATGTTCGGTTTATCCGAAACGCAGCTCTCGATGCTTATTGAAAAGGTGAACGAAGTGTTGGTGTCAAAGGGGCAGCAAGCGATTGGCGGAATAGGTCGTTTTGAAATTGCGGTTGCGCAAAATATGAAATATTTATCTGCGGAAACGCTTGAATCGGTTGGCTTATCGGCTGCTAAATTAATTAATTTTAACTTTTTAGGTCTTAATCTTGCAGAAGTGCCGAACTTGAATTTTATAACTGTTTTATGGATTATTCCCCTTTTGGCCGCGCTTACAACCTTTCTTTCAACAAAGGTTTCAACAGCCGCCAACGAAAGCAGTAAAACTGAAGATAGCGCGGCATCTACTATGAAAACAATGAATGCTATTTTCCCGCTGATGACTGCGTGGTTTGCGTTTTCAATGCCGGCCGGTGTTGGGTTTTACTGGATATTGGGCAATGTAATACAAATAATTCAACAGCTTGTACTTAATAAATATTTTAGCATAAAGGCGGAAAGAAATCCGCTTGTTATTGATAATAAACCTTTTAGGGGAGGAGACGGCAAACACAGATGAATCAGATTAAAATAAGCGCAAAAACGGTGGATGAGGCAATTAGAAATGCTTTGGATGAGCTTGGCGAAACACTTGATAATGTTACCATAGATATAGTCGAGGAAGGCACTAAAGGTCTTTTTGGTTTGGGTGGAAAAGAAGCGGTTGTTATTGTAACTGCTAAAGAAAAGGAAGAATCGCAAATCCAATTGGCAAAAAGTTTTGTTGATGGGCTTATTGATAAAATGGGCTTAATTTGCGAAACAGAGGTTAGCGATGATGAAGGTTTTATAAAAATTATCATTACAGGTTCGGATGTCGGTGGTATAATAGGCAGACGGGGCGAAACTTTGGATGCGGTTCAATATCTTACAAATCTTTATGTTAACAAAGGAAAACATGGCGAAACCTATAAAAGAGTTCTGATTGATTCAGAAAATTACCGGGCAAAGCGCGAAGCAACCCTTGTTCGTCTTGCGAACAGTATGGCGGCAAAAGCGCTAAAAAACCATAGGGATATGATGTTAGAGCCGATGAATCCTTATGAAAGAAGAATTATTCATTCCACATTACAATCAAATTCAAAAATTATTACACGGAGTGTGGGTGAAGACCCAAACAGGAAGATAATTATCAGCCCCAAATAATCGATAATTTGCTGTGCGGAAAATCTTATCTTTCGCTTTATATTCGGCTGAGTTAGACGAAAAAGGAATGTATGCATGAACAATAGCGCCATCGCGGCAATTGCAACTGCTCCGGGAACAGCCGGCATAGGAATCATTCGGATTAGCGGAGATGATGCGCCGCAAATTGCTAAACAGGTTTTTAGCAAACCGATTATTGAAAACAGAAAAATGGTTTATGGCTCAATACTTCACGGCGACAAGGTTATTGACAGGGGTTTGGCTTGTTATTTTAAAGCCCCGAACAGCTATACAGGTGAGGATATTATAGAGCTTTTTTGTCATGGGGGCATTGTAGTTTGCAAAATGGCGCTTGAATCGGTATTGTCGTGCGGCGCTGTTTTGGCACAACCGGGAGAGTTTACACGCCGTGCATTTTTAAACGGACGCATGGATTTGGCACAAGCGGAAGCAGTTGGCGATTTAATCGACGCAAAAACAGAATCTGCGGTTTTTGCCGCCACAAATCAGCTTGACGGCAAGCTGTCAAAAAAAGTGTCTGATATAAGGTCTAAAATTATGGATATTACCGCGCACCTTGCGGCGACTTTTGATTTTTCCGACGAAATAGAGCCGATTTTAAGCGAAGATTTGTTGTCTGTGCTTGAAACGGTAAAGATTGATATTGATGCGCTTTTATCGACTGCTGATGATGGCTTGCTAATTAAAGATGGCATAAATGCAGCAATTGTCGGGGCGCCGAATGTCGGAAAATCCAGTTTTTTAAATTTGCTTGCGGGTGAGGACAGGGCAATTGTAACGGATATTGAAGGAACAACGCGAGATGTGCTTGAAATAGGCGTCAATATAAGGGGCTGTCGGCTAAACCTTCTTGATACTGCCGGAATTCGCAAAAGCCCTGATGTTATAGAACAATTAGGCGTGGAAAGGTCTGTCGGCGCTATTGAAAAAGCAGACATTGTATTTTTGGTTGTTGACGGTTCAAGGGAATTAAACGCGCTTGACAAACGGGTTATTTCACTTATTGATGGAAAAAACACCATTTGCATAATAAATAAATGCGATTTGCCGAAAAAGATTACTGCTGTGCCTTTTGAAAATAAGTTTGAAATTTCAGCATTGACAGGGTTGGGCTTAGATGAATTGTTATCTTTTATTTTTCAAAAATATTCAAAAGGGCATCTGTCTGCAAAAGTTTTAATTACAAACAATCGGCATAAAGAGGCGCTTATTTATTCAAAAAAGTTTATAAATAGTGCAATTTCTTCAACAACAAAGGGCTTGCCTGCCGATATTATATTGAGCGATTTGGAGCTTAGCCTTACCGCATTGGGCGAAATAGACGGGATGTCGGTGGGAGATGAAATATTAGAAAATATTTTTTCGCGCTTTTGCATAGGGAAATAAAAGCGTGGGAATGCTTGATATATTTATATAAATCCGAGGTGATATATAGATGGCTAATAATAAAGAGAAAAGGTTTTGCACAAGCATTGGCGGTCAGGCGGTGTTGGAAGGGGTTATGATGAGAAGCCCTAAAAGTACCGCCACTTCAATAAGAAAAGCTGATGGTGAAATTGTGACCAAAACCGAAGAAACCAAATCAATTTCACAAAAGGTTAAGTTTTTAAAGCTTCCAATAATCAGGGGCTGTGTTGCTTTTATCGAAAGCATGATTATAGGCACAAAGGCGCTTATGCTGTCGGCTGAATACTTTGATATCGAGGATGAGGAAGAATCAACTTCTAAATTTGATTTATGGGTTGAAAAGGTGTTTGGCGAAAAGTTAAAAGGTTTTGTTATTGGTTTTTCCATAATAATATCCCTTTTTTTTAGCATTGGTCTTTTTATACTGATTCCTGCATTTATAACAAGCCTTTTAAAAATACAAAGTAACAGCGTTAAAACCTTGGTAGAGGGCGGGATAAAGCTTTTAATCTTCTTTGCCTATTTAGTCGGGGTGTCGAAGCTAAAGGATATAAGGCGTGTTTTTGAGTATCACGGGGCAGAGCATAAAACTATTCATTGCTATGAATCGGGTGACGAGCTTACCGTTGAAAATGCAAAAAAACATTCAAGGCTGCACCCGCGCTGCGGAACAAGTTTTTTGTTTATTGTGCTCATTATAAGCATTGTGTTGTTTTTGGCAGTTCCTAACAGCGCAAGTTTATCGTGGGGTTCTCGTGCGCTTTACAAAATAATTTTATTGCCGATTGTTGCGGGGTTTGCATATGAAGCAATTAAATTTACCGGAAAACACACAAATACATTAACAAAAATAATCAGCGCGCCGGGTATGGCGTTGCAGTATATAACAACAAGCGAGCCGGATGACAAGCAGCTTGAGGTTGCCATTGCCGCGCTAAACGCCGTAAAACCGCCGGAGAGAGAATTGGCAGCGTGGTAATTGGCGAGCTGATTGAAAAATCGAATAATATATTAAAAAAAGCAGGTATTTCCGGGTATAACCTTGACACTCATGTATTGCTTTGCAAATACTTAAGTGTTGATAGGTTATACCTTTTACTAAATAAAGATGTCAAAATAAAGAATTCAGGCGAGTTTTTAGATATGGTGAAAAGGCGTGCGGCCTACGAGCCGGTAGCATACATAACCGGCGTGAAAGAGTTTATGTCGCTTGAATTTAATGTTACGCCCAATGTGCTGATACCAAGAATTGAAACAGAAATATTAGTTGAAAATTTAATCGAATATATCGGAGACAGCCATTTATCAATGTTGGAAATCGGAACAGGCAGCGGATGTATCTCAATCAGTTGCGCGCATTATTGTAAAAACCTTTCGGTTGAGGGCATTGACATTTCACAAAAGGCAATTGATGTTGCAAAGCAAAATGCAAAGAAAAACAGGGTAAAGGGAATAAATTTTATGCAAATGGACATTTTGCATTCAACTCCCAAGCGGCAATATGACATAGTGGTTTCAAACCCGCCCTATATTAAAAGCAGCGATATTGGGGGGCTTATGAAGGATGTAAAAGACTATGAACCAATAATCGCATTGGACGGCGGCGTCGATGGCTTGTTATTTTACTCGGTGATTTCAAAAAAAGCGCCGGCAAAAAAAATGATTGCTTTTGAAGTGGGGGAAGGACAAGGCGATGCGGTATGTTCTTTTCTTTTGGAAAATGGGTATGTGAACACAAAAAAAGTAAAAGATCTGTCAGGAATTGAAAGAGTTGTCTTGGGGTTTGGGAAAATTTAAGAGCAACTACCGAAAAATGTATTTTACAATAATATTAAATTGCTTGACATTTCTATAGATAATGCTAAAATTAAAATATGAGCAGTTTATCTATTTTATATATTTTTGCTAAGGAGGAAAGTCTATTATGAAGGTTAGAGTAAGAGTTATGTCGATGTTGCTTGCGATTATGTTTGTTTTCTTCGGCATTGGTGTCACATCAACAGCTGCTACATACAGCGATGTTAAGGAAACTTCAAACTATTATCAGGCTGTTTCATTGCTTTCGGCATTAGGGTTATTAAAAGGCTATGAAGATGGGGATTTTAGACCAGAGGGCGAAATTACACGCGCCGAATTTGCGGCTGTTGTTGTTAGGGCGCTTGGTCAGGAAGAAACATCACAATCATCCCAAGGCGCAACGCAATTTGTTGATGTTGCTAATGATTTTTGGGGGTCGGGATACATAAATGTTGCAACGAACTTTGGCATTATCAACGGCTATGGTGATGGCAATTTTGGTCCGGACGACAAAGTTACATATGAACAGGCAGTTAAGATGGTGGTTTGCGCTTTGGGCTATGAGCCGCTTGCATTGGGCAAGGTTGGAAATGACCCGGACGCTGTTTGGCCGGGAGGGTATCTCGCCGCTGCGGCAGAACTCAATATAGTTACCGGTGTTGCCGGCGTTGAAGGCACTCCGGCTAAAAGGTGGCAGGTTGCACGGCTTGTTTACAATTCACTTGATGTTAAACTTATGGAAAAGTCTGTGCTGCAAGGGCAGGACCGTTTTATTAAAAGTGATACAAAAACATTGCTAAGCGATAAACTGTTGGTTTATTATGATTTGGGCGAATTTCGCGCTAATACCGTTGAAACAGTTTCAGCATCGGGTGCAAAAGCGCGTGCAGGCGAAGTTATAATTTTTTCTTCAACACTTAGAAATGAAGAAGTTTATAAAGACGGCGGTGTTAATACCGCTAATTTAATAGGCAGGAGCATCAAGTATTACTATACAGAAAGCCCCGATGGGGTTAAAACTTTGCTGTATATAGAAAATAGGACTGATTTGTCTGATGTGCTTGTTATTGATTCTTCTAATATTGAAAGTCACACCGGCACCTTCTCAAAAGGTTTGACTATTAACTACTGGCAAGACAAGGATAATGATGTTAGACTAAGCACCGTTGATGTAATAGAAAACCCCACCATAATGGTAAACGGCGGCGCACCTGATGCAGGCATAAATGAGGATGCGCTTTATCCGCTGTCAGGCAGCATTGAACTTGTTGATTCAAATGGCGATGGCGCATATGATGGCATTTTTATTACCTCATATGAAACTTATGTCTTAAAATCAGTAAATTCTTCTACAAAAGAGATTGTTGACACTTATAGAACTTCAGCGCAAGGCAACACATTGAAGCTTGATGAAGACAGCTCTAACAATTTAATTGACATAAAGCGGGCTGACGGCACAAAGCTTACATTCTCGGGGCTTTCCAAGTGGAATGTTCTTTCGGTTAAAAAAGGCCGCAGCGGCAGCAGAGATGTTTATGACATTATCGTATCAAACGCTTCGGTAAAAGGAACTGTAACCGGGGTTGAAGATGAACAGTCAATTTTAATTAACGACAAAAAATATGAGGTATCTCAATATTATTTGAAATATGCAAACGAGAAGCTTGAGATTGACGACAGCGGTAATTTCTACTTAGACAAAGACGGCAAAATAGCAGGTGTTGAAAAAACTGCCGCAGCAAGCAGCAATTACGGTTATCTTGTAGGGATTGACTATAAGTCGGGGGTTTATAAATTCAGCATGCTCACACAAGGCTCCACAAGCGTTATGACATATAACGGAATTAGCAGGGTGCGAATAGACGGGGAGCTTTATACATCCGATAACGGCGTAAATTATTTAAGAGGCATAGTAAATAATGAAAGCATAAATATCAATGTTGATTTAAAAGGTAGGGAAGAAACGGTTGGGAATTACACCCCAATGCTTGTCAGATACACGCAAAACGATAAGAAGGAAATTACTTCCTTGCAAACTGTTGAATCAAGCGATTTGAATTTGCATAACTTTGGCGATAAAAGCACAACACAGTTTAAATATTCTACTGATAAATATAAGTTTACCGTAGGCACAGATGAGATGTTCAGAATCAGCACCAACACAATGGTTTTTGTTGTTCCTTACGATAGGTCTAACTCAGATATATACGCTCGCAAAGACTATAAGTTCTTTAAAAACAGTGAAAGCTATTATGTTGAAGCGTATGACACTTCGGGTGACTTCCACACGGCAAAAGCAGTAGTGGTATATGATTCAGGGGTGGTTGAAATAAACTCCAGCTCACCGGTTGCTATTATACAAGCAAAGCGCGCCGAGGCGAATTCGGACGATCCGGATTATGACGGAAAAATAGACGCCTATGTTTTTGGATATCAAAACACTGGCAGCAGCAAGAGTATAACAGCAAAATATAGTGATTTGTCAGGCTATAATATTGGTGATGTTATAAGGTATGAAGTCAATGCCAAGGGGTATTTGGAATTGATAGAAAAAGTTTATGATGTAACAGGCGACATGGAGAATGTTTCAATTTCAACAACTACGGATAGTACAACAGGTTATAAACTCAACCTCAATAGCGGGCTGCTTTACAATGTGGACGATGAAGGCGGGGAAACAATACTGCTTACCAAAGTGACCGACCCCAATAATGCCAACAAGAATGATTTTGACTTTAAAATCTTGTCGTCAACAATCGCTTTGGGGTACGATGCAACGCTTAGCAGCAGCAGGAGAGTTTATCCTTTAGATGGCGAAAGTAAGTTTGTGTATTCAACGCTTGACAGTTACACGGCATCCGAACAAACCGAAACGGTGGTTGCGCAAGAAGTGTTGGTAATTCAAGTTTTACGAGATGGCAACATTACACAATCATGCGTATATGTAATCAAGAACAGATAGCTTAGCCAACGGGCGGATGTTGCATTAAGCGGAAATTGGGGCTTATGCACCTAAACAGCTATATTTAATAGTTTCGTTGAAAGGGCTACATTTACCTAATTGTAGCCCTTTTTACTTTGATGATGTTATAAAAATGCAAATGCAAACACCCGATTGCAAAGGAGGAAGTGTTAATGAAGAACAAACCAAATATTGTTTTAATTAATTGCGATGATTTAGGATATGGAGACCTTGGATGTTATGGGTCCAGCCTAAACCGAACGCCTGTTATTGACAAATTAGCGAAAGAGGGAGTCCGTTTTACTGATTTTTATGCGGGCTCATCTGTTTGTTCACCATCGCGAGGCGCTATGTTAACAGGGTGCTATCCCAAAAGAATCGGATTTGCCAGCTTTGAAGGCAGGTGTGTTTTGTTTCCCGGACAAGGCATTGGTCTAAATCCAAGTGAAACAACTATTGCAACCATGCTAAAGGCAGAGGGATACCAAACTAAGCTGATAGGAAAATGGCATTGCGGTGACCAAGAGCAGTTTATGCCATTAAATCACGGTTTTGACGAATACTATGGGTTGCCTTACAGCAACGATATGGGCAGGCAAGCAGGCGGCAATCCGGACTACCCTCCATTACCGCTCATCGAAAATGATGATGTGCTGGAAGAACAGCCGGACCAATCTTCACTAACCGTTCGCTATACAGAGCAATCGGTGAAATTTATAAGGAAGAACAAAGACCGCCCGTTTTTTCTTTATTTAGCTCACATGCATGTGCATTTGCCATTGTATATTCCTCAATGCTTTGCAGATAAATCTCAAAACGGTGATTATGGTGCAGCGGTAGAATGCGTTGATTGGTCTACCGGTGTGATTTTGCATGAACTTGAAAAGCTTGGGTTGGACAACAATACATTAGTTATTTTTACTTCGGATAATGGCGCAAGGGGAGACTATGGCGGGAGTAATGCGCCCCTTCGCGGCAGAAAAGGCACTTCGTGGGAGGGCGGGTATCGCGTGCCATGCATTATTCGTTGGAAGGGTAAAATTAACCCGGCAATTTGCAATTCGTTGGTGGCATCGATGGAGTTTTTGCCTACAATTGCAGCAATTACGGGGGCGCAACTTCCGAAGAACCAAATTGACGGCTATGACATATCAAGGTCTTTAATGTGCGGCGGGGAATACCCTCGTGAAACTATGTTGTATTATAATAGAGAGAATTTAGAGGCAATACGATATAAAAGCTGGAAACTGCATATAAATCACTCTAATAAATATAATAACAGCAACGAGCAGGCGGTAGAATTGTATAATTTAGAAACAGATGTTGGCGAAACTACCGACATTGCCAATGAGCGCCCGGAAATTGTTGAAGAACTTAAAGCTTTGTTGGATTACCATCGAAATGACCTTGGGGATTCGTTTGTAAATATAAAAGGCGAGAACATACGGGACATTGGCAAAGTTGAAAACCCAACAATGCTGACTGAGTATGACGAAAATCATCCATACATAATTGCAATGTATGATAAAAGCGACAGAGGTTGAAAAGCCCGTTGCTTATTGTAAACATCTTTTGATAAGGAGCATATATTTATCTAAGCAGTAAAAAGCCCCGAGCGATTTTTGAAAATCGTTCGGGGATTTTTGGTTTTGTTGATTTTTTTAACCCACTAAAGTAAATTTAACGACAAATAAAAGCGCTATAACCCATGTAATTATATTTGTCTCTTTAATTTTACCCGTTAGAACCTTTAACAATATGTATGAAATAAGCCCGAATGCAATTCCCGTTGCTATGGAGTATGCAAATGGCATCATAACGATTGTCAAAAAGGCAGGAATAGCTTCCGTCATGTCAACAAATTCGATTTCCTTTATAGTGCTAATCATCAAAACGCCCACAAATATTAGCGCCGGCGCTGTTGCAGCTGAAGGGATAATTCCTACAAGCGGCGCAAGGAAAAGCGCTAATATAAACAATAGGGAAGTGACTAATGACGCCAGACCTGTTTTTGCGCCTTCTGATATGCCGGCGCTGCTTTCAACATAAGTTGTAACGGTTGATGTGCCCACACATGAGCCTACAATCGTTGCAATCGCATCGCAGGCAAGAGCTTTCTTCATGTTCGGCAGCGTTCCGTCCGGTCTTAACATATTTGCTCTTCTTGCAGTACCTAAAAGGGTCCCGATTGTGTCAAACATATCAACTAATGACAATGCAATTACAACCGTTAAAAGGCTTAATAATGTTGACCATATGCTTCCATCGCCAAGCTTTAAAAGCCCGGCAAAGTCAAAGTTAAACAAGCCATGCTCCTTAAATGCCGCAAAATTGGGCAGCGAAACGGCAAAACCGCTTATTTTTGTTACTCCCAAAGGAATACCGATAATGGTGCTTATAATTATGCTTATGAATAATGCGCCTTTTACTTTAAGTTTATAAAGAATACCAACAATTATCAAACCGATAATTGCCACAGTTGCACCTGCAATTTCCGGTGTCCATTCCGTGAAGTTTGCCATGGCAACCAAGGTTGCTTCGTCACCGACTATAATCCCTGCATTCTTTAAACCTATTAGCGTGATAAAAAGCCCGATTCCCGCAGAAATTGCAATTTTAATGTTATTGGGTATTGCTCTTACAATTGCCTCACGCAAACCTACTATTGTGATCAGAAGAAATAATACCCCCGAAATAAATACTGCCGCAAGCGATTGACTGAATGAATACCCAAGCGTTAGCACCATGGTGTATGCAAAATAAGCATTTAGACCCATGCCGGGCGCTTGCGCAAAGGGAATTTTCGCATACAGCGCCATCAGTATTGTTCCCACAAACGAAGCGATACAAGTGGCTATAAACACGCTATCGCGAACTGCGGCTGCTGTATCAGCCTGTCCCATTATATTGAATGGGTCGGATAAAATCGAGGGGTTTACAAATATAATGTATGCCATTGCAAAAAAAGTTGTAATGCCTGCGATAATTTCCGTTTCAAAGGTTGTGCCTTTTTCTTTTATACCGAAAAACTTTTCCAAAACGAATCTCCTCCTATGTAAGATTTTTTACTTGATAACTTTATCATATTACAAATATATATGCAATAGTGTAATTGACTTTTTATAAACTTGTGATAAAATATCATTATGCGGTTTAGGCGAAATGCCATTAGTAAAGTAACGGACGAGGGGTTTTTTATGGATAAACGATATCAAATAGAAATTGCAGGGCTCACACGCAGTCTTCAGGTTTGTAAAGTGTCTGAAGGGCTTTCAATTGCAGCATTTGTTATTTTTGGTGATGTGGAAATGACGGTGTCGGCAGCCCGTGAGCTTTTGAAAAAGGCTCCGCCTCACGACATTCTGATAACTGCTGAGGCAAAAGGAATACCGCTTGTTCATGAGATGGCGCGGCAAGGGAATGAAAGCAGGTACATTATTGCAAGAAAAGCAATAAAGCTTTACATGAAAAACATATTCTCGGTTGAGGTTCAATCAATATCAACGGCGCGCAAACAGCAGCTATTTATTGATGGACAAGACGCGCAGCTTATGAACGGAAAAAAAGTGCTGATTATAGATGATGTTATCAGCACCGGGGGTTCGTTGTTGGCAGTTGAAAAGCTTGTGAAAAAAGCAGGGGGAGAGGTTGTCGGCAAAATGGCAATACTTGCGGAGGGCGATGCAAAATATCGGGACGATATAATCACGCTTGCATACTTGCCGCTTTTGGATAACGAAGGAAACCCAATAAAATAAGCTGCCAAGGTCAAAACAATAGGGAAATATCATTGATATTTCCCTATTGTTCGGATTTATGTTTTTTAAAATAGTAATCAAACGCCAACCCGCCGATAATTATTATTGCAGTTATTGAAACTGCGGCTTCTGAAATATATTTTGAAAGCAATGAAATATAAAAACTACCGTATTTTGCATGAACATTGAGCAGGTGCAAAGCAAGACCGACACACATAAGTAAACATGAAAGCCGCATTCCGTATATAATGATACGGGAGGATATGTCGGATAACTCTTTGAATCTTCGATGAATTTTATTTATCATGTTGGGCAGCCTCCCTTTTTATAAGAACATTTTATCACAAAATATGCATAAATGCAAGGAAAAATGATTGCCTGTTATGGCGCTTTTTGGCGCGTTTAAGGCATTTTATTAGAATATTCGCCTACAAATTTCGGGCGGGAAAGGCAGAAGATTACAAACATGGAAATCGGCATATCAACAGCTTGTTTTTATCCACTTTATACAGAAAAAACAATTCAAATAATATCAAATTTGGGTTGCGGGCTTTGCGAGGTTTTTTTGGAAGCCGAATATGAGTACAACAAAAGCTACATTGATATTTTAAAAGAAAAGATGAATTTTTATAATGTTCAAACGCATAGTGTGCACGCCTTTTGCGCAACATTCGAACATCAGCTTTTTTCGGAATATGAGCGGCGCAGGCATGATGCGCTCAAAGTGTTTGAAAAGGTTCTGCAAGCGGCAGTTGGGGTGGGCGCACGCTCATACACTTTTCACGGTGACAAACGAAGTGACAGCTTTAACGAGATTGATTTTAAGCATTATTTAAGATGTCTTGATGAATTACTGCAAATGGCAAGCGCCTATAATATTGACCTTTCATGGGAAAATGTTGCATGGTGTCAAACATCCCGACCCGAGTTTATTGCAAAGGTAAAGGCGGATGCACCTTTGCTTAAGTTCACGCTTGATATTAAGCAAGCGCGCCGAGCAAATATTGACCCTAAAAAATATATTGATGTTATGGGCGGGCGTCTTATAAATGTTCATGTGAACGATTATAACGATGAAAACTCATGCATGCTGCCGGGCAGGGGAATGTTTGATTTTAAGGAGTTTTTTAAAACGCTAAGCGGCATAGGGTATAAAGGAAACGCCATAATTGAAGTTTATAGAACAAACTTTGAAAATCATGAGGAACTTAAATCATCGTTTGAGTATTTACAATCAACCATATAATGGCGTATAATAAAATATGAAGGTAAGGAATTTAATTTTATAAGCGCTATGCTAAGCGCTGTTTATTCATATCAAATATTTTTGATGTGTTTTACTATACACTTCAAATTATAAGGATAAACTTATTGGTAGACTTATTAAACTAAACTCTTGTATAAACTTTCCTGCTATGCTATAATAGGCGTGTTGAATAATTGATTTAACTTCAGAAAGCGGTGTTACGGTTGAAACAGCAGTTGAACGAAATAAAGGGCTTGGCATTGGATGCGCTTGCCTGCATAACATCTAAACAGCAGCTTGAAAGCTTTCGTGTAGAGTTTTTAGGCAAAAAGGGAAGGTTGACGCAGGTGCTCAGGGGCATGGGGTCGGTTTCACCTGAGCAGCGTCCGATAATAGGGCAGCTTGCCAATGATATAAGGCTTTTTATCGAAGAACAGATGGATACTTTACTGTTGCAGCTTGAAGCAAATGAACTTGAGGTCAAGCTGTTGCAAGAAAAGATTGATGTTACCATGCCGGGTAAACGGCAGCGAATTGGGAAAAAACATCCTCTCACAACCGTTTTAGATGAACTTGTTGATATATTTATCGGTATGGGCTTTACCATTGCGGAAGGCCCCGAGGTGGAGCTTGATTATTATAATTTTGAAGCGTTAAACCTACCCAAAGGGCACCCTGCACGCGATACGCAAGATACTTTTTATATTAGCGACAATGTGTTGTTGCGAACGCAAACATCACCAGTCCAAATCAGGGTGATGGAAAAGAAAAAGCCGCCGATTAAAATTATTGCACCGGGGCGTGTTTACCGTAGTGACACGGTCGATGCAACACATTCGCCTTTATTTCATCAAATAGAAGGATTGGTTGTTGACAAGGGTATAACAATGGCGGACCTTAAAGGAACGCTTGAAATTCTTTGTAAAAAGCTTTACGGCAACGACACAAAAGTGAGGTTTAGACCCCATCATTTTCCCTTTACCGAACCAAGCTGCGAGCTTGATATTTTATGCCCTTCATGCAACGGCAGCGGTTGCCGAGTTTGCAAAAGCGAAGGTTGGATAGAAATTTTGGGTGCCGGAATGGTGCATCCGCGTGTTTTGGAAAGATGCGGAATCAATCCGGAAATATATAGCGGATTTGCTTTCGGCATTGGTCTTGAACGCATAACAATGCGCAGGTATGGAATATATGATTTAAGGCTGTTTTTTGAAAATGACTTAAGGTTTTTGCAGCAGTTTTAATAATAGGAGGGTTATTAGGCAATGAAAGCACCGTTTAGTTGGATAAACGAATATGTTAAAATAGATGATATTACCCCGAAACAATACGCCCATGCCATGACAATGAGCGGGTCTAAGGTTGAAAGCATTGAAACGCAGGGAGAAAATATTATCGGGGTTGTAACGGGTAAAATATTAAAAATTGAGCGTCATCCGAATGCTGATAAGCTTGTGGTTTGTCAGGTTGATATAGGGGATGAGGTTTTACAAATTATAACGGGCGCCGACAACATGAAGGAGGGGGATTTTGTTGCAGTTGCAACGGATGGTTCAACCCTCCCGGGCGGTAAAATTAAAAAAGGCAAATTGCGAGGCGTTGAAAGCTGCGGCATGATGTGCTCGGAGGACGAGCTTGGTTTGCAGCAAGAGCGTGCGGAAGGAATTATGGTTTGGCAAACAGAAACACCTCTTGGCGTTGACATCAAAAGTTATTTGGGGCTTAACGAAACGATTGTTGAGTTTGAAATAACATCTAACCGCCCTGATTGTTTATCGATAATAGGCTTGGCAAGGGAAACCGCCGCTACTTTTGCGCGTGAATTTGCCGTAAAAACGCCTGTTGTTTCTGAAAAAAATGACAATATAGAAAACTATATAAAAGTTAGGGTTGAAAATGAAAAACTATGTCCGCGATATAGCTGTCGTGCTGTAAAAAATATAAAGATTGAGCATTCACCCGAATGGATGCAAAAGCGGCTTGAAGGCTGCGGAATTCGCCCTATAAATAATATAGTGGATATAACTAATTATGTAATGTTGGAATACGGACAACCCATGCATGCCTTTGATTTGCGGATGATAGGCGGCAAAGAAATAATTGTGCGCACCGCAACAGAAGGCGAGCCGATGAAAACGCTTGATGAACAAGAGCATTTGCTTGACGGTAACATGCTTGTTATTGCCGATTGCAGCAAACCGATTGCTATTGCCGGCGTTATGGGCGGCGAAAATAGCGAAATTCAAAATGACACAACAACGGTGATTTTTGAAAGCGCTAATTTTAACGGAGAATCGGTTAGAAGCGCCGCTAAAAAACTGGGCATGCGAACGGAATCATCCGCGCGTTTTGAAAAGGGGCTTGACGCCCACAATACTGTGGCGGCTGTAAACCGTGCCTGTGAGCTGATATGCGAACTTGGCGCAGGCGAAGTGGTTGATGGTATGATTGATGTTTGCGCGCCTTTTGAACCGGAAAGAAAGATTCCTTTGAATGTTGAAAAAATAAATAGTTTTTTGGGAACAAATATAGAAAAGGAATTTATTATATCTTCGCTTGAATCCCTTGGATTTACCGTTGAAAACAATTTGATTGCCGTGCCGTCATTCCGCGGGGATGTGGAGGGTGAAGCGGATATAGCGGAGGAAGTAGCGCGGATATATGGATATGATAAAATTCCATCATCTTTAAATACCGGCGAAACAACGCTTGGCGGCAAAAATGATAAGCAAAGCGCGGAGGATTTGGTAAAGACCACGCTTACATCGCTTGGCTTTTATGAGATTATCACATATTCGTTGATAAACCCAAAAATGTTTGACAAAATGCGCATTGAAAAGATGGGCTACATTGAGCTTTTAAACCCGCTTGGCAAGGAACTTAGTATTCTTAGAACACAGGCGCTCGGTTCGGCGTTAGAGGTGCTATCTACAAACTATAACAGGCGGGTTGACGGCGCATCCTTGTTCGAGCTTGCCACAACATACCAAAAAGGCGGCGATGACGGGCTTGCAATTGAAAAACAACAGGTTATAATTGCAATGTATGGCAACGAAGTTGATTTTTACGATATTAAAGGCGCAACGGAACAGCTTTTTGATGCATTTGGAATAGCGAATTATAAAACGCAGCAGCATGCAGACCCTGTTTTCCATGATGGACAAACTGCAATTATAAGCGTTAAAAACCAGCAAGCCGCAGTTTTAGGGCGAATTCACCCAACAGTGCAAAAGAACTTTGAAATAGGCGCCGACTGCTATGCGGCGGTGATTGATTTTGATATGCTTTTAAAATTCAAAGATTTAGATATAAAGTTTAAACATTTGCCTAAATATCCTGCCGTTACGCGTGATATTGCAATAACGGTATCAAATGAGATAAGCGTTGGGCAAATTGAAGAAGTTTTTAACAAATTCAAAAGCGGCATAGTTGAAAAATACAACCTTTTTGATGTTTATCAAGGCGAACAAATTGAAAAGGGCAAGAAAAGCGTTGCCTATGCCTTGACGCTAAGGTCAGCGGATAAAACATTAAAAGATGAAGAAGTAAATAAAGTTTTAGACGCTATTTTAAAGGAATTAAAGCGTAAATTTTCTGCCGAGCAACGGCTGTAAATAAAAGGACAGGCACTTTTGATGTTTTAACCAGCCTTAAATTAGGAGTGATATGCAATATGGATGAAACAAGAAAAATCCCAAGACACGGCAATACCGAAAATGAGGCAAAAACAATTATCTTGGCAGTGTATCAAGCCCTTAAAAAAAAGGGTTATAACCCAATAAGCCAAATGGTGGGTTATATCCTGTCGGGAGATCCAACCTACATTACAAGTCACGATGGAGCGCGGGCGTTGATTAGAAAAATCGAACGCGATGAGCTTTTAGAAGAACTTGTACAAAGCTATGTAGACAAAAAATAAAATGCCGGCGGAATTAGAGGGTGGAAGATTGAATAAGGCGGTTAGAACGGTTGGCTTTATTGCTTTTGCAACATTTCTGTCAAAAGCAATGGGCATGATGCGGGATGTTATCCTTGCGCACGAATATGGCACAAGCGCGCTTTTGGATGCGTATATGGCAGCAAGCAGGATACCTGTTTTGTTTTTTGATTTCACATTGGGAGCAGCAATTGTTTCAACATTTATCCCGGTTTTTAACAGCTATTTGCGGCGTGATGAAAAGGTGCATGCAAATGACTTTGCCAACAGCTTTATAAATTTAGTGTTGGCGGTTTCAGCATTTTTTGCGATTGTTGGAATGGTTTTTTCAGGTTTTATCGTAGGCGTTACCGCACCCGGCTTTTCCCCGGAAATACAGGATATCACATCAAAACTTCTGATTATAATGCTGCCCTCGATTGTTTTTACCACGCTTGCATATTCCATGGTGGGGATTTTACAATCAAACGGAGAGTATAACATTCCTGCAATAATCAGCCTTGTTTCAAACACCGTTGTTATAATATATTTAGTCTTTTTAAATAAAAGGTTCGGTATATACGGCGTTGCAGTTGCAATGCTGATTGGCTGGGCGCTGCAAGCGGTTGTTCAAGTGCCTTCGCTTATAAAAAAGAAATTTCGTTATAAATTTATTTTAGATTTAAAAAACGAAGGTATAAAAGATGTATTTTTATTGGCTGTTCCTGTGCTTATCAGCACTTGGCTTCAACCAATATGTGTGCTTATAAATACCATTTTCGCATCATTTCTTGAAACAGGCTCGGTAGCGGCATTGGAGCTTGCCAATAGGTTATACATAATAGTTACCGGCATTTTTGTTTTTGCGATAACCAATTACATATTTCCTTCACTTTCGCGGCTTAGCGAAAAGAGAAGCATACCCGCCTTTGTGAATGTTATGAAAAAATCGTTAGCCTCTATGTTGGTTATAATAGCGCCGATAGCGGCAGGCATGATGCTTTTATCAAAAGAAATTATTTTAATAGTGTATGCACGAGGTCAATTTGACGAAAAATCGGTTGCTTTTACAAGCACAGCTTTATTTTTTTATTGCATCGGCATGTTGCCGTTTGGGGTAAACGAAATATTGGGCAAATGTTTTTATGCGCTGCAAGATGGCAAAACTCCCATGGTATCAACCATTTTTGGCATTATAACAGCGGTGTTGTTCGCATTTATAACCACCCGCTTTTTTCATATGGGAATAGGCGGGCTGGCGCTTAGCGCATCAATTGCGGTGATGGTTGTGTCTGTTTTGCTTATATATAAGATGAACAAAGGCGATTATAAATTCATAAACAAAAATGCAGTTATTTTTTCAGCCAAGATAGCGCTTGCCGTTTTGCTGTGCACAGGCGGGGGCGCTGCGGCGAAAAATTTAACCGCACGCTTTGGTGTATGGGTGCAAACCTTTACAGCAGTATTGGCGGCAGCGGTGATATATGCGGCGTTTTTATATCTTTTTAAAATTGAAAAATACCTCAAAGGGGCTGTAAACAATGGTTGAAATTTACAGAAACAGTTTTATATATAAGATTTTATCCTTGATTTCGGTCGGCTGGCAACAAAGCCTAATTAGAAAGGCGCTTGTAAACAACACAAGCGATGAAAGGGTAGAAAACAGTTTTGTTTTTCGTCTGCTAAACGGTTTTTTAGCCTTTTTTACGAAAAAAAGCAACTTGGTAAAATGCGATGTTGTTTCGGAAAGTTTTTTTGTTTCCAAAATAACTTATTTTAAAAATCAAGCGGCAAAAGCCTTTAAAACCTCTATCACCGGTTGGTTATTTGAAAGTTTTACCGATTGGAATATCGGATGTAAAGATATTAAGCTTTACACAACTTTCACTTTTGTTTTATTGTTTGCCGCCCCCATTATTCCTACAATGATTTGTGCCGTTATTGCGTTTTCAGCTTTGATTTTATTTGGGATTGACCGTTTAAAAACAAACAAGCTTCAAAAAAATGCAGATTCTTTAGAGTTTTTAATAATTTTGCTTGCTTTTATATTTGGTTTATATGCTATTTTTTCGCTTACGCCGCAAAAAAGCATTCAAATATGGTTGATTTATTTGATATTTATGATGTCCTATTTTTTAATAAAAGATAGCGCCAACACGCAGGACAAGCTTTTTAAGTTTGCGGCAATCATTGTGTTTTCAGGCTTTTTTGTATCGCTTTACGGAATTTACCAAAGGTTTTTTGGAAGTAATATCGGTCACGCATGGCTTGATGAGGAAATGTTTGGAGATATTGCGCTTAGGGTTTATTCAACATTGGAAAATCCTAATGTGCTTGGTGAATTTTTACTGCTTGTTATACCTGTTTGCGCTGCAATTTTATGGACTCGAAAAAAGCTGCTGCCCCGTATATTTTACGGCGGCGTGCTTGCCACCATGCTGCTTTGCATGTTGTTTACACAATCAAGAGGCTGTTGGCTTGGGCTTATTTTGGCAGTTGCGGTTTTTGCCGCGCTAAATGACAAACGGCTTGTTATTTTAGGTTTGGCGGCAATAGCTATAATGCCCTTTGTTTTGCCGAGCAGCGTTATTGCTCGCTTTACCAGCATTGGGAATGTCAACGATTCTTCAACATCCTACCGTCTTTTTATATGGTATGGCACAATTAACATGTTGCGTGATTTTGGAATATACGGTATCGGTTTAGGCAGTGATGCATTTAATAAAATTTATCCTTTTTACTCATATAGTGCGGTTCATGCGCCGCATTCGCATAATCTTTATCTTCAGTTGTTGTGTGAAACCGGAATTGTCGGCTTGTTGACCTTTATAATTATTGTAATTATTGCGTTAAAAAAGATGTTGCTTGGTCACTTTGTTAAAAAAGACACCTTTCCCGCCGTCCTATCGACTGCCGTAACAGCCGGAGTATTAGGCTTTATGCTTCAAGGCGCTTTCGATTATGTGTGGTATAATTATAGGGTGTTTTTAATATTTTGGATGATGCTGGCAATTGGCGCATCAGCCGCCCGCTTGCAAAAAAAACAGGAGGTATGATTAAACTGATTAAATTAGTTCATGTGATAAGTGACACTAATATTGGAGGTGCAGGCAAGTATCTGTTGACATATTTAGAAAATTGCGATACCAAAGCTTTTAAAGTTTCGGTGGTTTTACCAAAAGGCAGTAAGCTTGAACCGGAGGTAAAAAAGCTGGGCTTTAAGGTAATTACTTCAAGCGGAATTGCAGATAAGTCGGTAAGTTTACCCGCTGTTTTTGAACTGTATAAAATATTTAAAAAAGAAAAACCCGATATGGTGCATACCCATGCAACCCTTTCAGCACGAGTTGCGGCACGGTTTGCCGGGGTTTGGAACATTACTTACACACGGCACAGCGTTTTTCCGCAAAAACAATATTTGACGCGGGGAATAGGCAAAAAGCTTAGCGGGCTTGCCGCAAAAGTTTTTTCTGACGAAATTATAGCGGTTGCCAAAGCGGCAAGGCAAAATCTAACGGATACCGGGGTGGACCGAAGCAAAATATCGGTTATATATAACGGTGTAAATAAAATTGTTGAATTATCGGATGATGAAAAGGCAAAAGTTAAAGAAAAGTTTTGTGTGGCGCCGGACGAGTTTGTTGTGGCCATAATTGCACGGCTGGAATTGGTAAAAGGGCATGAATACTTTATAAAGGCGGCGCAAGAGGTTAAAAAAGCGGGCATTAAGGCAAAGTTTTTTATAGCGGGAACGGGGGAGCGTGAGCAGGCGTTAAAACAACTTGTAAAAAGCATGGGGCTTGGCGATACTGTGTTTTTTACAGGCTTTTTAAATAATATTTACGAGCTTGAAAATGTAATGGATATTCAAGTGAACGCATCTTTTGGAACGGAGGCTGCAAGCCTTTCTCTGCTTGAGGGAATGAGCATCGGAAAGTGTGCTGTTGTAAGCGACTTCGGCGGAAACCCCGAAATTATCGAGGATGGGGTTAATGGCTTTGTGGTTTCGCAAAAAGACTCAAAAGCAATAGCCGAAAAAATAATAAAGCTCTTATCAGACGAAAAACTGCGAAATGCAATGTCGCAGAATGCTTTAAAGGTTTTTGAAAAGCGTTTTACATCACGCATTATGACGAGCAACATGGAAGAATTCTATAAAAGGATAACAGAAAGAAGGGTATAAAGTGAAGGGAAAATTCAGTAAATTTGATATTGTTGTAATCCTTGCGGTTATAGCTGTAATTGCGGTTGGCGGTTACTATTATTTTGGGAAAGAAAGTAAAAGCCTATCCCATGCAAACACCGAGATAGAGTTTGATGTTGCGGCGCTCAATTTGTCTTTGCAAGAGGCGCAAAGCTTTAAAGAGCAAGAAGGCGGCAGCGTTATATTTGGGAAGACAAACATGGGCGTTGGCAAGATAAAAAGCGTAAAGATTGAGCCTTACAGCATTCTTGCAAAAGACATTATAAATGGCGAGCGCCGTTGGGTTGACCATCCTGAAAATTATCAGGCAATAGTTACGATTGAAAAAAAGGTGTTGGAAACGGACGATGTGTTTATAGGGGACAAGGAAGAAATACGAATTGGCGAGCTTACCCCTATAAAAGGCAAGGGATTTGGCTGTTCAAGCTGCTATGTAACAGACTTAAGAGTGCTTGAAAATTAAACGGAACTTAGAAAGGGTTGATTTTAAATGTCGAATAAAAAGCCGTTTGGAAAATTTAATGTTATTGATTTGGCAGTAGTTATAGCCATCCTTATTATTGCGGCAGGCGTTTATGTTCGGTTTTTCGGAAGCCCCACAAAAACGGTTGTGCAAAGCACAGATTTCTTTTACACCTTCGAAGTTAAAAGCATACGAGAAAGCAATTTGATAGGTCTTGAAAAAAGCATAAACGGCAAAATTTATTTAAACGAAAAAATAACAAGCGACATGGGAACTTTGTTAAAGGTTGAATCAAAGCCCGCTGTTGACCTGCTGGAAACCGCCGATGGGAAGCAGGTTTTAGTAAACATTCCGGAACGATTTGATGCAGTTTTAACCATCAAGCTGAACGGGCGAATCAATGAAAGCGGCTTTTTTACCCCAACACTAAAACATATAAGCGCGGGAATTGAATATAACATTAAAAGCAAATGGAGTGCGGTATTCGGCAAGGTTTTAAGAGTTAGGCAAGAGGATGCCGCCTAATATCCGTTATATCCATAAACGCAATTTCAAAACACCTTGCATATAATTAATGTGCATAGGTGTTTTTGCTTTCAGCAACTATTTAATTTCTTGATCCAAGTTTTTGAAAACATCATCATCAAAAAATTCGATTATGGAAATACCAAGACCATCGCAAAGTTTTTTTAAAACAATAACACCCATATCTTTTCGATTCTTGTCAAAAATGCTGTATATGGTAGATGATGTAATTCCAGACAAATTGGCAAGGGCGTTCAATTTCAAGTTTCTTTCAGTACACAATTGATTTAAACGAATCAGAATTGCTTTTTTTATACCCATAAGAAGCCCCCCTTTTTTATATTACTCAAAGTAAAGTGTTGCTATCTGACACCTTTCAGCAACTATTTAATTTCTTGCTCCAAGTTTTTGAAAACATCATCATCAAAAAATTCGATTATGGAAATACCAAGACCATCGCAAAGTTTTTTTATTGTTGAAATAGTGGTGCTGTTATTTCTCCCACCGACAATATTATTTATTGTAGAGCGAGTGACACCGCTCATAGTGCCTAATTTGTTTATAGTAATTTTTCTTAGCGCACAGAGGTTTATAATTCTATATTTTACCGCTTCACCTATATTCATAATAGCCCCCTAAAGAATAATTTGTAAATATTTTAACTCTTTTGAGTTCAAATTGTCGTTTCAATTGAGTTGACTTTTTCAGCATATAATTATACAATAGACTCAAACGAGTTGAACTAAATTTAACTATGCTTTAACAACCATACAAGCACAATTTCAAAACACCTTGCATATATTAATGTGCGGAGGTGTTTTTCTTTATGTTTTTAACAGTTTTAGGATTTTTGCGGCAACTTTTTTTTATGATTTCGTATATCACAAATGCGAACTCTTTTCCCAAACCCCTTAGTGCAAAAGCCGAACAGCATTATCTGACACTTTATGAACAAGGCGACGGCAACGCAAGAAATGTTTTAATAGAGCATAATTTGCGCCTTGTTGCTCATGTTGCAAAAAAATATTCAATCCCGGGCATGGATTCAGACGATTTAATTTCAATCGGCACAATAGGGCTTATAAAGGGGATAAACAGCTTTAACAGCAGCCGAGGCACACGCCTTAGCACATACATAGCGCGCTGTATTGAAAATGAAATTCTCATGTGTATACGGACGATTAAAAAAACCAAAAATGAGGTTTCTATTGAAGAACCAATCGGCTTTGATAAGGATGGAAATCAGATTACTTTTAACGATGTTTTGGGTAGCAGCGGAGATGAAATAATAGAGCAAGTAAACGAAAAAATGGAGATACTAAAGCTATACGAGGGAATCGGGAATATTTTGGAGGGAAGGGAAAAGCAGGTGTTGGAGCTAAGATACGGTCTTAGGGGCGGATGTGAGCTTACTCAAAAAGAGGTGGCGAAAATTTTAAATATATCACGAAGCTATGTATCAAGGATTGAAAAAAAGGCTATTGAAAGGCTTAAAAAGAAGCTGATTACCGATTGTTACGGAAATTCGGCTGCATATAATTTGCAAATGGCTAAAAAGATTGACAAAGGAATATAAAAAAGGTAAAATATCGGTAGCATGTTTTTAGGGGCTGTGTATGAAAACAATAATTGTAATTCCGGCATACAACGAGGCTGGGTCAATAAGCGGAGTTGTGTCCTCAATAAAGGAATCCGGCTGCAATGTGGATATTGTGGTTATTAATGACGGTTCAAGCGATAATACTGCTTGTGAGGCAAGGCAAGAAGGCGTTGCCGTTGTGTCTTTGCCTGTTAATTTAGGGATTGGGGGGGCTGTTCAAACAGGATATATTTATGCCCTTCGTCATGGCTATGATTGCGCTGTGCAAATCGATGGAGACGGGCAACATAACCCGGTCGATTTGCCCAAGCTTTTATCCCTCGTTGAAAACGGACAGGCAGACATGGCAATCGGCAGCCGTTTTGTACAGGAAACGGATTATAAGCCGCCATTTTTCCGCCATGTGGGGATAAAATACTTTTCAAATCTTGTAAAACTATTGACCGGGCAGGCTGTTTTTGACACTACGAGCGGCTATCGCGCCGTCAATAAAAAGGTGATTGAATTATTTGCAAAATATTACCCAAGCGATTATCCCGAGGTTGAAACTGTTGCATATGCGGCAAAAAACAACATGAAAATTAAAGAAGTTTCGGTCGATATGTTATATCGTGAGCAGGGGAAATCATCGATTACGCCGCTAAAATCAATTTATTATGCAATAAAGGTGACTTTTAGCCTTTTGTTTTTTAAAAAACGAGGTGGATATTCTTGACGATATACAGTGTAGCCATAATTACTTTGTCTATATTTATTATTTTTTCTTTTTATGCTTTTGCAAAAAGAAAGCTGGATTTTCGCTATGTTATGTTTTGGCTTGTTTTATCCGTCCTGCTTATTATTGTTTCAAGCAATGTTAATTTGCTTGAAAAAATAGCGCATTTGCTAAATGTATATTATATGCCTTCGCTCTTTTTTGCGGCAGCTTTGGTTTTTGTTTTGGCATTTATTTTTTATATCACTATATTTATAACCGGCATCACTAAAAAAATTGTAAAGCTTACTCAAGAAGTAGGGCTGCTTAAAAGAAAAATTGAAGAATATGAGGATGCTTTGCGCAAGAAGGAAAATCATATATAGACTATTCGGTTTATTATGACATTTGGAGGTAAGTAATGAGCCCTTTTCTGTTTTTACTTTTATTATTAAATGTTTTGATGCTGACATCAGGTCAGCTTTGCTGGAAAATTGGTATAGAGCAAGTGGGTTTTGAATTATCGGTAGCCGGGATTTTTAAAGCGATTTTTTCTCCTTTTATATTCGGGGGGCTTATAATTTATGTTGTGGCAACGGTGCTGTGGTTTTATATTTTAAGCAAGGTGCAGCTTTCAACGGCATATCCCATACAAAGCTTGTGCTATGTGTTTACCGCTATAATAAGCGTGCTTATATTCAAAGAAAATGTAGCGTTGGTTAAATGGGCAGGGTTGCTTTTGATTACTGCCGGCGCTTTTTTGGTTTCAAGGGGGTAATTCCAATATTTTGCTCCAAAGATAAAAGCAAAGGTGTTGCAATCGTACTGACAATTATTATTTTAATATACCTTGCGCTGTGCGGCGCATACTTTATTATGCATCAAAACGAGGCAATACGAGGGAGCTTTGAAACTTTTGATAACGATGATGTTAAATATTTGCGGAGCGCTTGGGTGTTGCTTGAAACAGGCAGGTTTACATATAAAGACCCCACAGTTGATACCGTTTTTATAATGCCTGCGCTTACCGTTGCGCTTGCAGCTTTTGTTTTGATGTTTGGCGCATATCCAATCATTCAATTTAAAATTTTTCAAGCGCTTTTGGGAGCGGCATGCTTATATTTAATTTTCCTGTCGGGCAAAAAACTGTTTTCCGCCCGAATCGGGCTTGTTGGGGCTGCTCTTATGGCGGTGTATGCGCCAAGCATTTATGTAACAGGCACGCTGCTCACCGAAGGGTTTTTTTATTTTTTATTTTTGCTCACATTTTATTTTACAATATGCGCGATAGAATCCTCGAAAATGAGGTATTACATAGCCGGAGGCTTTTTTTTGGGGCTTTCCGCCTTATTTAGACCAACCGTTGTGCCGGTGGTGCCGATTGCCGTCCTTTTTGTTTGGATTGCAAAAAAATATAAGTTTGCAGATATGGTTAAGTTTGGGTTTGCCGTTTCTTGCACCGTAATATTCGTGCTATCGCCATGGATTTTGCGAAATGCGATAATTTTCGGAGAGTTTATACCATTTACAAAAGCATCCGGCAACCCTGCATTTCAAGGCACATTCATCAATTACGACAGGTCTGTGGAGGAAACGGAAAAAATTGATTATTACCAAATAATTAAAGAAAAGTCAAACATCAAGGTTGAAAAATATGGGTTTGATGAATTGACCGATAACGCCGTAGAAAGTGAAATGACCCGTATTCGTTTTAACGAGGTTATCAAAAAAGAGCCGCTAAAGTTTTTAAAATGGTACACAGTAGGCAAAACTATCAAAAACTTTGATGAGCCTTTTTTATGGGTTAGGCTATTTAATATTTCGGCAGAAAAGCTTACTCTGCAGCACTATTTAATGCTTGCAGCAGGGTTGGCGGGGTTTTTAGCGCTTGTAATTTTCGAAAAAAACAAAGGCGTGATGCTACTGCCTGCCTTATTAATTTTTTTATTTAACGGAATATATTTACCTTTTTATTGTTTTTCACGGTATATGTTTCCGATAATATTTTGCTTTGCGCTGTATGGCGGGTATTTTATAGATAAACTTGCTTGCGCAATTGCAAATTGGTATAAAATCAAAATAAAAGCGGGGGTATAATAAAAGTGGCGATAATTTTAGACGGGAAAAAACTTGCACAAAAAATTAAGGACAACCTTAAAGCGCAAACGATAAGGCTGACAGAAAAGGGTAAAACACCCGGGCTTGCTGTAATAATAGTTGGCAACAACAGCGCAAGCCGCATTTATGTTAATTCAAAAAAACGCGCGTGCGCTGAAATAGGCATTTATTCTGAAGAATATGCTCTGCCGGAGGATACCTCGGAAAAGGAACTTTTAGAGCTTATCGAAAAACTAAATAAAAACAGCGATATTGACGGAATATTAGTTCAGCTTCCGTTGCCGGGGCACATTGATGAAAAGGCTGTTATAAACGCCATTTCACCCGGCAAAGATGTTGACGCTTTTCATCCTGTGAATGTTGGTAAAATTATGATTGGCGATTATGATTTTTTGCCTTGCACCCCTGCCGGCGTTATTGAACTTATAAACGAAAGCGGTATCGACCTTGAAGGCAAGGAATGTGTTGTTATCGGAAGAAGTAACATAGTTGGAAAACCGATGTCGATGCTATTGTTGCATAAAAATGCAACCGTCACCATTTGCCACTCCAAAACGGTAAACCTTGCGGAAACGGTGCGTCGTGCCGATGTTGTTGTGGCGGCGGTGGGTAGGGCTCAGCTTATAAACGGAGATATGATAAAAGAGGGGGCTGTTGTTATCGATGTGGGTATGAACCGATTGGAGGATAATACATTAGCGGGCGATGTTCATTTTGAGTCGTGCGCAAAAAAGGCTTATGCCATCACACCTGTGCCGGGCGGGGTTGGTCCTATGACAATAGCAATGCTTATGAAAAACACAGTAAAAAGCGCAAGCTTGGCATGTAGCAGGGGTGGGGTAGAGTGAAGATACCCACAAAGGAAATAGCCGTTATTGCCCTTTTTACTGCGGTAATGGTGATATTTTCGCAAATTGCCGTGCCTATTCCCATCTCACCCGTTCCAATAACGCTTTCGATATTTGCGGTGTTTTTAATATCTACCTTGCTTGGGCATAAAAGCGCAACCGTTGTTCAGGTTGTCTATCTGCTTCTTGGGATAATAGGAGCGCCTGTTTTTAATGGCTTTACGGGTGGTATCGGAAAGGTGTTCGGGCCGACTGGCGGGTATATAATGTCTTACATACCGATGTCTTATGTAATGGGTTTGCTCGTTTTTAAATATAGCATGACAAAATATTTTCAGATGGTTTTTGCAATGCTGATAGGGCTTGTAATTTGTTATTCCCTGGGAACGGCATGGCTTATGGCGTCAACCGGCATGAATTTTACAAAAGCAGTTTATGCGGCGGTTTTACCCTTTGCGCCGCTTGATATTATTAAAATATTTGCAGCGGCGGGTCTTTCCCATTCAATCAGAAAGCGGCTTGTAATAGCATAAATATTCCTTTAGACAGGCGGTGTTACCATGCATTTGAATGATGTTCAAATAAGGCTTATAATATTGTATGCTCTAAAATCATTTAGGGTTTCCATGTCGGTGGAAAATTTACAAGAGGTTTTGGTGCAAACCCAAATACTTGATTACTTCACAATGATGGATTTTGTATTCGATATGCAAAAGATGGGCATGATAGAAACCGTTGATATTGAAGGAAAAAAATGCTATGACATAACCGAAAAGGGGGAGGAGCTTACCTCAATGTTTGATGACAAAATCCCCCTTAGCATTAGGGAAAACATCCTTGATTACGGTGAGGCGATTGTTAAAAATATTGGGCGCGAGCATGAAATAGTTGCCGATATAGTGGCTGTTGATGTGAGAAAGTTTTTGGCGCGCTGCGGTATATATGATATGGGCACACCCCTTTTAGAGATAAATGTTTTTGCGGGCAGCAGAAAAAATGCAGAGGAAATAGCGGCGCGGTTTAAAAAAGACGCCGCACAGCTTTATAAAATAATTTTAGAAAAAATTATAGAATAAAAAAACATTGCGTTTTTAAAGTTCTTTTGATATAATTTTTTAAATATGATGGTGTTGCCTGACTGTTTAGTATTACCAAAACAATAAATATGGAGGGATAGTTATATGTCGATGGGGGAAAAATTCAAAAAAGATGGTTTGACATTTGATGATGTTTTGCTGATACCTCAAAAATCAAATGTTTTGCCGGACGAAATTAATCTTTCAACAAGCCTGACCAAAAGCCTTAGGCTTAATATACCGCTTGCAAGCGCGGCAATGGATACCGTTACAAAATCACAGCTTGCGATTGCTATTGCCCGCGAAGGCGGCATTGGTTTTATTCACAAAAATATGTCGATAAAAGAACAGGCAACCGAGGTTGACAAGGTAAAGCGTTCGGAGCATGGCGTGATTGTCGACCCTTTTTACTTATCCCCAACGCATAAGCTGGAGGATGCCGCTCAGCTTATGGCTAAATACAGGATAAGCGGCGTTCCGATTACCGAAAACGGCAAGCTTGTGGGAATTTTAACAAATCGTGACCTTCGTTTTGAAAAGGATTTTTCTCGTGATATCAGCGAAGTTATGACAAGCAAATCCCTTGTAACCGCTTCCGAAGGAACTACTCTTGCGCAAGCGGAGGGAATATTGCAAAAGCATAAGGTTGAAAAGTTGCCGATTGTTGACGAAAAGGGTATGCTAAAAGGGCTTATTACCATTAAGGATATAGAAAAATCGGTACGCTACCCGAACTCCGCGCGAGATGAGGGGGGAAGGCTGCTTGCAGGCGCTGCAATAGGGGCGACGGCGGATTTTCTTGAACGGGCAAAGGCGCTTGTCGATTCAAAGGTTGATGTGCTTTTGTTGGATTCCGCACACGGACATTCAAAAAATATTCTTTCCGCTGTTTCAAAGGTGAAAAACCTGTTCCCGGATATACCGATAATTGCGGGGAACATTGCAACGGCACAAGCGGCACGGGATTTAATCAGCGCGGGAGCAGCTTGCGTAAAGGTTGGCATAGGCCCCGGTTCCATATGCACGACCCGTGTGGTGGCAGGCATTGGGGTGCCCCAAATAACGGCAATATATGATGTTGCAAACGCTGCCAAAGAGTTTGGAATCCCCGTTATTGCGGATGGCGGCATAAAATACTCGGGTGATATAACAAAAGCGATTGCGGCGGGCGCTGATGTGGTTATGATTGGGAGCCTGTTTGCCGGGTGCGAAGAATCACCCGGAGAAAGCGAAATTTACCACGGCAGGCAATTTAAAGTGTATCGCGGCATGGGCTCGCTTGGCGCAATGGCGGAAGGGAGCGGGGACAGGTATTTTCAAACGGAAAGTAAAAAGTTTGTTCCCGAAGGGGTTGAAGGGCGTGTGCCGTACAAAGGTGCGGTGTCGGAAACTATATATCAACTTCTTGGCGGGCTCCGTTCTGGGATGGGGTATTGCGGAACAGAGTCGATTTCAGATTTAAAAGAAAACGGAAAGTTTATCAAAATAACGGGTGCGGGGCTTAAGGAAAGCCATCCGCATGATATTTATATAACGAAGGAGTCGCCTAACTATTCGATAAATCCATGATAGATAAACTTAAGAATAAAGTAATAATTGCCCCGATGGCAGGAGTGACGGACAGGGCGTTTCGTGAGGTTGCCGAACTTTTCGGCGCAGGGCTTGTTTTCACCGAAATGATAAGCGCAAAGGGGCTTTATTACGGAGATAAAAAGACAAAATCACTTTTTGATAAAGGCAATTTAAAGATACCGCTGTGCGCTCAAATTTTCGGTCACGAGCCGGATATAATCTCCAAGGTTGCAGGCTATGCTGTGAGCTGCGGCGCCTCATGCCTTGATATAAATTCTGGGTGCCCTGCTCCGAAAATCACAAAAAGCTCCGATGGGGCGGCGCTTATGAAAAACCCGCTTCTTTTTGAAGAAGTGCTTTATAGTGCAGTAAAAAATGCCAACTGCCCCGTTTCGGTAAAAATAAGGGCGGGCTGGAATCGCGAGAGCGTTAATGCGGTGCAGCTTGCTAAAATTGCCGAAAAATGCGGGGTTTGCATGATAACCGTACATGGACGCACCGCCGCCGACTACTACAAGGGAAAAGCTGATTGGAGCATAATAAAAGATGTTGTATCGTCAGTTAATATCCCTGTTGTGGGAAACGGCGATATCTTTAACGCGCAAAATGCAAAGGAAATGCTTGAGCAAACGGGCTGTGCGGCAGTAATGCTGGGGCGTGCAACGCTCGGCAATCCATGGCTTATACGCGATACCGTTTTGCTGCTTGATGAAAACAAATTGCCAAAACCGCCGAGCGTGGAGGAAAAAATAAAGCTTGCACTCTTTCACATCAGTTTAATAATAAAATATAAAGGCGAGTACATCGGTGTTCGTCAAGCGCGAAAACACGCGCTTTGGTATATTAAAGGCTTAAAAGAAAGCGCAAGGGTAAAAAACTTAATTTCAAAAGCTAATAGCTATGAGGAAATTGAAAAACACCTTACCTGTCTGAATGAGTTTTAGCAGGCTCATCCTTAAAAATAAAGTCATCTAAATCCTCTTTTTGAATTTGCTTGGAGTTCTTTTCTTCTTTTTTAAGATTTTGAACTTCCTTCTTTTTTGACATGATAATCACCCCCTGTTAGGATAGTATGTATTATATGCTTTTTTAACGAAAAGAATGACTGTTTCCTACTATTGTGTAACAAATATTGATAATATGCCTTATTGGTGTTATTATAATAACAAGGATATTTATTTATAAGGATGAAAACCTAAATTATCAGAGGGATACATATGAAAATTATAAGCGTTTTATTGATTGTGTTAAAAATTATTTCATCTGTTGCTTTTTGCATTGATAATAGCGCAGATGATATTGCGTTTGCCGTCAAAAAGAAGCTTGATATACCGGAATACTATTTAAATTTTAATAGCGGCAAGGAACAAACTGCAAATGAAATAACATATAACCTGTCGTGGAGCGGGGAAAACAGCCAAGGTGGCGGCTCTGTAAGCGTTATAGCCGATGAAATGGGCAGAATAATATACTATAACCGTTATGAGTATGGGAATTTTGAAGGAGATTATAAATTTTCTACCCTTGATTATAATGGAGCGGTTGAAATAGCATATGATAATATTAAAAGAATATGTCCGGAATTTGCGTATAATATTATACCGATAGAACGGGAAAATTATTTTGTGCGAAACAGCGACTCTTACCAAATAAATTTTATCAGAATTGAAAACGAAGTTCCGTATTACGACAATTATATTATTGCTTCGGTAAATGCAAAAGATAAAATACTTTCGGAATTTGCGGTGAGGTGGTATGATATACCTCATTTTCCAAAGCCGCAAGGAATTATAACAAAAGAACGGGCAAAAAAGCTTTTTCAAGAAACAGGCGGGATTTCGGAAGGCTATTACAACAATAACGTGGGTAAAGCTTTAATGCTTTACAGCAGAAATAAGCCGGAAAATGAATACATTAATGCATTTACGGGCGAAATAACAAAAACCAATCTAACATGGGGACGGTATTTTTTAGGGCAAACAACCTTTGTTGAACCTGCGGATAACAAGCTTGATATGCAGATTGCGCCGATGGATACTTCAAAAGCCGTTGTTTTTATTGATAACATTTTACGCCGATTGAAAATAGGGGGGGCTTATGATTTAAATAATGCAGTTTTATTTTCTGATTCAAATAAAAGTTATTATAGCTTTGAATTGGCTTTTGGAGAAGATGAGTTTATAACAATTGAAGCGGACGCAAGCACTAATGAGATAAGCCGTTTTTATCGCAGCGGCGTTTCAGAAAATGGTTATGTAATAAATGAACAAACAGCGCTTAAAAAAGCATTGGATTTTGCCAATATCGCATCATATGAAATCATTGATAAGTGTGCGGACGGTGTGATAAAAAAGGTTTCATCAGAGAACGGAGGCTACAATTACCGTATTTCATTTGCAAGGCTGGTAGAGGGTATCCCCTACTTTGATAACGGGATTACGATTGTCGTTTCGGCAAACGATGGCGAAATTTTATCTTTTAAGACGGATTGGGACGATGAGCAAATTTTTAATTTACCCAAAGTGACCAAGCCGGACGCTTATGACAAGCTGTTTGACCATTTTGAATATAACCTTTGTTATGTGACTGTTACTAAGTCTAAGATAAAGACACCCAATAATGTTAGGGATATTGACATTAGGTTGGTTTATGATTTTGCTCCAGGCACACCGTTGTATATCAGCGCCGAAACAGGTAATTTTTGCCTTGGTGACTCTACAAACTTTATAAAAAAGGATTGTGAGGTATATGGCGATATTGACGGGCATCCTTCATACAACAGCATCAAAACATTGCTTTGCGCGGGTTTTTTAAAAAGCGCCGAGTTGTATTATCCCGATGAAAATATTTTGCAGGCAGAGTATTTAAATCGCCTATACTATGCAATTAAAAATGAGGACCTTGGCTACAACGCTTTGTATGCCCAACTGAGTAATCAAGGAATATTGACGGAAGATGAAATAACCCCTACCGAAGCCATAACATTGGAAAATGCGATAAAATATGCTGTCAAGCTCTTAGGCTTTACAGAGGTTGCCGAGCTTAGTGAAACTTTTAAAACAAATTTTATAGATGAAAGCATGATAAAGCCCGGGTTGATTGGATATGCGGCAATTGCGCAAGGGCTTGGAATTATAAAAGGTAATGTGTTTTTACCCAAGCGTTTTGTTACAAAGGCATTGGCTGCTGAAATAATATATAATATACTGATGCCGAAGGAGGAACTGTCAATATGAGACCAAATCTTGCTTTGCTTACCGACTTTTATGAGTTTACCATGGCAAGCGGATACTTTGAACAGGGGATAGGCGATAAAACGGCGTATTTTGATTTATATTTCAGAAAAATACCGGATGGCGGCGGCTTTGCCATAATGGCGGGTCTTGAGCAGGTGGTAGATTATCTGAAAAATATCAGCTTTACAAAATCAGACATAGACTACTTAGCATCAAAGGGTATATTTTCAAAAGGCTTTTTAAAGCATCTTGAAACTTTTAAGTTTGAATGCGATGTATGGGGCATTGAAGAAGGAACGCCTATTTTTCCGAATGAACCGATATTGGTGGTACGAGGGCCGATAATACAAGCCCAACTGATTGAAACAATGCTTTTACTTACAATAAATCATCAATCGCTTATTGCCACAAAAGCAAACAGAATAACCCGCTCGGCGCATGGCAGAACTGTTTTTGAGTTTGGCTCACGCAGGGCGCAAGGGTATGACGCTGCCATTTATGGTGCGCGCGCCGCATATATCGGCGGCTGCAGCGGAACTTCCTGCGCTATTGCCGATAAGGAATTTCACATTCCTGCAGCAGGCACTATGGCGCACAGCTGGGTTCAGCTTTTTCCCGACGAATACTCTGCTTTTTGCGCTTACGCCTCTGTTTTCCCTGATGATTGCGTTCTTTTGGTTGATACGTATAATGTGCTAAAAACAGGCGTGCCCAATGCAATTAGGGTGCACAACAACCTGCTTGCGCCTATGGGCAAGCGTCTTGCGGGGATTAGGCTTGACAGCGGCGATATAACATATTTGTCTAAAAAGGCAAGAAAAATGTTAGATGATGCAGGGCTTTTTGAATGCAAAATAATTGCGTCAAATTCGCTTGACGAATACATTATACGGGAAATGCTGTTGCAGGGCGCATGCGTTGATACCTTCGGGGTAGGAGAGCGTCTTATAACTTCTCGCTCAGAGCCTGTTTTCGGAGGTGTGTATAAGCTTGTGGCGATTGAAAGCGGAAATGAGATTGTGCCGAAAATTAAGCTTTCGGAGAATGTATCCAAAATATCCAACCCGGGGTTTAAAAAGCTTTACAGGTTTTATGGCGATGACGGGCTTGCAATAGCGGATGTCATTACACTTTATGATGAAGTGATGGATAATAAAAAACCATATACCCTTTTTCACCCTGTGCATACATGGAAAAAAAGTGTGGTAAAAAACTTTACCGCAGAGCCCTTATTAAAGCGGTTATTTAAAAAAGGGGAATGTGTTTACAAAAGCCCTTCCCTTTATGATATTCAAAAAAATTGCCGTAAAAAGGTTGATAGCTTATGGGAGGAAGTAAAAAGATTTGAAAACCCGCACGAGTATTATGTAGATTTGTCCAAGCCGCTTTGGGATGTTAAGCAAAAGTTATTAAACGATTACCGTGTTGAGCCTTAAGCTATTTATATAATAATAAAAACTCCTTTTACCAATTTCGGCTGCATGTTTGGCAAAACTTGGCATGGGGGTTTTTTTATTGACCTTTTTCTTCAAAAAATTTAAAAAAAGACTGTAAAGCGTTCTTTTTTTATGGTATAATAAAATAATAGGCAGGTGAGGTTTATGGGTTTTAATGTGGTATCGGAATACAAACCGCAGGGAGACCAGCCAAAGGCGATAGATTTATTGACCGAAGGCATTAAAAAAGGTTACAAAGGGCAAACCTTGCTTGGAGTAACCGGTAGCGGCAAAACTTTTACAATAGCTAATTTAATAGAAAAGGTGCAAAAGCCTACCTTGGTTTTAGCGCACAATAAAACGCTTGCGGCACAGCTTTGCAGCGAATTTAAAGAGTTTTTCCCGAATAATGCGGTTGAATATTTTGTCAGTTACTATGATTACTATCAGCCGGAGGCTTATATTGCATCAACCGATACTTTTATTGAAAAGGACTCGTCAATTAATGAGGAAATTGACAAGCTGCGCCACTCGGCAACTTTTTCTTTGCTTGAACGCAGAGATGTAATTATAGTTGCAAGCGTAAGCTGTATATATGGTTTGGGTGACCCGGATGACTATAAAAACCTTGTGTTGTCGCTTCGGGTGGGCAATATTTACGACCGTGACGAGGTTTTAAAAAAGTTGGTGGAGATACAATACGAAAGAAACGACATTAACTTTGTTAGGGGCAAATTTCGCGTTCGCGGGGATGTTGTTGAGATATTCCCGGCAAGTCAATCGGAAAGAGCCGTTAGGGTAGAGTTTTTTGGTGACGAAATTGAGCGTATTACCGAGATTGATGTGTTGACGGGCGAGATAATCGGAATAAGAAATCACATTGCTATATATCCGAACTCGCACTATGTAACAACAAAAGCCAAGATGGAAAAAGCAATAGAAGAAATACAAAGGGAGTTAAAAGAGAGGGAACAGTTTTTTTACGATAACAACAAGCTTATTGAGGCGCAAAGAATAAAAGAGCGCACAAGCTATGATATTGAAATGCTAAAAGAAATAGGGTTTTGTCAGGGGATTGAAAACTATTCCCGAATTATCAGCGGCAGGCAGCCGGGTAGTGCCCCTTTTACCCTTATCGACTATTTCCCCGATGACTTTTTGCTTGTTATTGACGAATCTCATGTTACCATACCGCAGGTTCGCGGGATGTATAACGGAGACAGGTCAAGAAAAAATTCGCTTGTGGATTATGGTTTTCGTCTGCCGAGCGCATACGATAATCGCCCGCTAAACTTTAGGGAATTCGAACAGCGGATAAACCAAGTTGTGTATGTAAGCGCAACGCCTGCCGATTATGAAAAGACCAATTCATCACAAATTGCAGAGCAGGTTATTCGCCCAACCGGTCTTGTAGACCCGCAAATTTTTGTTTTGCCGGTAAAGGGACAGATTGATGATTTGCAAAACGAGATAGCAAAAACCGTTTCGCAAGAAGAAAGGGTGCTTGTGACAACCCTTACAAAAAAAATGGCGGAGGATTTGACCGAATATCTTGAGCAAACAGGCGTTAAGGTGCGATATTTACATTCCGATATAGGCACAATAGAAAGGATGGAAATAATACGCGATTTAAGAATGGGTGTTTTTGATGTTTTGGTTGGTATAAACCTGTTGCGTGAAGGGCTTGATTTGCCCGAGGTGTCGTTGGTTGCAATATTGGATGCCGACAAGGAAGGGTTTTTACGCAGCGAAACTTCACTAATTCAAACGGTGGGCAGGGCGGCGCGAAACAGCAGGGGCAAGGTGATAATGTATGCCGATGTTATAACGGGCAGCATGGAGCGTGCAATCGGCGAAACTAACAGGCGTCGGCAAATTCAAATTGAATTTAACAAAAAGCATGGCATAACGCCTAAAACAATAAGTAAATCGGTTCGCGATATTATCGAAGCGACAAAGCAAGAAAAGGAAAAAGCGGCAGACACGATAAAAATTGCCGATATTGCAAATACAATTAAAAAACTTACCGACGAAATGCAGCTTGCGGCATACGATTTGCAGTTTGAGCAGGCGGCTGTTTTGAGGGATAGGATAAGAGAACTGGAAAGGAAACTTGGCAATGGATAAAATAGTTATAAAAGGCGCAAGGGAACATAATTTAAAAAATATTGATATAGAATTGCCTCGCAATAAGCTTATTGTTATAACGGGGCTTTCAGGGTCGGGCAAATCATCCCTTGCTTTTGATACAATATATGCGGAGGGGCAAAGAAGGTATATAGAATCGCTTTCTTCATATGCAAGAATGTTTTTGGGAAGGATGGACAAGCCCGATGTAGACTATATCGAGGGGCTTTCGCCAGCCATTTCGATTGACCAAAAGACAACAAGTAAAAACCCTCGTTCCACAGTTGGAACGGTTACCGAAATATATGATTATTTACGACTGCTTTACGCAAGGGTGGGCACACCTCATTGCCCAAACTGCGGGCGGGAGATAAAACAGCAAACGGTTGACCAAATTGTTGACAGTATTTTAAAATTGCCCGAGGGGACAAAAATGCAAATTCTTGCCCCCGTTGTGCGCGGCAAAAAAGGCGAGCATGCAAAGGTTTTTGAAGATGCAAGGAAGGGCGGCTATGTTCGCATAAGAGTTAACGGTGAAATACACGATTTATCCGAAGAAATTAAGCTTGAAAAAACAAAAAAGCACAACATAGAGCTTGTAATTGACCGTTTGGTGGTAAAGGATTCAATAAAGGCACGGCTGAACGATTCGCTTGAAACCGCCGCCCAACAATCGGGCGGGCTTGTAACGATAGACCTTATCGAAAGTGGCGAAGAACTTGTGTTCAGCCAAAATTACGCCTGCCACGAATGCGGAATTAACATTGAAGAACTTACACCGCGCATGTTTTCGTTTAACAATCCTTATGGCGCGTGCCCAACCTGCACCGGGCTTGGGTTTCAAATGAAAATTGATGAGGACCTTGTAATCCCCGACAAAAATAAAACGCTAAACGAAGGGGCAATAAAGGTAAGCGGGTGGGACAGCGCATCGGACGACAGCATTTCATCAATGTATTTTAAAGCGCTTTCCCGTCACTACGATTTTAGCTTGGATACGCCGATAAAAAAACTTCCGAAAAAAGTTATCGACATTTTACTTTACGGAACGGGAAATGAAAAAATTAAAATAGAATATACGCGTTCATACGGCAACGGAACTTATTTATCGGCGTTTGAAGGGATAATAAATAACTTGGAACGGCGATACAGGGAAACAAGCTCCGATTGGGTCAAAATGGATTTGGAAGGTTTCATGTCAAACAACACTTGCCCGGATTGCAACGGCGAAAGGCTTAAAAAGGAAGTGCTTGCGGTTACGGTTGGCGGCAAAAACATTAGCAAGTCAACGCATCTATCTATTACAGAGGCGAAAAACTTTTTCAGCAGCCTAAAGCTGTCTGAAAAGCAAACGGCGATAGCCCAACAGGTGCTAAAAGAAATAAACGAGCGTCTGGGGTTTTTATCCAATGTGGGGCTTGATTACCTTACCCTTTCTCGTCCGGCAGGCACTTTGTCGGGCGGTGAGGCACAGCGGATACGCCTTGCAACCCAAATAGGCTCATCGCTGGTTGGAGTGCTGTATATTTTAGACGAGCCGAGCATCGGGCTGCATCAAAAAGATAATGCAAAGCTGCTGTCAGCCCTTGAAAAACTTAGAGATTTAGGCAACACCTTAATAGTGGTGGAGCATGACGAAGAAACGATGTACACGGCAGACCATATAGTGGATATTGGCCCCGGAGCGGGGATAAACGGCGGTGAAATTATAGTGCAAGGCACCGTTGAGGATATTAAAAATTGTGAAAACTCCCAAACCGGTCAGTATCTGTGCGGAAAGAAAAAGATTGACATTCCCAAAGAGCGCCGAAAGGGAAACGGAGATTATTTAAAAGTTATCGGCGCAAGGGAAAATAATTTGAAAAACTTAACCGCCAAAATTCCGCTTGGCGTGTTTGTTTGCGTGTCGGGTGTGTCGGGCAGCGGGAAATCATCTTTGGTTAATGAAATTTTGTTTAAGCGGCTTGCAAATGAGCTTAACGGAGCAAAGAAAAAGCCGGGCAAGCATAATGATATTAAAGGCATTGAAAAGCTTAACAAGGTTATAAATATTGACCAGTCGCCAATCGGCAGGACGCCACGCTCGAACCCCGCCACTTATACCGGTTTGTTCGGCGAAATCCGCAACCTGTTTTCCTCGACAAACGAGGCGAAAATGAGGGGGTATCTGCCGGGAAGGTTTAGCTTTAACGTAAGGGGCGGCAGGTGCGAGGCTTGCGAGGGAGATGGAATTTTAAAAATTGAAATGCACTTTTTGCCGGATGTTTATGTGCCTTGCGAAGTGTGCAAAGGAAAAAGGTACAACCGAGAAACGCTTGAGGTGCATTATAAAGGTAAAAACATTGACAATGTGCTTAACATGACGGTTGACGAAGCGTTTGATTTTTTTGAAAATGTGCCGCGCATACACCGAAAATTGAAAACTTTAAAGGAAGTAGGCTTGGGGTATATACGCTTGGGTCAGCCCTCCACAACATTATCCGGCGGAGAGGCGCAGCGTGTTAAGCTTGCAACCGAGCTTTCCAAGCGCAGTACGGGGAAAACGGCGTATATTCTTGACGAGCCCACAACCGGGCTGCATACAGCGGATGTTCACCGCCTTATCGATGTGCTGCAAAAGCTGGTGGAGGGCGGCAACACAATTATTATTATAGAGCATAACCTTGATGTGATTAAGGTTTCGGATTATGTAATCGACCTCGGGCCGGAGGGAGGGGATAAAGGCGGAGAAATAGTTGCCGCCGGAACTCCGGAGCAGGTTGCGAAAATAAGCTCCTCTTACACAGGGATGTATTTAAAACAGTACCTTGACAATAGGGCGTAAATATAATAGAATATTTTTAGTTTTTATTTTAGGGGTTGACTTTATTGAGCGGTTTTCAAAAGAAGTTTGTTGAGGAAATAACATCAAGGGATGTTGATTTTGCAAAATGGTACACCGACATAGTAAAAAAAGCCGAGCTGATAGACTATTCAAGCGTTAAAGGCTGTATGGTAATTCGTCCGAATGGTTATGCGATTTGGGAGAACATCCAAAAAGACCTTGACGCAAGGTTTAAAAAGACAGGTCATCAAAATGTGTATATGCCTCTTTTTATCCCGGAGAGCTTGTTGCAAAAAGAAAAAGACCATGTAGAGGGCTTTGCGCCTGAAGTCGCATGGGTTACGCATGGCGGGGAACAAAAACTTTCGGAGCGGCTGTGCGTTCGCCCGACTTCCGAAACGCTGTTTTGTGAGCATTATGCAAATATAATTCATTCATATCGTGACCTTCCAAAGCTTTATAATCAATGGTGCAGCGTTGTCAGGTGGGAAAAGACAACCCGCCCCTTTTTGCGTTCTTTGGAATTTTTATGGCAGGAAGGGCACACCGCTCATGAAAATGAGCAGGAGGCTCGGGAAGAAACATTAAAAATGCTTGAGGTATATAAGAATTTTTGCGAAGAATCGTTGGCGATACCGGTCGTTTGCGGGCAAAAAACGGAAAAGGAAAAGTTTGCAGGCGCAGTTGAAACATATACAATAGAAAGCTTAATGCATGACGGCAAGGCGCTGCAATCGGGCACAACTCATTATTTTGGCGATGGCTTTGCAAAGGCTTTCGGTATTCAATATTCGGACAAAAACAACACGCTTTCGTATGTGCATCAAACATCGTGGGGCGTGTCAACAAGGCTTATCGGTGCAATAATTATGGTGCACGGCGACGACAGCGGGCTTGTGCTGCCGCCTGTTATAGCACCGACTCAGCTTGCTATCATCCCTATTGCAATGCACAAGGAAGGCGTTTTGGATGCGGCGGAAAATCTTGCATCAAGGTTGGCTGATTTTCGTGTTACGCTTGACAGTTCAGACAATTCACCCGGGTGGAAGTTTTCTGAATACGAAATGCTGGGTGTGCCTGTTCGTCTTGAAATAGGTCCGAAGGATATAGAAAAAAACCAAGCTGTTTTGGTGCGGCGAGACACAAGGGAAAAGGTTTTCGTTTCGCTTGACAATATCGAAAACGAGGTAGCGACCTTGCTTGATAATATACAACGCGATATGTTAAGCCGTGCCCGCAAATTTTTGCAGTCGCACACATATGATGTGACGGATTTTGACAAGCTTTGCGAGGATGCCTCTAAAAAGTCGGGGCTTTTTAGGGCAATGTGGTGCGGAAGCGAAAAATGCGAGGAAAAAATAAAAGAACATGCATCCCTTTCATCACGCTGTATTCCGTTTGAGCAAAAGCCGCTGTCCGACAAATGCATTTGCTGTGATAAAGATGCAAAAAAACTGGTATATTGGGGAAAAGCGTACTAATGCAGTTTAAGGTATTTGAGTTCGATGAAGTTTTTTCAACCAACACGCTGCTAAAAGAGGGGGATTACCCCATCGGCTCGGTTGCATTGGCTCGCACTCAGACAGGCGGCAAAGGGAGAGGCGGCAAAAGTTTTTATTCGCCCCCCTGTGGTATTTATATGAGCATGGTTGTTGGGTTTGAATCGATTTTTGACAAGCTTTTTATACCGATTAAAGCGGCAGTTTCCGCACATGATGTTTTATCAAAATATACAGACTGTAAAATTAAGTGGCCCAACGACATTGTAGCGGGCGGAAAAAAGCTTTGCGGCATTCTTTCAGAGGGCTATAATGATAAAGTGATAGCGGGCGTAGGGGTGAATTTAAACACGCCGCCGAAATATTTTGCGGATAACAGCTTGCCGTATGCAACTTCGCTTTATGAGCAAACGGGGAAATCATTTGATGTAAAAACCGTTGCGCATGAAATATTAACGGCTTATTCTTTGCAGCAAAGCAAAGATGTGATTTTAGAAAAATATAAAGAAAACTGCCTAACGATTGGCAGGCAAATAACCGTTTTACAGGGCAACAAAAAATACGATGCAACCGCAATCGGCTTGACGCAAAATGGTGAGCTTATTATTTTGTCGGACGGAAAAAAACTTACCTTAAATTCCGGCGAGGTATCTATAAGAGGAAGTGAATATGTATGATAAACACTGTCAATTTCCCCGGGCTTGGGATTTATTTGACATTGAACAGGGTGGCATTTACCGTTGGAATAAGAGAGATATACTGGTATGGCATAATAATTGGGGCTGGTCTTTTAACGGCGGTTTTGGTTGCAACTTCGCAATCTAAAAAAATGGGGCTGCCAAAAGATACAATCGCAGATATAACTTTAATTGCAACCCCGTTTGCAATAATTTTTGCACGCTTATATTTCGTTTTATGGAATTTTAAAGATTATATCGGAGACATGAAAAATATCTTTAACATTCGTCAAGGCGGGCTTGCCATATACGGCGGGATTATCGGCGGGGTTGCCGCTGCATATGTTTATTGCCGAATTAAAAAGGTTGATGTTAAAAAGGTTTTTGACTCGGGCGCATTCGGGCTGCTTATCGGGCAGGCAATAGGGCGCTTTGGGAACTTTGTAAATGTTGAGGCTTACGGCAGCCAAACAGCCCTTCCTTGGCGCATGGAAATTTACAGTGATGAGCTTGGCGCTTTAATAAGCGTTCACCCCACATTTTTGTATGAAAGCCTTTGGAATGTTGCGGGGCTTATTATGCTTTTAATGTATCGGGGCAAAAAAAAGTTTGAAGGAGAACTCTTTTTATTGTATGTGGCATGGTACGGCATAGGCAGGGCATGGGTTGAGCAGCTTAGGGTCGATTCGTTGCCTTATGGCGCAAGCTTTAAAGTATCGCAAATTTTTGCGATTGTCACCGCTGTTGCCGCAGTTTTTGGCATAATTTATAATAGGTATAAAATAAAACAAAAAACCCCGCTAAAATAAAAATTTTAATGGGGTTTGGAGCGGAAGACGAGATTCGAACTCGCGACTTTCACCTTGGCAAGGTGACACTCTACCACTGAGTCACTCCCGCATCTTTACATAATAATTATACAACATTTTTTTAATTTGTCAAGTATTGTTATATATTCTATTATATGATACAATATTCAAAGCAATTCTTTTTACACTTTATAAACTTAAAAATTATTTTTATATTTGCCTCCGGCGGAATGGAGATTAATTATGAGCGGCAAGAAGGCGCATGTTATAACTTACGGTTGTGCGCAAAATGAAAACGATTCTGAAAGACTGCGCGGAATGCTTTTAGATATGGGATACACCCTTACAAATAAAAACGATGAGGCTGATGTCATTTTATTTAACACCTGTGCTGTGCGTGAGAACGCAGAGCAGAGGGTTTATAGCAATATCGGGGCATTAAAAGCCCTAAAAGCCCAAAACCCCGAAATATTAATCGGAGTTTGCGGTTGCATGGTGCAACAAAACCATGTGACGCAGCATATAAAAAATCGTTTCCCGCATATTGATTTTGTTTTTGGCACACACGCAATATCACGATTTCCTCAAATTTTGCACAGCGCAACGCAGCAAAGGATATTTGACATTGCAGCGTGCAACGAGAGCTTGTCGGAGGGTATGCCGCACGACAGAATGTCTACCGTTATAGCAACAGTTTCAATAATGTACGGTTGCAATAACTTTTGTTCATATTGCATAGTCCCGCATGTAAGGGGGCGGGAAAAAAGCAGATCGGTTCGCGATATAATATACGAGGCGGAAGGCTTGGCGGCGCAGGGCTATAAAGAAATAACCCTTTTGGGTCAAAATGTGAACTCGTATTCGGAAATACCTTTTTATAAGCTGCTTGAATTGGTGAGCAAGGTTGACGGGATTGAACGGATACGGTTTATTTCATCTCATCCGAAGGATGTAACGGACAATCTTATATACACAATTGCAAGCAACCCCAAGGTGTGCAAGCAGTTGCATCTGCCCTTTCAAGCGGGCAGTAACAATGTTTTATCAGCTATGAACAGGCGATACACGCGCGAGGATTATTTAAAAATAATCAAGCAGTTGAAAGCAAAGATTCCCGGCATAACTCTCACAAGCGATGTTATTGTCGGCTTTCCCACCGAAACGAATGATGATTTTGAACAAACGATAGACATGGTTAAAACGGTTGAATTTGATATGCTTTTCACCTTTTTATATTCAAGGCGCAAAGGAACGCCGGCAGAAAAAATTGAGCCTGTTTTAGCGCCCGACGAAATTAAAAATAATTTTGACAAATTGCTTGCGCTGCAAAACGAAATATCAGCCAAGCAAAATAATCGTCTTGTTGGGAAAACCGTCAAGGTGCTTGTTGAAGGCGAAAGCAAAAACGATAAAAAAAGTTTAAGCGGGCGCACCGATGGCGGCAAAATAGTGAATTTCAAAGGCTCTGACACGCTTATCGGCAAAATTATTGATGTGAAAATTACAAATGCGGCTTCATGGTCCCTTAGCGGAAGTGTGCTGTGAAATTTGTATATTAAAAAGAACTTTAGAGAGAGGCGGTAAACTTAAGTTGGATAATCTCTCACCAATGATGAGGCAATACTTTGAAATAAAAGAGCAGCATAAAGATTCAATCCTGTTTTTTAGGCTTGGCGATTTTTACGAGATGTTTTTTGATGATGCAATAACCGCATCAAAAGAATTAGAGCTGACCCTCACCGGGCGCGATTGCGGGCTTGAGGAAAGAGCCCCGATGTGCGGGGTGCCGTATCATTCGGCAGACCAATATATTGACAGGCTGATTGAAAAGGGGTATAAAGTCGCCATATGCGAGCAAACGCAAGACCCTGCCGAGGCAAAAGGGATTGTGCGCCGCGAAGTTCAAAGAGTGGTAACGGCAGGTACGGTTACAAGCTCTGCAATGTTAGATGAAAAAAATAATAATTTTTTATGCTGTATTCATTACGGAACATCTGCCGGCATAGCTTTTGTGGATGTTACAACAGGAGATTTATTCGTAACGGAAACGGGCAATGACGAAACATCAATAATGCGTGAAATTTCACGATATTTCCCGAGCGAAATAGTTGCCAACGAAAAGTTTTGCGCCAACGCTCTGCTTGCAGACACCATAAAAGAACGGTTTGGCTGTTCTGTCAGTTGCACAAACGATTGGTGCTTTGACTTGGATTTTGCGGCATCTAAATTAAAAGAGCAGTTTGGCAAAGAGCTTGACAAGCTGCCTGTTTTAGGGCATGACAGCGCCGCAATTGCGGTGGGTGCGCTATTGGAATATATTTCGCAAACTCAAATGTGCCGTCTTGTGCATATATCAGATATTTATTATTATGACGGCGGACATTTTATGGATATAGACTTTTCAACAAAGCGAAATCTTGAAATTATATCAACAATGCGCGACAACAAAAGAAAAGGCTCCCTTTTGTGGGTTTTGGACGATACTAAAACCTCAATGGGGGCAAGGCTCCTTAAAAGTTGGGCGGAAAAACCGCTTATAAGCTGTGTTGCAATCCAAAAACGGCTAAGCGGAGTTGACGAGTTGGCAAAAAACTCAATGCTTCGAGAGGATATCAGGGAAAATCTTTCATCCATTCAAGATATTGAGCGTCTTTTGGGCAAGGTTATTTCTGGCAGCGCAAACTGCCGTGATTTGCTTGCGCTGGGCAGGTCGTTTTTACCGTTACCCAGCATCAAAAAAAGCATGATGAACACCGAAACCGAGATTATGACCTCCACCGCTGACAGCATCGACACGCTTGAAGATGTGTGCTCCATGTTAAACCGCGCCATTGTGGACAGCCCGCCTTTTACCGTGCGTGAGGGCGGGATTATACGCGAAGGATACAGCGAAGAAGTGGACTTACTGCGCAACTCGATTGAAAACGGGCAAAAGTGGATTGCCGAGCTTGAGGCGAAGGAACGGGAAAAGACCGGCATTAAAAATTTAAAAATCGGTTATAACAGAGTTTTCGGGTATTACATAGAAGTTTCAAAATCAAACATATCTTCCGTTCCAGACAGCTACACACGAAAGCAGACGCTTGCGAACTGCGAGCGTTACATTACCGGCGAGTTAAAAGAAGCGGAAAACAATATACTTGGCGCAAATGAGCGAATTAACCAGCTTGAATATACGATTTTTTGCGAAGTTAAAGATAAAGTTGCGGCGGGGTATGACAGAATACAAAAAACAGCTAAGGCGCTTGCAACGGCAGATGTGTTATGCAATTTTGCGCACATTTCGGTAAAAAACAACTATTGTTTGCCGACGGTTGATTTAGGCGACAAAATTTCTATTAAAGACGGGCGCCACCCTGTGGTTGAAAAAATGCTTAAAAGCGGGGTTTTTGTGCCCAACGACACAACCCTTGACAAAACGGAACGCCTTATGATAATTACCGGTCCCAATATGGCGGGAAAATCAACATATATGCGACAAGTTGCGTTAATTTCGTTGATGGCGCAAATCGGTTGCTTTGTGCCTGCATCATCGGCGCATTTAGGGGTGGTAGACAAAATTTTCACAAGAGTTGGCGCAAGCGACGACCTTGCCTCCGGTCAAAGCACCTTTTTGATTGAAATGAACGAGGTAGCCAACATTTTAGACAATGCAACGCAAAGGAGTCTTTTAATACTTGATGAAATCGGCAGAGGGACAAGCACCTATGACGGGCTTAGCATAGCGTGGGCAGTTGCGGAATATGTTGCAGACATTAAAAAGTTGGGCGCTAAAACATTGTTTGCCACACATTATCACGAACTGACAGAGCTTGAAGGCAAGGTTGACGGCGTGAAAAATTACTGCATTGCAGCGAAAAAGCGAAAGGATGACATAATATTCCTACGCAAAATAATACGCGGCGGTGCGGACGACAGCTATGGAATAGAAGTTGCAAAGCTTGCAGGGGTTAAAAACGAGGTTATAAATCGGGCTAAAGAAATTGTAACATCGCTCGAAGATACCAACATTAACAAAACGGACATTGTAAAAATGAAAGAAAAAAGGGAAAAGCCAAAAGCCGAATCGGGGCAAATCGGTTTTGCGGAATTTGGCGGCGTTGATATTATCAACAAGCTTAAAAAAATCGACCCGTCCACCATAACCCCTTTGGAGGCTATGAATATATTATACGATTTAAAAATAAAGGCTGATAAAGTTTAATGGGCAGTATGTCGGAAAGGCGCCGGTGCAAAATGAACAAAATACGCATCCTCACAACTGATATTTCAAATAAAATAGCGGCGGGCGAAGTGGTTGAAAACCCTGCATCCGTTGTTAAAGAATTAATCGAAAATGCTATTGATGCAGGCGCAAATTTAATCACCGTTGAAATTAAAAACGGCGGAATATCATATATACGAATTACGGATAACGGAATCGGGATGGAAGCGGAAGATGCCAAAGCCGCTTTTTTACGGCATGCAACGAGCAAAATTGCAAGCATTGACGACCTTGAAAAAATATCAACCCTCGGATTTCGCGGTGAGGCGCTTGCAAGCATAGCGGCGGTATCCAATATCGAATTGGAAACAAAGACAAAAAACGGTGAAGGAGTATTTTTAAGGCTTGAAGCGGGAAAGCTTATTGATGAGCGGGCGACAGGCTGCCCTGACGGCACAACAATCACAGTTAATGATTTGTTTTTCAACACGCCTGCAAGAATGAAGTTTTTGAAAACCGACAGGACGGAAACAAGCTATGTCACCGATATCATACAGCGTCTTATACTTGGAAATCCGAGTGTTTCGATAAAATATATTGTAGATGGCAAAGAACGCCTGTTTTTTGGCGGGGACGGTTCTTTAAGGTCTTGCGTTTACAGCGTTTATGGTCGTGAATATGCAAAAGGGGCTTTGGAAACAGAGCGGCATGAAAACAATGTTAAAATTTTAGGTTTGATTGGCGCCGCTGACACATCAAGGGGAAACAGAGGCTTTCAAAGCTTTTTTTTAAACGGCAGATACATTAAAAACAGACCGTTGACATTTGCCGTTGAGGCGGCATATAAAAATGTTTTAATGACAGGCAGGTTTCCGTTTTTTGTGATACACATGGATGTTTCGCCTGAATTTGCCGATGTAAATGTGCATCCCTCAAAGCAGGAGGTTAAATTTGCCAACGAGCGCGCATTGTGCGATGAAGTTTATTGGGCTGTCAAAAACACCCTTGCCCAAGGCGCAGATGAGCAAATTCAAAAATTTGCCCCGATAAAAACCATTGGGGAAAAATCGTTGCATTTTAATGAGCCTATAACCCAAATTAAAATGCCGGACATTAAAGATGTTAAAACCTTTATTTCTCAAATTGCGCAAAACAGCGAACAGGCTAACGAAATAGATAACGACGATTATAAAATTGCCGGACAACTTTTTGACACCTACATTATAGCGGAATTTAAAGATAAAATAGTGTTAATTGACCAACACGCGGCGCATGAACGCTTGATTTTTGAGCGGCTAAAAAAAGCATACGCCGAAAAACAGCCAATGGGACAGGTATTGCTTTCGCCCATTTCGGCAATCCTTTTGCCGGAAGAATATGCCGTTGTATTAGAAAATTTAAAAGTTTTTACAGATATGGGTTTTGAAATAGAGGATTTTGGCAATAATTCTATATTAATAAGACAAACGCCCGTCAATGCAGACAGAGAAACTATAAAAGCCCTTATTTGCGAACTTGTTGACGCGCTAAACACAGCGGGAGAAATACTTTTTAAAATTGAGGAGCAAATGTTAAAATCAATATCGTGCAAAGCCGCGGTAAAGGGAAACAACATGTTGCATAAAAGTGAAATTGATGCATTGCTAAGCGATATGTCAAGTGAAAAAGGCATAAACACTTGCCCTCACGGGCGACCGCTGACCGTTGTAATGACAAAATACGAGCTTGAAAAAATGTTTAAGAGGGTGGTGTAATTTGCCATGAAAAAACCTCTTACTGTTATAACAGGCCCTACCGCATCAGGAAAAACGGCAATGTCGATAGAACTTGCCATCAAAAAAGGCGGCGAAATTGTGAATGCCGATTCTATGCAGGTGTACAAACACATGGATATTGGGACGGCAAAACCGCCTGCACATGAGCGCAAAGGTATAACGCACCATCTTATTGACATTGTTGAGCCTACCGAGCGTTTTTCGGTGGCGCAGTATACTGCGGCGGCGCATAATTGCATTAACGATATTCACAACAGGGGAAAGTTGCCCATTTTAGTGGGCGGCACAGGCTTATATATTGATTCGGTGGTTAAAAACATAAAATATGCCAAGGGTGGTGTTGATGAAAATTACAGATTGAAGCTTAGAAATTTAGAAAAGCAAAAAGGTGCCGGATATTTGCATAATAAATTGAAAAAGATTGACGAAGCAGCGGCAAAAACAATTCATCCGATCGACATTAAACGAACAATAAGGGCTTTGGAAGTATATCAGTTGACAGGGAAAACCATAACAGAACAAAAAAGACAGTCGCAACTTGAAGGGCCGCTATATGATACGCAAATTTTTTGCATAGATATTGACAGAAACGAACTTTATAACCGTATTAATGCGCGGGTTGAAAGTATGTTTGCAAATGGTCTTGTGAATGAGGCGCTAAAGCTCTTTAAAATGGGAATTGATGAGCGGTTTACATCAATGCAGGGCATAGGATATAAGGAAACACTTCATTACATCAAGGGAATTGCAACATTGGAGGAAACTAAAAACATTATAGCCCGCAACACACGGCGATATGCTAAGCGTCAGCTTACTTGGTTTAGAAAAAACGAAAAAATAATTTGGATAAGGGGGCAGGTCGAATGGTAAAAGGTGTTGCCAACTTGCAAGATATATTCCTCAACCAAGCCCGCAAAGACAGGGTTTTGGTTACAACTTTTTTAACAAACGGATTCCAGTTTAAAGGTGTTATAAAAGGGTTTGACAACTTTACAATGATACTTGAAAGCGAAGGAAAACAGCAATTGGTTTATAAACATGCAGTTTCTACAATAGTTTCGTCAAAGCCAATGCTGTTGATGGGTGACAACAATAATTCCGAATAAAGGAGTGGATAGCTTACATGACCGCTTCAAAAAAACCGACTAAAATTCAAGCAAAAAAGAAAAAAAATATAGCGGTTAGGATACTGCTTCTTTTAATTTTTTGCCTTGGCGCATATGGTCTTATTATGATTGGGGCTGAACCCGTTTCCACAGAAACGGTTCGGCACGGCACAATTGAAGACAAGCTAAGCACAAGCGGATATATATTACGAAAAGAAACGGTTATAAAAGCGCCTTCCAATGGTATAATAAGCTGCGTTGTGCCGGAAGGCGAAAGGGTAAATAAAAACGCCAAAGTTTTATCCGTTTTTGAGGGCAAATTTGACGAAAACTTGCAAAGTAAAATTAACAATATAAATAACCGAATAGAGCAGCTTGAACGAAGTAAAGCAAAAAGCGGGCTTATAATCGGCGATATAATTCAAATCGAAAACAGGGTGGCAAAAACCGTTGAAGATATTATAGAAGCTTCATATCAAAGGGATATAGAAAAAGTGTCGGAATATAAAAACGACTTGGACGGCATTCTTGCACAGCGGGCAAAAGAGTTGGGCGGCGAAGTTCAAAGCATCGACAAAGCGGGGCAGCTTGCGGAAGAAAAAAAACGGCTTGAGGCTCAGTCCGGCGGCAAAAGAATTGATTTGTACGCACCTGTTTCAGGGGTGTTTAGCACAGACATTGACGGGTTTGAAAGCCACTTTGATTTATCCGACCCCAATGGTATTTCACCCGAGCTGTTAGAGCAAGCAAATGAAATTGAGTTGGGGAAAGGAAAAGGCGTATCGGCAGACGGCAGTGTTGCAAAAATTGTTGACAATTATGAATGGTTTTATGCCGCGACTGTTGATGCAAAATGCGTTTGGGATGTTCAAGCGGGGGAATATGTGTTACTGAGGTTTCCGGAATTTTCTGAAAAAACGCTTGATGCAAATGTCAGCTACATTTCCGATGAAAAAGACGGTAAGGTATCTATTGTAATAGCTTGTATGCAGTATTTTGAAAATATATATTCAACCCGCAAGGCAAATGTTGAAATAATAAGAAAGCGCCACAGCGGGTTTAAAGTTCCGATAAAAGCGATTAGGGTTAAAGACGACGGCACAAACGGAGTTTACATAATTAAAGAAAATATTGCGTTGTTTAAAGAGATAGAAGTGCTGTATAAGGGAGACGAGTATGTTATAGCGAAAGAAGACAACAACGCAAAAAATGGGCTGCTGCTTTACGATGAAATGGTTATTTCGGGAAACAATGTTGCGGAAGGGAAGGTTGTTCGATGAATATTTCCGATAACATTAAAAAAATTAATGAAAAAATTGATATTGCGGCGCAAAAAAGCGGCAGAACACGAAAAGATATTTTGCTTGTTGGGGTAACTAAAACAATCGATTCACACAAAATCGAGCAGGCGGCCTTGTGCGGCATAAACGATTTTGGTGAAAACAAGGCGCAAGAGTTTGTTAGAAAACAGCCTGATTTCCCTGAGGCAAGTTGGCATTTTATCGGTCATTTACAAACGAACAAGGCAAAATATGTTGTGGAAAAAGCGCATTTGATTCATTCTGTTGACAGTTTAAGGCTTGCAAAAGAAGTTAGCAGGCTTGCAAAAAAGAAAGATATAACTTGCAAAGTTTTAATTCAACTTAATATTTCTGCAGAGTCGACAAAATTCGGCATACCTCCAAAAGAGCTTATACCGTTGCTTGAAAGCGTGCAAACCCTTGATAATATAAAGGTTTGCGGGCTTATGACCATAGCGCCCATAAATGCAAAAAAAGAAGAAACAAAATATTTGTATGAAAAATGTAATAATTTATTTGTTGACATTAAGGGGAAAAAATACCATAATGTATGTATGGAAATCTTGTCGATGGGCATGACTAATGATTTTGAAACGGCAATTTTATGCGGGGCAAATATCGTTCGCATCGGCAGCGGCATTTTTGGAAAAAGGAACTATGACATAAAATAAATTTTGTTTCGGATAAATTGCTATTTAATAATATAAAAATAGGGGGTTGTTAAAAAATGAGTTTTTTGAACAAGCTAAAAAGTTTCGCAGGTTTTGATACTGAATTTGACGAGCAGGATTTTTTGGAAACGACAGGCGAAGATGATGAAAGGGATTTTACCGTTAAAAAAGGAAAAATAGTAAATATACATACCACAACACAGCTCAAGGTTGTAGTTGTTTCGCCTGAAACCTTTGATGAGGCAAGGGATATTGCAGAACACCTGAAATCTAAAAAACCGGTCGTAATAAATTTAGAAGGGGTGGAACGCGAAATCGCCCGCAGAATTATTGATTTTTTAAGCGGTTCGGTGTTCGCACTTGACGGCAACATTCAAAAAATTTCAAGCGGCATTTTTTTAATTGCCCCGTATAATGTGGGAATAATGGGGGACTTCCGCGATGAACTTAGAAACAAAGGGGTTTTTCCTTGGACTTACTAAGCGGGCGGCGTTGAAAAGCAATCGGGAAAATGGGGTTTTACAATGTTGATATATTTAGTTTTTAAACTTTTAAATTTGGTAGAAATTTTATTGCTTGTGCGCGTTGTGATATCATGGTTGCCCATAGGCCACAATAGGTTTACAGAAATCTTGTATACTGTGACGGAACCTATTTTAGCGCCTATTCGCAATTTGCTTGATTCTGCAATGGGAAACAGGGCGATAATGATTGATTTTTCGCCAATTATAGCATTTATGCTTATAGGGCTTTTAAAAAGACTTATTGTAAGTTGGATTTAAATAAAAGGGGGTAGGGAAAAATGATTACACCGCTGGACATTCAAAACAAGGTGTTTAATAAGGATTTTCGCGGTTATAGCGTTGCGGAGGTTGACGAATTTTTAAATACAATAATCGAAAGTTATGAACAACTGTATCGGCAAAACATTGAAAATCGCGATAAAATAACTTCGATGAACGACACCATCAACCATTATAAGGCGCTGGAGGAAACGCTGAAAAGCACCCTCGTTGTGGCGCAACAAACAGGCGAAAACATCCAAAAGGTTGCGGAGGAAAAAGCCAAATCAATAGTGGACGAGGCATATGCATCTTCAAAAAAAATTATATCGGATGCACATGATGAGGTTAAAAGCATTTCGAATAAGTATGATGAAATAAAAAGGAATGTTGACCTTTATCGTATGCGCATGACGGGGCTTATAAATTCGTTGCTTGACCTTTTAAACAGCGCCGCATCCGATAAAACGCTTACAGAAATTGTAGGCGTCAATGAGGCGTTGCAACAACTTGAAGAAAGTGCGGGCATGAGCGAAAACGCAGACGGTGCCGAGCAAGAGGAAAACTTAACATCGGAATAAACAATGCAATATAGAATGGTAATAGGAGCTGATACCCTTGACAGAGGATTATGGCAAAACACTTAATTTGCCAAAAACTGAATTCCCCATGCGCGCAAACCTGCCGCAGCGGGAGCCGGAAATACTTAAAATGTGGGAAGATAAAGAAATTTATAAAAGACTTATCGAGATGTGTAAGGATAAACCAAAATTTGTTTTACACGATGGCCCGCCTTATGCGAACGGCGATATTCATATCGGGCACGCTTTAAACAAAATATTAAAAGATATAGTGATTAAACAAAAAACCATGTCCGGGTATCTTTCGCCTTATGTGCCCGGGTGGGACACCCATGGTCTGCCGATAGAGCGCCAGGCAATGGAGAAAATTGAAATTAATAAAAGCGACATTTCGCCTGTTGAATTTAGACAGGTTTGTCGTGATTTCGCGCTGAAGTATGTTGAAAATCAGCGAGAGCAATTCAAAAGGCTTGGCATTTTAGGTGAATGGGACAAGCCGTATCTTACTTTAAATCCCGAATATGAAGGAAAGCAAATAGAAATATTTTGCGAAATGGCAAAGCAGGGTTTTATTTACCGCGGTTTAAAGCCTGTTTTTTGGTGCACCGATTGTGAAACTGCGCTTGCCGAGGCGGAAATAGAATATAAAGACAGCCCCTCGCAATCTATTTATGTGAAGTTTGCCGTAAAAGATGACAAAGGCCTGTTTAAAAACTTTGGCGAAAAAGTTTTTTTCGTTATTTGGACCACAACAACATGGACCCTGCCGGGCAATGTTGCCATATCGCTAAACCCTAACTTTGAATATTCGCTTATTAAATCGAAAGGCGAAATTTATGTTATTGCAACCGAGCTTGTCCAGTCCGTTTGCAAAGAAGCGGGGATAGATGATTTTGAAATGGTTGCAACCTTTAAGGGCAGCGACCTTGAATACATTGTGTGCGCACACCCTTTTTTAAATAGGGATTCGCTTGTAATTTTGGGGGATCATGTCACACTTGAAGCCGGTACAGGCTGTGTTCACACCGCTCCCGGCCACGGAGCGGAGGACTATATCGCCTGTCGCGACTATGATGTGCCGATGATTGTTCCGGTTGACGGAAAAGGCTTTTTAAACGAGCATGCAGGCAAATTCGCCGGGCTTTTTTACGAAAAAAGCAACAAAGCCATAACGGACGAGCTGCAACAGAGCGGTGCGCTGCTTGCGGCAACGGAAATTGTCCACTCATATCCGCATTGTTGGAGATGCAGTAAGCCTATTATTTATCGCGCTACCGACCAATGGTTTGCATCGGTGGAATCCTTTAAGCAAGATGCGCTTAAGGCAATTTCAAATGTGAAATGGATTCCCGCTTGGGGCGAAGAAAGAATTAGCAGCATGGTTTCCGAACGCAAGGATTGGTGCATATCAAGGCAACGCGTGTGGGGAGTTCCTATTCCGATTTTTTATTGCGATAGCTGCAAGCAACCTATTATTGACGAGGCTGCCATAATGTCCGTTGCAAATATCTTCTCGTCGCAAGGCTCAGACGCGTGGTATTTGCTTGATGCAAAGCAGCTTTTGCCTGAAGGGTTTAGCTGCAAATGCGGCGGAGATTCTTTCACAAAAGAAACAGATACAATGGATGTGTGGTTTGACAGTGGCTCATCACACTTGGCAGTTCTTGAAGCGCGAGAAGACTTGGCTTTTCCCGCCGACTTATATTTGGAAGGCAACGACCAATACAGGGGCTGGTTCCAATCATCCCTTTTAACATCGGTTGCAAAAAGCAAAGTTGCGCCTTACAAGGCTGTGCTGACGCATGGTTTTGTAATTGATGAAGAAAAAAGAAAAATGAGCAAATCACGCGGCAATGGGCTGCCGCCGCTTGAAATAGTTAAAGATTATGGCGCTGATATACTGCGGCTTTGGACGGCGTCTGCCGATTATAAAACAGATATTCGGATTTCAAAAGATATACTAAAACAGCTTTCTGAAGTTTACAGGAAAATAAGAAACACAGCGCGGTACATTTTAGGCTCTATTGCAGACTTTAACCCGGATATTGATATGGTTTCGGATTTTGACGAAATTGACAGATGGGCGCTTATGAGGCTTAGCAAGGTTGTGGAGCAGGTGAAAAAAGCGTATGATAACTATGATTATCATATTGTTTATCATACCGTTCACAATTTTTGTGTGGTAGACCTTAGCAATATTTATCTTGATGTAATAAAGGATAAAATCTATTGCGAAAAAACAGCCTCGCAGGCAAGGAGGTCATCGCAAACCGCCATGTATTTGATATTGGACAGCCTTGTGAAGATGATAGCGCCGGTGTTGGCTTTTACCGCCGAGGAAATTTGGCAGCATATGCCCCATAAATCGGACGATAGCTTTGAAAGCATTTGGTTTGCATCATTGCCGGATGTCAATAAACAGCATCAAGATGACGAACTGGAAGAAAAGTGGGAAAAGATTTTAAAAATAAGGGATATTGCCTCCAAAGAGCTTGAACTTGCACGAAAGGAAAAGCTTATAGGCAGCTCTCTTGATGCAAATGTATCTATCCTTGCAAACGGGGATGACTATGAGTTTATATCCTTAATAATCAACGAGCTTGCGCCGATTTTAATTGTTTCGGGCGTCACCTTGGAAAAAGCCGATACGGAGGAAATAACAGTTAAAGTTTCTCCCGCAACGGGTGAAAAATGTGCGCGATGCTGGACATTCACAAATGATGTAGGTGCAGAGCATCAGCATTTATGTAAAAGATGCGCAAATGTTTTAAAATAAAATGTTGATTTTTCTTATTGAAAGGGGATGCTGGCATGAAAAGCTTTCGTAGGGTTTTGCACATTAACACCCGCAAAAGGCGTGAGTATATAAACATAACGCCTGATGTGGAAAAAGCGCTTGAGGAAAGCGGAATAAAAGAGGGCTTTGTGTTGGTAAATGCAATGAACATTACGGCAAGCGTTTTTATAAATGATGATGAGAATGGCTTACATTCCGATTTTGAGGTTTTTTTAGAGCGCCTTGCCCCGGAAAAGCCGCATAGCCAATATAAACACAATGGTTATGAGGATAATGCGGATGCACATCTTAAAAGGCAAATCATGGGGCGTGAAGCCGTTGTAGCCATAACGAAAGGAAAACTGGATTTTGGCACATGGGAACAAATTTTTTACGGAGAGTTTGACGGCAAAAGAGATAAAAAGGTGCTTATAAAAATAATAGGAGATTAGCTGAAATTTTGCCCCTATAATGACGAATTTACTTTATCATAGCGGCAATGGCGCCCAAAATATGATGTATCAATGACTAAAAAGGTTTATGCCAAGGGCTTTGTTGCTGTAAAAAATGTAAAGTTGCACAATTATTGATATTAATTAGGGCTTTTATTTGAAAATTTTGCAGTAAAAGTTATGAAATATATATAAAAAATAGAAAATACTCGATTTTTTTAAATAAACACTTGAATTAAGGCGTGAATAGTGGTACAATTCAGTTGTCAATTTTTAATAATTATAGGAGGTAAACGAATGAACAGAATGGAACTGGTATCAGCAATAGCAGAAAAAGCAGGTATGACAAAAAAGGATTCCGAAGCAGCACTTAGCGCAACTATCGAAGCAATAACCAATACATTAAAAAAAGGTGAAAAAGTTCAATTGGTTGGCTTTGGCACATTTGAAACACGCCAAAGGGCTGCCCGTGAGGGAAGAAACCCTCAAACAGGCGCAAAAATCAAAATCGATGCTACAACAAGCCCGGTATTTAGAGCAGGCAAGGCTTTAAAAGACGCAATAAAATAATACATTAAATTTTAATGTATTAGGGTGAAAAATAAAAATGTTAAAAACTTATTGGGGCAACTTTAAGTAGCCTTGATAAGTTTTTTTCATTTATTTTGCTGATGACATTCTGCTGCAAAACCCCAATATAAGCAATTAATTGACAATTTCGTAAAAAACAGTATAATAGTTATATTAATACATATTGAAAAAATTTATTATAAAACAAAGGAGCTTTTTATGAAAAGACTTTTTATAATGTGTTTACTATTTATGTTGCTTTGTTCGGGCTGCAAAAATTCTAAATGGGATAATGATATGACAGATTTGCATAACTATAATCGCCTTTATTTGGAGCTGTTAGAACCGATTGTGGGGGATAATGTGAAAAGATATAGCAACAATGATTTACTTGTGTATGTCAGAGAAATTGAAAAAGATGAAAAGTGGCTTCAAATGCAGGATATACTCCGGCAGATGGAACCAACGATTAGATACGCCGGCGAAGCTAAACATATCCAGTCATTTTTTGCTCGAGACTATAACAAAAATATTCAAGCATTAATTAAATGCGTTCAAACAGGCGATGAAGAAGGCATAGATACAATAGAAAAGATGACAGACGAAGAACATCGCTACTTATTAGATATGATTATTAACATAAACATAGTAGGATATGTTAATGTTAGAAATGACATGAGATAATCGAATATATTGATTCTGTAATTCATGCCAACAACAATCGTATTAATACAATTGAGGGGATAGATTTTATCATAAAATAAAGGAGCTTTCTATGAAAAAGTTTTTTGCAATATGTTTGATATGTGTGTTTATTTGTGCGGGCTGTAAAAGCTCCGAACATAAAGCTGATTATACAGAGAAAAGCAAATACTATCTGCTTTATTTAGAACTGTTAGAGCCGATTTTTGGGGATTATGTTGAAAGATATGATAATAATAATGACTTGCTTGTAAAAATAAGAAAAATTGAAAAAGATGAAAAGTGGCTTAAAATGCAGGATATACTATGGCAGCTAAAGCAAATGTGGCTAAACATGAAGGAAAATGAAGGTTCATTTATTATTTCTATAATGGTAGATAACAATGATGTTCAAAGATTAATTGAATTTGTTAATATGTGTGATGGGACTGGAGCTGATACAATAGAAAAGATGACAGAGAAACAACGCTACGGCCTTGGCATAACAAAAGTCTCAAACAGAGTAAACTACGACAGCATAAAAAAAAATATGGAACAATGTGAAAAGATATGGCAACAATGATTTGTGGAAAACAGGACTGCTTTTTGTGCCCGAAAGGACAAAAGCATACTCCATGACATGTGTGGGATTGACGGGTATTTGTTGCCGATATTGGTTCGCTTTTGTAACAATGAAGAAAGGTGGCATTATGGATATTTTACATTTTTTTGACAGAAACCGCATAATTTGCCAAGCGCAAAAGGCTTTAGCGGTAAAACCACGATATATTACCGATTTTTCGGCTAAAATGAGCGAGGGCGGTATACATGATTATTATTCCAACGGTGATTACTGGTGGCCAAACCCCAACACAGCAAACGGCTTGCCTTATGTGCGGCTGGACGGCAAGTCAAACCCCAATGCTTTTATGCATCACCGAAACATTTTAAGGGAAATGAGAACAAGCGTATCGCATCTTGCCGCCGGATATAAAATAACAAAAGATGAAAAATATGCGTCCAGGGCATCGATTATTCTAAACAATTTTTTTCTGGCGAAAGAATCGAAAATGAATCCCTCTTTGTTATATGCGCAAGCTGTTCCGGGCTTATACAGCGGCAGGGGAATTGGAATTATCGACACTTTGCATTTGGCTGAGGTTCCGTTTGCTGTAAACGCGCTTAAAAGCTCTTTGCACATGACAGATGAATTATTGATGGGGCTAAAAAAGTGGTTCTCCGATTACCTTAATTGGATGACTGCTCATAGTTATGGAATTTCAGAAATGAACGAAAAAAATAATCATGGAATTTGTTGGCATGTGCAAGCGGCTTCGTTTGCTTTATTTGTCGGTAATGAACAGATGGTTGATTTTTGTCGTAAACAGTATAAAAATGTGTTGCTTGGGCAAATGGCGGCGGACGGAAGCTTTACAAAGGAGCTTGCAAGGACAAAACCTTACGGTTACTCTATTTTTACATTGGACAACTTGTTAATTTTATGCCACATTTTATTTAAAAAAGAAAATGACTTATGGAATTATGAGCTAAATGGCAAAGGTGCGCGCAGGGGAATGGAATTTCTTTATCCATACCTGATTGATAAAACAACTTGGCCTTATAAAAAGGACATTCAACATTTTGAATGTTGGCCTGTCGCAATGGCATCTTTTCTTTTTGCCGGCTTAGGGCTTGGGGAGCAAAAGTATGTAAAGCTGTGGCAAAGCCTTGACCCGGAGCCGACCAATTGGGAAGTAAGGCGTAATATGACAGTACGGCAGCCGTTGTTATGGCTCGGGTAGTGCACGGGCTGATAGAAATATCTCGAAATATGCCTGAATTTGAAAAATAACGGAACCATATTCAACTAATCAAAATATCCCCATAATATATGGCGATTATTTTTTAGTTGACATCTATTCGCAATTGGGTTATAATAATAAAATAATTTGCTTTAACATTATTATAGCACCGTGCATTTGCTTGTGAGTTTGCACTTGGGAATGTATGGCGAATATGGATTTCTGACCGTGAAGTATATTCTAAGCGGAAAGAGGGTTATAAATACGCTTATTTTAATTTGTTTAAAAACTCTTTTTTCGTTTTGAAAAAAGAGTTTTTTTATATTTAAGGAGGAAAAAGCTATGGATAAAAGAATTGGTATTGTAGGCATCGTTATTGAAGAACTTTCGTTTGTAAACCGTGTTAACGAAGCTTTGCATGAACACGCAAATCTTGTTGTGGGGAGGCTGGGGCTGCCATATAAGGAAAGGGGCGTATCGGTTATATCGTTGATTGTAGACGGCACAAATGATGAAATTAGCGCGCTCACAGGAAAACTTGGCAGGATAAAAGGCGTATCTGCAAAATCAATGATAACAAAAAGCATGAAAAATAATTAACTGAGGGGTTGTTTTATTATGAGTTTTCTTAAAAAATACCGAAAAGAATTTGAAGAGCTGGATAAGCTGGAAAGGGATTTTATTGACGACGATAAAATATGGGAGCAATTAAACAGACACGAAAATCCCTCTAAAAGCAAGGTTCGTCAGGTTTTAAAAAAAGCTGCGGATTGTATAAGATTAGAGCCTGACGAAGTAGCGGTGCTGATTCAAAATAAGGACGAAGAAACGATAAAGGAAATGTATGAGCTTGCCTATCAGTTGAAGCAGGAAGTATATGGCGACCGAATTGTTTTCTTTGCGCCCCTTTACATAAGTGACGAATGTGCAAACAATTGCAAATACTGCGGTTTTAGAAACAGCAATACAGCCATACACCGCAAAACGCTTACAATGGACGAAATTGAGGACGAAGTGAAAATAATGATTGAGGAAGGGCAAAAACGCACCGTCCTTGTTTACGGAGAATCGCCTGCAACCGAGGTGGATTTCATGTGCGAAACTGTTAAAAAAGTTTATAGTGTGAAAACACAAAACGGAGAAATTCGGCGCGCCAATATCAACTGCGCACCGCTTGGGGTTGACGAGCTAAAAAAACTTAAAAATGCCGGAATTGGCACATTTCAGGTATTTCAAGAAACATATCATCATGAAACATATAAAAAAGTTCACCCGGCAGGAACTATAAAAGGGCATTATCGTTGGCGTTTATATGCAATGGACAGAGCGTTGCAGGCAGGTGTGGACGATTGCGGAATAGGGGTTTTGTTCGGGCTTTACGATTGGCGCTTTGAAGTTATGGGGCTTTTATACCACACGATTCATCTTGAGAAAACTTTTAAAGGCGTTGGACCGCACACAATATCCTTTCCCCGCATAACCCCTGCCACAGGAACTCCTTTTTCGGTGAACCCGAAATATGCAGTAAGCGATAACGATTTCAAAAAGCTGATTGCCATCTTAAGGTTATCCGTGCCGTATACAGGTCTTATCTGCACCGCGCGGGAATCGGTGCAAGTTCGCAAGGAGGTTATTCCGCTCGGCGTATCGCAGATAGATGCAGGAACACGAATTGGCGTGGGCGCTTATTCAAAATCTAAGGAGGCAAATAAACTCCCCGATAAGGAGCAATTTTCAATTTGTGACCCTCGCTCTTTAGGCGATGTGGTAAAAGAAATTTGCGATATGGGCAACATTCCTTCGTTTTGCACCGCTTGTTATCGGGCGGGGAGAACCGGTGAGGAATTCATGAAGGTTGCAAAATCAAGGTTTGTACATAATTTTTGCATCCCTAACGCTATTTTTACCTTTAAGGAGTATCTATTGGATTACGCTTCCGGGGAAACCAAAACAAAAGGCGAAAGCATAATCGAAAAACATCTTGAACTTTTAAAAAACCAGCCTGTTTATGACAAGGCGTTGCTTATACTTAAAAGGCTGGAGAGCGGGGAAAGGGATTTGCGCTTATAAAGATGAAAGAATTAAACGGATTTTACGGAACAGATAAAAAGAAGATGTCGGAAAAAATAAAATATTTATGCGAAAGCGCCACAAACGAGGAAATAAGCGCTTTTACCTTGCATGCGTGTGAACTGAGAAATCAGCATTATGGGGCGCAAGTGTTTTTTCGAGGTCTTATCGAGTTTAGCAACTATTGCAAAAACGATTGTTATTATTGCGGGATAAGGCGCAACAATCAAAATGCGGTTAGGTATCGCATGTCTGAAGAAGAAATTCTTAAGTCCTGCGCAAAAGGATATGATATCGGATTTCGCACCTTTGTATTGCAAAGCGGTGAGGATTCATATTTTTCGGAAAACAAATTGCGCTCGCTGGTATATAAAATTAAAACTTGCTTTCCGGATTGCGCCATAACCCTTTCGACCGGTGAATTGAGCCGCGATACATATAAAAGGCTTTATGACGCAGGGGCTGACCGCTACCTTTTACGGCATGAGACGGCGAACGAAAAGCATTACCAAATGTTGCATCCGTCTGAATTAAGCCTTAAAAATCGTAAGGAATGCTTATACAACCTCAAAGAAATCGGTTATCAGGTTGGCGCCGGGTTCATGGTGGATTCGCCTTATCAGACATACGACATTTTGGCGGAGAATTTGATATTTCTTCGCGAGCTTCAGCCTCATATGATTGGAATAGGTCCATTTATACCGCACAAGGATACAAAGTTTGCAAACTATGGAAAGCCCACAATTTACAAAACAATTATTATGCTGTCGCTTGTCAGAATTATGGTGCCGAAAGCATTAATTCCGGCAACGACAGCGCTAAATACGGTTGATGCTTCAGCTCGTGATAAAGGTTTTTTTGCAGGGGCAAATGTAATCATGCCTAACCTGACGCCAAAGCAATACCGAAAAAATTATCAGCTATACGATAATAAATTGTGCAGCGGCATGGAAGCATCGGAAAATTTGTCAAGCTTGTTAAACTCAATCAGAAATATAAACATGATTCCTAATTTATCTCGGGGTGATCATGTAGATAAAATAAAGGATGGTATAAGCGTGCAATGTAGGAGACTTTAGCATGTGAGCATTCTTGCGCCTTATCCGGCTCACGATAAGGCGCGCAACTAAATTAATTTAAATTTTTGTGAGCCAGAAAGGCTAATATGGAAAACATAAATACAACACCTGCGGCGAACAGGTTTACCATAGGCATTTTCGGAAGGCGAAATGTAGGGAAATCCTCATTAATCAATGCCATTACCAAGCAAAACACAGCCTTAACTTCAAATATTCCCGGAACAACCACAGACCCTGTTTACAAAGCGATGGAAATGTTGCCCATCGGGCCTGTGGCATTTATTGATACCGCCGGCTTAGACGATGTTGGAGAACTTGGCATGCAGCGGGTGGAAAAATCATATGAGGTTCTTAGAAAATGCAATTTTGCTATTTTAGTAACCGATGAACTTGGAATAACACAGCTGGAAAAGGATTTTATTGAGGAGTTAAAGGGCAGAAAAATTCGGTTTATCGTGGTGTTTAACAAATGCGGCGGGCACACCCCGAAAATAGCGGGTAATACAGGCTTTTCGTTTGTTTGCGTGAGTGCCTACGAAAGCAAGGAGATTGAGGAAGTAAAAAAACAAATAATTGCAAATTCCGGTATGGAGCATGTCAAGCCTTCGCTTGTTGACGGGCTGATAAAGCAGGGGGAAACCGCCGTTCTTGTAACGCCGATTGACTCGGCGGCGCCTAAAGGGCGCCTGATACTCCCCCAGCAACAGGTGATAAGGGATATACTTGATGTTGGCGCAATGGCATTTGTAACAAAGGATACCGAGCTAAAGCAAACGCTAAAAAATCTGAAAACGCCTCCGGCTATCGTAATTACCGATTCTCAAGTTTTTGAAAGGGTGGCTGCCGATACGCCGGAGGATATTCCCCTTACTTCCTTTTCAATTTTGTTTGCCAAGCAAAAAACGGATATCGCAGAAATGGTCAGAGGTGTAAAACGGATTGAAACGCTTTCAAAAGGAGATAACATTTTGATTGTTGAAGGTTGCACACATCACAGGCAGGATGACGATATCGGGACTGTAAAAATACCCCGTTGGATTAATAAAATAGTTGGCGAAGGTTTAAATTATGAATGGACATCGGGGGCTTGTTTTCCCAAAGATATAAAAAAATACAGCTTAATTATTCATTGTGGGGGTTGCATGCTCAATAGTTGCGAAATGCAATACAGAACCTACAAGTCAAAAGAGCAGAGGGTAAACATTACAAATTACGGAGTGCTAATCGCCTATGTGACGGGAATACTTCCCCGCGCGGTAAAACCTTTTTTTGAAAAGGGCTCCTGTTAGATAATCACGCACTTTGGGGCTGCTTGTTGTTTTTTTTGTTGTTTTCAATACTATGACCTATAATGTTAAAAGCAGAATGCTAAATATTGAAGGAGTGAACTGTTCAATATTTAGCATTCTGCTTTTTTCTTTTGTGAGCATTGGCGTGGGAATTATCGCCAGGTGCTTACAAAAGTACATTTTTTACTATGATATTGAAAGATTACCATAGACTTTTTATGGGTATCTTGTTATACTTCAACTAAAGCCAACCTTTTCGGTGCCATTATCTAAGGCTTGTTTTGGGAGGAGAATTGATTTGAATATCAAGGCAATTTTGTTAACTATTGTTTTTATTTTCTTATGTATTTCGTTTAATATTTCGGCAGCATCTTATACAGGTATTCCTTTTGTTTTATTTTCGGAAAATGAAACTGTGCAGGCGAAAACTGATGAAAACCGGGTTGCCGTGCCTACCAGCGGCAGAAATATTCTTTCCGATAGCGCATTTGCAGACGAGAGCATTGTGTATATAAATGATGTATCCGAATATAAAGAAACGGATGTTTGGGCGATTCAAGGGAAAGGGAGCATGGCCTCGCCAAGCGACCTGTACGGAAGGGATGGGATGAAAAGCGGGGTTAGGGTGGAACTATCATCAGAAGAAGATGCCGATTTTTTTATCCGTACAATGATTCCGGGGAGCAAGTATTACTATTTCAGCGTATGGGCAAAGTTGGAATCCGGCAGCGTTGCAGGGCGGCAATTGACCCTTTCTGTTTATGACAGCCCCAATTCGTCGATGCGGGGCGGGGCGAAGTCTAAATGCGTTGTGGATTTGGCAGGCGGCGCTTATTTATTGCAAAACGAATGGAAACAATATGCATTTATTATACACCTTCCCAAGGGGCTTGCAAATTATTATTTTGAACCGCGGATACATACGACCTCAAGCGCAGGCGTGACGGCAATGACCTTTGACATTACTGAGGTCGAATTGTACGAAGTAAGCATAGCGGAGACCCAAGAGATGCAGGAGGATGCAACTATTGTAAATCACCCTGTTGTGGACGCAACACCACAGGTGTCTGTGATAAGAGAGGTTAAGCCCCGCCCCGGCAGCATGGCTCATAAAGACACGGAGTTTTCTGATTTAGATGGGGTGCAATGGGCGGAGTATGCTATTAAAGCGTTTTATAAATGGGGTATTGTAGACGGTGTGACACCCGGGGAATTCAGACCGCATGACAGCGTTACCAGGGAGCAATTTGCTAAAATGCTGACGAATACCTTTGATTGGCTTGACCCGGGGGATTGCGATTTTATGGATGTTCCAAAAACCAAATGGAGCTATCCCTACATTGCCACAGCATTAAAAAGAGGTGTGGTGACTGGGGTTGATGAAACTTGGTTTGGTGCAGAAGATTATATTATGCGTCAGGATATGGCGGTAATGGTATACCGTGCGCTTGACAGCTTGTTGGTTCGTGTGGAAAGCAGTTTTGCCTTTGATTCGGAAGGAGTGTCCGAATATGCCGCTAATTCGGTTAGCAGGCTGTGTGGTGTAGGTATTTTATATCCCATTGACGGAGGGGTGAAACCTCGGACGGAAGTTAAAAGGGCGGACGCAGTTGCCGTGTTGTACAATGCGCTCAACTATGCGGCGGCAACGGGTGCGCAAATGGTAAGGTATTATTAATTGTTGAAAGCTCGAGGAGGGATTTATGTGAATTGGAAAACATTCTTGTTGGCGGCGATGGTTGTTTTAGGAATTTACGCACCGGATTTCTATTTTGGAGGAAAGACCGCATATGCGGCAATCGTCACAAACAAACCGGGCGAGCCTTCTTTAATATTTGAGGATACTTTGGAGGGCGGCAGCGATTCCGATGGCGCTGTTACGGCGGGCATCCCGTTATCCATTAATTCCGGCGGAGTAAGTGATGTCTATTCGTTCTTTGGACCGGGCGTAGTGGGGAAAGAGGGGACATTTAGCTATAAAGCTTCGGGCGGGCTTGGGCTGGCATGCACCGCAACCGCTCCCGGCAGCACCCATTTATATAACGCAGCGGCGCTTAACAAAAGCTATATGGAAGGAAAATCGACCAGTTATGTAACCGAAACAAAATTTGAGTTTGGCACTACGGGAACCTTGGCTCAAAAAAACATCAATATTTTTATGCGGTTCGGTGGGGCGTGGAATTATTCTTACTATTTCAAGATATGCTCGGACGGCTCAATAGGCTTGTTCAGTCCTAAAGGGGAAACATCCCCGATTTCCGCATTGACCTCTACCACAGCGGCAGGCGGCGCTTTTGGCGGCACGGTTGTATATATGGCAAGGGCGGCTCTGATTGATAAGCCTGATGGAGGTATATATATGGCGATTAACATATATGCCGCATCAGACCCTAATGCAAGCATAGCATTTCTTGAGCATACAGTTGCGGCGGACGCAAACCTGCTGATTGCCTCAGACGCCGCATACGGCCCCGGTTTTGGAGTTGCGAATTCAAATTGTGTTGCTAAATTTACTTCTTATAGTATAAAGGATATTATCGATATCAGGATAAAGGACGGTTCCATTGCAGATTTTAAAGGAAGTGAATATGATTATAACTATTCAACGCAGGAAAGCATAACTTTGGAGGATATCACAGCGGTGGGAAACATTCCCGGCGAGGAAATGCCGAATATTGATTATGACAGCGGGGCATCCCGCGTGACGGTGATGTATGCCGGGCTTACCTACACCGTTAACATAAGAGAATTGGTGGATGATACCGTAAAAATAACTATCAATGGCGTGCCGAGCGGCAGCGTTATAGCGATGGTTGGCGAAAAAGTTGAAATTCCCGTGTTTTCGGAGGTGATTAATGCAACATCGGGCATAAGCTGGCTCTTTTCCGACAGCCAGGGGCAAGATGACTATATGACCATTTCCCCCAACATAAGCGCTGACGGGGAAGAAGTGGTTTTGACGATAGATAATTCGGAGGGTAACTTGAAGGATGGAAAGGTCGCATTAACCGCATCCGTTGAAAAAGGCGGAGATGTATATGCGAAAAGTATTGATATAGAATATTTGACAGAGCTGCCGGGGCAAGGCAGCCATGATACAGTTCAGTTGACGGCTGAGGAACTTGTTAAAATATCTGAAAGAATCGGGGAAACGGTGGTGGTTATTAAGGCAGGGCTACAGTCGGCATTTTACGGTTCAAGGATTGTATGGAGCGTAGAAGGCTTTGAGGGCGCTTCCTTGGAACACGCACAAAGCGTATACCGCGAAGCCGATATTGAAAATAGGCTTATAATAGATAACAACTTTGTTAGTGACACGACCGACCTAAGCGTTACGGTTAAAGCTAAAAACATCGCTACCGGTGCAGCAGATACAAAAAATATACATATTTTTGCGGTGGCAACGCCGGATAGGATAAAGATTAAAGGGAACTCTGTTGTTACGGTTTCTGAGGATTCTTCGTATTATTTCGAATATTACACAGCGGAGGTGTATCAGAAAAGCAAGCTTTTAAGCGGCGATGCGCTCAGATTTAGCGAACCGCTGAATTGGTTACTGAAAACTGCTAAAGGCGGGGTTTCAATAAACGCCGATACCGGGATGCTTACGGTAAGCTCCTCTGCCTCGGCGGGAACGGTGACAATTGTTGCGCAAATGGGAAACCTTATAGATGAATTCAATGTGAGTATCACAAAAAAGACAGGCAGCCAGTCTGCTAAAAGCTCTCAAAGAACAGGTGTCGGGCTTGCAGGCGTGCAGGTTCCGGGTATTGAGGCGGCTGAAGAAATAAAGGAAAACAGTCAAACCGATGTACCGCAAGATAAAAGGGAATTGAAGGATTACCGGGGACATTGGTGTGAGGAAATCATAAACGATTTGTTAAGTCGCAGAATCATAAACGGCGGCGTAAACGGCGAAATGCGCCCGGACTATTTTGCAACGAAAGAAGAAACCATTAAGGTTTTGATTAATATTTTGAATATTTCCTTGCAGGGAGGAGGAAGGCTAAAAGAGGGAGATAATACTTCCGAATGGGCTGTTGCATATGTTTTGACAGCCATGGACGAAGGTATTGTTCGTGGGGATGAAACAGGTTTTATCAATGGCGGCGGCAATGTCAGCCGTGCGGAGGTATGCGCAATGACCTCACGGGCATTAAAGCTTTTGGGCGGGGATATCGGGCTGTTGAACACTTTTAGCGATGGCGACAAGGTTCCCGATTGGTGCAAAGAGGATATGGCGGCATTAATTTCCAAAAAAATTATAACAGGCTTTGAAGATTCAACCATAAGACCTTATGATTTGATTACACGGGCAGAGGTGTTTGCTATTGCGTATAGGGCTGCAGCAGATGGGGGGTTAATATGAAAATTACAAGAACAGTTGTATTGATTTTGCTTTTTTCCGTATTGTTTAATGGAGTAACGCCTGCTGTGTCAGCGTCAACGGGTTCTGATTACACAAAGGAGCTAAATTTTATTTCCGGTCTGGGAATTATGGAAAAGCATAAGGAGGTCAACGATTTTATAACCCGTGCGGAATTAGGGGCGGCGCTTATGAACTTGTTTTCGGGCGGCAGCTATACGGCAGATAATATGAGGGATATAAAAGATAGTGCAAATTCATGGGAAGGGGAATTTTTGTTTAAAAACCTTGAATTTGACCTGTTCGATTCGGACGAACATGTAAATTTTGAGGAGGTCGTTCTTGCCTTGATAAACGGCTTGGGATATGGTTATGTTGCCGAGGAAAAGGGCGGCTATCCCTATGGATACCAATATGAAGCGGCAAGCCTTGGAATTACCTCAAAGGCTGTGAACGCGCAATTGGGTGAGTGTATGAGGCGGGGAACGACTGCGGCTATGATAAAAAACATGCTCAACATAGGAATTATGAGTAGGTTTATTGGAAACAAAGGAGGCTGGGAGATAAACAATAAAGACACGCTTTTATCGCGGCTTTTTGTTTTGCGGGATAGCGGTATTGTCACATTTGATGGGCTGACCTCAACTAACGGGGTTCAATCCCATTTTGAAAATGATGTGGTTATAATGACTACCTTTTCCGACCAAAGCGGCTACGGAAAAAAATTTCGTCCCGGAAATTCCGATGCCAAGGAATATCTTGGCAAAGCTGTGAACTATTACTATAAATATTCCGAAGATGCGCCTGAAGATGTGCCGACCTTGCTGTATGTTGAGGAACGCGCATCTGTTGAGGAAATAAAAATAGATATCCGTGACATAACGCGGCTGGACGGGAATCGCATCGTATATGGAGAGAGCGGTACAACCGAAATTACTGTTAACGGTAGCGCTGATATTATTTATAATGGGCGTTGGCTGGGGACAGCTTCAACTATGCTCACATCCGTCATAAACGGTATGCTGGAGCGCCAAAACGGTAATGTACATATTATTGATAACGGACAGGGGTGGGATATTCTGTTTGTCGAGGATTATAAAACATACAGAATTGATTCCGTTAATAGCGCCGACTCTGCTGAAGCGTTTATCAGGACGACGGAGGGAGAAAACATAGATTGTCGAAGCGACAGCGCTACAACCGTTACGGAGGTATATAAAAACGGTGTAAAAACAGAGCTTAGTCGCTTGGTCAGGGATGATGTGTTTTTTCTTGCGGAGGCAAAGCAGGAGGATGGAATTGTTCGCTACCGAAAGGTCATTGCAGGAAAGCTTGCGTCACAAATGACCCACCCCGCCAAAGTTACGGGAACCTTAAACGAGATAGGCAAGGATTTTATAGTTGTAAACGATAAAATCTATGAAATATCTTACGGATTCAGCAATACGGCGTCAATCGATGAGCACTCCAAGCGGGATAAGCTGCGGTTGGGCTCGCGTGTTACTGTTTATTTTGACCCTGCGGGCAGGGTATGTGATTATGATGTTGCGGACACGGGGATAAAATATGGATTTTTGGTGGCTTTGGATCAGAGCAAAAAAAGCTTGGAACAGTTTGTTCAGGCTAAAATTTACACCGCTGAAAACGAAATGAAAATATTCAACCTTGATAAAAAGGTGAAATACAATGATTATGGCGGAGGTCGCATAGAAAGTAAATTATTATTGGAAAACTCCAATATATCGAATGTGGCGGGCTATGACCCCCTTTACGACAATGGCGGAATTATTCGTCAGGTGGTAAGGTATGGCTTAGGCGGTAATGGGGAAATTACGGAGCTTTATACCGCATACCTTGATGCCAAACTAAATCATAGTGATGATTATTCAAAATTTAGAAGAAACAAGGCGGTTTATGATATTCTTGGCTCAGCTAATATGACTTACAGAAGCAATGTTATGGGCTTTTTTTACAATAATCCATCGGGCGGAATGTTGTTGTACGCCGACCCCTCTGCCGCAATGTTTTTATATCCGGAAGACGATTTTGCCGTTGACGAATATAAGTATAGAGTTGCGATGGCAGCGGATATCTTCGGCAACAGCAACACTTACACCAGAACACTATATGCATACGATACCGATGAGCATGGAATTTCGCATTGCTTTGCCAATGCCTGGGAGGGCGGCGCCAGCCTTCAGTTGAATCATGAAACGCTTACCTTGGTAACAAAAGTTTTCAAGACGGTCAACAAAAACGGTGACATTGTGCAAAAAATAGCGGGGTTAAGTGCGGGAAAAGAAATATCAATAATAGGACAAAATTGCGACTCGCTCAAAATTAGGCTTGTTACTGGGGGCGTAAATGTCGGTATATATGGCGGAAGCTTAGCCGGCACTGTACCGATTGAGCCGGGAGACCTTATCGTATATAAAAAAAACAGCCATGATATGGTTGAAAGCATTGCTTTGGCATTTCGCCCCGGCGATAAAAACGGTGTAGGCGGAAGACCGTATGTTGACAGCGCGGACAACATTCGGTTCGATAATTTTAAAATGGCGTTTGGGGCAGCCTACTATCCTGTTATATCCGGAGCAAAAGCATATTCGCCCTTCCCGGTAAATGCGAATAACAACAACACGAATTCCCGTTTCGCAGCCATATACGGCAGGGTGGATAAGCTTTCCCGGGGGATGATAACTATCAGGTTTGATGACAGCGTTGAAACCGTTGGAGACAAAATGGTGTTTGATGTTTCAAAACCTGTTGTCTATCTTTATGATATAAGCACCAAGACGGCAAAAATATCGTCTGTGGACGAAATAATGATTGGGGACGAGGTTTTTATGAAATGCAGGCTTTCCATTATTGATGCAGTCGTTGTTATTAGAAGGTAATGAGAAAAAGGGTGTGCAACATCGGCAGGGCGCATCTTTCATATGTTTTGCAATAATTTTTGTGTTAAAGTATGATTTTTACTATGATGTCACAACATTACCGTAGACTTTTAAAAATTGTGCTGATATACTGACATTAGTTTTAGTGGATGGAGAGAAGCTGTATGAGACAAAGGATTGGTGCTGCGGGGCGCATTATAACACCCCGAGACAGACCTTGGTATTACAACCATAAAAAGCATAAAAATCTGCTGTTGATGATGTTACCCGGGCTTTTGTCCCTTTTTGTTTTTTCATATTTACCGATGTACGGTATGCAAATTGCGTTTCGCGATTTCATATTTAAGTTGGGCATATGGCAGAGCCCATGGGTGGGGCTAAAGCATTTTCGCGATTTGTTTGAATCTGCACATTTTTTAAATGCTTTCAAAAACACCCTTGTTATCAGCGGACTTCAACTTGTGTTTGGATTTCCCGCGCCTATTATATTTGCCGTTTTGCTCAATGAGATAAGGGTTTTAAAATTTAAAAAGCTTGTCCAGACGATAAGCTACCTGCCCCATTTTATTTCATGGGCAGTGTTGGGCGGGATGTTCATACAACTGTTATCACCGTCCGTGGGACCCGTTAATCTGCTTTTGAAAACCATGGGGATGCAGCCCATATATTTTTTGGCAGAGCCTTCATGGTTTAGAACGGTAATCGTATCAACCCATATTTGGCAAACGATTGGGTGGAACTCCATCGTCTACATAGCAGCTATTACCAATATTGATGCCGAGCTCTACGAAGCGGGGAAAATTGATGGGGCAACGCGTTTCCAACAAATCTTTTATATTACCTTAGGCGCATTGATGCCGGTGATAACCATTATGCTAATATTTGCCGTCGGAAAAATTATTAACGATAACTTTGATCAGATTTTTAATTTGATGACATCACCGGTTGAAAGTGTCGGCGAAGTGTTGAGCACTTACAGTTATAAAATTGGTCTGGTAAAGATGCAATATAGTTTTTCCACTGCTATGGGTTTGTTCAAAAATGTGATTTCGCTGTTACTGATTCTTTTCGCTAACCGTGTAGCAAAAAAAATTAACGACTATGGATTGTGGTAGGAGGACACCGATGAAACGAATCCATTTTTTTGATATTTTTCTGTTTGCGTTGATGATATTCATATGCCTTATTATGGTTTATCCCTTTTGGAATTTGTTTATGAATTCCATTACGGCGCCTGATGTCAATATGAGTGTGCTGCGCCTTTTTCCTGAAAGGGTTTCTTTATCTTCTTATGTGAAGGCGATAGAGTCCGGTGATATTGGGCGTGGGTATCTCAATACGATTGTTAGGACTGTTTTGGGAATTGGGCTAAATCTTATACTGACAGTTACGCTGGCATATCCCCTGTCCAAAAAACATTTGCCGAACAAAGCATTTATTACAGGGTTTGTTGTATTCACTATGTATTTTAACGGCGGGGTTGTTCCAAACTATTTGTTGATACGAAGCCTTGGGCTTTACGATACTGTGTGGGCGCTGGTGTTACCGCATGCCGTTAATGTGTTCCATCTCATCATTGTGCGAAACTTTTTCATATCCATTCCTTACAGCCTTGAAGAATCTGCCATGATTGATGGGTGCAATGAATTTCAAATTCTGACAAGAATCGTGCTGCCCCTCTCAAAATCCATTATGGCAACCCTGTTGCTTTGGGCAGCTGTATTCCATTGGAATGCGTGGTTTGATGCCATGATTTACATAAAAAGCAGTGAAAAGCAGGTTTTACAAACCATTATGCGGCGTGTGGTGTTAGGGTCTATGAGCGGTTCGGCTAACGGTGCATTTGAGGAGCTTGTAAATCCGGAAAATATTAAAGCCGCAACCATTATGCTGACTGTCGGGCCAATTATAGTGGTATATCCGTTTATACAAAGGTATTTTATAAAAGGTCAGTTGGCAGGGGCTATAAAAGGGTAGATTTTATAAAAGAAAGGAAGTAATTATAATGAAAAGGTATTTAGCGGGAACTTTTATTTTCGCCGTAGCCGTGTCCGTGTTGGCAGGATGCGTCAAAACGCCGACAGCATCAAATCAGGACGAACGCTATACCATCTCGTGGACTGCGTGGCAGGCGTCTCCAATTGAAAGCGATGCGCGAATTAAAAAAATGATTGAAGATAAGCTGAATGTCAACATTGATATTTGGAATATTGAGCCCACAAGGTTTGAGGAACTTTTGAACTTAAGGCTTGCCAGCGGAGAGGTTCCCGATGTTATACGAATACCGCAGGGATACGCAGGGCTTAATAATATTGTGGCGCAAGGGCTCGCGGCCAAATTGGACGAGGACATGATTAAAAAACATGCGCCGAATTTGTATCAGGAATATATGGAATGTGACAATAATTTCTTTAAAAAATATGGGCTTATAGATGGCGACTTGTATGGTATCCCCTTGTTGCAATGGATACGCGGAAAGTACCACCAGGCGGTGGTTTATCGGGGTGATTGGATGAAAAAGCTGGGCTTTGACAAAACCCCCGAAACATTGCAGGAGTTTGAGGAGGTCATGTATGCTTTTGCCAAGGGTGACCCGGATGGCAATGGTAAGAATGATACTTATGGTTTGTCAAACATAGGTATGGATGTTGTATATGGGGCATTTGGATATCTCCCCGGAAGCAAGGACAGGGAAATAAAGTGGAAAAACAAAGATGGGCAGTTGGTGTATAACGCAATACAGCCGGAAATGAAGGATGCCCTGCGAGTTCTTGCAAAATGGTATGCAGACGGCGTTATAGACCCCGAATTTGTTACCGGTGAAAAGGTGGGTGCGCAGATGGCTGTTTCGTTTATCAATGGTCGTATCGGATTTACCTGCGAGGGACGCTGGTTTGACTGGGTTCCGGAACTTCCCGGAAGAAAGGAAGTTGCAAAGCTTAGAACAGGCTTGGAAAAGATAGATAAAAATGCTGCTGATTCCTTGATGTTTGGTGTTCCTCCCGTCGGCCCTGCCGGGAAAAGCGGTGCGCTCCAAGAAAAGTTGGTTACCGATGTTATGTACGCATTCAGCGTGGATTTAAAAGCGGACGCAAAAAAAATGGAAAAGGTGTTTTCTGTAATAGACAAAATTTGTTTCGAGTCGTATGAGGGCGCCCTTGAAGCTTGGTTCGGCGAAAAAGGTGTTGACTGGGATTACGACGAACTTGGCATCGGCGACAGCCTTGATGATAAGTGGACCCCTGCCAACGCCTCTAAATTAGGCGGGCATACTCAACTTGTAATTTTCAAGTCCAATAAGTGGAAGGAACCTCCCGCCGTTATGGAATGGCTAAAAAAATATAAATGGGATGAAAACGGTATTACCGATGACCTTTATATGTATCTCCCCTCCTCTCCGAAATATAAGGTTGATTTACAAAAGTTAGAGGATGATGCTTATATATCCATTATAACGGGCAAAAAGCCGATAGATTATTTTGATACCTTTGTAAGCCAATGGCGTAAAGAAGGCGGAGACATCCTAACCCAAGAAGCAAACAGAGGGGGGAATAATTAAAAAATGACACGACCCAATATCATATTTTTTTTCTCAGACCAACAGCGTTGGGACACCTTGGGGTGTTATGGTCAAAAAATGCCTGTAACACCGAACTTAGATAAAATTGCAGAAGGGGGAACAAGGTTTGAATACGCTTTCACTTGTCAGCCGGTTTGCGGTCCGGCAAGGGCATGCATTCAAACGGGGTTATTCGCAACCGAAACAGGGTGTTACCGTAATGGGATTGCCCTTAGCCCGACTGCCAATACCATAGCGAAGCGGCTTAACAGCGCTGGGTATGAAACCGCCTATGTGGGCAAATGGCATTTGGCAAGCACAAAGCGTGTGACAAATTATCGTGAAATAGCCATACCCGAAGAGCTTAGAGGCGGATATAAGGATTATTGGATGGCAGCGGATTTATTAGAGTTCACCTCTGATTCCCAAGGCGGCTATGTGTTTGATATAGACGGCCGCAAGGTGGAATTTGGCGGTTACCGTGCCGACCGTATTACCGATTTTGCCCTTGATTATATCAGAAACCAAGATGGAGAAAAACCCTTTTTCCTATTTCTGTCTCACATTGAACCTCATCATCAAAACAATGCCGGGCATTATCAGGGGCCGGAGGGTTCTCGAGAGCGGTGGGGCGGTTTTGATGTACCGTTGGATTTGGTTGGCACTCAAGGGGATTGGCGTGAGGAGTTTGCAGACTATTTGGGGTGTTGCAACAGCCTGGATGAAAATGTGGGCAGAGTAATATCCTTGCTTGAAGAAAAAGGCATTTTGGACAATACCATTTTTATTTACACATCGGATCATGGCTCTCACTTCAAAACAAGAAACGGTGAATACAAACGCTCTTGCCATGAAAGCAGTATACGCATACCCATGATTATAACGGGCGGCGAGTTTACCGGAAAAGGCGTTCAAAGCAATTTTGCAAGCCTTATTGATATTCCCAAAACTATTTTACGATGCGCCGGTATAGAGGCGGACGATATGCAGGGCAGACCTCTGCATGAGGCTCTTGACAACGCAGAGGATTGGGAAAACGAGGCTTTTATACAAATAAGTGAAAGCCAGACCGGGCGTGCAATTCGGACGGCAGACTGGAAATATGCCGTTTCGGATAAAAGACCCGGTTACGATGATTCGGGAGATAGCGATGTGTATACGGAGGAATGTTTGTTTGACCTTAACAATGACTATGCAGAGAAAAATAATCTTGTATTTTTGCCTGAATACCGCGAAATAAAAGAAATGCTCCGGCACAAGCTATTGGGCAAAATGGCGTTGGCAAGAGAGAACCCGTGTAAAATATTAGAAACATAAGGAGGAGATACGATATGAGGATAAAAAAAAGCATCGCTTTAGTTGTTTTGACAGCTATGGCTCTTTCTATGCTATCGACAGGTGTTTCGGGTGCAATCACTACCACCGACCCCGCAGACACATCCTTGATATTCAAAGATGATTTCAAAGGCGGAGACGGCATTAAATATAGCATTGAAACCGCAAACTCTGCCTTGCCTGTCCCCTCGGGAGGGGTTAGCAACATTTACTCTTTTATTGGTCCTCTTATGATGAATAAGGATGGAGCCCCTGCTCCCGCAAGCTATACATATAAAGGCTCCGGCATCAATGTTGTGGGTACGAGCAATCAAGGCAACGGAACTCATGTTTATAATGCAATGATTTTGAACAAGGAATATATGAAAGGGAAGCCCTCCGGCTATGTTACCGAAACAAGGTTTAAATTTAATGCGGGCGGCGGAACCGCCCCTCAAAAGAAGATAAATATTTTTGGGAGATTCGGCGAGGATTATAAAGAATCGTATTATATTCAAATTCCTTTTAGCGCAACCGGCGCCGCATCGAGCGAATTGGCTTTGTACAGCATAGGCAAGGCGGATAGCGCCGCCGTTCCTTATATAGTGTCGTCTGATACTTCTACTAATTTGCTGTCCAATAAGGTGTATTTAGCAAAGCTGGCTGTTGCGGATGTTGGGAATGATAGCGTGGCAATATCATTTGACCTGTATCTTGACAGCGCACCCGACAAATCAATAGGGCATCTTGAACATACATTCAGCGGGGATATATTAACGGCGGCGGGTGCCGCCTATGGTCCCGGTTTCGGCATAGCTAACGGAAATGTGTCTGTTGATTTTCTTTCGTTTGCTGTAAAATCAATTAACCCATCAGATGCGATAAAAGCAACTTCGTCGGATTTTCCTCCGACAAACTTCTCCGTTTCAACCACCGCTCCCGCTCCCGCTGATACGGTCAAACCACAGGAACCAACAGCCCCACAGCCTCCGATAGGTGAGAAACCCATTGTGACGCCTTTAGCGCCTGAAACAATTTCGGTGCGACTGGATGGGGAGACTCTCAGCTTTGACCAGCCCCCCATTATACTCAACGGACGGACATTGGTTCCCATGAGAGCGATATTTGAAAAGCTTGGCGCAGCGATAGAGTGGAACGAGGATACACAAAGCGTAACTGCGAAATCGGACAGCAAAACAATAGTGTTGACAATAGACAGCAGTATTGCCGCCATTGATGGGGAGGATGTGGTTTTGGATCAGCCCCCCGTTATACTCAACGAACGGACATTGGTTCCGGTAAGGTTTGTCGGCGAATCGCTAAACTGTAATGTGGACTGGAACGAAGCGGATCTTACCGTTATTATAACGAGCAGAAATAATCAAAAAAAAGCGGAGTTATTTGACGAGAAACTAAGGCAGGCATCCGGCGTTTACAATTGGGGGCTTGATATAAAGGGTATTTCAAAAGAAACGCATCCCGAGCTTAAGGGCTATTCAATTGTTGTCAGATGGAACAAGCTTGAGCCCTCTCAGGGCGCATATGAGTTTGAAGAACGCATCGGTAAATATCTAAAGGAGGCCGCCGAAACAGGCATATACGCTACGCTTAAGGTGTGGGTAGGTCCCGACATTCCCGAATGGGCTTATGATTACGGCGTGCCAAGGGTTGAGACGGAGGCCAGTATTACGCCTTTGGGAACATCCCGAAATTCAATCTTTCCCTATTACTTCTCATCTGAATATAAGGAGCTGTTTTTTAAGCTAATTGATGAAATGGGAGCTTATGTAAGCAGTTTGGCTCCGGAGGTAAGAGAAAGGTTGTTGTTCGTTCAAAGTGCGGAGGGTTCCACGGGTGACGGGCAGTGCTACAAGAGCGCTCCGATTGACCCGCAGTATGACATATCGAAGGAAGAATGGAACAAATTCAGGCAGGAGGTATGGGCGTATTACAAAAAGTCGTTTCCGGGTGTTGCCATACTGGTTAACGGAGATGCCAACAGCGACGAGGGAAATCAATGGCTTATTGATAATATGGATGTTTTTGCGCTTAAGCAGGGTATGTACAGTCATGGCTATTTAGTGAGCGAGAGCATCCCGCTAAAGGAAAAATGGGATGGTTGGTACGCCAAAGCGGAAAACGCGGGCAAGCCTTTTCTTTCAAGGGGTGAGTCGGACGGTGAAATCACGACATATGCATGGGCAAGCGAAAATGTGCCGCAGGCGCTTTACTGGAGCGGGATTTACGGTCTGCATAATCGGCTGGATGTTTGGAACATTCAGCGGCAGGTTTTTTTGGAATATCCCGATGCCTACGCGTATACCTTCTTTAATAAATATACGGGATTTCACAGGGCATCCGCTGCAAGCGGCGCATTTTGCGCCCTCGCAGATAGACTTGATGCGGCGGATTTTGAACGGTTTCCTGCCGAAATCTTTGGCGGGGAGCCGGGCGTTAAAAACGATCAGACCCGTTATATAAGAATTGCCAAAGCATTTGAGGAATACGGTGCAAAACAGGAGGACCCTGCAACGGCAATAGGCGGTAGAATGCTCAATAGGCGTGCGCAAGGCGTGAACGATGTTGGTTGGGATATATTGTCGGAAAATTATTATCGGTATTTGGAGCAAATCAACCCCGGCGAGGGTGATGTGGGTGTATGGAATGTCGACGACTCGATTTATGGTCGTTTCGGTCGCTCGTTTGAAAACAGCAGCGGAAAAACCTTTATGAAGTTTAAGCTTGATAGCGGGTTTTTTGCCGACAACACTTCTGCTCAAAAGGTAAGGCTAACAGTTACATGGCTTGATAGGGGCACAGGAGCGTGGGCGCTTGAGTATGCGGGGCAAAACGGAGTATCTGAAGCCTTTACTATGGCGAATACTGACAGCGGTGAATGGAAAACTGAGGAGGTTTCGTTGACAGACGCTATGTTTAACGGTCAGCTTGACGGCGGTGACTTACTTTTGAAATATATTTCGGGAGATGACACCATTTTCCACATGGTTGAGGTTATAAGGATGTGAAATTATGTTAAAAAGAGTAAAATTGCGGTGGCTGTGCCTGTTCTTGGTCTGTTGCATACTTTGCCAACTGGTTTTAATGCAGGAGGTTACATCGGCAATCATAACTGTTGAGGCGGATGACCCTTCGCTGATTTTCAGCGATGATTTTATTGGCAACGAGCCTCAAAGCGGAACCACCGCCAAGGCAGGTGAGGCGGTACCTGTTAATTCAGGAGGGGCGGATGTGTATTTTCTCACCGGCCCCGCCACAGTCAATAACCCTGCCGAGTTTTATTACAATTCGGATGGAGTTCTTTCGTTATCCTCCGCTGCATCCAATACCAAAACAAATATTTATAACTCCGTCGGTTTAAATAAGACATATATGGAGGGGAAATCATCGGCTTTTGTTACTGAAACGGAATTTAAGTTCGGAACCGAAAATATTGCCCAAGCACAAAAAAACATCAACATATATGCACGATTCGGCGCGGAGTATAATTCTTCTTATTATTTTAGGATGGGGGTTTTAGGTGATTTAAGTTTGTACGACATTAGGCAGGGAGAGCCTGTTGACGCAGCGCCTGTTGCAACCTGTGCAGATACAACCGCACTCACAGGGGGCAAAACATATACCGCTAAAATGGTTTTGTTAGACAGACCGGATGGAAGGGTATATGCGGCATTGCATTTGTATGATAAGGCTTTTCCGGATGAAAGAATAAAATTTCTTGAACACACATTTCCCGCTGAGGGTAAATTGGTGTCGGACACTTCTGTTTACGGTCCGGGATTTGGGATAACAAATAGCAAATCAACCCGTGAATTTTATTCCTTCAAAATAAAAGACCTTCTAAGCGTAAGGATAAAAGGCGAACCCCTTCCCGGTTTTAAGGGTGATATATACGAATACAAATACCCGGTGCGGGATATTGTGGCGGCTGATATTACTGTAGTCGGGAACATTCCGGAAGCGGCAACCCCTGTGGTAGCTTTAGATAAAGTAAACGAAATCGCAACGGTATCGTATGCGGGGCTGACTTATACTATCGAGGTTAACGAGAAACCAGCTTGGGGAAAGGTTTTGATAGACAGCCTTTCCATGTCTGTCAACGGTATTGACACAACTGTAATTCAAGAAGGCGATTTTGAGGTTACCGCAAGCATAAGCAACTCCACGCGAACGGATATTGAAAAGCCGGTAGCAATTATGGCGGTATATAATAAGGATAACCGTTTAGTTGCCTGCGGGTATGAGGAGTTAACTTGCGTCCTGCCCGCAAGGTCAGACGGTAATAACATTACGCTTAGCAGTGTTATGCCCGATGTTGACTACAGCGGGGCATTGCTCAAATTTTTTCTTTGGGAGGATTTCAACAATTTAGTACCATTGGCATTGGCGGAATATACTCAAGAGGATGAACCGGTCAATCCTTTTGACGATCGGCTGCGGGCGGCAGCGGGAGTTTATAATTGGGGACTTAATTTGGAAAGCAACAGTATAAGCAAGACGAACTATCCTGTTCTTCAAGGATATTCTATCGTCATTAGGTGGAGTAACCTTGAACCAAGCTCGGGAAGCTATGAATTTGAGAAGCGCATCGGAAAATATTTGATGGCAGCTGCCGCGGAGGGAATCTATGTAACTTTGAAAATATGGGTTGGTCCCGATGCTCCCAATTGGATATATGCGCCGCCGTATAATGTGCCTTTAGTGCAAACCGAGGACAAATTAAATCCTTTAGGCGGTGCGGCTAATACCCGATATCCTTATTATGTCTCGGATAAATATAAGGAGGTTTTTTACAGGCTGATTGATGAGTTGGGGAGTTATTTTTATAGCCTGCCGCCCGAGACGCGCGATCGCTTGCTTTTTATACAAAGCGCAGAAGGCTCAACCGGCGATGGGCAGTGCTATAAGAGCGCCCCCCTTGATGAACAGTATTATATTTCGGATGAGGTGTGGGGCAATTTTAGGAAGGATGTATGGGCTCGTTACAAAAAAAACTTTCCCGATGTTCCGATACTTGTCAACGGTGATGCAAACAGCTATGAACAAAACCAATGGATTATAGACAATCTGGATGTCTTTGCAGTTAAGCAGGGGATGTTTAGCCACGGCTATGTTGTGAGCGAGAGCAATTTTCGCCTTGACAAGTGGAAAGGCTGGTATATGGATGCGGCACAGGAGGGTGTTCCGTTTATCTCCAGAGGCGAAATGGATGGGGAATTGTTCACATATGGATGGTCAAACAGGAATATACCGCAGAGCCTTTATTGGAGCGGAATTTTTGCGTTGCATAATATGCTTGACATTTGGAACATACCACATCAGGCGCTGATTGAATATCCCAATGCCTACGCCTACACCTTTTTCAACAGGTATGCGGGCTTTCACAGCGCCGCAAAGGCACAGGGCGCCTTTTGCGCACTTCATGAGGGTCTTAATGCTGCAGATTTTGAAATGTTTCCCGCCTCTGTTTTCGGAGGTGTTCCCGGGGACAGAACAAACCAGGCACGCTACATTGCTATCGCCCACGCCTTTAAAGGGTATGGCGCAAAAATGGAAGATGCCTCCGCAGCGGCAGGCGGCGGTATGGCGAATAGAAAGGCTAAGGGTGTCAATGATGCAGGATGGGATATTATTTCAACAAACTATTATCGTTATTTAGAACAAATTGCCCCCGGAACCGGAGATGTTGGCGTTTGGAATGTTGACGAAACCATATATGGGCGTTTTGGGCGTTCGTTTGAAAGCGGCAAGGGCAAAACTTTTATGAAGTTTAAGCTTGATGATGAATTTTTCAGGGACAACAAAAAACCACAAAATGTCAAGATGTCGGTTACATGGCTTGATAGGGGTACAGGCTCATGGTCGCTGGAATATGCGAGACTGAGCGGAACGGTCGAAGCCCTTTACATAACAAATACCGACAGCGGAGAGTGGCGGACGGCAGAGGTTACACTAATTGGCGCTGTATTTAACGGGGAATTGGACGGCGCCGACTTAATATTGCGGCATAAAATCGGCGAAGACACTATATTCCACATGTTGGAACTAACCCGAATATAGAAAATTAAGAAGGAGGAAAAGTATGTTAACAAATCTCTTGACTAAAACCCGTAAGCAGTTGGCTTTCATATTGACGCTTGTGCTCAGCGTATGCCAGATTCATGCGGTTGTATTGGTTAATGCCGATGAGGACCCCTACACCCCGCTTATAGGAGCGGAGCACGGAAATTATGATGAGGAAGAAATTATTTATTACATTAGCGACAAAGATGGCGAGCAATATGGTATTCGAGTGTATAAGCCCGGAGATTGGACGCCGGACAGGAAATATCCTACCATGTTTTGGTATCATGGGGGAGGATGGCGCAATGGAAGCTCAAGACCGGGTAAGATTGAGTTTGCACGATACGCGGCAGCGAACGGTATGTTGGCGTTTGTACCTACCTATTACACCGAACAAACCGACAGTCCGCTGACTGCCGATATAGCCGCCAGCACAAGGGATTCAATCAAGGCGTATGAGTTTGTTCTTTCAAAAGCCGATGAATACGGAATTGACAAAACAAGAATAGCCGCATGCGGGGGGAGTGCAGGAGGGCATCTTGCCCTAATGTTGACACGACAGGGAAGCCTTGACAATCCGGCAATCAATATTGTGATGAATCCCGCCGTTAACTCCATGCTGAATACAATGGCGCCTGATTATTCCCCTTATCTGACACTTTTCGGCGGTTATGGACCAAGCGTTATTTTTCACGGTACGGCGGACAATACGGTGCCCCACGCCGATGCCGCGGCATATTACGACAAGGCTGTGGATATGGGTCTGGATTTTACTTTGAAAAGCTTTCAAGGACGAGGTCATGGGTTTTGGAGCGATGAACCGGATTGGTCTTACATTAAATCATATTCGGAGTACTTTTTTGTAAAGCATGGTTTTTTAAGGAGGGCTGACGGGCTGGAAAATAACGAGCCTCCGTTTGAGGATAGCGTGTGCGGTATTGATGGTTGCACAGGCATAAGCTTTTATGAGGAGGCCTTCGGGGAACAGGACGATGACGGTTCTTACACTATTTCCAACTCGAAGCAATTAAATCATATACGCAAGCATCTTGATGGAAACCTAAAATTCCGTTTGCAAAACAATACGGTCATTGATTTGAGCGAAGCGCCGTTTAATGGTGAGGAGGGATTTCCATCCATTGGCAAAGGGTATTTTAAAGGTGTATTTGACGGTAACCGTCAAAATGGCGCAAAAATTATTAATTATAATATGCTTACCGCCGATTCGAAGGTTGGGCTTTTTTCGCAGATAGCCTTTGATAGTGTTGTTAAAAACCTTGACCTTACTGTGGGCAATTTAAAGACAACCTCTGCCGACACCAATTCGGTTATAGGGGGTATCGCTGGGGTAAACGAGGGACGGATAGAAAATTGCAAAGTGACTATCACGGGGAGTATAGAGGCAAACAAGGAAACGGCCGGAGGTCTGGTAGCACGAAATGCCACCGATGCTGTTATAGACAATTGTGAAGTTATACTGCAAAAGGATGCCGGAATTATTGCAGGCGGCAACCGTGCAGGCGGGCTTGCGGGAAATACTAATGTCAACAGTACAATATCCAATTGCATCGTAACGGTAGGGGGGAAAATATTGGCTTCCGATAACGCTGCCGGGTTGGCGGGCGTTTTAGCAAAGGATACAGTTACCCAAAACTGTGCGGTGTTGATTATGCCAACAGCGGTATTCAGCAGCCCCGCGGGGCTAATAGCGGGAACGGTCAACGCCTCCGCCGCAACTTCAGGGGTATTGGTTTTAAAGCCTATCGATTATTCACTTGTAACTGCAAAGGCAAATTCCGGTACTGTTAACGGCGGATTTATTAATTACACCGTAAGCGGCGCGGGTACTATTGGGCTTATACAGCCCACCGTTGAAGGATTCGTTCCAATATCTATCACACCTATTGGGCTTGAAACCGTTGAAACGGTTATGTTGGGCGGTGCGGACAAAGGAAAGCCTTCTGTTTTGGCTTTACCTGTTGATTGTACTGATGCGTTGGAAATAATGTTCAGCGGCGGTGCGGTCGACGAATCCAGCGATGGTCCGGCGATATTTGAGGACAACTTTACTGAAGGCAGCGGAACGGCGACTATTGAGACGGGGCACACGCCTTTGCAAATTAAGTATGGCGACAAAAATGTTTATCAGTTTGTGGGTCCGTCTAATGACAACGGCACTTACGCATATGGCACATCCGGCTTGACCATGAGTAGTGCGCTTAGTAATGGCAACGGCACTCATGTTTATAATGTTATCGCGTTGGAAAAACCCATTGTAAGCAGCAAATCTTCAAGCAATGTGACTGAAACAAAGTTTCAGTTCAATGCAGGAGGAGGAGCGGCGCCGCAGAAAAAGGTGGATATTTTTGCTCGGTTCGGAAACAGCCACAAAACATCATACTATTTTCAAATGCAATGGAATGCAAGCACTTTGAACTTGTATTCTGTTGATAACGAAAAAAGCGCTGCGCCGGCAACCGCGGCGGCTACCTTAACAGAATCCCTTCAAAGCGATGCGTTATATACTGCAAAAACCGTTGTAATTGACAAACCTAACGGCGATGTTTATACTGCATTATATCTGTATAACAGCGCAGGAACCCTTATCGGTTCCCTAACGCACACTTTTGAAGCCAACGACAATCCATTATCCGCCGCAAATGCCGTTTATGGCCCCGGCTTTGGTATTGCCAACGGTAATGTAAGCGTTCTCTTCAAATCTTTTGCGGTTAAGGATATTCTTGGGGTTAAGATAAAGGGCGCATATATTCCCAACTTTAGGGGGAGTAAGTATGATTACAACATACCGGTAAGCGGCGCCCACAGTATAGGCGAAAGCGATATAGTTGCAGAAGGCTTTATCCCTGAGGCAACCGAGCCGCAGGTGGACTATAACGAGGCAACAGCCAAGGCAACTATCACATATAACGGACTTATCTATACCATCGATTTGGCAGACGCGCCCGGAAGAACTGATGTTTCAATTGACGATATTACCATGACCGTTGACAACATTGAAACAACCATTATTTCAAAGGGGGATATAAAGGCAACAGCGAACATTAGCAATAACACTACGGCAGACATTACAAAGGCGCTGGCGGTTGTAGCGCTATATGACGGCAACAATATATTGATTGCTTGCAAATATGAACCAATAAGTTATACGATAGCGGCGGGAACAACCGGTAATATGATACCTGTGGAGATAGGGAATAACAAAATGCCGGATATAGACTACACAGACGCAAGGCTAAGGTTCTTCCTTTGGGACTCGATTGATAATCTAATACCCGTTGCCATAAGCATGGGGCTTACAAACTAAAATTTTACTTGTTTAATGGCAATAAAGATGAGAAGGGACGGCGGTATTTATGTTAAGCGAGGAATATTTTGACGATATAAGAGGGGTGGTGTATATACCCGCACAGGCGTATAACGCCTATCAGATGTGGCGCGACTATGACGGTGCAGTCACAAGGAGGGATTTTGGATACGCTCGGAGTATAGGCTTTAACGCAGTTAGGCTATGGCTAAGTTATGAATACTGGCTCGTTCAAAAGGATGGTTTTAAGCGGGATTTTGAAGATTTGCTAAGCGCCGCCGATGAAAAAGGCATAAGGGTAATGCCTTCCCTGTTTGAGTGTTGCGGCAAGCAGCCTACGGCGGAAAATATCGAGGATACGAATCCGGTTACGGCAACCGCCATATCATCTCCGGGGGGTGAGATAGAAACCAACCCATGCAGATGGTGCCAGCCCTATTCTTATATAGATTGGTTTATGGGACTTTATAAAAATGACCAAAGGCTGCTTGCGATAGAACTTACCAATGAACCTTCCCCCAACCGCAGCATGCAGTTTGAGTTTGCAAAGGCAATACTTTTGCATGCTGCAGGGCAAAAGGGCAGCGTGCCCTTGACATTAGGCTCTGCCAAAATGATATTTAATGTTCCCTTTGTAGGCGATATGTTGGATATTTTGCAATATCATAAAAATTTTGCCCTCACAGAGGAAGAATTCAAAGATGGTCTTAGGTTAGGAGAACTTTATCAAAAAATGCTTAAAAAGCCTGTGTGGCTCACCGAATGGCAACGGCTGCGGTCAAGCTCCATAGGTTGGGATGACAACACGGTCGTTGACGACAATGACCTTATGCCCAATCACGGTTCTATGGCGGGGTTAATAAAAAAGCACAATGTATGCGGTTTTATGTGGTCATTAATGCTACGCCCGGCTTACCTGCTCAAGCAAAGGGAACATGGTGCGTTCAGCGGCATCTTTCATGAAGATGGCTCTGTTTACAGTTTGGTTGACGCGAAAGCGGTAAGCTATAACGAAAGTTTTATTGCGCCCGAAAACCCCTGTGTGCCTGAGCGGTTTAAACCGGTTTTAAAACACAAGTAAAGGAGCGCGGTGTGTTGTGAAAAAGGCGTTCAAAACGGCAAAGCCGCTTTATCGCGACCCTATTTTTGATGGGGCATCCGACCCTACGGTTATTTTTAATCGGCAGGAAAACAACTGGTGGATGTTTTACACGCAACGGCGTGCAACAGCTTTTGTTGCCGGCGCATCAAATGTTCATGGCACCGAGATTGGCGTTGCGATATCCTATGATAACGGACGGCATTGGATATACGAGGGAGTGTTGGATTCATTACATATTGAGCGCGGGCATAATACCTTTTGGGCGCCTGAAATTGTGTATGACGGAAAAAGGTTTTATTATATGTATGTCAGCTATATACACGGCGTTCCGCATGAGTTTGGGCTAAGCAAGCGATTAAAAAACGGCATTGCGTGCTATGTAAGCGAAAACCTTTGGGATTGGACATTTGTATCGTTTATACACCATGATAAGCTAACCGCAATTGATGCCTGTGTTCACCCCCGTATGGAAGGCGGGTACAGGATGTGGTTTCGCAATGATAAAATAAAAAAAGGGCAGATTTTTTGCTCTGATAGCGATGATTTGCTTGCTTGGCGCGAACCGTTCCTTGCGTTGGACGACATTCCCGCAGAAGGTCCGAATGTATTTTTTTTCAGGGGTTGTTATTGGCTTATTACCGACCCCATTATGGGTAACAGCAAAGGACTTTTGGTTTACCGCAGCAGTGATTTGGAAAGTTGGGAAAAGACGGACAGGATTTTGAACGAGATTGGGAACGGCTGCCTTGACGAAGGGTATGGAAGGCATGCCGATGTGGTGGTTTGCGGAGAACGCGCCTTTATCTTTTACTTCACTCAGCCTTATCGCCGTTACCATGTCGCGCAAAATTCTTATGAATTTATAAACGCCGATGAAGCGCGGTGCGTTGTGCAGGCGGCAGAGCTTGAGGCTAAGGATGGTAGGCTAATTTGTGACAGAAACAAAGATTTTGATTTATTTCTTAATAGCGTGAAGGAGTGAAAGGATGCTTAAAGATTTAAAAAAGCTTGTTATTGAAGGTAACAGGGAACTGCCAAAGCTGGGTCTGGTAAAATACTCATGGGGTAATGTGAGCGGTATTAGCCGAAGTTTGGGCGTTATTGTGATAAAGCCTGTTGGTATGCCTTATGAGGAACTTACCATGGAGAACATAAGCGTGGTTGATTTGAAGGGCAAAATTTTAGAGGGAGGACTCCCGTCGGTTGATTTGCCTACACATATGGAACTATATCGGGCTTTTCCGGAGTGTAATGCAATTGTACATACCCATTCGACATACGCCACAATGTGGGCGCAGGCGTGTATGAGCCTGCCCTGCTTTGGCACCACTCATGCTGATTACTTTTACCGTGATGTACCATGCACCCGTATATTGCGAGATGACGAGATTACCGATGGTTACGAAAAGGAAACCGGAAAGGTAATTGTGGAAACCTTTAACGGGCGCAACCCGTCCCATACGCCTGCCGTTTTAGTCGCAAATCATGGGCCTTTCACATGGGGAAAGGATGTTTTTGATGCTGTGCATAAAAGCGTTGTGCTGGAGGAAACAGCAAAAATAGCGCTCGGTATGCGTATTATTAACCCCTCAGCTTTGCAGATTGGGGAAAACATGATGGAAAAGCATTATTTTAGAAAACACGGACCGAATGCCTACTTTATAAACGATGACCACGGCAGGGGAAGGGTATCTAATGTATAATAGGAAACCTTAGAATGTTTTAAAAAATAAGAAAATGATGTGGAGGTAACTGCCTTGGAATTGGGGCTTAAAATTATAATGGGTTGCGATTTGGCGGCGTATGATTTTAAAACAGAGCTTATTGACAGAATGAGGAGGAAGGGTTATATAATTGCCGACGCCGGGTGTCATTCAAGCAGTAAAGGCGATTATCCGGAAATCGCAAAAATTGTCGGCGAAAGCGTGGCAAGCGGCAGATATGACCGCGGCATATTGGTATGCGGCACGGGGCAAGGCATATGTATGGCCGCCAATAAAGTAAAAGGGGTGCGTGCAGCGCTTTGTTATGATGTTCTGCCGGCATTACTCAGCCGTGAACATAATAATTCCAATGTGCTTGCAACCGGCGCATGGATTGTGGGTGTGGACAAAGCGGAGCGCATTGTTGAGGCGTGGCTGTTTGGAAAATACAGCGGAGGAAGGCATGATTTGCGCATTCAACAAATGGACGATATGCAGGGCGACAAATGTAATGTTTGATATTTGTTGTTTATAACATAATAGGGAGAGATAATATGCCGGTAAGGATTTCATTTATAGGGGCGGGAAGCTATGGCTTTACTTATAAGCTTGTAGCGGATATATTGTATATAGAGGCTCTGGCGGATTGCGAATTCGTTTTTATGGACATTGATGAGCAAAGGTTGGAGAATCTCAAGACGATTCTTAGTTGCTATTTTCCCAAAGTTGGGTATAATAAAAAGGCTACATACACCACCGATAGGGCTGACGCGCTTCGCGGCGCTGATTTTGTGGTTAACCTTGTTAAAATTGGCTTGATGGAGGCTTGCCACTATGATATGGAACTGCCGCAAAAATTCGGTTTATATCAGACAATTGGCGATACAAGCGGGCTTGGAGGTATATTTCGTGGTATAAGGACTATGATTTTTGATATTAAGCTGTGCCGGGAAATGGAAGAACTGTCAGCGGACGGAGCAGTCGTGCTAAATTATACCAATCCGCAGGCAACATCGGTTATGGCAGTCTCCAATGTATCCCATATTCCTTTTATAGGATTGTGTCATAGCGTGCAGGGCACCACCCGTAACATGGCAAGACTGTTAAATGTACCGTATGAAAGGGTAAATTTCGATGCTGCGGGCATCAATCATATGTCATGGATATTAAAATACGAGGTGGATGGAGAGGATTACTATCCCAAGCTTAAGGAAATTGTCAAGGAAAGGGGAATTTTCTTCGAGGATGAAAGCGACGAAACAATTGTAACGCCTTTTGGTCCTGTAAGGCTTGATATGCTTAATCGCACGGGATATATGGTGACTGAATCAAGTCATCATTTTGCGGAGTATGTGCCTTTTTATTTAAGAACCGGGGAACTTCGTGAGAAATACAAGCTTCCTATTAACCGTTATGTGCGGAATGTAGCGAAAAAGGAAAGGATGTACGGAGATTTAGTTAGGAAGGCATTGAGTAACGAACTCCCGCATCAAAAGAAAAGTTTTGAGTATGGCTCTCGCATTATTGAGTCCATGGTGACGAACAAACCTTGCAAAATTTATGCGAATGTTATGAACGAAGGAATTATTACCAATTTACCGACCAACTCTGCGGTTGAGGCGGCATGTCTCGTTGATAAAAACGGGGTTCAACCATGCAATTTCGGGAAACTTCCAGCCCACCTTGCAATGCTATGCAACATGGAGATTAATTCTCATCAAATGGTTGTACACGCCGTTTTGGAAAATGACAAGGATTACATACTGTATGCACTAATGGCAGACCCGGCTACGCACAGCGTTTTAGATTTGGATCAAATGCGGGAAATCGCATATGAACTTATTGAGATGGAAAAGAAGTACCTGGATGGATATTTTGCATAAAAGGAGGTATATTTGTTGGGATATAAAGCGAAAAGATTTGAAATAAACTTAATCATTTCATACGCTGTTATCATTGCTATGATAGCGCTGGTAATAGGTGTTGCTTATACCTTTTATTTTCTTAACGAATATACCGGCGAAGTAGTTGCGGTAAACAATCAAAAAATTGAAAGCATATCGGAATTGCTCCATAAAATGCTTGTTATGAGCGCAGAATACACCGTTACAGCTATATCGGGAACAGGCGCCAGCAATAGCGAGCTGCAAACTATTATTAAATTTCCTGAACTGGTAGATGCCGTTACCATTAAGCGAGCTTATGATTTTTTAGGTGATTTGGTAAACCAGAGGATGGATGTTTTACATCATATCGATGTGTATATGCCAAGCCAAAAAATGTTAGTATCTTCCCTGTATGGCAGCAAAAGTTTGGAAAGTCAGGGCGGAGGCATCACTTTGGAATGGCTTGAAAATGCCTGCAAATCCACGGCTAAAAGAAAGTGGTCTGAAATTTCCGAGGATACGTTATACAGCGGCTCTCCGGAGCTGCTCGTGTATATGCAGGGAATGGCTCTTGCCTCGGATTTGGCAAACAGCAGGGCAATTTTTGTTATTTACTTTAAAAAAGATGCAATTTCCAAAATAATGCAGCAGGGGAGTTTGAATAATATTTTGCTGGATAACGAACAGAACATTCTTATGGGGGGCGCAATCAATCAAAGAATTCCCATTGATGAGGCGGCAAAATTTATTCGGGGAAATTCTATGTCTGCGCGCAATAAAATAAACAAGGCTTCCATCGACGGCAAAGACTATATTGTTTCCGAGGCGTCAATTCTTGCGTCAGGGCTTACCCTTTATAATTTTTGGCCCTTTGACTTAATAAAAATTCGCCAGACCCAAATGTTAAGTATTTTTTCACTTGTGTTAGGTGTTATTATTATGCTGGGAAGCCTTCTTTCGTATTTGTTTTTTAAAGGGCTTTCAAAGCCTTTGGTTTTGCTTTCGGAAAACAGTCAGATTATTAAAAAGAACATCCTGTTGGATGCCGTTAATAAAAGGCTTTCACACAAAGAGGCGAATTTGCGGTTGGGGATTATTGGCAAGCAACTTCCATATGCTTATTTTGGAGTTGTTCTTATAGATTTTGCGGAACTTCAACAAACTTCCGACTATAAAATGCATCAGGTTGTACTTTTCGATTTTATTGAAAAACTGGAAAAGTATAATGTGCCGCAGACGCTTTGCATTGCTGCGGATACCGGTGAAACGGGAATATTTGTGCTTGTAAATAGTGTGAAAGAGGATATTTCCGAGTTTATAGACTACGCTCAAAAAATGCTTAATAAGCATGCAAATAATGTTATTTGCTATGCGGGAGCAACCAATGAAATTTATCATCTTAGCGCCCTTTATGATTCATGCCATATTATGAAGAAATTTGCTTATTTTTTCCCGAAACAAGGCGTTATTAAAGATGTAAATCTTACGCAACGGGAAGAGAGCAGGGAGGAATTTCCGCTTGCACTGATTTTGAATTTTCAAACGGCGCTGGCAAAGCATAATACAAGTGAAATGGAAGAAGCGTTTGGCGTTATTAAAAATGAGATGCAGACGGGTGACTACTCTTATAATGTTTGTCAAAATGCGTTAATGTTTATCGCTAATGAACTATCCAAATTTTTAATTCACAACGGCATTAAATCGTCCGAGGTTATTGATGATACCATGCTTTCGGATTTTAGTAAAATCAAGAACATTGATGCCTTTTCGGATTGGGTTTTTTCGGTTTATGCAGGCGCTATGAATATTGTTAGAACAAGAAATGATAAAAGGAATGACACCCTTATAGAAAGGGCGTGTTTATTTGTAGATAAAAACCTATCCCAAGGGGTAGGGGTGGCGGAAATTGCAGACCATGTGGAACTGAATGCACAGTATTTCGGCAGGTTGTTTCGCGAAGCCATGGGAATAAGCGCACGAGACTATGTTAGCATGAAGCAAATTGAAAAAGCAGCGTTTCTTTTGAAGACAACTTCTTTAAATATAAAGGACATTGCGGACTCATGCGGTTTTGGCAGCGGCAATTATCTTATAAAAAAGTTTAAAAAAGCATATGGTGTTACGCCTAACAGCTATCGAACAAGCCAAAAGGCAAACACACGAAATAGCTTATAAACTGCCGCATCAAGCCGCAAGGGCAGAAGGTCTGCTTAAACGCTTTGTTTTAAAACCTTTATATTGCTTTTCCGAAAAAGGCATTTGCAAATTCATCTACCCGATTGGAAATGCCTTTCAGTAGTTGAGGAGCTTGTTTATTGCCGCATATATAATCTTTCATCAATAATCCTTCCTCTATACATAGTTCATCGTGAATGGGAAAGTAGCGCTCCATTAAAAAGCGTGTGTATTTGACTAATCGCAGCGGTCCATATACTCTAAAATCTTCTTTTGAAAAACCTTCGACAGCAACACTAAGCAGCCCCTTGATTGCACCGCAAATAGAATCCAATTCTAAATCCTTTGAAAAAACAATGGTTTTAACCGCATCAAAATTCCTTGGCGGCTCTGTTCCATGGGAATCGCTTGAACCAACAATGGGAATTTTTTTACCTGCGGCGCGCTGGTCGTGGTATAGGGCAACTTGCATATTGTTTCTTTGCACATTGCCGGAATTTAATACTTCAAAAGCATCATAACAGCCCGCTTCAAGGATATATTCTGCCATGTTGCTTTGCACATGGTATATGTCACGAGAAATCCAAAATGGATGCACATATATTGATAAGCCGCCGCTTTTTTTAATGTTTTCATGAATCCATTTGCGATAGGCGAATTCCAACGAATTTATACCATCGGGCACATCAATGCTTTTGGCATATTGCTCAATTTCAGCATCATATTCGGATTTATTATCGTGGTATAAAGAATTTATGCTGTAACCTCCGCCGAAATTTACGCTGTGTATATGTCCTGTGGGAACATGCACTTCTTCACCAAAGAAAAGCTTTAAATTAATAGGCATGTCCTTATACTTATCCATAGCTTCTTTTGAGGGCTCCCAGCGATGATGGTCGGTGATGGCAATAAAGTCGAACCCCTTTTTTCTGTAATTTGCAGCAACAATCGCAGGTTCTTCCCTGCCGTCGGAACGAGAGGTGTGAATATGAAGGTCTCCTTTATAGGGGGATAGCTCATATAAATCGGAGCTTAGGGAATATATATAAAATTTTTTGCAAAAATCGCTTTCCGGTTTTTCTATTTTGATTACCCACTCCTGCTCATTTTCAAAGGTATATGTAAAACTGATGCTTCCATTTTTGGGTTTTGTTGTAATCACATCATATTTTGCAACCTCACCTTCTTTAAAGGGGGCAACTCCATTGCAAATATCCATTGGAATCAATGTAACGGTATACCCGCTTTCATCTTCAAAATGCGCGTGTTCCCCTAAGGGGAAAATTAGAACATTTGTTTTGACACCTTTTTGAACAACGCTGGGTAAAACCCTGTAATTAGCTAATTCACCATTCATAATACATACGCTCCTTTATGTGTTTTTTAAATTATATCATAATAAAAAACATAAGTCAACGCAAAACAATAAATCTGTGTTGACTAATGTTGGTATATGTGATATTATATAATTGGGGGTATGAAAAATGCTATCAAGTGAGCGTCAAGATAAAATCAGCGAAATTATATTGCGAGAGGGCAAAGCGCATATAAAAAATTTGTCAGCTTTGTTTGGCGTAACCGGCGAAACTATTCGAAGGGATTTGAACGAGCTTGCTAAGGAAAATAAAATTAAAAAGGTGCATGGAGGGGCAATTGCAATAAAACGCCCCTTAAGGCAAGAAAGCTATGCCCGGCGGCTTAAAAGGAACATCGAAGAAAAGCGCCGAATAGGTAAATATGCTGCGCAATTTATTTCCGATAATGATGTTATTGCAATTGATTTTGGCGCTGCGACCGAAAGTTTAGCGCAAGCAATATTTAATGTTCATAATATAAAAATTCTTACAAATTCTATACACATTGCCGGAATTTTGGCGAAAAAACATGAGCATGGCGATTTTACCGGGAGCATTATATTGCTGGGCGGTGAGGTTGACTGTGACAACGAATGTGCTGTTGGTCCTATGACCAACGAGATGCTTAAGCCTTTTATAGTGGATAAAGCCTTTATTGGGGCGACCTCCATTTCGTCTAAAGGGATTATGGCTTGGGATGCAAATATAGGCATATTCGCCTCTTTGTTAATTAAAAAAGCGGGAGAGGTGTATATTTTAGCGGAAAGCAGTAAGTTTGGCAAAGAAACATTTTACACCATTTGCGGTTTGGAATCTGCCGACCATATTGTTACGGATAATCGGGAACCTATCGACCAGGAAATTATAAAAACGGCAAATGCTTGCAACACACAGCTTCATGTGATTGACATGGAAGGGGTTATGACTTGAAAAGTGAGGGTCGTGAAGTAAAAAATGCAATATGGGTAGGAGCAGCCACTTTTTTTGCTTATGCGGCTTGTTATGGCGCAAGAAATGTTTTAAGCGCAATTATGCCTCAAATGATAAATGAAAAGGTTTTTACGCATGAGGCCTTTGGCGGTATGGCAAGCTCCTTTTTTCTTACATATGGAATAGGTCAGCTAATCAATGGTTTGATTGGCAATAAAATAAAGACAAAATATATGGTTACCATCGGGCTTTTTATGTCAGCAATTTTGGTTGCGGCTTTTCCCCTTTGCGGTTCCGTTCAGGTTTCTGTGCTATTATGGGGCTTTTGCGGCTTTTTGTGCTCTATGCTTTGGGGGCCTATCTCAAAATTGGTAGGAGAAAATACCGCGCCGCATTTAAGCAGAATTGTAATGACCGCCCTAAGCGTTGCTTCTATTGTCGGTACGGCATTAGCTTATTTGCTTGCTGCCATAAGTTTTAGGAATGGCAATTGGAAAATAGGGTTTTATATCACCGGGGCGCTGCTTGCGGTTATTTCGGTTTTATGGTATCTCTGCAATGTTTGGATGGAAAGAGCGGCTATTATAAAAACATATAAGCCTGTGCAAAAGGAGCGACCTCATCAAAATAAACTAAAACATCTTTTTACCCGGGGCTTTATATTTATGATGATTGTTACCATGTTAAACGGTATAATACGAAACGCCGTTTCTTTTTGGATTCCCGCCTTTATATCAGATAAACTGAAGATAGAAATTGAATGGGTTGCCGCCGTTTCGTCCGTTTTGCCTGTTTTTAACTTGTTGGGGTCTTTTTCGTCCATTTATCTTCTCAAATTTATTCAGCATGATGAGAAAAAATTATGTTGGTGGTTTTTTATACTTGCAACAGTAATGTTTGGGGTTCTTTATTTGATTGGTGAAAGGTTGGCGCTGTTGTCCATTGTAACCTTGTTTATAGCAAACGCTGCAATGGTAGCAGTTTGTAATTTGATTTTTAGCGTATATGCGATGCGGTTTGCTGACACCGGCAAGCTATCGGGGATTTCCGGGTTTTTGGATTTTACAGCATATATGTCCGCAGCGGGAGCAAGCATTATTTTTGCAAAAATGTCAGTTATTAGCTGGAACATTGTTATGTTGGCTTGGCTTGTTACCGCATTTATCGGAATGATATTTGCCTATGCTTCATATAGGCATGACAATGTCGTAAAGTATATTGCCTGCAACGCGAAAGAGCCTGCCGCGCAGTAGGTTTGGGCATGTTAAATATAAGCGTCAAACTCAGTTTTAAGGCTTATCGTTCTGCCTTTTTATGACCGCAGGCTCTCTTGCCCTGTAATATGAGAAAAGGCCTATTATTTCATCTTCTTTTTCTATGTCATCATAACATTCCAAAGGTTGCCGTTAAGGCCCTTGCAGCGTAACTCCCTCATGGCTTCTTGAATCAGGTTTAAACCAATCTTAGAAAGATATGTTTCCATCTTTGTAACGCTTGTTATAATATTTATCAGAGGTATTACATAGCTATTATCTATGATAATGTTTTTTGCCTAAAGATTTACAGTATTCATTATTTAAGTTATGCATGGGAGGGTTTGCCTTGGTATCATATTATTTGCTGTTTTTTAAAAAAAAGGCACCCTGCCCGGAAATTGGCGAAAAGGTTGCGCAGGCAAGGAAAAACCATCAGTCAAGCCATATAAGGGGTATAAACCTGTGAAAGTATACATTGCGTAAAAAAATGGTGATTGACTTTGCAAGCCGCGTAAAGTATAGTGAAAATAGAGGTCAAGAGGTTTATACATAATTGATTGGTTAAGGGAGCTGGGCATATGCTTGTTTATGATGAGGGCTTTTGGAATAGCGTTGGGACGGATGAGAAATATAGGCATTTAAGAGAAGCTGTTTGCGGCTTGCATGGGGAATGGACTGCCAAACCCCTTTTGCCTTTGTCGTACAGTAAATTTAAGCTGTATTTTGAAACGGGCGACAGAAAAATTTTTGGCGATGCATACTTTGATAGACGAAGGCAGCTTGAAGCTGCTGCGGTTATGTATCTTATTTATAAGCGTGAAGAATACCTTTTGCAGCTTGAAGATGTAATGTGGGCTATCTGCGACGAATATTCGTGGTCTCTCCCGGCGCATATTCATGCGACTGATGTGGAAGGCAGAATCAAGACAATTGATTTATTTGCATCCGAAACAAGTTTTTCTCTTAGCGAGATTGTTGCTCTTATTGGAGAAGCTTTGAGTGAAGAAGTGCGCAGCAGGGTTAAGTATGAGATAGACCGAAGAATCATACGGCCGTTTTTAGACAAAAAATGGGGTTGGGAAGAAAGCCAAACTAATTGGGCCGCTGTGTGCGCCTGCCAGGTTGGCGGCACATTTTTGTACATGGCTCCCGAACTTTTTCCGAAGGTGCGTGAAAGAATAAGCAATACAATGGATTCGTTTTTAAGCGGCTTTGGCAATGACGGCGCTTGCATCGAGGGTATTTCGTATTGGATTTACGGGTTTGGTCTTTTCACAATATATCAAGAGCTTTTATCCGGAATTGACCCAAATGCACTTGATATATTTAAAACAGAGAAGGTTAAAAACATAGCGATGTTTTTTCAAAAGACATTTTTAAAAGGCGGCATTTCTATTACATTTGCCGACAGTCAGCCGCAAGCCCTGTATGATATTGCGTTGAGTCACTACCTTAAAAGAATTTATAAGGATGAATTTAAAGTTCCGCCCTTTAAGTATCACCTGCCGTTAAAGAGAATAAACAGGTTTTCTTCTTTTGTTCGCGCTTTTTTGTATTATGACCCAAAGGATAATGCAGATGATTTTGAATATTCCGATGCATATTTTGAAGATGCGCAATGGTTTGTCAGGCAAAATGAAAGCTATTCCTTTGCCGCAAAAGGAGGGCATAATGCCGAATGGCATAATCATAACGATGTTGGAAGCTTTTTAGTGTGTGTAAACGAAAAACAGGTTTTATGCGATATCGGTGTGGGGTTATACACGCGAAAATATTTTCAACACGAAAATGGCAGATATGAGATTTTATGCAACAGGTCAAAGGGGCATAGCGTTCCGATAATCAATGGCAGGGAACAGTTGCACGGCGGTTGTTATGCCGCAAAGGATGTTATTTGCGATAAAAATAAGTTTTCTTTGGATATATTAGGCGCTTACGAGGAAGATGGAAGCCTAATACGGAGCTTTGAAACGCTTGATAAAAACATCATTATAACAGATACATATAACCTTACAAAAGAACCGTGTTCAATTACGGAAAGGCTTGTTTCCTTTGAAAAGCCGCAAATAAAGCGCGGCGAAATTATATGGGATAAAGTTAAGCTTTTTTATTCTGCTGACATGCTCAATGTAGAGGTTACCGAAGATTATCATGAAAGTAATTTTTATGACGGAAGCGTTTATCTGATTGACTTTCAGGTAAAACTGCCTCGGAAAGAAATGAGCGTGACATTAAACCTACAATTTCAATAGGCCTAATAAAATCGGTTGATTTTCATCGGCGGGTAACACAGTCAAAGCCCGATAAATGAGAGAAGGAGCCATTGGTGATGATTAAACTGAAAAAAGTGGAAACGAAAACCAAATGGTTTATATCGTATTTGCTTGTGCTTTGTGTTCCTATTTTTATGTGCATAGTTTTATGGTTTTACATGCAAAACTCAATTAACAATGAGCGTATTGTTAAGGGGCGCCTGCAGATAGAAAATATTATACAAAGCGTTGAAACAGAGATGAAAATAAATTTAATGGCAGAAAGTTTTTTCAGCCAAAATGAGACGGCAAAACTTGCGGTTGCGTTGGAAAATTTAGACGGTGAGGAAAAAAGACGGATTGTTCAAGAACTTTCTCATGTTTTGTATGAATACATACTTCAAACCGGTCAAGAGGACACAATCTTCATTTATTTAAGAAGAATAGACACAATAGTTACGCCTGATGGGTTTTACGACCCGTTTAAGTATTGGAAAAACCATTACAGCAACAGCAATTTAAGTTTTGCTGATTGGAAAGGCATTTTGGCAAAAACCTTGGATGTTAAGTATAATTTATATTCGCTTACCTTCAGCGACAAAGGCGGCGGGGGCGATTATCAAAGCTTTTTGCACACAATGGTTGCTCGCAGGGAAAGCATTATGAACTTTTTGGTTGTTGCCGTTCAAAACAATGAGGCAATTAATTACAACAAAAACACCGGCGGGGCATATTTTGTTATTTATGACGATAAAGAGGAGCTTGTTTACGGCTCGGGTAATATTCAATATGATATGTTGCCGGTGCTTTTAAAAAGCAAAACGGATGAAATACTGAAGATTGGCAAACAAAGATATATAATAAACCATGAAATGTCGTCAAAACCCGGATTTCTGTTTGTGGTTGCGGTTGAGCTGTATGATGTATTTACACACAGCATTTTCCCCTTTATTTCAATAGGGCTGATTATTATCAGCAGCTTGATTTGTATTTGGATTTTGTGGAGGCTTTCGGAAAAAAATTATACGGTAATAGACAGAATTGTTATGAGGCTGAGAAGCTACCGTGACGAGATAACTTCAACAAATGAGATTACTATGGTTAATTACTTGATTGACAAGATTGTTAAAGAAAATCAAAACCACCAACAACTGCTTTTAAAGCAGAAAGACCACTCAATTGCGGTAAATATAAGCAGACTGCTTCATGGCAATGCTAAGGCGTTTGAAGGCGTGCATAAAATGGCGGGGGAATATGGGAAACCAACATTTCTTGGCGAGCATTTTGCAGTAGTGATTATTGTTTTAGACGATTACAAGCGCTTTTTTGAACCAAGCGGCGGTGTTGCGGCGGACGGAGTTGAGTTGGTAAGGTTTGCGGTGAAAAATGTTTCGGTCGAGGTTATCGGAGAACAAGGACACAAGGCGTACTTTGCAGATATGGAAGAAGTTGCAACCTTGCTTGTATCATTTTCTCCCGAAAAAGTGAGGTCTGCCGAAAAAAGCTTGCTTGAAAATTGCAAATTTATTCAAACATTTTTAAGCCAAAATCTTAAAATTCAAACGACAATTTTTATCAGCGATATGTATATAGGGCTTGAAAACACCAATGCGGCATACAAACAAACGCTTGAAATGCTTGAATATAAGCATTTGCTGGGAGAAGGGCTTGTTATTACCTCGGGTGATATTAATATACAAAAGGATGTAAGATACAGCTACACCCAAGAGCATGAAAGCTCGCTTATAAACATGATGAAGGCAGGAGATGCCGCTCGTGCCATTGGTTTGATAAATGATGTTTTAGAGTTGGAGGATGAGCAGAAATTTCAAGATATCAAGCGCACTCAATGCATTATATATGATATTGCGGCAACTTTAATCAGATTTTGCAGCACGATGGACATTGATGATGAGATTTTAGACGAGAATGCATTTTTAGAAGCTTTATCGGATTCCAAAAGTTTAAAAGCCATGAAAGAAATTATAGTTGATGCAAGCTACCAAATTAGCAGCAAGTATAAAAGCAGCACGGAATCATCTTTGGTTACGCGCATAGCGGATTATATTGAAGGGGGGTATAATGACAGCAATTTAAGCGTTTCACATATTGCAGATAATTTTAATTTTCATCCCACATATGCATCGAACATATTTAAAGAAAAAATGGGCATTGGGATATTGGAGTACATCACCAAAGTGCGTATTGACAAGTCGGTTGAACTTTTGGTATCGACAAACAACAGCGTTAACAACATCTCTGAAAGCGTTGGATATTTAAACGCTAATACGTACATAAGGAATTTTAAAAAGCTTATGGGAGTAACGCCGAACAAGTTTAGAAACATAAAACAATAAATATATTTTAAACAACGGGGGGAATAAAATATGAAAAGATTAGCACTTTGTATAGCGGTTTTATTAGCTATAACATCATTTGCAGGTTGCGGCAACAAAGACAAAAAGGTTGCAGACATTGATTTTAAGGTAAAAACTGATGGTCAATATCCGATTGATACCGACAAGACACTCAAATATTGGGTGCAGCTTCATGAAAGCGTTGCGCCTAACTTTAACAGTCTTAACGACACGGTGTTCGGTCAGGAGCTTATTGCTCAAACGGGAATAAACATTGAATTTATACATCCGCCCGTTACACAAGTAAGAGAGAAATTTAATCTTTTGATAGCATCGCGGGAATTGCCGGATATTATTGAATGGGGATGGTATAACTTCACAGGCGGACCTCATATGGCGATAGAAGACGAAATTATTTTGCCTTTGAACAGCGTTATCAAAAAAGCGGCGCCCAACCTTTCGGATTATCTTAACAAAAATCCTGAAATTGCTCGGTCGATAAGCACCGACGAAGGAGAAGTTTATTCTTTTCCGATGGTTAGGGAAAACGACTATCTAAACACATTTTTCGGACCTATGCTCAGAAAAGACTTGCTTGACAAGGCGGGGCTTTCCGTTCCCGAAACAGTTGATGAATGGGAGAATGTGCTGTATGCCTTTAAAAATTTAGGCGTTGAAATACCGCTTGCCACCTTTTTGGACAACAACAGGATAAAAACCACAGCGCCGTTTTTAGGTGCGTTTGGCGTAAGCGGCGAGTTTTATGTTGAGGACGGCAAGGTAAAGTTTGGGCCTTATGAGGAAGAAGCGTTTTCTTCGTTTGTTAAGTTGATGGCTAAATGGTATAAGGACGGAATTCTTGACCCTGATTTTGTAGAAACGGATCATAGCAGATATGCGGCTTTGGGCTTAAGCGGAAAATGGGGCGCTGCTTTCGGCTCGTGCGGAGGCAATTTCGGTTCTTGGATACCCGCAATTACAAAGGTTAACCCGGAGGCCGAGTTTGTACCTGCAAAATATCCGGTGCTTAACAAGGGGGACTATCCTAAGTTTGGTCAAAAAAACTTTAATGCAGGGCTTGAAAACGGCTGTGCGGCAATTACAACCCAATGCGAAGAAATTGAGCTTGCGGCGCGATTGCTTGACTATGCATATTCAGACAAAGGCTTTTTGCTTTATAACTTTGGAAAAGAAGGCGAATCATACAACATGGTAGACGGTATTCCGACCTATACCGAGCTTATCACCGAGCCGGATAAAAACGGCGGGCAACCTATGAGCTATGCGATTGCAAAATATGCGCGAGCAAGCTATTTCGGTCCCATGATACAGGCGGAAAACTACATGAAACAATATGCCAAATTGGATGTTCAAAAAAGAGCAATTGAAACTTGGGCAGACACCAAGCAAACTGAATATGCGTTGCCGTACGTAACGCTGACCGCATCTGAAAACAGCGAGTTTTCAACAATAATGACCGATGTCAATACATATCGTCAAGAGCAGGTTTACAAGCTGATAACCGGCACATATGGCATTGATAAGCTGCCCGAATATTTTACCACGCTAAAAAGCATGGGAATAGAGCGAGCAATTGAAATTAACCAGCAGGCTTATGAGCGGTACTTAGATCGTTAAAGGCAGACAAATAATAAGGGATGAAAGCCAAATGAATAGTATATCAAAATTAAAAAAGCATGATATAAACATTACAAAAAAAAGTTTTGGGGAAAGGGTAGTACGCGATTTTAAAAAAAATCGCGTACCATACCTGCTAATTCTTCCTGTACTGGCATTTTACATTATTTTTCACTATGCCCCAATGTATGGGGTAGTCATTGCCTTTAAAAATTATTCCCCCGGAAAGGGGATTATAGGGAGCGCATGGGTGGGGCTTGACCATTTTATTAACTTTTTTAAAAGCGTTTATTTTAAAAGAGTGTTGGTCAACACCCTGCGAATAAGCATTACCAATATTATTTTTGGTTTTTCCACGCCCATAATATTGGCGCTGTTAATTAACGAATTAAAAAGCATCAGGTATTCACGAGTTGTACAAACAATCACCTATATGCCGCATTTTATTTCGTTGGTGGTAGTTTGCGGTATGCTGGCGGATTTCACCAGTTCAAACGGAATAATAACACAAATCTGCATGAAATTTGGCATGGAAGGAAGAAATCTTTTGCGGGTGCCGAATTATTTTACCACGATTTATGTTGCATCAGATGTGTGGCAAGGGGTTGGATGGGGTTCTATCATATATTTGGCGGCTTTGGCAGGTATAGACCCTTCATTGCATGAGGCGGCAAGAATTGACGGCGCCAATAGGTGGCGGCAAGTCTGGGCTGTGGACATTCCGAGTATTCTTCCTACAATTATCACTTTGCTTATACTAAGAATGGGCAGAGTTATGAGCGTTGGATACGAAAAAATTATTTTGCTTTATAATTCATTGACAATGGAAAAGGCGGATGTTATAGCTTCCTTCGTTTACAGAAAGGGCTTGCTTGAATCAAATTATGGCTATTCAACTGCAGTAGGCTTGTTTAATTCGGTTATAAATATGTTGCTTGTTATTACTGCAAACGCAATAAGCAGAAAGACAAACGAAACAAGTTTATGGTAAGTTTTTTAATGCGCGCATGCGCAAAGTCTATATATAAATTTTAAACGATGTTAAACTGCAAAACAATTAAATGCTCCCGATTAAAAAAGGAGGATGGGACACGGATGTTAAACAATACAACAAAACCGAATATTTTATGGATATGCACAGACCAACAACGGTGGGATACGCTTGGATGCTATGGGAATCCATGGGTCAACACCCCTAACTTGGATGCCTTGTCGAAAAGCGGTGTTCGTTTTAACTATGCGTATAGTCAAAGCCCTGTTTGCACTCCCAGCCGCGCAAGTTTCCTTACAGGCAGATATCCGCGTACGACCCGATGTCGGCAAAATGGGCAAGAAATTCCATCGGATGAGAAGTTGGTGACATCCATCCTTGCGGATAACGGTTATAACTGCGGGCTTTCGGGCAAATTGCATTTGTCGCCGTGCCATCCATCGGTTTGCAAAACAGTAGAAAGACGGATAAACGACGGTTACGCGGTGTTTGACTGGTCACACCATCACGGGGCGGAAAAAGCCGGCGGTCTTGATTGGGCGGATGATGCGTATTCCCTTTGGTTAAGGGAAAAAGGTTTGGAGGATCATCATGAGCCGTATGCCGATTCCAAATATGTGTATACAAGCATGCCGGAGGAATACCATCAAACTACATGGTGTGCGCAAAAGGCGATAAATTTTATTGAGTCAAATGCAGAGCATGATATGCCATGGTTGTTTTCGGTGAATATGTTTGACCCGCATCATGCTTTTGACCCGCCGAAGGAGTACCTTGAGCGCTATTTAAATATATTGGAGGATATACCGTTGCCGAGCTACGGCGAAGGGGAATTAGAAAATAAACCGTATTTCCAAGGTATAGACCACCGCGGCGCATACAGCAAGGAGGGGCATTTTGCATATACCGATATGTCGGATGAGGACCATAGGCTGATACGCGCTGCTTATTGGGCAATGGTAGACTTGATTGATAAGCAGGTAGGAAGAATGGTTGAGGCACTGGAGAGAACGGGGCAGCTTGAAAATACATTGATTATTTTTATGTCGGACCACGGCGAAATGCTTGGTGACCACGGTATCTATTTGAAGGGCGCATATTTTTACGAAGAAGCAATACATGTGCCTTTGCTTATGTCGTGGAAGGGCAAAGTTCGTGCGGGCATTGAGAGCAACGCGTTGGCGGAATTGGTCGACATTGCTCCAACCATCTTGGATGCTGCAGGCTTGCCGCCTTATCCGGGCATGCAAGGCAAATCCTTATGGGGGCTTCTTACGGGTGAAACAGAGGCGGATTCTCACAGAAAAGACGTGTATTGCGAGTGTTACAATGCCATGCGCCATCGTGAAGATATTAACGCATTTTTAACAATGGTGAGAACCGAGCAGTACAAGCTTGTTTGCTCTCACGGAAAAGAGCCGGGCGAGCTTTATGATTTGAAGGAGGACCCGGCAGAGCGGTGCAACCTTTGGGATAAGGCTGAATACTGCGAAATAAAATGTAAGTTATTAAAGCTTTTATGCGATAGAATGGCAGAAACGGTAGACCCTCTCCCTGTGAGAAAAGCGGTTTTTTGATGAATTTTACAAAAGGTGAACAGAATAGGCGGAAAATGATATGAAAATAAAAATTGAAGATAAAAAATGGGCAAACGAAATATGGGCAAAAGTTGAGGAAAAGCTGCTGCGGACAGCGGTAAGCTCACGCGAAAAGCTTCCCTATACAACCATCAAGGGCATTCATAACGATTGCTTAAGCGAAAAGGATATACATAAGTGGACAAATGGGTTTTGGCCGGGGCTGATGTGGCTAATGTATGCGGATACCAAAAATGCGGAATACCGCAAAACAGCAGAGCGAGCGGAAGAATTATTAGACGGCGCGCTAATAAACTTTGAAGCGTTAGATCACGATGTGGGGTTTATATGGCATATTTCGAGCGGGGTTAATTATCGGCTTGCGGGAAATGAACAGTCTAAGAACCGTGCATTGTTTGCAGCAGCGTCGCTTGCATCCAGGTTTAACTTAAAGGGCAATTACATTCGGGCATGGCCTAACCGTCCGGAGGCGGACACAACGGGATGGACAATTATCGACAGCATGATGAATCTTCCCCTTTTATATTGGGCTTCAAAACATCTAAAGGATAATCGATTTCGGTGGATTGCGGAGGCGCATGCGAATAAAACGATAACCAGCCATATCCGCCCTGACGGCAGCGTGAATCATATTGTAAGCCATGACCCGCTTACGGGAGAAATCATAGAAACGCTTGGCGGGCAGGGATACGGGGTTGGCTCTTGCTGGTCGCGCGGGCAGGCGTGGGCAGTTTACGGTTTTATTTTAAGTTACATACACACCGGCAATATTGAATATTTGAATGCTGCCAAAAGCACAGCCCATTATTTTATTTCTAACCTTAAGGGTGATTATTTGACATTATGCGATTTTCGTTCGCCTGCCGAGCCTGCGGTATATGATTCCACAGCGGGAGCGATTGCAGCATGCGGTTTGATTGAGCTTGCGAACAATGTGCCTGAGCTGGAACGAGGCGGCTATATAGACGCTGCGATTAAAATTCTTAAAGCGCTTGAAAGCAAACGCTGCAACTGGGATGATAACGAGGATTCAATACTGCAAATGGGCACGGAAGCCTATCATAAGAAAACAGGCAGGCATATCCCGATTATATACGGAGATTATTTCTTTGTTGAGGCGCTGTATAAATTGCGTGAAAATGAATTTCTGTTTTGGTAATTTTTTGGGAATAAACGGTTTTTCATTATAATGATGCAAGCATCATAGAAGGGAGATATGGACATGAAAATAAAAATTTCGCCACAGCAAAGGTTTTTTGATGTTTTTAATGTGATATTCACATTTTTCCTTATGGTAATTATGCTCTATCCGATGGTGCATGTTGTTATGGCATCGTTTTCGGAAGGCGAGAGGCTTCTGACGCATACCGGGCTTTTGTTGTGGCCAAAAGGCTTTAATCTGCTTGCATACGAAAGAGCGCTTGGCAACCCGTCAATATTGAATGGGTATAAAACATCTTTGTTTATACTTATTGTGGGCTGCGCGATAAATATATTGCTTTCAACTTTCGGCGCATATTTTCTAACGCTAAAAGATGTTATGTGGAAAAAGCCAATTTCCTTTTTTATTGTATTCACCATGTTCTTTAGCGGCGGGCTTATACCGCTGTATTTAACGGTTAATAACATTGGTCTTATGAATTCGCTTTGGGCGGTTATTTTAGTAGGCGCGATTAGCACTTATAACATGATTATTTTGCGCACGGGATTGGATGCAATTCCGAAAAGCTTACAAGAATCAGCCGTTATAGACGGTGCGGGACATCTTACCGTTTTATTTAGGATAATGGTTCCGTTGGCGCTGCCGTCACTTGCCGTTGTGTTGCTTTATTACGGTGTGGGGCATTGGAACGCTTGGTTTAACGCGTCAATATTTTTAAACGATTCAAAGAAATACCCGCTTCAGCTTGTTTTGCGCGGAATTCTTTTAATTAACGATACAGCAACCATGACGCAAGGGGTTTCCAACACGGAAACATGGGCTGCGGGCGAAGCGGTAAAGTATGCGGTTATAGTGATAGCCACGCTGCCGATTTTATGTGCATACCCCTTTTTACAGAAGTATTTTGTAAAAGGAGTTATGATTGGGGCTGTAAAGGGCTGATAATTATAAATTAGGGAAGTGAGTTGCTATGAATAAAATAATAAGTGTTACAATTTGCATTTGTATAGCAGTTATGGGTGTTTCCGGCATTTCAATATGTGCCGATGAGGCTAATCTTTTAAGTGATGCGGTTATTTGGACACCGGAAACAAACATCTATTCCGCGGATAATCTTTCAAATTTAGTTGATGGAGATGCTGCAACAGGTCTTGAATCGAAGAACTTGGGCACCGCCGCCGTGTGGAGGCTGTTCTTTGACATCAAGCCGGACGGCTCAATGGCGCCCACTTATAATAAGTTGAAAATAAACTTCAATTCATATAACGCCATGAAAATATCCGTGTATACATCTTCGCAGGTGTACAACCGTCTTGGCGGGCAAACTGACCCACCAACATCAAATGCAGCAAGCGCTGTCAGATTTCAAAGTTATACAAACCCGGTTTACACAGCTAATTTCGAGCCTTACTATGTTTCAAAGAATGGCGACGAAGGTTATCCGGGCACACACATCTTACCATTTGAAACAAAAAATGATAGGTTTATTTGCATTGAAATAACAAACGCTTATGATTCTGTAAGCGGAGAATACCTTGGAGTGAACAATATTATTTCAGGCGTTGAGCTAAGCAACAGCGCGCCTTCAGAGGTAATCGTTTCTTCCGATACGGATTCGGTTGCAATTCCCTCCGCCTTGGCGCAGGATAAAAAAGTGTCATTCACAGCCATGGTGTTAGACTCGGACGGAGATGAGCTCTCAGATGCGGTTTTATCTGATGTTGCTTTTAGTTTAGACAGACAATACAGTGGGGTGTCTATTGACCCTAATAGCGGAGTTTTAACAATAACAAAGTCTGCCAAAGTTTCAGATATTACAGTAATTGCCGCTTGCACCGCGGGCGAATATACCGACATATTCGGCGCTAAAACTATTTCATTAACTGCCGTTGACCCTGTTGAACAGCAAATATCCGAGGCCTTAACGGCATTGAATTTTTCACATATATCACCGCAAAGAATAAATTCTGTGGGAAGCAACCTTTCCCCTTTGAAGGCTGTAAACGGGTTGCTAAGCATAGGCGACAAGGAATATTACGATATGGATATTTCGTGGCGAAGCAGTAACACATCCGTTATCACAAACGAGGGGATTGTTACAAGACCTGCAAACGCAAACGCAAACGTAACCTTTACGGCGACGCTGTCCAAAGTTAAATCAAACGGCGAAATATTTTCTGCCGAGAAAGAATTTAACATTACGGTGATTAAAAGCGGCGAGCTTGTAGATATGGTTAACATCATGAAGGGAGGTTATGGCTGGGTTACCTCCGGATGGGGCAATGCGTCAAATGCAGTCGACGGCAACTTGTCTACTTATTGGGCGCTTGGTAATCACACCCATACCACCATTACAGCAGGGTTTAAAACCGCCAGCGGAGAAATTGAAAAATACAATAAGGCGGTTATAACTCTTTGGAACATCCCAAGAATGACAGCCTATGAAATTACAGGATATGAAAATGTTCCCGACGACCCGGGCGTGGGCGGTTCGTCACCTTTTAAAGGGGCAGCCGGTGGAACCGTCATAGTGTCATACAATCCGAACAATGTTTTGACGCATCCCGATGCAAACGGCAAGGTTGTTGTGAAAATGACCGAAAGCGCGCAAAGCAGATATTTTGGCATTGCAATAACAAACGGCACGAACACATCGGATAATTCCTGCGGGGTGTATGAATTTGAGCTGTATTACGCAACTCCTAACGATGCAGAGCTTTTGGACAAAAATTTTGTGCTGTATAAACCCCTTCACAGCGGCGAAGCAAGCTTTGATATACCCAAGTTTAAAATTTATGATGAGGCGGGGGATGTGCTTGACGCAAAGTTTGATTATTCCGTCTCGCTTGCGCAAAACTACAAAGGAATAACAATTAAGGATGAGAAAATAACTGTTTCAAGCGACTGTACCGCTAATTCTGTTGATTTAATATATAAATCTTGGGACGACGAGAGGGTATGGCTGGAGAAGTCCATTGCCGTTCCATTGGAATCTTACACCCAGGAATACTATGATACAGTAGAAACAGGCGCATATTTAAAAAGCATAATTCCGCAAAAGGTTGAGGCTGATTTGAACCTTATGACGGAGCATAACGGCTCGACAATAAAATGGACATCAAACAACAAAGATTATATTTCTGAAACAGGGGCGGTTAACAGACCTGCAAATGCGCAAAAGGATGAGAAGGTCTTTTTGACCGCAGAGATATCCAAAGGCGGATTTACCATAATTGAAACCTTTGATGTTATTGTTATAAAAAATATGACTGACTTACAAAGGGTAATCCAAGATGCAAACCGTATAGAACTTGGCATATCCGGTACTGTGTCGTCCGACATTAACCTTCCGCAAACGGGGTATTATGGAAGCGACATAACATGGTCATCGGGCAATACCAATATTATATCCAACGATGGGAAGTATCGCAAATCTTCGGCATCTAAAGCCAAAACGCCCGTTGTACTTACCGCGGAGATTACATATAACGGAGAAACGACAACGAAGGATTTTACAATTTATGCGGAAACTACCGTCAGCGGCGGCGGGGGCAGCGGAGGGTCCTCCGGAGCAGGGTCGGCATTTTATCCGGGCGCAACAACAGTTCCCCCAATGGTAGAGCTTACGGATGATGAGATTGTAAAAGGCAGGTTTGAAGATGTGCCTGCCGGACATTGGGCCAAAGAATACATTGAGACGCTGGCGGAAAAGAAAATTTTAAATGGCACAAGCCAAACGGAATTTGAGCCTGACCGTCCGGTGGCAAGGGAAGAATTTATAAAAATGATTATAGTTGCGTTCGGATACACATTAAAGCCGGGCGAAACAGAGTTTATCGACATAGAAAAAGATGCATGGTATGAAGACTATGTTATCACCGCCTATAAAGAAAATATTACCGCAGGAATGGGCAATTCCATGTTTGGCATTGGTCAAAACATAACCCGTGAGGATATGGCGGTTTTGATGGAGAGAGTTCTTGTAAGGCATAATGTGGATTTCATAGGCGCCAGCAAATCCTTCTTGGATATAAAGGATATTTCGGAATATGCCATATCGTCTGTTGAAAATTTAGCTTCTATCGACATCATATCCGGAGATGACACCGGAAGGTTTTTGCCCAAAAATAATGCAACGCGCGCCGAAGCTGCAAAGATGCTATTAGCTGCGATGGAAAAGGGAGGTATTATGCAATGAAATTAAAACTGTTATGCATTGCAGTTATATTTACATTTGTTTTTGGCGGTTTTTTTAACCCTGCCCAAGCGGTGGGTTTTACCGATACTGACGGAACAAAATACGAAACGCCTGCAAACGTGCTGCATGCCTTGGGTTTTGTGGAAGGATACAGCGATGGAACGTTTGATATAGGCGAAACCATGACAAGGGCTGAATTTGCAACGATTTTGTCAAGGCTTAGCCTTCTTGCCGATGTTGATAACAATAAGGTGTATTTTTATGATGTTTCATCAAGCCATTGGGCAATAAACAGCATAAATAACGTTTGTGCGCAGGGGCTTATGTCGGGTGATGAAAAGTATTTCAGACCGGACGATGCAGTTACGCTTGATGATGTTTCGCGCGGTATAGTTACGCTTTTAGGGTATGCTCCGCAGGTTTCCGGCAATTCTTTTACTGCAACGGCAATCTCTTTGGGTGTATTTAAGGGAGTTTCACCCGGTGCAAATATCAGCCGCGGCGATGTTTTAATTGCTATGTATAATTCGCTAAGCATTAATTTGCCGGTTGTAACCAAGTTTAATGCGGATGGCGGTATAATGAGCAAAGTTGATAGGGAAACAAATATACTTTCTGCAAATTTTAATATTTTTAAGGAAAAAGGTCAATTTACTGCGGTTGGCGATATTGACCTTGTAAGGGTAACAAATTTAAGGACGGATTATGTGCGAATTGACGATGTTTTGTATAAACTTGGCAATGATGTGCAAATCGGGAAAGAGCTTTTGGGGCATGTAACGGAATTTTATTTTTATGATGCCGACGATGATTCAATACCGGTAATTTTGTATTATAAAACAGATAAAAGCAACGAGGTTATTGAGGTTGAGGCAGGGGATATCAGCAGCCAATCTTCAACAACCGAACTTTTATATCATGACGAGGGCGGGCGATTGGTAAAACAAAGAATTTCGACGGCTGCCAAATTCATTGTTAACGGATATATTATAAACGATTCGGAAAAAAGCGACAGCCTGTTTGACATTGCCTCGGGCGGAGTTAAAATAGTTATTCCGCAAAACGAGCTAAACGAGGTCGTGTGGATTGACAGGTATGAATATCATCAAGTTTCGTCTCCAGGGGTCAAAAGCTTGTTTCTAAGCGACGGCAAGGTTTTAGACCTGGATAAAGACAGGGATGATTTGGTGGTGAACATTTTTACCTTAACGGGAGACCCTGCAGCCATAAACGATATTACAAGCGATACGGGAATTGCACTTGCAGAGGTTGTTGCTGCGGACGGTAAAACTTACAGAAGTGTTTATATTTTGAAAAGCATTTCGGGAATTGCTTCCGAAATTGGTTCGGGCAGCTTGGTAATAAACGATAGGGAATACAAAATGTTAGAAAGCATTAATACATCAGAGTTGAGGATGGGGTTTTTATACACATTTTTTATCGGCATCGATGATAAAATTTGCATGTTTGACCCGGACATAGAAAGCGCCCTGACATTCGGATACTTGGTTAATGTGGGCATGCAACAAAAAGGGCTAACCACAAGGCTTGAATTTAAAATTTTAAATTCGAACGGAAGTTGCGATGTTTATGAGGCAGCCGACACTATATATGTTAACGACAAGCCCGTTAAAAGAGCAGACCTTTCAAAGGACGACAACTATCTTTTCACATATTTATACACCGGGAGCGGCGGTGCAAAAACGGTACATCGTCAGGTAATCGCCTATATGGAAAATGACGAAGGAAAGGTTACGGAAATTTACACGGCACAGGCAAGCGGAACGGATAATGCCGTTTTAACTTTTGATGTTTTCCCTGAAAGCAGAGTGTGCAAATCAAGCGCCATATTCAACTTTGGAGGGGAACTCACTATAAAAGACAGCGGCTTTATAGTTGCCGCCCCCGCAAATGCGTCGACCGCAGAAGATGATGACTACGAGGTGTGGCCTGTCGGTCACTTTGTAAATGACGGAAGCTATGTGGTTGAAGGATATAATGTAAATGAGCTTTTAGAAGCAGACATTATTGTGGTTACGGTAGCAAATACCGATATTGCCGACTATAACGAAAGCAACACATATACTTGCGTTTTTGACAAGAAAAGCATTGTCATGTTAGATGATGGCACACAAAGCTATGCAATAACATATTGGCAGCAAGGCAGCAAATACACAAAAACTCTTTTAGACAGAAGTGGAAAAACATCGCATGAAAATACATTAAAAGAGATTGAAAAACTTGGCCGCGGTGATTGTTTTATGATTGAACTCACCGGGGACGACTCGATGATTAAAAATATTAACATTGAGTTTAGTGAGTCAAACAGAACAGGAACTATGGAAAAGTATAACAGCGGCAGATTGATGTATTACGGTAAAATTCAAGCTATCAGCGCAAACACGCTTGTTATCAGAAAGTTTGTTGACATGCCTGATTTGGGTTATACAAATTCAGACGCCTTCCTGTTTAAAAACGCAGGGCGCGTTATGACATACCTATACACAGGTGACGACCGTCCGATAGAATATGTTCCGAATTCTTTGGCAGAGGCAAGGGTCGGCGATTGGGTAGTGTTCCAAGCAAGGCATGCTGCAGCCCGTACAATGGTAATATACAGAGATGATAAAAAACTTCCAAGCGGAAATCTTATCAAATAAGAAGAAAGGTGAGGAATTTATTATGAAAAAAGGAAACCTTTTTACATTATTTATTGCACTTGTGTTTGCCATAAATTTGATTTCCGTCAGCAATATATATGCAAATGAAGCTTCGCCCGGTTATTTTAGCGATGATTTTGATGATTATCCTTTTTACGGGGGCGAATTATTCCCCAAGTACTGGGATGTGGTTACGCACAACCCCGAAACGGGCAGTTTTGTTAAAATAGAAGAAAACGACGGCAATGGATTTGCAGCATTTAATGTGAAAACGGGTGTTAAAAACAACGGGGTTATGTCATCTGTTGTTTCGGTTAAAAAAAATAATTTAAATAACGAACAAAAATCTTTGGTGTATGAGGGTTTGTTTTATATGTTTGACAAGTATGCCAAAGCTGTGATTTCTTTTACAGATGCACGGGATTCAAAAGATATTGAGGTTGTTTCGTTAAAAGGAAACGAGCTGGGAGTTAGAAACCGTGATAATATAATATCCGGCACAGGTGCGAAAGCTCCCATTAAGGCATGGAACAAAATCAGTTTTGTTTTAGATGGGGCTCGAAGCTTGGTTGATGTTTATTTAAACGGCGAGCTTGTTTCCGAAAAAACATATATAGACATGTCAGGTGTGAGCCTTAACAACCTTTCGCTAAAGGTGGCGGTCAAAAACAACACAAGCATCCCTTATGTTGAAGGCAGAATACACATGGATAATTTCTGCATTTATGAGGGCATTGAACCGTCTGCAAATGAAGATAGGGTTAAAATGCAAAAGCCTGTAACAACATACCTAAACAAGCATTTTACAAGCGTTAAAACAAATGGCAGAGCGCATGGGGTGGTATCTTTTTACAGCAGAGTAAATATAATTGACACCCCAAGCGAAACAAACAAAAGCGCTGATATAGTATTGGGGAAGGACGGGGCTTATCTTCCGTTTGATAAAACTGTCAAAGAAAATTTTACCGCTAAAATTATTTACAAATCAAACAAGGCTGTAACGCTGAATATTAAAAACAGCAACGGCAAAGAGGAAGAACTGTTTACGCTAAAGCAAACAGACGGCATGGAAGCAGTAGAGTTTTCCTTTGATTTTGATACTTTTAAATGCACGGCGTCATATGCAAACGGTTTGTTTGAAGAAGCGAATTTTACGCTGGAGGATATTTCATATATTGGGTTTTACGGTGAGGGCGCCCGCCTTATATTAAATAAGGTTTTTGCGTACGGAGGCAACAACCGCTTGCCCGATAGTTATTTTAAAGATTATTCATATCAGAAAAAAGCCATTTTTGCATTGGTCACTCCGCAATGGCGCAAAACTTATGACACTATATCTGAGGGCATCTTTATTGGGGTTGACTTTTATCAAGCGTCGGTGTTTGGGAATAAATTGAGATACAATGCTCAACCTCCCAGGGTGTTTAACGGAGAGCCATATGTGCCCGTTGAAGAAACAGCGGTTTTTCTTGGTGGCGAAGTTCTTGACGGCAAAGACGGAACGGTTGTTTTTTCTGCCAACGGTAATGTGGTTGAACTAAAACCGGAGGATATTTATCAAGTCAAGGATTCAAACTATATAACCGCTCAAGCAATGGCGGATATGTTTGGGTTAAAGCTGTCATGGGACGGCGAATACCTTTTGGGTTTTGGAACGGGCACATTTTTCACTTCCATGACTGATAACGAAGATTTAAAGTCTGCAGTATATTTCTCACGGCCTTCGGGAGAAGAAATTTATGATAAAATCATAAAAATGGGTGATATTCACCCCCGAATAATGGCGGGCGCCGAGCGAATTGCAGAGGTTAAAGAAAATATAAATCGGTATCCGACAATAAAAAAATGGTATCAAAAGATAATGAATGATGCCGAATCCTACCTGAATGCATATAAATTGTATTACACAACCCCCGATGGCGTGCGTTTGTTATCCGTTTCAAATTTAATGGTCAGCAGAATGCAGGCATTGGGATTTGCATATAAAATGACAGGTGATAAAAAGTACGCAGAGGCTGCATGGAGGGACCTTGACGCCGTTTCAAGGTTTCAAAATTGGAACCCAAGCCACTTTTTGGATGTAGGCACAATGTCGCTCGGCGTTTCAATCGGTTATAGTTGGTTTTATGATTATTTGACCGATGAACAAAAAGATATTATTGTAGCGGGTTTTAAAAAATGCGGGCTTGACGCTTATGTTGATGCGGTTGATAAGGAAGCATGGTGGACTGTTTCCCCTACAAACTGGAACCCATGGAGCCACGGCGGGGTATTAAACGCTCTTGTTGCAATGAGCGACAGGTTGGGTGATAACGCAAAATATGCTTTGGACAGAATGTTCCCATACCTTGAATATCTTTATCCGGAATTTATCCCGGACGGCGCATGGCTTGAAGGCACCTCATACCACGCGGTAGCGCTAAAACACCTATCCGTATGGTGTGAAACTCTTAAAACGGCAACGGGCAAGGATTACGGATATTGGGATTTGCCCGGTATGGATGTGACAGCCTATTACGGCGATGCCTTATCGGGCAGCGGCGGTGTATTCAACTATGGCGACAACACCGAAACCCGCGCCGATTATCAAGCGCAAGCTTGGTTTGCAACCAAATACAATGATTCTGATTTGGCAGAGCTTAGATACAGTAATATGGTCGCTTACAGTTTTACGGCAGATTTATATGACATTTTGATGACCCGCCCCGAAATGCTTGGCGGCAGCAGCACAATGGATCATGACCTTTTATACACAAATATGAACCTTGTTTCAATGCGAACCAGTTGGTCGGATATGGCAGACGGTATATTTCTTGCTGCAAAAGGCGGAGAAAACGGTCTAAGCCATTTTCACTATGACCTTGGCGGTTTTGTAATGGATGTTGGCGGAGAACGGTTTGCTTATGAGCTTGGACGAGAAGGATATGCAACTACGCAGCATGATGTAAATGTTTATCAATATAAGAAACGCGCGGAAGGTCACAACACTTATGTAATCAACCCATCGGAGGATCCCGGGCAGGTTAATACCGCTGTTGCGGAAGTTGTTGATTTTCAAACAAAAGAACGGGGCGGATATGCCGTCATTGACCTTACCCAAGCGTATATAGAGGCAAGGAACATGAAAAGGGGATTTTTCCTTACAAACGACAGGCAAACCATGCTTATTCAAGACGAGGTTGAGCTTGCAAGACGGTCCGAGGTGTATTGGTTCATGCACACGCGCGGGGACATAAACATTACAGAGGATGGGAAAGCGGCATATATCACTAATAAAGGGGTCACAATTAGAATGGACATCTTAGACAGCGAAAATGCCGATGCGGTGTTTAAAGAAATGGATCCGCTTCCGCTTGAAACAACTCCGTGGCTTGAAGGGCAAGGCAGGAACGAAAGTTACAGAAAAATTGCAATTCATTGGGACAATGTTCAAAAGTTTACTTTGGCGGTATCCATTTCGCAAGTGCTTGACGCTGATATTCCGATTTACACACCCAAGGTTGTTCCCATCAGTAAGTGGGAAGTTCCGGATGGAGAAATTGCCAAAAAACCGCAACTTAATACAATTACGCGCGACGGTTTAAGGCTTGATGGATTTAGCCCGGACAAATACTCTTATAATATAGCATTGCCATACGATACAACAAAAAAACCCGCGTTTGAATACTATGCGGACGACATATTGGAAGTAAATGTTATAGAGAGCGAAAATCTTTCGGGTGTTACAAAGTTTATAGTAAAGAACATTCAAAATGACTCGTATGCTCTGTACACAATTGCAACAAAGCTTGAAGGTTATATCGGACCTATTCCGGGAGCCAAAGAGGCGGAAATTGTTAATGTAACGGCAAGTGCCGAGCCTGAGTATGATGCCGGAAACCGCGCAATTTGTGTAATTGACAATGATTATGTTACACGCTGGACTGCTACGGATGACGCTTGGATTATGCTTGAGCTTAAAGAAACGGTAGATATTTATGCTTTTGGGGTTGCATGGTATATGGGAGAATCGCGTAATTATATCTATGATATTGAAATTTCGGAAGACGGCGAAAATTGGACTCAGGTGTTTAGCGGCACATCTTCCGGCAGAACTAACGAACTGGAATGCTTCTTGTTGGAAAACAGCAGGGGCAAATATTTAAGATACCAAGGGCATGGTCATGCAGAAGGGCTATGGAACAATATAGTTGAAATGAGGGTTTATGTCAAATAGCTTAAAAGCATATAAACCATGCATGAGGTTAATATTTCATCGTAGCGAGGAGTAGTCGATGGATAAGATATTGCGTTATATATGTATGACAATAATTGTTATATTGTTTGCAAACCTATTTGTGCCTTGCGCTTATGGTGCGAAGCCCATTGTTACTATGGATGGGCTTCCGAGCACCGTCAAAGCGCCCAAAAGCAGTACCGTGGCATATCAGCTAAGGGGTTATGTAAATGATATCTATGAACCGAATGCGGTTTGGAGTATCAGCGGAGGCGATGCCTCGGGTTATAACCTTAACCCCCAAACAGGAACGCTCACGATTACTCCGGAGTTTTCCGGGTCGTATATTGAGGTGAGGTGCACATTAGGGTCGTATTACACAAATAAAACTTTATATGTCGGCGAGCGAAGTTTAATACAAGATGCCCTTGCATGGGTTGGCACAGGTTGGGCGCAATCGGTTGCAATGCCCCAACAGGCGGTTGATGGGAACAGCGGCACATATTGGAGCGCCGGGACGCACACCGTCGGCTCAACGGCAAAGTTGTGCATCGACACAAACAGCGTGAAATATAACAAGGTTAAGCTTGAATATAATCACATTATAAACTCATCGCAAACCACATTGTATGCTTCGGATACAGTCACCTCAGAAGTGCCGACGCAGTCGGGCATTGCTTCGTCCATACCAGCGCTTGGCGCCGCGGTTACGCTGTATGACAGATTGCAACCCAATTATGAGGAAACAATCTATGTGGATGTTGACGAAACTACAATGAAATATCTGATGTTTTCAAGCAGAACGGAAAGCAACACAAAAACACCTTTTAGATTAAACGAAATATCACTATATTATACCATGCCGGGAGATATGGAGATTACAGGGGTTGATAACGAGGTTAGCGTTCCGAAAAACGGCGCAACAAACTATCGGTTAGATGCTGTTTTATATGATTCAATCGGTCAGCAGATGGATATTTCGCCATTTGAGGTGTCATGGGCTGTAAGCGCGCCCGAGGGAGTTGTGTTTGATGATGAAAAAAATATCCTAACCGTATCGGATTTTGCGAAAATAGGCAAAGCGACAATCACAGCGGTTTGCAACGCCGAAGGTGTTGTTATTACAGCGACAAAAAATGTTACAATCGAAAAAGGCAAAATATTGGTGCGTGATGAGTTGGAACGCGAAGTTAATCGATTTGACAAAGCAGGCAATTACTATGCTTCGGTGGAAAATGGGAGCTTGGACAATATAATTATTTTTACACGGTACCAAGGTGGTCAGTTGGCTGAAATTAATATTGGGGACGGTGATGAAACGATAGAATTTTATGTTGAACCAGAAGACAACCAAGAGCTAAAAGTATTCTACTGGGGAACCAATTACCAACCTGCCGCGCCAAGCTGGGTTGAAGGCAAAGAACAAATGCCTGAGGAAAATATTTATTTGCTTGAAAAGAATTTTCAAAACAATGGAACATCGGGACTGTCAGGCTTTTACAGGGCGGATGGATTTGTTACGGCGGCAGACGGGCGGATGAATGCTTCTGTCGATAAACACGGAATTTGGACGCATCTAAACAAACCTTTTGAGGAAAGCGCAGTAATAGACGCTTCAATAGGCGTGAATGTTCCGGCAGAGCTTTACATTCGCGACAGCGAAGGGAACGAAATTTTATATGACCTTTCCCCTTCCGACACGCTGCAAAATATTTGTATGCTTTTTAACAGAAGTAAAAACATTTGCATGGTAAATGACATTATTGAAATTGACATATCCGGTCTTAGCGATATTTACACAATAGGCATACGGGCTCAAAACAATATCAACATCATAATTGAGCATATCAGATGCTATTCGGGTACAAAAAGAAACGATGGCGCGGCGTTAAACGAATATGCATATTTTGAAAGAACGCCGGTTGAAAGTGAATTTGTCGATGCAAAAGGGGCATCGAATAACATGATTGTAATGGCGATAGATTATGACATTGCTTCGTTTTACGGTGATAGGGTAAAGTTGGCTTTAAAACCAAAGGATATGAGCGGGGTTGCCTATATTCCGGTTGAGGCAATAGGGCTTTTAGGCGGCGCGATTGTTACACAAAATAAAAACAGCGTAACGGCAAAATTTGCAAACCGCATCCTTGTTATTCCGATTTATGACGGATATATAAAGGCTGCGTCACTTGCTGAACTTGTGGGAAAAAACCTATACTACAACAATGGAATTATAACCGTTTCATCAGAAAGCCCCATTATAAGCGCGCAGGAACTGCAAAAGATGCTTCATTATTATCGTCCTATGGGGGGTGAAGTTTTAGAAAGCGTAAAAAACTTAGGGGCAAGACCACGCATTCTTGCAAACCAAGATGTGTTTGACCGAGCTTCTAATACTATTGCTACCGACCCAATGGTGGCGGGCTGGTATGAGAAACTTCTTGCCACGGCAAATTCTTATTTTGGTAAGCCTGTTGCGCAATATGAAGTAGTCAGCGGGCGGTTGCTTGCGGTAAGCAACACCGTTTTTGACCGAGTTTCAAATCTTGGGTTTGTGTACAGACTTACCGGTGACGAAAGATATGCCGAGCGCGCATGGCAGGAGCTTAGCGCTGCGGCGGCTTTTTCAGACTGGCACCCGGCACACTTTTTAGATGTGGGGCAGATGTCTTTTGCGTTTGCGGTGGGGTACGATTGGCTTAATGACTATTTAACCGCCAACCAAAAAAGAATTTTGGTAAAGGCTTTTGAAGAAAAGGGGCTTGCGGAATTTGTAAAGGCAATCAACACCGGCACAGGCTGGGCGGCATCTTCTTCAAACTGGAATTCGTGGGTTCGCAACGGTGTTCTGTCTTGCGTTTTGTCAATGGCTGAAGACTTAAACAATATCGGAGCAGCAAAGTTTGCCATTGAAAAAGGAATGACAGGCTTGGAAATTCTATTAAAGGAATTTGCTCCTATTGGCGCATGGTATGAGGGAACGGCATACTGGGAAGCTGCCGTAAGGTTTTTGGTGCAGCTTATAGACTCTTTGGAATATTCGACAGGCAGATATTGGGGATATGACAATTTGCCCGGCTTTGAAAAAACGAGATACTATTCCGCCATGCTTACAGGTTCCGGGCTTACATTTAACTTTTCCGACACAACGGTAACCCGCGACAATCCCGCCATTGAATTTTGGCTTTCAAACAGGTTTAACGACCCGGGGCTTACAAACCTAAGGGTGCAAAACATCAACACATATAATCTTGCCACCGGCTTAATGGATATATTGTGGTATATCCCGACCGGAAACACCGCTTTGCCTGTGTTTGACAATGATGTGTTTTACGAAAGCATAGATGTTGCGGCTTTTCACAACGGGTGGTCCACAACAAGTTTGTTTGCCGCAGTAAAAGGCGCAGATATCGGCGCCAGCCATTTTCATTATGACGGAGGTAATTTTGTGTTCGACATGGGCGGTCAAAGATTTGCCTACGAACTTGGACGGGATGGGTATGCGACAACTCCAAACACCTCTGCAAGGAATTTATCATATAAGGTCAGAGCCGAAGGGCACAATGTTTTGCTTATTAACCCTTCTGCCGACCCGGGGCAAAGAAGCAACACAAAAGCGCATATTATATCGTATGAGGAAAATACGGATGAACGGCATGCGATAGTTGACCTAACGCAGCTTTACGAAGATAGAGGGTTAAATGACGGCTATACGGGAAAAAATATAAAACGCGGGTTTAAGGTTTATAAGGAATCAGATACAATTTTAGTTCAAGATGAGGTTCATTTGACAAAAAGCTCTAAGATGTATTGGTTTATGCACACCAAAGCTAACATAACCGTTAGCGAGGATGGCAGAAGCGCAACGCTAACCTTAAACGGCAAAACCATAACCGCGCAAATAATCGGAGATGAAAATGCCAAGTTTTTAAGAATTCCGGCATGGATTTTGCCTACAACACCCGAACTGCCCAACCAAGGGAAAAACAACGCATTTACGAAACTTGCAATTTATTGGGATTCTGTTAAGGATACAACTTATGCTGTTAAGTTTACATCGGACGGCGAAAGCGGGGATGAACCCCTTGTCGCCCTCGAAAACTGGTAGGCTTTATAACTATTTATTATACTTTAAGGTAGTGTAAAGTAAAGATGAAAAGTTGGTACAAAATTAATGCAAGAAAGCCTACCCCTTGCTTTAGTAGAGTATAAATGCTCGTTTATGAATTGTCAAGGGTAAAATGAACATGCTAATGCACG
>Ga0265293_10000281_pt1 | contig 125640 bp, 128 predicted proteins | sample Munlanlewell138R_FD_192505 | JGI IMG/M metagenome (GOLD analysis project Ga0265293, IMG submission 192505) | Leachate microbial communities from a municipal landfill in Southern Ontario, Canada - Leachate well 138R | ecosystem: Engineered > Solid waste > Landfill > Unclassified | place...
CTGGAAAGGCAACCCTTTTTTAGACAAATTTATTCCGAACAAGAATCTACTTTCTAAATACTGCCTAAGCTGCTAAATCAAAGCTAGCTCTATTTCTATATTCAATTGGTGATATGTATCCTAAGGAACCATGAATCCTTATATGATTATACCAATAAATATATTCTGCAAGCTGTAATTCTAGCTCATCTAAGCGTTCAAATTTATTTTGATATATAAACTCTACTTTTAGGATTTTATTGGTAGCTTCACTTACAGCATTGTCATAAGGATTCCCTTTTCTACTTAGGGAACGTTCTATTTCAAAGGTTTCTAGGATATTATCTATTTTTATATTATCATATTCTTTCCCACGGTCTGAATGAAAGACCTTTATATCTTTTAAGGAATAAGGGCAGCTTAAAAGTGCTTTTTCTATAAGAGAGGCATCCTTATTGGGACCCACTGAATAGCCTATTATTTCCCTATTAGATAGGTCTACCAAGGTACATACATAGTTCCATTTACTGCCTACTCTAACATAGGTGAGATCGCTTACTGCTACTTCTAGTTTGTTTCTATCATCAAATTGTCTATCGACTATATTAGAAGTCTTAGACTCATTACAGCCCCTGCTATGGACCTTATATTGGGCTACAGTATAGTTGGATACTAGAGCATTTTCTTTCATAATCCTAGCTATCCTTCTTCGTGAAACTTGATGACCTAGCTTTTGAAGCTCTACTTTAATTTTCCTAGTACCATAATTATTTTTACTTCTATGGAAAATTTTTATTATATGTTTCTCTATCTCCGAATCTTTGTTAGAAGAACTAGCTTCCCTATTATTTAGATGATAATATACTAGGCTTCTTGAGACCTTTAAAAGCTTACACATAGCACTAATACTGTATTTCTCTCTATTAGAAATAATCAGGTCTACTTTTTGCCTAGTAGTAGTGCTGCCTGCTTTAAAATATCATTCTCCATCTCAAGCTGTTTATTTCTTTTTCTTAGTTCAATTAATTCCTTCTCCTTGTCTGTCATATTATCTTTAGCATTGAAGGATTCAGTTTTATTGTACCTCACTACCCATTGTCTTAGAGTAGATGGAGAGACCCCATATTGCTCCTGTAGATCCCTATAGGTGTGGTTACCTTGGTTATATATGTTGACTAATTGCTTCTTGAAATTTTCCTCATAATATTTTCTTGACATGATTTTCTCCTCCTAGTTTTATTATATCATGTTCGGAGAAAAACTGTCCTATCTAGTGTAACCGATCCACTCGCAACATTTCCCAAGGGGCTAACAGGAATAGCATTCGCTGACATTAGTTGCTATTCAACGGATTTTATATTTACATTTACTAGGAAGTTTTGATGCATTAATCATAGTATAAGGGAATAATAAATGAAGGAGAAGACGAAATGTCACATAGAAAACTTATTGTATCTACTGGAAATGAACACAAGGTAGAAGAAATTAGAAAGATACTAAAAGACTTACCCATAGAAGTATTGTCAAAGAAAGACATCGGATTAAATAATATGACCGTAATAGAAGATGGGGATAGCCTAGAGGAAAATAGTTTAAAAAAAGCTCAGGCACTAGCAGACAAAGTGGATTATATGGTTTTAGCAGATGACTCTGGATTGTTTGTAGATATATTAAATGGGGAACCAGGTGCATTTTCATCTAGATATGCAGGGGAAGAGGGAAATGATAAAAAGAACAATATTAAACTACTGCAAAGACTAGAAAACACCCCCTTAGAGAAAAGGTCAGCTAAATTTATGACTGTTATGGTACTAATTACAGAGGACAAGGAAACCATAATAGTAAGCGGAGAATGTAAAGGGATAATAGGCAGAGAATCCATAGGGTATAATGGATTTGGATATGACCCCTTATTTATTCCAGAAGGATATAATAATACATTTGCAGAACTAGGCGAAGATGTAAAAAACAGAATATCCCATAGAGCGAAAGCCTTGGAAAATTTAAGGGATAAAATATCAAAATTATTAGGTGAATAAAACAATGAAAATAGTTGTAGTATCGGATACTCATGGAAGCACAGATACGATAATAAAGAATATAAGATCAATGGAAAGGCCGGATATGATTTTTCATTTAGGAGATTATATAGAGGATGGCATAAAAATAAGGGATGCCCTAGATATACATACGATTATGGTGAGGGGAAATGGAGATTTTGGTAAACGTAAATTTGAAGATGAACAAATTATAGAAATAATGGGAAGGCGAATCTTTTTAACCCATGGGCACAAATATAACGTAAGGTTTGGAGTACAAAACCTTTTTTATAGGGCAATGGAAGTACAGGCTGATGTTGTATTATATGGGCATACTCACATAGCTAAGATATTAGATAATGAAGGAATTTTAATAATGAATCCTGGGAGTCCAGATTACCCCAGGGGTATCACCAAGAAAGGAACCTTCGGTCTAATTACACTGGGGGATAAGGTAAAGCCAAAGATATTGGAAATAAAATATGTATAATGGACAATAATATCTTGACAATATATTTTTATCCTGATATAATTTTAAATTGTTAGCAAATAAACTTCAACCAGAAATAGTCACTGAGTGTGAAAACATGCGGGTATAGCTCAGTGGTAGAGCACTGGCTTCCCAAGCCAGCTGCGAGGGTTCGATCCCCTTTACCCGCTCTTATGACCTAACCCGGTAAGCCCAAAGGGCGAACCGTAGGTAGGTCAAACGCAATGAGAACCAAATCTATGCGAGTATACGAGCAAGTAGATTTGTGTTTCGAAACTGCGGAAAATGACCATGTATAACCCGGTAAGCCCAAAGGGCGAACCGTAGGTAGGTCAAACGCAATTCTATAATGCACCTATAGCTCAGTAGGATAGAGCAACGGACTTCTAATCCGTGTGCCGGGGGTTCAAATCCTCCTAGGTGCGTTGGAAAATATGGTGGGTGTGGCCTAGCTGGTTAGGGCGCCAGATTGTGGCTCTGGAGGTCGTGGGTTCGAGTCCCATCATCCACCCTTAAACAAATTTAATATGACCCATTAGCTCAGTAGGCAGAGCACCTGACTTTTAATCAGGGTGTCCCGCGTTCGAATCGCGGATGGGTCACCAAAAAGTAATGCCTATTGGCCATTACTATTGGCGGGAGTGGCGGAACTGGCAGACGCGCTAGACTTAGGATCTAGTGTCATTGACGTGGGGGTTCAAGTCCTCTCTCCCGCACTAAACTATAATTGGCCTATGCCAATTTTTTTAATTTATGCACCCGTAGCTCAATGGATAGAGCACTTGACTTCGGATCAAGGTGTTGGGGGTTCGAGTCCTCTCGGGTGTGCTAAGTCAGCCTTGTAATTTCGAATTGCAGGGCTGAATTGTTTGTTAAGAAACTAACTATCATTGTAATTATATATAAATATTGATAAAATTGTAATTGAATAGAAGCATTTAGTATATGATGATTAGTCTTGGAAATCTATATACCAGGAGGAAATTGAATGCAAGAACTATTATTTGGTATCATTGGCGGAACAGCCCTATTGATGTACGGCGTCGATACTATGGGGGATGGTCTTGAAAAAGTTTCAGGGGAAACTATGAAAAGGATTATCACAGTCCTAACAGGTAATGTTGTAAGTGCTTTTTTTATTGGAATTTTAGTTACAGCAGTCGTTCAAAGTAGCACTGCTGTGACAGTGTTGACTGTGGGATTTGTCAACTCCGGGCTGATGAAGATTTCACAAGCTGTTGGAATTATTTATGGTGCCAATATTGGCACTACCATTACTGCACAGCTTATGGCTTTTAGTTTTAAGTTCAAGTTGACTGACATAGCCCTTCCAGTTTTGGGAATAGGGTTTGGAATCAACCATATGGTAAAAAACAAAAAGCTTAAGAACATTGGACAAGCATTGATGGGATTTGGAATGATGTTTCTAGGTTTAAAGATATTGAATAATGGGATTCCCTATATGCAGGAAAATGAAGTCTTGAGAAGTTTCTTTACCAATTATGCGTCAATACCAATTGTAGGAGTATTTTTGGGCATAGTAGTTACAGCAATGGTACACAGTAGTGCTGCCACTGTTGCCCTTGTAATGATTTTAAGCCAAGCAGGGCTCATAGATTTGCAATCGGCAATCACCATAATGTTAGGGGACAATATTGGCACTTGTTTTACGGCTCAATTAGCTAGTATGACTGGGAATATCAATGCACGTAGGACCGCCTGGGCTCATACTCTTTACAATGTAATTGGAGTTGTGCTGACTTGGGTATTTTTACCTCAATTTGTAAAACTGGTTGCTATTGTGACGGATTATTTTCATGCCAATGCAGATATTTCCGTATACATAGCAAATTCTCATACATTATTTAACTCAGTAAATGCACTAATATTCCTTCCTATGACAAGGATTTATGTAAATTTTCTTAACAAGGTTATAAAATCAAAAGTAGAATCTAAAAACGGCAAGGTACTACTAAATAGATTACTTCTAGATACTCCTGTTGCTGCATTGGAGGCTTCGAGAAATGAGCTTATACGGGGAACCGAGATACTTACTAATATGGTAAAAGATGTAATGAATATGATATACCTAGAAGATACTAAAAAAATGGGGGAAATTGCCGATAACGAATTTATTATAAATGAGATGCAGAAGGATTTGACTAGATATATTGTAGAGATATCGAAGCGAGAACTGACAGAAAGACAGTCTATTATGGTTCCTGCCATGATAAGTAGCATAAATAACATAGAGAGGTCAGGAGATAGGGTAATAGAAATAGCTTCTTTGGCCAGTAAAAAAATTGATGGAGGTTTGCCATTTACTGACACTGCCATCGATGAGTTAAAACAGTTGGAAAGTGCCATCATGGAGTTATTTGATCATACTATAGTGACATTGAAAAAGAAAGACGAAAAAAGCATAGAGAGAATTATTGAATTGGAGAATCTAGTGGATGATTTAAGTGAATTATTCCAGAATAATCATATAGATAGGTTAAACTGCGATGTGTGCAATGTGGATGCAGGGGTAATATATATTGATATCATAGGGCATTTAGAAAGAATAGCAGACCACGTATATAAAATAGCCATGTATACTAAAGATGAGCTATTTGGCGAGAGAAGGAAGTATAATTGATCCCATAATATTTATGGGATTTTTTTATGCTAATATTGTATAATAGATTATAAAGCGTTATTAATAAATAGGGAGAGATTTTTGTGTTAGACATTACTTTATTAGGTACTGGTGGCGGTATGCCAATGACAAATAGATATTTATCATCAGCAATTATTAGCTTTAAAGGAAGAAAGATTTTGCTAGATAGCGGTGAGGGCACCCAAGTCGCTATGAGAAAATTTAAAACTGGGTTTAAATCCATAGATATAATATGTATAACTCATTTTCACGGAGATCATATATTTGGACTGCCAGGGCTGCTTTCTACCATGGGTAACAGCGGAAGGGTTGAACCAATTACTATAATAGGCCCTGCTGGGCTAAAAAACATAGTAAATGGTCTTTTGCTATCCATATCATATCTACCCTATAAAATTGATTTTATTGAATCACCAGAGGGGCCATTGGGTCTGGTGATTTCAGAAAATAAATTGGATGTAAGGTATATGACAGAAGATAATCCAAGTACGGACTTAGTTCTTGAAACCTTAAGCCTAGATCACTCATCTGCATGTTTAGGATATAGTTTTTATATCAATAGAATGCCTAAGTTTTTAGTAGAAAAGGCACTTCTAAATCAGGTACCAAAGCAAATCTGGAAGAAGCTGCAATACGGAGAAGTGACAACATACGATGGGGAGATATACTATCCAGATATGGTCTTGGGAGAAGCACGGAAGGGGATTAAACTAAGCTTCATAACAGATACTAGGCCAACAAAAGAAATAATACAGTTCATATATGGAAGTGATTTATTTATATGTGAGGGTACCTATGGAGACGACGAAGACGTAGATAAGGCCTTCAAGAATAAACACATGACCTTTGGGGAGGCAGCCACTTTAGCCCATGAAGGTAAAGTCAATGAACTGTTGATTACCCATTTTAGTCCTGCTATGGATGAACCTAGGGTTTTCAAGCAAAATGCTACGAAGATATTTAAAAATACCGCAATTGGATACGATGGGCTGACAAAAAGTTTAACCTTTGATTAAATGTGAGACCTTTCACAATAATTTAAATTTATAAGGGGGAATTAAAAAATGGAAACCTTAGAATTCAATAAATATGTAGCGGCAGGCAATGACTTTATTATATTTGACGGAGACAAGATTCCCAAAATGGACTACAATAAGTTAGCCCTTGAGGTGTGCGACAGACATTTTGGTCTAGGCTGCGATGGAATTATGATTTGCATGGAAAGTCAAAGGGCAGATATAGGAATGCTATATTACAATTCCGATGGTAGTCAAGGAGAGATGTGTGGAAATGGCATCAGGTCATTCTCCAAATATATTTACGATCACAATATAGTAAATAGGAAAAATATATCCATAGAGACCTTGGCGGGAATAAAATATATAGATATTTTCACAGATGAGAAAGACAAGGTAACTGGAATTACTGTAGACATGGGACTGCCTGTATTTGAAGGCAAAAATATACCGATAACTCTACATAAGGATAAGATAATGGAAGAGACCATAACCATAGACCATAAGGATTATATCTTTTCCGCAGTTTCTGTAGGGGTACCACATGTAGTCATATTTGTTGACGATATAGATAAAATAAATATAGATGATTTGGGAAGGAAAATTGAAAATCACCCTATATTTCCCCAAAAGACAAATGTAAACTTTGTAGAAATAATAGATAAAAGGAATATCAATATTTATACATGGGAAAGGGGAGCTGGAAGGACATTGGGCTGTGGAACCGGTTCATGTGCTGCCGTTGTGATTGGAAATATATTGAGAAGACTAGACAAAGATGTCCATGTAAAGACTGAGGGTGGAGACTTAAAAATAAGTCTAGGAGATGACTTTCAGATTTTTATGACGGGAGATGCAACCCACATAGCCAATGGTAATTTGATAAAAATGAGATAATAACTGTTTTTTATTTTACATATTTCCTCTTATGGTATATAATGTGTATGGGTTTAATTATCAATTGTATGGATTTAATGTTGTTAATTACAAAACTTACTTTAAATAAATAAGGGGGAATAGTTGTTGAGTATGCTTTTTAAATTAGGCATAATTGTATTAGTGGGCATTGGGGGCGGAAGGGTAGCAAATTACTTTAAACTTCCCAATGTATCAGGATACATAGTTGCAGGTTTGTTAATAGGACCTTCTTTTTTAAATATAATTCAGGGTGGAGATATATCTTCCCTTAACATTTTAAATGAAATGGCTTTGGCCGCCATTGCTTTTTCCATAGGAAATGAATTTTTAATTAAGGATATGAAAAGGGTTGGAAAGGACGTATTTATAATTACTGTAGCTGAAGTAGCCGGAGCTGTAATCGTAGTATTTATAGTTATGCATTTTATTCTTAGGCAGTCTGTGCCATTTAGCCTAGTGATTGCAAGTATGTCTGCCGCCACAGCGCCAGCAGGTATAGTGATGGTAGTGCGGGAATTGAATGCAAGCGGGCCATTGACAAAGACCATTTTACCCATAGTAGCCATAGACGATGCCTTGGGCATTATGGTATTTGGCGTATTTTTGTCTTTAGCAAAGATATTTTCAGGAGTTGCCAGTTTTTCTTTAGTCCAAGTGATTTTCAGCCCATTGTTTGAGATAATTGGTTCAGTTGTATTAGGACTTATCATCGGGGTCGCCATGGGATATGTAGTTAAAAAGGCGAGAAATAAAGAAGAGCTGCTTATAATAACCGTTGGGTTTATATTGTTGGCATCTGGGGCCGCCAATTCCCTTAATTTATCTCCATTGCTTACATCCATGATGGTAGGTGCGACACTAGTAAATGTCAAGCAAAATCCAAGCAGGGTATTTGGGGCAATCAATGAGTTTACTCCTCCAATTAATTTGATGTTTTTCACCTTGGCTGGAGCCAGTTTAGATATTAGAGTATTATTTACAGTGGGAGCCCTAGGTATTGGTTATATAATAGCTAGAGCAGCAGGTAAATATTTAGGGGCTACATTTGGTGCCAAGGCCGTGTGTGCAGGAGAAAAGATTGAAAAGTATTTGGGTATGAGCCTTTTAACTCAAGGGGGAATTTCCATAGGGCTGTCTATAATAGTAAGAAATCAATTGCCAAACCTGAGTGATGCCATAATTACAGTAATATTATTTAGCGTTTTAGTGTATGAGATTATTGGCCCAATATTGGCTAAGATAGCCATCACAAAAGCAGGTGAAGTAAATGGCATGCTTAGGAAGAGACAAAAAGTAGGGAAAAATGCCTAGTTGCGAAAGGATGGTTAGACATGAATATTTTATTTTTGGTTCTAAATAAAACGGAATACTTGGATGATATCCTAGATACCTTCGTAGAGGTTGGGGTAAAAGGTGCGACTATATTAGATAGCCAAGGTATGGGTAGTGCGATGGCTAGTGCCGATAGAAATGCACCTTTCTTTGGAGCCCTGAGGCATTTAATGGATAATTCCAGGCCTTATAACAAGACCATATTTACTGTCATAGAGGATGAAAAAATTCTAGATGAGGTGGTTCAGGCAGTCAAGGAAATATTGGGAGACATGAAAGAGCCAGGCGTTGGTCTTATGTTTACATTGCCAATTGGAAAAGTTTATGGCATGAGAGATTGATTGTAATATCCCCTCCAAAACAAGCATAATATCAAATAGAGATATTTAGGAGGGGGTAAAATGTTTGATAAACTTATGAATGCCGATTCTCTAACTACTTTTGTCGGATTAACTACTGCCGTAACCGTAATAGTTCAATTTACTAAATCTATAATCAAGAAAAGGTTTGGAGATTCAATGGTAAGGATTTATGCATTTGTCGTAGCTTTGGTGCTCACCATTGTATTCGTAAGGGAAGGAAGAGGGATTGAAGGCATAGTAATCTCCATTATAAACGCATTGATGATAACAGCTGCAAGTATGGGGGGATATGAGGTATTGTCGGATCCTATGGCACAAAAGATAAGAAGATAAAACAAATAGGTACCATAAGGTGCCTATTTGTTTTTAAATATGTATTTAATTATTCTATCTAGGGCCAATTCTGGTTTTACCCAAAGGTCAGGTACCATGCCTATGCCATCTGTATTTTCAAAATCTTTGCCTATGTATAGCTTGTGAGTTATATGGAGGTTAATTTTTGAATTAGGCAAATAGGCGGAGCTACAATTGCCAGTTAATGTACATCCATTGGTATTGGTACCAACAAGGGTTACATTGTCTAGCTTACGAAGATAATAAGCAAAAAACTCAGCAGCAGATGAAGTGTCTTTATCAACTAAGATATAAATATTGACATTGTTTTCCACAGGTACAAACTCGTTAAATTCTACTGGGCTCCACCCTGGAAAATAATCCATATACTCATAGGAATCAATTTCTTGGAGACATTTATCTTTGACATCTTCTTTTTCATTTTCTTTGTTTTCAAATTTATTTCTGGTCAGCCCAACGCTGGTATTTGTATATAGTCCTGATTGGGCGATATCCTTTCTGAGCCTTGTTCCTGTAAATCCTTTATACCATTTATCTATATTGATTACGCTGCCCCCTAAATTACCTCGAAGGTCAATTATAATATTTTCTTTATTTCTCAATTTTGTACTATCTGATATAAATTTTTCTATGCTGTAATCTTCAGGGGATATTCTACAAAGGCTTGTGAGTTCTAATATGGGTATTTCACCTATTTCGTAGTACTCATAGCTATTTGGTCCATATTTGTAATGGGGTATATACTCAAATAGACTGAGGGATTCATTTCTCGTCTCGTCCTTTGACTCTAATAACAAGTCCAAGGAGATTGATATATTTTCTGTGCTGGCGAGAATTCCAAGATTGTATATTGCATTGCCGTTGTCGTCGATAGAATATTTCATATAAGGTTCAGGATCTTTTCCATCTACACTAAGCAGGTAATAAACATTTTTATCTAAAAACGTATAATATCCCATATCATTTTTGTAGAAGGGAAATTGTCTGCTGCTATAAAACTTATAATAATTGCACATCTTGTGGGTTCCTATGGCAAGGTGGGAATCTTGGATAAACTTCAACTCTAAATAAATAATGTCTAGAAAATCATCTATGGAAATCTCATCTCCGTGGAATTCCACCACAGACCAAATAATATTTTCCTTAGCTTTTAAAAAACTTTCATCACCTCCAAAATACTCATATCCGGCATAGCCGTATTTCATCAAACTAAAAAGATACTCTATATCCTCAAGGGCTAAAGGTTTCTTTAGATAAGTAGTCTTATATTTTTCTAGAGATTCGTTGATACATTCTTCAATAGGTAATTCGTCATCAAAATTGTCGTATTTATATAGTAGTTTCTTAAATTGAGACTTAACAATTGGTATGATATTTTGGTATCTTATGGCGTGTTTGTTATTGGAATTAGTGGCAAGAACAAAAAGAAAAATTGTAATAATCGACAATATAATGATATTTTTCCTCTTCAAGAGACCACCTCTTTCAATGCAAAAGTAGAAAAGAATGAATATTTGCTTATATGTATATATGTTATTATATTCACAGGTCTCAGGTTTTGTCAATAGGCAAGGGGCACCCACAAGTGAAATTTATATGTTGTAAAATCAATAAATTATATGATATATTAAGGTTAGATAGATAAAATAAAAACAAAATGAGGTGTCATTGATGGATAAAGTAATAGGTTTTATTGGCAGCGGAAATATGGCGAGTGCTATTATAGGAGGACTTATAAAATCAAATCTTGTAGTCCCTGAAAACATTATATCTTCTGCAAAGACAAAGAAGACAATTGAAGATGCAAAGAAGAAATACGGCATAGAAACCACATTGGATAATAGAGAAGTGGCAAAGAAAGCAGATTATTTAATAATAGCAGTAAAACCTCATATGTACGGGGAGATATTAGAAGAGATTAAGGACATACTAAATAGGGACACCATTGTCATAGGAATAGCAGCTGGAATTAGTATAAAGTATTTAAAACAGGGTTTAAACAATGAAGTACAAGTAGTAAAGGCCATGCCAAATACACCTGCCATGGTAGGTGAAGGGATGACGGGAATTGCATTTGATATAGGAATATCCGATGAAAGTAAGGAAGAAGTTTTAGATATATTCAATAGTTTTGGAAAGACAGAGATTATAGATGAAAAGTTAATGGATGCATTTACTGCCATATCTGGTTCTTCACCTGCATATGTATATATGATGATAGAAGCTATGGCTGATGGGGGAGTACTGGAAGGAATACCTAGGAAACAGGCATATACAATGGCAGCACAGGCTGTCCTAGGAGCAGCTAAGATGGTTTTAGATACGGGTACACACCCAGGGGTTTTAAAGGATAATGTTTGTTCACCGGGAGGCACGACAATAGAGGCAGTTGCAAAATTAGAAGAAAAGGGCCTTAGAACGGCAGTCATCGAAGCCATGAAGGTATGTGCAGATAAATCTAAAGTAATGGGTAAATAAAGGAGAGGAGGAAACAATGAAAGGTAAGTTTTTTTGGGGAATTGCGTTGATTTTAATCGGTATAGGATTTTTGATGGAGCAATTTTACGCCATTTCTTTCAGCCAGGTTTTTAAAATGTATTGGCCCAGTATATTAATATTAATAGGAATAATAAACTTCCTCGATAGAAAATCCTCTAGATTTGGAAACATAGTTCTTATTCTCATCGGTGTAGTACTCCAAGTCGATAAGTTAAATTTACTTGGTGGTATAAATATATTCAAATTAATATGGCCAATAGTTTTGATTTTATTGGGCCTTAAGATAATATTCTCAAAAGACATATTTATGGAATTTAACTCACATTTTCACTGGAAAAAATAGGCCTTAGGCTTATTTTTTTTAACAATTTTAGCAAATAAGGATTGACATATAAAATGCATTAGTGTACCATGTAATTAGTACACTAATACATAGAGATAGAGAGGTGAATTAAATGTTCTTTAATGAAAACTTGCCAATTTATATTCAAATTATGAATATGGTCAAGAAGAGAATCGTAATTAAGGAGTTAAAGGAGGGGGAAAAGTTGCCATCTGTAAGGGAATTATCCACAGAGCTTAAGGTCAATCCAAATACTATCCAAAGATCATATCAAGAACTAGAAAGAGAAGATTTGGTATTCACTCAAAGGGGAATGGGAACATTTGTGACAGAAGATATAGACGTCATCGACAATTTAAAGAAGACTATGGCATTGGGACTAGTGGACAGTTTTATTAAGGATATGGAATCTTTAGGATTTAGTATTGGGGAAATATCGGAGATTATAAATAATAGGGCAAAGGAGGGCTAATAATGGAGAATATAATTGAAATTAGGGACTTAACAAAGAGTTATTTTACGAAAAAGGCTTTGGACAATATAAATCTAAATGTGGAAAAGGGCAAAGTAGTGGGAGTTCTAGGGCCTAATGGTAGTGGGAAGACCACCTTAATTAAGATTTTAACGGGAATATTAAGGGAAACTAAAGGTGAAGTATTAATAGATGGGAATAGTCCTGGAGTTGCTACAAAAGCTATTGTATCCTATTTACCAGATAGAAATTTTCTTTACAATTGGATGAGCATACAGGATGCAGTTGATTTTTTTAAGGACTTTTACGGGGATTTCGATGAAAATAAGGCCTATGAACTTTTGGATTTTATGAAACTAAATAGAAGTATGAAGGTAAACGAATTGTCCAAGGGCATGGTTGAGAAGTTAAATCTTACTTTGGTGCTTTCTAGAAATGCTAAGATATATGTGTTAGATGAGCCAATTGCAGGGGTAGACCCTGTGGCTAGAGATCAAATCTTAGATGCCATAATTGGGAATTTCAACGAGAGCAGTACAATGCTCATTACTACTCATTTAGTAAGGGATATGGAAAACATTTTTGACGATGTGGTATTTTTAAAAGAGGGAAAAGTTCTTTTAGAGGGAAATGCTGAGGCATTAAGGGAAGACAGAGGCACTCAAATAGATGATTTGTATAAAGAAGTTTTTGGGGAATAGGAGGGATATAATGAGAAAACTTATAAAATATGAAATCAAGGGCAGCTACAAATTTATATTGGGGATTATAGCCATTGTGCTAATTGCCTCCACTATTATACAATTAAATGTACTTAAGGAGATTAAAAATGACATCCGAATTAGCGGGCCCAGCATGTCTATTTTCGAAGGTTTTATGTTTGCATTATCTATTTTAGTCATATTTGGAGCATTTCTCGTCGCATTTTTCCATATTATTGGCTCATTTAGAAAAGAATTGTATGAAGATAGGGGATATTTAACATTTACATTGCCTCTATCAGGTAACAGGATTTTGGGAGCAAAATTAATAGTGGCAAATATTTGGTTTTTAGCATTGGGCACATCTACTTTAGTATTTAATGTCATACTCACTACTATATTACATGGCACTAAGTGGATAGAGACTATAAGGAAGATATTTGGAGTTATAGAGCCAAATATAATATATTCCATAATTATTTCATCCCTTGTAGTGACCACAATTTCATTTATATTGACCTTGGTTTTAGTATATCTCTCTATAACTTTAAGCAGGGTCAGCGTAAAAAACAAAAGAATTGGCGGGTTATGGTTTATTGTATTTATAATACTAAATGGAATTCTAGGGTTTATTACTGTAAAAGTTAGTACACTATTTCCATACTTCTTAAATTTAAATAATTTCAGTATTGTTCACAACTATGATATTTATTCCTTTACTGGAATTACCAGTGGACTGGGACAGTTGTTGCTATATGGTGGAGACTTCAACAGTTATATAAATATTTTTGGGAATTTATTTCAAATAGCCATAGCAGTATTAGGCTTTATGGGCACAGGATATTTAATTGAAAAAAAGATAGACTTATAAGGTGGAGAAGTCCACCTTTTTCTTTGTATTTACCTTGTATTTAATTTATGGTTATTATAATATTGAATTGTGAATATAATAATATTAAATAAGATGAAACAGCAGGGACGGTTCCCAATGTTTCAAAACAGGGGTGATACTGTGGATAGAAAGCTACGAATAGTGATTATTTTGTTCTTTATTTTTTTGTTTGGTTTTATTTCCTTTGTCCTTGTAAGTGAACACTTAAATATGGAGAAGCTAAAGGGAGATTATCCAGATTTATCAGAGGACGTCTATAGATATAGAAAGGATATCCTAAGGATATGGGCGATTAAACTATTATTACAATTTATTTTACCTTTGTTTTTTCTGACTTCCAGATTGTCTTATAGGATAAGGTATTTTGTGGAGAATGACAGATCTTTATTTTCTACGGGACTTTTTTATGGATTGATATTTTTCACTTTGATGTTTTTAATAAAATTGCCCTTAAACTATTATAGTTCTTTTCACTTAAGCCATAAATATGGGTTGTCAAATCAAACTCTGCTAAGGTGGTTTGAGGTTACAGTAAAAAGTTTTTTCATAAACGACTTAATACTTTCTCTTTTCATTTTCATACCTTTTTATTTTATATATAGAAGTCCTAAGATTTGGTGGCTACAGTTGTCATTTTTGATTATTCCAGTAATAATTTTTATGGTGTTTATTTCTCCTTTTATCATAGACCCCATATTTAATAAGTATACCTCCATTGAAGACGAGAGACTGGGACAACAAATAACGGAGCTTTTACATAAGGCAAATATTCACGATGCCAAGATATATAAGGTCGACAAGAGCAAGGATACTAAGACTATGAATGCCTATATGACAGGCATACTTCATTCTAAAAGAATTGTCTTATGGGACACTACCATTGACAACTTGGAGGAATCTGAAGTTCTAAGTATTACTGCCCATGAAATAGGCCATTATGTAGAAGGTCATATTTGGAAAAGCATCGTTTTTAGCAGCATAGGTACAATTCTTATGATGTTTTTAATATTTATTACTTCAAGTTGGATACTCGATTTATCTGATGGAGGATTTGGGATTAGAAAGCTTTACGACATAGCTGCAGTGCCTTTGTTGATTCTAGTTTTAAATTTTTATACTTTTCTAGGTTCTCCTGTTACCAATTACGTATCCCGACGTATGGAGATAGAGGCTGATACATATGAGATAGTCCTTGCAGAGGATAGAGAGGCAGCAGTTTCCGCAATGGAAAAGCTATATAAACAAAGTTTAGGTATACCTAGGCCCAGTAAGATATTTAGGCTTTGGTATCATACTCATCCTACTCTCGAAGAAAGAATTGACTTTTACAGAAATTACCCCATAAATTAAAGTGATGGAGACCATCACTTTAATTGTGCCTAATAGCTAAATCATTTAATAAATCAGATGTGAGTTTATTTATATCCTCCATTTGTTTAGTTAATTTATTAAACTTTTTAGATAGCTCTTTATCCTTTGTATTTCCCAAATCATTGGAACTTAGCAGCATGTCAATGCTATCAAAATGCGACATGTTGGAAAGATTGTTTTCCTCAATCTTTTTAGCTTCCCTTATTATCTCTGACATGACTCTTTGGTTTTCCACAATATCATCCTCCTAAACCTATAGGATTAGTATGACGAATTTTCTTAAAAATTATTATATTTTAAATAAAAACCATTTACAGGTAGATATTTCATATTTAAGTTCAAAAATTCTTTGAGTATTTTCTATGATGCTCTCACACCTATATAAAATCATCCTATTTCCTGCAATCTTTTCTTCCTCCTTAAACAGTATTTTATCGACCTTAATCACTTTATTCTCCATGTTTTCATCTACTATTCTATATCTTAAGGGAATAGGGTATTTATCTTTGGAAAACCATGCTATCATCTCTATTGGTTTCATTAGCACCTTCAATATAACCACCTCATTAAATCTGACTGGACATCATTGGATATTCTTCCTCCATTATTACACCTCCTATGAGGGGATCGATGCCGGAGTAAAGAAAACAAGAACGAAAAACGGATTTATGACCAAAACTTTTTCGTATATTGTCTATGGCATTGTCCAATAGCTTTTCCTTGGAATCGTCCTCTTCAAAAAAGTTTAGTTGATAGTAATCGTTGCTTATTAATTCCGATAAGGATAAAGAAAATCTTCTTAGGGGTTCTTCCTGCCACATTTCATCAAATAATCTCTTAGCAGTTCTGTATACAAAATTGGTAGAATCTGTAGGATTATTTAATTTTACTTGTCTAGAATAAGAAAAAAAGTTATAGTTTTTTATATTAAGAGATACAACATAGGCACATTGATTAATTGCCCTAATCCTCATGGAAACCTTTTCGGACAAGGCTAACAAAATCATATGAGCTTCCCTTTGGTTATCTACATCGAAGGATGTAGTAGTGGAATTACCTACAGATTTTATGGGAAGGGGATTATTTCTTACATTTGAACTATCTATGCCATTGGCATATTCCCAGATGAGCAATCCTGGTTTTTTGAGCCAAGAGTATATATAATCTTTGCTAAGGGCAGCTAAGTCTCCAATGGTAAATATACCCCTACTATGGAGTTTTACCGTGGTCTTAGGTCCTACCATAAATAGCTCACTAACGGGAAGGGGCCACATCTTATCCTGGAGCTCATAGGGAAAAAGGCTATGTACCATATCTGGCTTTTTAAAATCTGAAGCCATTTTCGCAAGGAGTTTATTGGAGCTGACTCCGATGTTTACAGTAAAACCTAAATCTGCCTTAATTCTTTCTTTTATTTCGTAGGATATGTCTATCCAATGTTTGTCCCCATAAGAATAATCCAAGAATGCCTCATCTATGGAATACCTCTGAATATTTGGAGAGAATTCCCTCAATATATGTATCATGGCATCGCTGGCGTCTATGTATCTTTCATAATTAGGGGGAACAACCCTTAAATGAGGGCATTTTTGTAGTGCAGAATGGATGGTCTCTCCAGTCAATATATTATAATCTTTAGCTGGTATGGACTTAGCCAGAACTATGCCATGTCTTTTTTCTCTATTGCCTCCCACTATGGATGGAACATCTCTTAAATCTATTTCTTCTCCGTGCTGAAGTCTATAGGCCGCTTCCCATGACAAATAAGCGGAGTTTACGTCAATATGAAATATTAAAGGACTAGACATTAAAAAACCCTCCAATAAGGAACATCTGTTTATAACAATAATAGCAGAACTGGTGTTCATAGTCAAGGAAATCTTTAACAAAAAAAATAGCCCGAAGGCTATTTCTTATTTATGTCATCTACCCATTCTTTTGCTTTAATTACGGCATCGTAAGTTGGTATGGCGACTCCAGATTCTGGCATTCTACTTTCTGTATTATAATATACATCAGTTTGGGAGTAACCGAAATATGGGTCTCTTTGATTTTTATAAGAGCCCTTGAATGAAATATCTTTGATTTCCTTCTTCACAGTGATTCCTCCTCATAAAGATTTTACAGATTTTGATACTTATACCCAGTATCGAATATATTACTCAATTAATTTATTTCTATTACCTTTGGCAATGGAGTATATTGACTAATACCCATATTTTTAATTACATAATGTTCATCTTTATACCATATGGTAATAGTTGTTTTAACTGTAGCACCTTCCATTCCCTCTATTACGGTTTTCATCTCGCCTGACTTAAGATTTTCGTTTTTAACATATTTTATAGATGGTTCTACAAGATGACTAATTTGGTGCTCCCAAGTGATTTTTGGGGGCTTTTCTGCACCATAAAATCCCATGTACAGCCTATTGTCAATCATTTCTGCCCAAATTAATATGGGATTATCAGTAGTATTTCTAAATCTAAAGTCCTTTATTCCATATGCTACAGTGGCATCTTGCCCGTAGGGTACGTAATTTACAGGCATTGAGTGATTATGTCTCTCCACAATATCTAAATTTGACAGTACAGCTAAATTATACAAGGTTGTGGCTATTTTACATACGCCGCCTCCTTCTGTCATTATGATGTTTTCTCCTATATAAGAAGCACCCTCTTTAAACCCTCGCAACTTCGTATATGGCCCTATGGACATATTTTGAGAAAAGATTTTAGAAGGTTTAATTACAGAGCCTTTTATTTTTTTACTAGCTAGACTAACATTGTATTCCTCTCCAGGCAAAGGGTTCCGTAAAACGGCACAAAAACCGGCCAAAAGAACATAAGCCTCATACTTTTCCTGCTCCTTCAAAAAGTCTTCATCGTTTTTCCAGGGCATATTATTTATCTGAGATGATATTTCAGGTATATCAAAATTATCGTTGTCTTTATTGAGAATAAATTCTATTTCTTCAGACTGTTTTAAAACACTTAAATTTGTGCAACATTCTAAAGAGTCTCGGGCATAAATATAATGGGTAAATGTAAATATAAAGCCAATATACAGGGCAAAACAGATGTTTTTTTTCATATAAGCCTCCGCCATTAAAGTGAGATTTGCTACTAAGTTATAGTTTCTAGAATTTGAAGATAAAATATTCTAATAAGCAATTCCAATATATTGAAACTTTCAATTTTTTAACACAAAACAGGTAAACATAATAGTTGTAAAAACTATGGACATAATGGCGTAAATAAAGTAAAATTGTATCAATCAAATTAACCATATATAGAAGAGAGGTAAGAGATGGAAAAGATAAAGTTATATGGATTTAATAATCTGACTAAAACTCTTAGTTTTAATATTTACGACGTATGCTATGCTCAGACGCCAGAAGATAAGAAAAGATATATTGAGTATATTGATGAACAGTACAATTCCACTAGACTAACTGAAATACTAGTGGAAATCACCAATATAATTGGTGCCCACGTATTAAATATAGCTAAGCAGGATTATGAACCACAGGGAGCTAGTGTCAATTTATTAATCACCGAGGAGGCTATTCCAGTTTTATGTGTAGATCCCTCCTGCAATGAGGGGAATTTAATTCCTATGGCGGATCATGTAGTTGGACATTTAGATAAAAGCCATATAACAGTTCATACTTATCCAGAGGCTCATCCAGACAAGGGGATAATCACATTTAGGGTGGATATAGATGTGTCTACATGTGGCGAAATATCACCTTTAAAAGCACTTAATTATTTAATAGAAAATTTTGATTCTGATATTATAATTTGTGATTATAGAATAAGAGGTTTTACCAGGGATGTAAATGGGAATAAACACTTTAAGGACCATAAAATAAACTCTATACAGGACTTTATTTCCACAGGAAACTTAAGCTTGTACAATAGCATAGATGTAAATGTGTATCAGGAAAATATATTTCACACAAAGATGATACTTAAGGAGATAGATCTAAATAATTATCTTCTAGATATGAATTCCGAAGATTTAAGCAAAGACGAGAAAGTAAAAATATTAGATAAGCTATATAGAGAAATGCATGAAATATACTATGGGCGAAACTTCGATAAATCAAAGGAGGAAAGAGATGGACTTGTGGTTTAATGAGAGAAATACAGATACTTGCAATCTATCGATTAAGATAAAAAACGCCATATATTCTGAAAAGACACCTTTTCAAAAAATAGATTTTTATGAGTCATATGATTTTGGAATATTTTTCACCTTAGATGGGATGATGATGGTAAATGAGAAAGACGAATTTATATACCATGATATGATAGTTCACGTGCCCATGGCAGTAAACCCCAACATCAAAAATGTATTGGTAATCGGAGGAGGAGATGGAGGCACTGTAAGGGAATTAACTAGATATTCCAATATAGAATTAATTCATATGGTAGAAATAGATGAAAGAGTAGTGAGGTTGTGCCAAAGATATTTACCTCAAACATCTTCAAAACTGGAAGATGAGAGGGTAAGCTTATTTTTTGAGGACGGTGTTAAATTCGTCAAAGATAAGAAAAACATTTACGATCTTATTCTAGTAGATTCCACTGACCCAATAGGGCCTGGTGAGGGGCTATTTACTACAGAATTTTATAGGGATTGTCATAGGTCATTAAATGAGAATGGAATACTTATAAATCAACATGAAAGCCCATACTTTGAAGAGTATAGGGTTGAAATGTTAAAATCCCATGAAAAACTTAAAAGAATATTTAATATATGTCAAGTATATCAGTTCCATATGCCCACCTATTCATCAGGTCATTGGCTATTTGGATTTGCCTCTAAAAACCTGCATCCCATAAGGGATCATAAAGCTGAAGAATGGGAGAAAACAGGATTGGATACAAGATACTATAATTCTAAAATTCATAAGGGTGCTTTTGCCCTTCCAACCTATGTAAAAGATTTATTGGAATCGGTATAGAGAAAGTGCCTTTGGCACTTTTTTATATGTAAATATTGGTTAAAATAGTGTATAATTGAACAAAGGGGAAAAGAATAAAAGGGAAGGGGTATTATGGACACTTTATTGGATAAGGATAATTCAAAGGATAATCCTAAAAACTTTATAGATCATATAATAAGGATTGCCATTGAACAAGCAGCAGTATCTATTGTAATAACGGACAAAGATGGCGATATTCAGTATGTAAATCCTGCCTTTGAAAGCATAACTGGATATACGTTTGGGGAGGTCATAGGGGGCAATCCGAGGATTTTAAAAAGTGGGTTGACCACCGATGATGTTTTCGATAATTTATGGGAAACTATATCCTCAGGGAGACCTTGGAAGGGTGAGTTAATTAATAGAAGAAAAGATGGGAGCATATATTACGAGGAAGCCAGAATTAGCCCTATAATCGATGAAAATGGAGAGATTACTAATTATTTGGGGGTAAAACAAGACATTACGACACAAAAATATTTAGAGGAAAAGCTAAGGCAGACCTCTATTAGAGACCCTCTTACAAATGCATATAATAGAGGCTATGTATTTGAGAGGCTGTATCAGAGCATAGAACAATATAAAAGGGAAAAGGAAGATTTTGTGGTGGCGATTTTGGACATAGATCATTTTAAAATCGTCAATGATACATTTGGACACCAAGCAGGGGACTATGTTCTTAGGGAATTTTGTGAAATACTGATGTCTAGCATAAGGTCATACGATACCTTAGGAAGATATGGAGGAGAAGAATTTATAATACTATTTCACGACTCCGACAAAGACAGGGTCCATGAGATAATGGAAAGGATACTAGATAGTATAAGGAAATATAAATTTAGATATGAAGATGAGGAGATTAGTATCACTTTTAGTTGTGGAATCTCAAATGCCTTTGAATTTAGCCACAAAGACATAACTGTGAAAGATTTAATTGACCTAGCAGATATTAGGCTTTATAAAGCGAAAGATGCGGGACGAAATATGATAGTCATAGATTAACAGGAGATGATTTTTTGGTAAAAGATAGACTTTTGAAAGATATAGAATTTATTGTAGAATTAGATAAGATGAAATCTATTCTAAGGCAAACTAGTTTAATAGGAAAAGACCAAAGAGAGGATGACGCACAGCATTCATGGCATATAGCTGTGATGGCAATGGTACTAGGGGAATACTCTAATGAAAAGCTAGATACAGGTAAGGTGATAAAAATGCTCCTCACCCATGATTTAATAGAAATATATGCAGGGGATACATTTTGCTATGATAAGGCGGGGAACGAAACGAAAAGGGAAAGGGAGCTAGTAGGGGCTGAAAAGGTTTTTGGCATATTAGATGAAGATAAAGGCAGGGAACTTAGAGCCCTGTGGGATGAATTTGAAGAAGGCAAAACCCCAGAGGCCATATTTGCAGCTTCCATGGACAGACTCCAACCAATGCTAAATAATTATCATAACAATGGAGGCACCTGGGGGAAATTCAATGTGGCAAAGGAAGATATATACGAAAGAATTGCACCAGTTAAAGAGGCGTCAGATATACTATGGGAATACGTACAGTATATGATAGAAGATGCGGCCAATAAAGGGTTAATTAAGAGATAGGACTGGTTTTTGCTAGTCTTATTTATATTGTCATGGCTATATGCTGAAATAAATTATAATACATAAGATTAAATGAGGGAGATACTATGTGTACAGGTGTAAAAATAGATTATATAGATGGATGTGTAATGGGAAGAACCATGGACTTTGAAGCTCCTATAAACTATAACGGCCTATTCTTTCCTAGAGGATATAATTTTTGTAGCGATTTAATGGGTGAACCATTGCATTCAAAATATATGGCATTGGGAATAGGATTTGAGAACAGAGATCCCCTTAAGGATGGGGTCAATGAACACGGATTAATAGGCATCACCAATACTTTTACGGGTTTTGACCTCTACTCTAATAAGGTTGAACAGGGTAAAATAAATATCTCCAGTTTGTATTACTTTACCTATGCCCTAACTAATTACAAATCCTTGGAAGAGCTAATAGTAGATCTGCCAAATATTCATATACCTACGAAAGATTACAAGGGGGACAATACATTGACTCCAGATTTTCACTTTATGTTTGCAGATTCTACTAAGAGGTGCATTGTGGTAGAGCCTAAAAAGGGAAAATTGATATACTATGAGAACCCCTATGACGTAATGACAAATTCTCCAAGGTTTGAATCCCATGTCAGGAGATTAAACAAGGTTATGGACCCTGAGAAGTTGGAAGATTTTAATTCCTCCAAGGATTTACCGGGAGGATATGACCCAGTATCAAGGTTTATCAAGGCCTTTTATTTGACAAGAATGAATGTGAAATCCAAGAATACAAGGGATGCCTTATCAAATATCTATGGTATTTTAAATTCCATGAGTATGCCCGACGGATTTGTGAGAAATAAAAAGTACGAATACAATACTTATACCCGATATATTTGTGCCTATGATACGAAGACTAAGCTGATGACTATAAAATCTCATACAAATCCTATGGTGTATCAATTGGGGTTTGAGGATATGGAAGGTGTAAATGAAAGGCGGGCGTTTTTCATAGAGAAGGAATTTACAACACAAAAATTGAAATAGGGAAGAGGATTACTGTGGAGAAAAGTAATATGTTCAGCAAAAAAACGATTATGTATTTATTGATGCCCCTTATAATAGAGCAGTTTCTAGCCGTTGCAGTTGGCATGGCAGATACAGTTATGGTTTCCAGCGTAGGTGAAAGTGGGGTATCAGCCGTATCCTTAGTAGATGCAATTAACATACTATTAATAAATGTATTTGCCGCTTTGGCTACAGGGGGTGCTGTCGTCGCAGGGCAGAATATCGGAAGAAAAAAGTTGGACAAGGCCAATGAGGCAGGGGAACAGCTAATATTGTTTGTAGCTTTAGTTTCCATAGTTATTATGATTTTGATGTATCTTGGTAGAAATTTTATCCTCGACACAGTATTTGGTTCAATTGAACCCATGGTAAGAGACTATGCCAGCAGGTATATGATGATTGTATTTGCCAGTATACCATTTATTGCAGTATACAATAGTGGAGCGGCCCTATTTAGGACCATGGGGAACTCTAAAATCAGTATGATTACCTCTTTGATAATGAATACCATTAACGTAGTTGGCAATGCTATTCTAATTTACGGTGTGAAAATGGGCGTAGAGGGAGTGGCCATACCGACTTTAATATCAAGAGCAGTTGCTGCTATAATTATTATCGCATTGTTGAAGAACGAAGACCTGGCGTTGCACATTTCTAAGTCTTTTAAGTACAAACTGGATAAAAATGTAATCAAAGAAATCTTGTATATAGGTATACCAAATGGCATAGAAAACAGCATGTTTCAACTGGGAAAAATAATGCTTTTAAGCGTAGTAGCCACATTTGGAACAGCCTCCATAACTGCCAATGCAGTTGCAAACAATGTAACAGCTTTTCAATTTTTGCCCGGTGCTGCCATAGGTTTGGGAATGGTATCTATCGTCAGTCAAAGCATAGGGGCAGAGGATTTTCAGGCTGCTAGGTATTATACCAAATTACTTCTGAAATATGCCTATATTTCCTTAGTAGCCATAAATATAGTAATAATTGGGTCCATGCCTATTATATTGAAGATGTACAATTTGTCGGCAGAGACTACGACCTTGGCAAGGAAGATAATCCTATTTTATGGCATAAATACTTGCATAGTATGGCCCCTAGGATTTACCCTACCTAATTCATTGAGGGCAGCAAAGGACGTGAGATATACCATGTTTGTCAGTGTTGGAAGCATGTGGGTCGTGAGGATTGGACTAGGAGTATTGTTTGCAAAATTCTTGGGTTTTGGGATGTTTGGCGTATGGATGGGAATGTTCATCGACTGGTACGTAAGGGCAACATTTTACATCATAAGGTATAGGGGAGATAAATGGCAATTAAAGAGCATTTTATAAGGCAGACGGATGTCTGCCTTATTCAATAGATTATTTAATAATAGTATTGCCTCCAATAGTTATTTGCAGCGGCAATGGTTTGAAATTCAATTGCAACCACCTGGCTTGCAAATATTAAACTATCGGGGTCTACACTGTATATTCTTCGACCGCATTGCAAGATATCCAACTCTGGCTGAATATTATGGACCGTATGTCGTGCCATGAGCATTGCTAACGCACGGCCTTCCTCGGGAGTATTGGTGATTAAGGTTCCACCAGGGACTAATACTAATTCTTCATCTGGTAAACGAGGCATCATATCACATCCTATTTAATTATTCTTTTAGTTCAGTATATTAGCATAGGACTTTTTTGTGCCTGAATTTAACTTTTACATTATGCTACATTTTGTACTAGTTTCTCCCTATATATTTGAATCAACTTTTCTTCTGTCAATTGGATGCTTGGTTTATCTAGTATTATTTGCCCTCTATCCAGCATTATAACTCTATCGGAATATTCTATGGCGTCTTTCATATTGTGAGATACCATTATGGTTGTGATTTCGTATTTCTCAATTAATTCCTTGGTTTTTTTCATAACCACATTAGAAGTCTTTGGATCTAATGCAGCCGTGTGTTCGTCTAATAGCAGTAAATTTGGATATTTCATAGCTGCCATGACTAGTGACAGGGATTGTCTTTGTCCTCCTGATAAAAACTTTACTTTAGTGTTCAATTTATTCTCAAGGCCTAAGTCCAAATCTTTTAATAGGGAAATATATTTATCCATATTGCCCTTTTTTATCAGCCTTCTCAAGGAAAAATTTTCTCCTTTTTTATCAGCCAATGACATATTCTCTAATATTGTAAGAGAGGGAGATACGCCCATAGATGGATTTTGATGGACCCTTCCCAAATGAATTGCCCTGCTTTCTTCTTTTAAGGATGAAATCTCTTCTCCATTTAATATTATTTTACCTTTGTCCAGTGAAATAGTGCCGCTAATTATATTGAGGAGAGTAGATTTGCCGCATCCATTGGGTCCGATAATTGCAGTACATTTGTTTTTTTCTATGTCTAAATCAAAATCGTTGAAAATACTGATTTCATTGTCAGTACCTTTATTAAAACTCTTCGATAGTTTTCGTACCATTAGCATTGTTATCTACCTCCTTTTTTTTAAATATATTGAATATATCTATGGCAAAATTGTTGTATGAAATAAATGCTATTACAATTATGGCATTTATAGCTTTGAGGTCGTTTGGATTTAAGCCTAAATCTATGGCAATTCCGCCTATGATTTTATATGCCACAGCACCTAGTATAGCCCTAGTAGTGCCTTTTACTATATTTGAATTCTTTTTTATAGTATCACCTATGATTATGGAAGCAAGGGCAACTACTATGATGGAGCTACCCATTGTAATATCTGCAAAGCCCTGAAACTGTGCCATAAGGGCACCAGATAGAGCCACTAATCCATTGGATATCATAAGCCCTAGGATTTTATATTTATTGCTATCTTCCCCCAAGGAGCGTACCAAAGACTCGTTGTCACCTGTTGCGATTAAAAGGTATCCCATTTCCGTTTTTAAAAACCAGTCCAATAGAATTTTTATAGTTACTACAATAAGAACTAGTATTAACATCTTAGAACCTAGGTCGTAAATAGAGCTGAACTTAAACAATGGTATATTTGACTTGCCGTTTATCTTTAGGTTCACGGAATACAATATAGTCATAGTCAATATTCCCGATAATAGGGGCTTTATCCTTAGTTTTGTAAAGAGGGTAGCAGTCAATAGACCTGCTAGGGTTCCAAACAAAAATGCTGAGAATGTACTTATTACGGGGTTTATTCCCATGGAAATAAATCTTGCAAACAGGAATGCACCGAAGGGGAAAGTGCCCTCCACAGATAAATCTGCAATATCTAATATTTTGTAGGATATAAATACTCCCATGGCAAGGACTGCAAATATGAGTCCTTGCTCAATTGATGTTACTATTAATGAATTCATATATTTCACCATTCCTTTAGGTTAAACAAAGCAATTATTGGACTTTTTCTGCACCTTGTAAAGCTGGATTATTTTCATCTAGTTCCAATACTTTTAAGGTTTCCCCGTTAAACGCCTTCTTTGTATTTTCTGAAGTAGCAGAAGGTATATTTGCAGGAGATTTTCCATCGACTAATATTTCCTTAGCCATAGCTGCAGATTGTCTTCCCAATTCGTAGTAGCTTAGGCCGTCAGTCACAAGAATGCCGTCTTTTACATGGGAATCCTCTGCACCAACTGTAATCATTTTGTTTGCAATAGCCTTTTCAGATACAACATTTATGGCAGATGCTACCATGTTGTCTGTAATGGTATAGATAGCGTCTACTTTTTTCATGATTGAGTCCAAGGCTTGAGGTATATCGTTTATATTTGAAATACCAACTTCTACAATTTCAAGGTCAATGGAAGGAGCAAGTTCTTTGGCCATATCCACTTGGATTTGTGAGTTTGGTTCACTGGTATTGAATACGATGCCGACTTTCTTTATATTGCTATCTAAATCTTTAAACAACTGTAGTTGTCTATCCATCGGAGTTAGATCCGACGTACCAGTTACATTGCCTCCAGGGCTTTCCATGGAATCCACTAGTTCTGCATCTACTGGATCGGTTACTGCACTAAATATAATAGGTATATCCGATGTAGCTTGCTTTGCAGATTGTGCAGCTGGTGTAGCTATGGCGTAAATTAAATCTACCTTATCCTTTACAAATTTCTCTGCAATTGTAAGGGAAGTTGGAATGTCCCCTTGGGAATTTTGGTAATGAATATTTGCATTTACCCCCAATTCCTTTAGTCCATCTTCAAAACCGCGTCTTGCATCGTCTAGAGCAGGGTGATCTGCCAATTGACTGATGCCAATATCAAACACTACTTCCTCTGGTACATTTTGCTCACTTGATTGGCTACCATTTGTTACAGTACCTTCTTCTTTTGATGGGGTGTCGTTGGCTGAGCAGCCCGTAAACACCAACATAGTAATCAACAACAATACTAATAACTTTACAATTCCTTTTTTCATTTTCTTATCCTCCTAAATTTTATTATTTTTATTAGGATGATTAGTATAGATTGAATGCTATTCTTATGGTTACATAAATTGGGTTAGCCGAGATTATTTTTTGCAGTTTCGTGCATAAAAAAATCTTTCGTTCCTACAAATATAGCGTATAGCTATACTTATAGGGACGAAAGATTATATCCGCGGTACCACCCCAATTATGACAAAGTCATCACTCAATCAGACCTAACAGTCCTATCCCTTGTAACGATGGGCTTTCGGATTTGCCTACAGGCTTTAGCTTTTAGCAAATCAGCTCTGGAGTGTATATTACATATCCCCTTAATGTTGGCTCTCACCTAACCCAACTCTCTTTTAAAAAGGTAAGACATCTTTCTCTCCATCGAAGCATTTTATATTAAATAACATGATAATACTTTAGTCGACTAATGTCAACTGTTTTTTATAAAAAGTTTTTATTCGGTGAAAATATGTGAGGACTTTGCTTCTTTAATAGTTTACAATTATTTAGTATAATTATATTTAGGGCTTTGCTTTATGATAGGATTTACAGGAAGGAAGGAAAAGCAAAACGTATTTAACAAAATGGAGGTAAGGAAATGAAGACAATAGGTTTAATTGGCGGGATGAGCTGGGAGTCGTCCTTAGACTACTATAGAATTATCAACGAGGAAGTAAAAAATAGGCTAGGGGGACTACATTCTGCAAAATGTATATTACATAGTGTAGATTTCCACGAGATAGAGTTATATCAAAGACGAGGGCAATGGGAGAAGGCAGCACAAATCATGACAGAGGCAGGGCAAGGATTGGAGTTAGCCGGTGCAGATTTTATCATTATCTGTACCAATACCATGCACAAAGTAGCAGATCAGGTACAAAAAGGCATCAATATTCCATTGCTCCATATTGCTGATTTGACGGCGGACAAGGTTTTATCCGATGGAATAGAAACAGTTGGATTATTGGGTACAAAATATACTATGGAACAAGACTTTTACAAATCAAGGCTAGAAGATAAAGGAATAAAAGTTTTAATACCAAATGACCTAGATAGGATAACGGTAAATACTGTAATCTTTGAAGAATTGTGTCTTGGCGATATTGTCAATGAGTCTAGAGGAAAGTATAAGAAAATAATCCAAGAATTAATAGAAGAGGGAGCAGAGGGTATAATACTTGGATGCACAGAAGTAGGCATGTTGATAAAACAAGAAGATTCTACTGTACCCCTATATGATACGACCATACTTCACGCAATAGGGGCAGTAGAATATGCATTGGGGAGGTAAGATATGGCAATTATAGCAGTAGATTTCGATGGGACCTTATATGAAGAAAATTCTGCAAAGGTCACAATAAAAGCTGGGAGAACTGCCCTCACTTTTAAACAATGGGTACACATATTCAAAGACATTGTAAAGGGAATAGCCAATAGTCCAGGGCAAAAAAAGGATTTTAATATTCTTTTCCTTAAATCATTCTTTTACCAGATGAAGGGGATGAGCAGAGAGGAAATATCTGATTTCTTCACGGGACTAGTAGATGCAGGAAAAGATGGAATCAATAAAGAACTTTTTTTAAGAGTAAATAAGCATTTGGAAGACGGTAATCAGGTGGTAATATTGTCAGGAGCATTACAGCCCTTTCTTGAAATATTTGTTCGAGAATTAAGTATATCGGCAGATGTCATAGGGACACAGCTATTTTTCGATGAGAAAGGAATATGTACTGGGAAAATAGGTGCATTGAATAGAGGAATAGAGAAAGTAAATAGGCTGCAGCGTTGGATAGAGGAAAAAGGTGTAGAGGGGGAAAGGATTTGGGCATATGCGGATAGTGAATCGGATATTCCCATACTGGAATTTGCGGACAAGGCAGTTGCTGTTAATCCGTCAAATAAATTGAAGGAGATTGCAGAACTAAATAAATGGGAAATATTTTAAGGCGGACCTTTGTCCGCCCTATCTTACAATATTCACGGCATATTAAATTTTGGATAGTCCAGCAGCTATTTGTGCTGCCAATTTTGCATTATTGTATACTAGTTGAATATTAGCTTCAAGGCTTTTACCTTCAGTAATTTTTTGGACCTTGTCTAAGAGATAAGGGGTAGTTTCCTTGCCCTCGATACCAAGGTTTTTGGCTTCTTCCAAAGCCTGGTCTATGGCTTTTGCGATTATTTTATTATCCATGGCATGTTCAGTTGGGATTGGATTTGCAATGACCATAGAACCCTTTAAATTTAATTCCCTTTTTACCTTTATGGCCTTGGCGATTTCCATGGGATTTTCCATTCTGTAATTTAGTTTAAATCCACTTTCCCTTGTATAAAAGGCAGGCAATTGATCTGTTTTATATCCGATTACAGGCACTCCTTTTGTCTCTAAGTATTCTAGAGTGAGACCTAAATCTAATATGGATTTAATCCCTGCACATACTACTATAACATCGTTGTTGGCAAGTTCCTCTAAGTCTGCCGATATATCCATGGTGACCTCTGCACCTCTGTGTACTCCACCAATGCCTCCAGTAGCAAATATCTTCACTCCTGCAAGAGATGCTATTACCATGGTGGCTGCCACCGTTGTAGCACCATCTTCTCCCTTAGAGACTAGAATTGGGATATCCCTTCTACTGGATTTTGTGACATCAAGGCCCTTTTTACCCAAATAATCAATTTCTTCATGGGAAATTCCCACGGTCAATTTACCTCCAATTATGGCTATGGTTGCGGGTATTGCTCCATTATCTCGCACAATGTTTTCAACCTTCAGGGCTGTCTCTACATTTTGGGGATATGGCATCCCATGGGAAATAATTGTAGATTCCAACGCTACTACAGGTCTATTTTCATCTAATGCTCTTTTCACCTCGGGGGATATAATTAAATTATTCATTTTCTACCTCCATTTTATCTAAAATATTTTTAATATTGACTGCAGACATTTTATTGCTTACAGTTGATTTTGATTTTACAGTAATAGATGCAGCAGCTATTCCAGCCTTAGCAGACTTCCTTATATGGTACCCTTGTAAAAATGACCAGACAACTGCTGCCAAGAAACTATCTCCTGCTCCAGTGGTGCTGACAGTTTCGCTTTTTATAATTGGAATGCTTCCCTTATCTACTCCATTTGTATAGTATACACCCTCACTGCCTAAAGATACAAATACGTTTTTTACACCTTTTTTCATGATTATATCAGTAGCTTCCTCTAAATCATCCCTATTCTCAATCTTCATATTTGACAATATCTCCGCCTCTAGTATATTGGGTTTTAAGGTGTGAACACCATAGATGAGATCTTTGATGTTTCTAGTTTTCTCAATAGATACAGTATCTAAAAATATTGGAACCTCCACGTAGTCCATTACAAATTTAAAGGATTCAATTGATATATTCGTATCTAAAACGCAGGCTTTGCCCCCATTAATGACCCCTAACTTTTCACTTAAATATTTAGGTGTAATATATTTATAAATTTCCATATCTGAGATAGCCAATTGCATTTCCCCCAGTTCATCGTTGATGCAAAGGTATGACGAGGTAGGCTGGTTTTCTACTATGAGAGAATGGCTCAAGCCTATGCCTAAATCCTTACAGCTATTTTTTATTTCTGCAGCATACGCGTCATCGCCTAGAATAGTAATGAGTTCGACTTGGATGTTCAACTTACTAAGGTTTTCAGCTATATTTCTGCCTACGCCGCCTAAGGAAATCAGCGTGCTGCCGGGGTTTGAATCGTGAAGTTTAGGTTTTTTAAAGGGAGTGCCAATAATATCAATATTTGCACCACCTAAGACGGTAATATAATTTTCCAAAATGCACCCCCTACAATTTAATTACATGTAAAATATACCCATAATGTGGTTTTTATTTCAAGAAACAGTTTATTTTGCATATTATCATATCCTGTGCTAATATAAACTATCGAAACACCTTTAAAAAATCAAGTGATTAAAGTATAATGTAGATAAAAACTTGCATAAATAGCTTAAGGAGGAAGGATAAAGATGAAAAGAATAGTAGTATTTGGAAGCAAGCTTTGACCTGACTGCGACCCAGCGAAGGAGTATCTTTCAAATAATAATATAAAATACGCGTATATAGATGTTACGGAAAGTATGGGAAATCTAAAGAGGTTTTTAAAATACAGGGATAATAGACCTGAATTTAAAAAGATTAAAGAAAAAGGCAACATAGGATTGCCTTGCATCGTTGTAAATGGTGGGGAAGAGATTCTATTTGATTACAACGAATTAAAAATATGATTAATATGGTGGTGAAAGATTATCATGAAAGAAACTGTATATATAATAGGGCACAAAAACCCTGATTCGGATTCTATTTGCTCTGCACTGGCCTATGCGGAGTACAAAAATGGCAACGGCGATATCAATGCCATTCCCGTAAGGCTAGGCAAGATGAATAGGGAAACAAAATTTATTTTAGAGTATTTTGGCGTGGAGTCTCCAGTATTGCTGGAAACAGTTAGGCTTAGCGTTGAGGATTTAAACTTTGATAAAATAGCTCCCGTAAGTCCCGATATATCCCTTAGGATGGGCCTGGAGCTCATGAAGAGAAACAATTTAAATAGTCTTCCAGTCGTGGATGAGAATGAGCAGCTAATAGGAGTCGCCACTATATCTGATATAATCAGCTCTTACATAGACGTATGGGACAATGGAATCCTAGGAAAATCAGGTTCTACCATAGACAATATAGTTGACACATTGTCGGCAAAGGCAGTTGTAATACCGAAAAAGATTAAACCCTTTACAGGAAAGATTTTAGTTTTGGCAATGGAACCAAAATCAGTAGTAAAATATATAGAGGAAAACGATATAGCAATTTGTGGAGATAGGAGGGATGTTCAAGAAATAGCAGTTAATAGCAATATTTCCCTGATGATTGTCACAGGAAATGCTATTATAGACGATGAAATCCTTCAACTAGCTAAGGAAAGGAATATTACTTTAATTTTAACTCCCCACGATACTTTTACTACATCAAGACTCATAACCCAGTCTATGCCAATAAATCACGTAATGACTAAGGAAAATCTAGTTATGTTTGCATTAGATGACTTAGTGGATAATGTGAAGGATAAAATGTCTCAAACTAGGTATAGGTCTTACCCAGTAATTGACGACGACAATAACAACAAGGTTGTTGGACTAATATCTAGATATCATTTGATTTCAAGTATGAAGAAGAAGGTAATACTTGTGGACCACAACGAAAGAAGCCAATCCATAGATGGATTAGAGGAATGCGATATTTTAGAAATCATAGATCACCATAGGGTTGCAGATGTATTTACGGGAAACCCAATATACTTTAGAAATGAACCTGTGGGCAGTACTTCTACCATTATTGCGTCAATAATGTTTGAAAACGGCAGAAGACCCTCCAAAAAAATAGCGGGCATATTAGCAGCCGCCATAATCTCGGATACTTTATTATTTAAATCCCCTACCTCTACCAATGCAGACAAGATAATGCTGGAGAGGTTAGCTAGGATAGCTGATTTAAATATAGAGGAATTTGCTATGGAGATGTTTAAGGCAGGGACATCCCTTACGGGGAAAACACCCCAGGAATTGCTGAATCAGGACCTGAAGGTATTTAACATTGACGATGAGAAAATAGGAATTGCACAAGTAAATACTATGGATCCAGATAGTTTAAAGGATATGAAATCTGATTTAATAGTGGCTATGGAGGAGAAGAGAAAAGAACAGGGCTACTCCATATTTATATTGATGTTGACGGATATATTTAATGAGGCATCGGAAATGGTCGTAGTGGGGGAACACAGAGAAATCGTTGCTGAGGCATTTGGCGAAACCCTGGATAATAATTCATTTTATGCCCCTGGAGTCCTATCTAGAAAAAAACAAGTAGTCCCGCCGATTACGGCTGCAATTACCAATATAGATAGAATATAAAGATTACAGAGTTTTCAATACATACCCCTACATGGTATAATGTAAAAGAACTAGAATGGGGGATTGGATATGGAAGCTCTGAAATTACTTTTAGTCTTTATAGTTATTATGGTGGTTATGGGGCTCAGGAGGCCATTGTATGTTTCCATTGCCAGTGGAATATTGGCTACTATAATTTTATATAGGGTTAATATTGTAGATGGAATAAAAGCTATGTATATTTCTGCTGTCAGCCTAGACACCCTTTATTTGATTTTGGCTTTTTACACCATAACATTTCTGCAAAGGATGCTGGAGGATAGGAATCATCTGATATTGGCGGAAAAGTCTTTAAGCAATCTATTTAATAGCAGAAGGATTAATACCATGGTAGCACCATTCGTCATAGGTATGCTCCCTTCACCTGGTGCCGTTTTAATAGCAGGACCAATTGTGGACAAAGCTGGAGAAGATTATGTAACCACTAAGGAAAAAGCATTTATAACCACTTATTATAGACATATTTCAGAAAGTTTTATGCCGACTTATGCCCAGATTTTATTGGCAGTAAATTTATCAGGTATAAATATGACTTACTTTGTGTTGGGAATGATTCCATTGGTTTTTGTATTATTTATTTTAGGATATATATTTTATGTGCGTAAGATACCAAAGGAAACGGGCCTACCAGAGTCTAAAAATAAAAAGCAAGATATTATAAATATCTTTATTAGCCTTTGGTCCATTGCATTGACAACCATTATAATATTGATTTTCAATATACAGGTTTACCTAGCTGTAATACCTGTTGCAATACTATCCATACTTTTAAATAAATTTACATGGCAGGAAATAAAACCTATGTTTGCAACGGCATTTGACACAAAACTTGCCCTAAGCACCATTGTCATAATGATGTTTAAGGGAGTAATATCGTATACGGGAATTATTGAAAATTTACCTGTCTATTTTGCTGCATTGCCAATACATTCTGCTTTTATTTTCGCCTTGATTTTTTTGTTTGGCACAATTGTAGCTGGTTCCCAAGCCATGGTAGCCATAGCCATACCCCTTGCCTTTGCCACCATACCCTATGGAGGCTTGGCATTACTTATCTTGCTTATGTCCATGAGCTATATAGCTTCCCAAATATCGCCTACCCACATATGTTTGGCCATTGTAACAGAGGATTTTGGCATTTCCTTCATAGATTTAGTAATGAGTACAATGCCGATTTTGATTTCATTTGTAATTATCAGCATTATTTATAGTTATGCTATATTTCTTTTATTTTAAGTTTTAAAAATTCCTTTTAGTTTTAAACAATTTTTAGCAAGGATAAAAACATCTAATCAGTAGACAATAAATAAAGAAACAAAAAAACTGAAAGGAGACTCATTATGGCCTTAAAGAACACATTGAATTTAAGTAATGTAACTCAACAAGAGCTAAATAGCGTTAAAGAAATTGCACTGGGACATTTAACTATGAGCAGTAAGTTTTGTTTGTATGAAACTCAAGTACAGGAGCCACAGCTTAAGCAGATGCTTCAACAATCCTGTACAGATGCTAAAACTACTGCTACAAATCTAATTAATTCACTATAGGAGGGTAAAGGATGCAAGAAAGAGATATAGTCAATGACCTATTGGTAGGTACAAAAGCCAGTATCAATTCATATACGACAGCAATACAAGAGTGTTCAAATCAGCAGCTAAGAACAACACTGCAAACCTTAAGGGACGAAGCAGAACAGATGCAATACCAGTTATTTCAAATTGCAGAACAAAAAGGATATTACACGCCAGCACCAGCAGCCAGCACAAATGATATTAATTCCATTAAAACAACTTTGTCATCTGCTGTAAACTCTGCAAATTCTAAATCAAATAACTTTAGTTCATAAATAAAACTTAGGGATTCTATTATAAATTTAGAATCCCTAAAATTTTAAAATAATATGAAAAAATACATAGACTTTTTATTTTTTCTGTGGTATTCTATATAAAATAAATACCTTTAATCTAATCCAGAGAGATTAGGAAGGGATTACAGATTAATACCTTTGTATTTTTACGCCTTCCTACCAGAAGGCTTTTTTAAAGCGTAATCCTTTTGAAGGGCAATAGTGCTAAAGGAGGTTTTAAAATGTTAAAAGGAAAACATTTAATTGATCCACAAGATTTTTCAGTTGAAGAACTAGATGAAATATTTGATTTAGCAGAAGAAATCATTAAAAAACCAGAGGATTTTACAAATGTTTGCGATGGCAAACTATTAGGGACTTTATTTTTCGAACCAAGTACTAGAACCAGGTTAAGCTTTGAATCGGCAATGCTTAGATTAGGTGGAAAAGTAGTTGGTTTTTCTGAGCCCAATTCCAGTTCAGTAGCTAAAGGTGAAAATTTGCCCGATACCATAAGGACAGTGGCGGCTTATACAGATATTATCGCCATGAGGCATCCAAAGGAAGGTGCGCCTAGATATGGCTCCCAATACTCGGATGTACCCCTCATAAATGCAGGGGACGGGGGACATCAACACCCTACACAGACATTGACAGATCTTTTGACAATTAGGGTAGCAAAGGGAAAGATGACCGATTTAACCATAGGGCTTTGCGGAGATTTAAAATTTGGACGAACTGTTCACTCTTTAATCAAGGCAATGTCTAGATACGAAAACGTAAAATTTATACTCATATCTCCCAATGAATTGAAAACGCCTAAATATATTAAGGCAGAGATATTGGATAGAAAGTCCTTAGATTATGTAGAGGTCGAAAAGCTTGAAGATGTAATAGAACAATTGGATATACTATATATGACTAGAGTACAGAAGGAAAGGTTTTTCAACGAAGCTGACTATATCAGACTTAAAGATAGCTATATATTAGATAATGCAAAACTAAAGACTGCCAAGGATGACCTAACAATTCTTCATCCGCTTCCTAGGGTAAATGAAATAAGCATGGAAATAGATAGCGACCCAAGGGCATGGTATTTTAAACAAACAAAGTATGGGATGTTCGTCAGAATGGCACTAATAGCAAAACTTTTGGGGGTGAGATAGATGTTGAATATAAACAGTATCACAAAGGGAATAGTAATAGACCATATAAAACCTGGCTATGGTATTATGATATTTGAATATTTAAAATTAGATAAGGCAGATTTTACAGTAGCCCTTATAATGAATGCAACTAGCAAGAAATATGGGCGAAAGGATATAATAAAGATAGAAAATGAGCTAGATATTGATTTAGCTATGTTAGGATTTATAGATCCAAATATTACGGTAAATATTATCGAAAATGAAAAGATAACTGAAAAAATAAATCTATCTTTGCCAGATAGAGTAGAAAGCATAATAGAATGTAAAAATCCTAGATGTATCACTTCTGTTGAAAGGGGAATAACTCACAAATTTGTATTAATCGATGAAGATAAGGGTATCTATAAATGTGAGTACTGCGACCAGATTTATTCTTGGGAGGGATAGAATGGAATTATTGATAAAAGGGGCAAGGATAGTAGACGAAAACAAAGATTTTACAGGGGATTTATATATTAAAGATGGAAAGATAAAAGACTATGGAGTAAAAATTGATTATTCGTGTGAAAGAATAAATGGAGAAGGATTAGTTCTCATGCCTTCTTTCATTGACCTCCACGCACATTTTCGAGAACCTGGATTTACCCATAAAGAAGATTTATTAAGCGGGAGTAAAGCCGCTCTCAGGGGAGGCTATACTTTAGTCAATTTAATGGGAAATACAAATCCCATTAGTTCTTCCATGGATATTGTGGAATACGTCTTAGGTAGAGCAAGGGAATTGGATTTAATAGATATACATCAGGTGGTATCTGTAACTAAGGATTTTGACGGTATTACTTTAGATCATCTAGATGATTTAGACGAAAGGGTAAAGTTTATTTCTGACGACGGCGTAGGTATTCAATCAAATATCGTCATGTACAATGCAATGAAGAAGTCAATAGAAGGGGGTTTAACTATTATGGTCCATGCAGAGGACAAGGACCTGACCCCAATAGATTATAGGATTTCTGAAAATATCATAACTTTCAGGGATATTTACCTTTCAAAAGTAACTGGAGCAAGGTTGCATCTATGTCATGTGAGTACTGCTGAGGCCATAGAAGAAATTAGAAGGGCAAAGAAAGATGGAATAAACCTTACATGCGAAGTGACTCCCCATCACATATCCTTGTGGGACAACAACTATAAAGTTAATCCACCTATTAGGACAAAAAGGGATGTAGATTCAATAATAGAGGGGATAATGGATGGAACAGTAGACGCCATAGCTACGGACCACGCTCCCCACACAAAGGATGATAAGCTCAATGGTTCCCCTGGACTATCTGGTTTGGAAACTTCCTTTTCAGTATCCTATACTAGCCTAGTCAAAACTGGCAATATAGATTTGATGAAATTATCTAGATTAATGTCGGGGAATCCTGCTAGGATAATGGGTGTAAAGAAGGGGAGAATAGAAAAGGGTTATGACGGAGATTTGGTTCTCGCAGACCTAGACAAAGAGTTAGTAGTTGAAGGTGAAAAATTTTACTCAAAGGGAAAAAATACTCCATTTGAAGGTATGAAATTTTATGGTGAAATTATAATGACCCTGAAGAGCGGGAAGATAAAATATCCCTTTGGAGATTAGGAGGTGCTATATTGATAATCGATAGACTATATGATGAAGTGCAAAAAAAGGGTAATGTTTGCGTAGGACTAGATACAAAACTAGATTATATTCCAACATGGATGAAAGAAAAACATAGGGATTTAGATGAAATAATATTTCAATTTAATAAGACAATAATTGATAGTACAAACGATATAGCTGCAATCTTTAAGCTACAAATAGCATTTTATGAGGCTTATGGCATCGAGGGCCTACTAGGGTATAAGAAGACTCTGGAATACTTAAGGCATATTGGGGTTCTGACTATCGGGGACGTCAAAAGGGGTGATATATCTTCTACGGCGGAGATGTATGCAAGGGCTCATTTTGAGGGGGACTTTGAAGTGGATTTCATTACACTTAATCCTTATATGGGATTTGATAGTATTACCCCCTATCTTAAGTATTTGGATACTGGCAATAAAGGGATTTTTGTATTGCTTAGGACATCAAATCCAGGAGCTAAAGATATAGAATACCTAGACGTCAACGGCCAAAGCCTATACTACCACGTGGGGCAGAAGCTTGAAGAAATGGGCAAAGACTATATAGGTAAATCTGGTTATAGTTCCATAGGGGCTGTGGTGGGGGGAACCCATACAGAAGAAGCAAGAGAAATTAGAAAAAGGTATAATAATATGTTCTTTTTGATACCGGGATATGGGGCCCAAGGTGCTACTGGTAAGGACGTAAGCCTATATTTAAATAAAGGGAACGGAGGAGTTGTAAATTCCTCCAGGGGCATAATTACAGCCTACAAAAAATACGAAGACGGGTCTAGGAATATAAGCAAATATGCAAGGGAAGCTGTACTTAATATGAGGGAGGATATAGGATTTGAAGGACGGTTATAAAGAAGGGACTATTTATTCAAATGATGAAATAAGTCCAAATATATTTGAGGTAATATTAGAGGGGGATTTTCACGGAATTCCAGGACAGTTTTATATGATAAGAGGATGGGAGGCCCTAGACCCATTTCTAGCTAGGCCCATTAGCATTGCAGATATAGATAGCGGGAAATTGAAACTCTTATATGAGCTCAAGGGCAGGGGAACCCACATCATATCTAAACTAAAAAAAGGAGATAAATTAAGTTTGCTGGGTCCTCTTGGAAATGGTTTTGATTTAAAGGAGGAAGGAAGGATTGCCATAATAACAGGCGGTATAGGTATAGCACCAATGTTATATCTGGCAAAGAATTTGCCCGATGAGGTAGACATATATAGCGGTTTTAGAAGCAATGCGTATTTTTTAGATCAAATAAGGCCCTATGTAAAAAGTGTAAACATAGCTACGGAAGATGGGACGACAGGACATAAAGGTTTTGTGACTGAGCTATTTGAGCCGTCAAAGTACGATTTGGTATATACATGTGGACCCACGCCGATGATGGAGGTAGTCATAGAGATGTGCAAGGGGATAGTACCTGTATATGCTTCCATGGAAAGCCGCATGGCATGTGGGATTGGAGTCTGCCTTGGCTGTACCATTGAAACCACAAGGGGAATGGAAAGGGTATGCAAAGAAGGCCCTGTATTTAAGGGAGAGGAGGTAGTAATATGACTAAGGTGAAGATTTTAGGAGTGGAACTAAAAAATCCAGTTATAGCTGCCTCGGGGACATTTGGATTTGGGAAGGAGTTCGATGAGTTTTTTTCCATAGATAAGCTGGGAGGCATATGTTCAAAGGGCCTTACCCTAAATAAAAGCAATGGAAATAAAGGCATAAGGATATACGAAACTCCCGCAGGGTTGATGAACAGCATCGGGCTTCAAAACCCAGGTGTTGAAGGTTTTATAAGGGATGAATTGCCATTTTTACAAGGCAAGGACACGGTGATTTTCGCCAACTTAGGGGGGCATTCCCTGGACGAGTATCTGGAGGGCATAGAGCTATTAAACGATACATCTGTAGATTTTATTGAACTAAACATATCATGCCCAAATGTGAAGGAAGGCGGCATGGCTTTTGGCATAAAATGCAATACTGCCGAGTCAGTAGTCAAGGAAGCAAAGAAGGTATCAAAAAAACCTATGATTGTGAAATTGTCACCTAATGCGGAGAACATTCAAGAAATGGCATATACATGTGTGGAGTCAGGTGCAGACGGTATTTCTTTGGTAAATACTTTTAATGCATTGGCTATTGATATTTACAATAGAAGGCCAGTATTTAACAACATTACAGCGGGGCTCTCTGGTCCGTGTATAAAACCCATTGCCCTTAGGATGGTATACGAGGTAAGCAAAGTAGTTGATGTTCCAATTTTAGGCATAGGGGGAATCACAAGGGCAGAGGATGCCATTGAATACATTATGGCTGGGGCGACGGCAGTCCAAGTAGGTAGCGGGAATTTTATAAAGCCAGATATTACACTTGACATAATAGCTGGTATAGAAGAGTTTATGGAACGAGAAGGAATTAAATCCTTGGAGGAAATCAGGGGAATAATCTAAGAATAAGGATATAAACAATTATAATGGGGGCGAAACAATGGTTATTGATTTACTTAAAGAAACAGATGCTCTTCTCCATGGACATTTTCTTTTGTCCTCGGGTAAGCATAGCGATGGATATGTACAATGTGCAAAATTGTTGCAACATCCCGACAAAGCTGCAAAGGCATTATCGGCAGTGGTGGATAAGGTAAAAGATTTAGACATCGACATGGTAGTTGGACCTGCCATGGGTGGTGTCATTGTGGCCTATGAACTAGGTCGTCAGTTGGGAAAGCCTGCTATATTTACCGAAAGAGAAGAAGGCGAAATGAAGCTAAAGAGGGGCTTTCATATAGAGAATGGACAAAGAGTTTTAATAGCTGAAGATGTGGTTACAACGGGGAAATCTGCCTATGAGGCAATTAAAGTAGTAGAGAATCAAGGTGGCATTGTAGTTGGCATAGCTTGTATTGCAGATAGATCCCATGGAGGAATTGAGTACCCATTGTTTCCGGGAACAAAGCTTGAAATAAAAACTTATGAAAAAGACGATTGTCCCTTGTGTAAAGAGGGATTGCCAATAGAAAAACCAGGCAGCAGAAAAATCAAAGGCTAGAATTCTAGTCTTTGATTTTTTTATCATTTTTATATAGTCCTGAACCTATGTTTTCTGCTTTGTTCTCTACTGTTTCGTTTAGGATTTCACCGTCCGTGCCATACAATAGTTCATTTGGTATATTAATTGCACTTCCCCTCAGCGGGAATACATCTTTATTTTCGGCAAGGCCAATTTTCCTTGGGTCTCTATTATTTTTTCTATTCATATCTATACCTCCTGCTATTTAGTATTTCCAAAACAATACAATATATAGCTATAATATTTAGCACCATACAAATTAATAATATTAATAAATAAATTAATATTATTAAAATATTAATTAAATATGTTAAAAATAGTATTGACATTTTTAAACTTTAATATTACTATATCTTTAAATGCATTAAATATAATGATTAATCCTATTGGCCAAAGGGTTAGAAGGAGGTATGGATGTGAAGGAGCTTTTACTTAAGCGAAAATCAAAATTTGTTTTATATATTTTTGCCTGCCTATTGCCTGTAGTCAATCAATCCATGTTGAATTTGGCTACTGCATTGCTAATAGGCAGCATACAATTACAATCGATGGAATACTTTACAAAGGTATCTATTATAACCATAGGTATCATAATAATGGGATCTGTATTTCATATTATATCCAGGTTTATGAGAATTTCCTTTATGAGAGATACATTGCTGGATATTAGAATATTGGCCTTTGATAAGATTTTAAATTCGTCATATAAAGAATTTAGCAAGAAATCCAAGGATACATATATATCTAATCTAATAAACGATATAAATATAGTTGAAAGAGATTTCTTTTTAGCATTGATTAATATTATATATAATAGCGGTGTCTATATAGTCTCCTTGGGAATAATTGCATTTTTAGATATAAAATTTGCCATAATGGCCTTTGCGTTTTCCATTGTACTATTTATAATTAGCAAATCCTTTGAGAGAAAGACTGTCCACCTCCAAGAAAAAGTATCAGAAGAAAATGAAAAGTTTGCAGTAAGTATGTCCAATACTTTTAACGGTCTGGAAATATTAAAATTAAACGATATAGAAGATAAGTTTTTAGGCAAATCTTTGGCTAGTATAATTGGATTAGAGAGAGAAAAATTAAATTATAACATCTATACTGATGCACAAAGGCGTATAATGGAATTTTTAGGATTTGGATTTTTAATAGCTTCTCTAGTATATTTATCGTCATTATTTTCAAAAGGGATGACTTTGACAAAAGCCACATTTATTGTTCAGTTGTCCAATGCTTGTGTCTGGAATATAATAGCCGTCATGCCCAGGGTCAATCAACTAAAATCTTCTGTGAAGATATTTGACAAAATTACGAAAAGCGAAAATGAGGAAATTATAGATTCTGGAAAAGAGAAAGAATTTATCTTTGAAAATGAAGTCGAAGTGAGCAATCTTTCATTTAATTATGGAGAAAAGGAAATTTTAAAAGACGTAACCTTTAAAATATTAAAGGGTAAAAAATACTTATTAAAAGGTGCAAGCGGTTCAGGTAAATCCACTTTGATAAAGCTTTTGTCAATGATATACGACGACTATTTAGGGGACATAAAAGTCGATGGAATAAACTTAAAACAAATAAAAGAAGATAGTTTAAACGACAATGTGGCCTTTATCTATCAAGATGTTTTTCTCTTTGAAGATACAATATTTAACAATATTGCATTATATAAAGATTATAATGAAAAACAAGTCCTGAATGCTGCTAGAGATGCAGGATTAAACAGCCTTTTGGAGAAGAAAGAAAATGGCATCCATGAAATGTTGTTTGAAAACGGTAAAAACTTATCAGGGGGAGAGAGGCAAAGAATTTCCATTGCCAGAGCAGTAATCAAAGAATCGAAACTACTATTTATAGATGAGGCCACTTCTAGCCTAGATGAAGAATTAGGCAGAAAGGTAGAGGAGACCATACTGGGATTGGAAAACACAGTAGTAGCTGTTTCCCATAGACATTATGAAGGTATAACAGAAAAATACGACTACGTGTTGGAAATTAGAAATAGTCAGGTAATTCAGTACGAGGCAGGGGAATATTTCATGGAGGTGGCAGTATGAAAAAAACCATTGGAAAATCACTTCCATTTTTAATTTTAGCTTTATTTGCGTTATTTATTACATTTGGTGCAGAAGGCTATATAAATATAAATATAATGAAAATTGTGGACTACGCCTTGGAAGGCAATTTAAACAGTATGAAAAGAGAAGCTTTAATTGCCCTTGTATTAATGATTATATCTTTTCCACTGGGCTTATTGTCTTCTTATACCAGAGCACTATATCTAAATAAATCATTAGTTAAATCAAAGATGTATTATATAGACAGGCTTTTTAAAAAGAATATCAACGAATTTCAGGCTGAAAATAATGCAAAGTATCTATCTGCCATTACTAACGATATGAACAATATAGAAGAAAAGTATTTAACTGGAATATATGAATCGGGTTCCAGCATTATAAGCTTTATAGTGTCCTTTATTGTCATAGCCTCTGTGAGCCCTAGTGCACTTTTTATTGGCATAGGAATATCTTTAGTGTCCGCTGTGTTATCGGCCATAACAGGTAAGCCACTACAAAAGCATGAAAGACATAGGTCTGATTTATTTGAGGGGTATACATCCTATGTCAAGGAGGCTTTAGGTGCCTTCCAAATAATTAAAGGGAACAATTTAAATAAAAAGGTGAAGGAAGACTTTGAAAATAGGAGCAGAGACATACAATACAAAGGGTATGTCATAGATAAGATATTTACTTATGTTTCTGCACTCCAACAATTTATTATGATGGGAGCCTTATTATCCATATTTATAGTATCTGTATATATGGCTATAAGGGGCTCCATTACAGCAGGTGCAGTCATACTTATAGTCAACAATTTAGAGAGACTTATGATGCCTCTAATGAGTTTATCGGAATGGTTTCCGAAAATACTTTCAGTTAAGTCCTTGTTTACAAAGATGGATGAAAGTCTTGAAAACTACGAGAACCACAGAGAGACAATTGAATTGGATGGTTTCAATGGATATATAGAATTTAAAGATGTGTCATTTAGTTATGATGAAAATACTGTATTAGATGGCGTAAACCTTATTCTGAAGAAGGGGGAAAAGTGTCTGGTCGTTGGCCCAAGCGGCGGAGGAAAATCTACCTTACTTAAACTGCTAAGGAAATATTTTAATCCCCTTAAGGGAAAGATAACCATAGACGGCGAAAATCTAAAAGATATAACAAAGGAAAGCTATTTCAGTACAATATCAAATGTTGAGCAGCAAGTATTTTTATTTGAAGATACACTGAGGAACAATATAACCCTATACAAAGACTATAGCCAAAGCGATATAGATTTAGCTATTGAAAGGGCTGGACTGAAGGATTTTGTACTGGGGTTGGAAAATGGACTGGATACTATTATATACGACAATGGGAAAAATGTTTCTGGAGGAGAAAAATCGAGAATAGCCATTGCTAGGGGTCTTCTAAATAGGTCGGATATTATCTTTCTTGATGAAGCCTTTGCAAGCTTGGATCAAAAAGTTGCCAGGGAAATAGAGGAGACCATATTAGATTTAGATGGCGTCACAGTTGTAAATGTAAGCCATATCGTATTTAAAGATTCAAAAGAAAGATATAATAAGGTATTCGTAGTTAGGAACGGCAAGGTAATTCCAAATTAAAGGAGCCATCAATTAGTAATAAATGCCTAAATCCTATGTAAAAACCTGTATTTTGAATAATTAGTTTGTAAAACCCCGCCTAAGCTAGTAAAATATCAGTATAGGAGGGGTTTTATGCTAAAGAAAAACATAAAAATAGATAAAGAAATGCTAAGAAAAAACAAACTACCTTTATTGTATAATGAATCATCTTGGTTGAGATTATTTGGAGATGTGGAGGATAAAAATATCCAGAGTGCTAGGGAAGAATTGACGAATCTAGTATCTAAGGAGAGAGAAATTGTAGCAAAAAGCCATGAATTAAACAAGATTAAAATGAAATCTATGAAAATGATATTGGGGGTATCAGATTCAATAAACAACGAAAACAAATCAGAAAATTTAAGGTTATTAGATGAATACAAAAATAAAATAGAAAATATCAACGAAGAATTAGAGGAAATAAAATTTCAATTAGAGACCTTGCCACAGGAAATAAGAGAAGCAAACCTTAAACTATTAAATGCTACAATTGAGTATGGTTATAGAGAGCTTATTATAAGAGAAAAAGTTGTAAAGGAATCAATAGTCGAAATAGACCAGTTAAGGAATAGACTAAAGGATTTAATCAAGACTAAGCATGATTACGAAGAATGGATAAATAAGACATATACATTTTTTCATGGACTTTTAGGATCTGAAATCATAGAAAAAATAGATAAAGAGAGATTGAGATAAAATGAGAAAAGTAACTACAGGTATCGATATAATTAACATCGATAGAATAAGAAATACAATACTAAAGAATAGGGATAAGTTTTATGAAAGACTTTTTACCGAAAGGGAGATAGGCTATATAAATAGTGTTGGAAATTCTCCTGAGACCGTATCGGGAATGTTTGCTGCAAAAGAGGCAGTCAGCAAGGCATTGGGTACTGGAATAGGTGCTATTGGATGGAGAGATATTGAGATTTTGCATAATCAAATGGGAAAGCCATATGTAAATGTATCTGAAAAACTAGAGGTTAGGATATTTGAATTGGGACTTGAAGCCATAGAAATCACAATTAGTCACGAAAGAGATATTGCAATGGCTCTTGCCATAGGCTATGGAGAAGGATATGAGCTTGGGGACTTGGATGTACATAGAGAAATGAACTCTTTATTACCTAAAAGAGAACAAGAAAGTCATAAAGGAGACTTTGGAAGAGTTGCTATAATAGGCGGGAGTAAAGGCATGACTGGAGCACCATATCTATCTTCCATGGCGGCCCTCAGAACTGGTGCAGGTCTGGTGTACACATTGGTGCCTGCGGTCTTGGATTTCATTATGAGCATCAAACTAACGGAGGCCATAATTAAGCCCATAGAGGATGGAGACAAAGGACATTTTACAAGGGAATCTCTCCCGCAAATACTGAGAAGCCTAGAAGACATGAATGTTGTCGCCATAGGTCCTGGTATGGGAGCAGATAAAGATAGATATTTACTGGTAAAAGAATTAATACAAAAATACAAGGGTCCTATTGTCATAGATGCAGATGGGATTAATTGCCTAAGTTATGGGCCGGAAGTTTTAATGCTGAATAATCAGATTGTCATAACTCCCCACGCTGGTGAAATGGCAAGGCTATTGGGAAAAGAAGCTTATGAAATAGAGGAAAATAGAATTTATTATTCTAAATACATTTCAAATAAATATAATATAGTAGTGATACTAAAAGGGCACAATACCATAGTTTCATCCCCGAAAGGCGAGGTATTTATAAATAAAACTGGGAACTCAGGTATGGCTACAGCAGGTAGTGGCGATGTATTGACTGGCATTGTAAGCAGCTTTATAGCCCAAGGCCTAAACCCGTTCGAGGCCAGTAAATTGGCAGTATATTGTCATGGCTTAGCTGGAGATATGGTAAAGCTAAATAAGGGGGAGCATGGATTGATAGCAACGGATATTGTGGAGAGTATTCCCCGATGCATTAAGAGAATTCGATTATAAAGGCAGGTGTAGTGTTGAAACGAATTATTATTTTTACGTTAATAATTTTACTATTATTACCTTCTTGCAGTTGGTCCAAAGAAAAAAGGATAATAGAAAACATCGAAAAAACCTACAAGAAATACGAAGGATATATTTGTTTGGCGGAAATAAATATGAAAATAAATGAGGTCGAGTCGAAATACCTAATAGAAGAAGAATATATTAGTGCAGCAGAATATAAATTAGAGATTTTAGAGCCAAAAGAAAGCAGGGGAATTACCATACAATATACTGACGATAAGATATTCATAGAGCATCCTTCCATTGAACAATCTATATCCATGGCAGCCATAAAGTCTTTAAACGATCAGTTAACTATTGGGGATTTCTTTGAAAATATTAGCAATGCTACATTAAAAGGAACTGAAAAGATTGACAGTATTGAATATTTGATATTTAATTACGATTTACCCAACAAAAATAAATATAAAGATTCTGCAAAAGTTTGGATTAAAAAGAAAGGTTTCACTCCATATAAGTTGAATATATTAGATGATAATGATAAACTTATAATAGAAATAATATACGATGATTTTAAGTTTCTTGAGAAGGACAAAAATAAATAGGGGGGAAATCTTAAATGTACACATTGGATGAGGTCAGACCAGTATGGGCGGAAATAAACTTAGATAATCTGGCTCACAATATTAAGGAAGTGAGAAGCCATACTAATGAGGACTCCTTAGTCACGGCTGTAGTCAAAGCTAATGGCTATGGACACGGTTCTGTTGAAATATCGGAAACCTTCTTGGAAAATGGAGCAGATAGATTGGCAGTTGCAGTATTGACGGAAGCTATAGAGCTTAGAAAAGGCGGCATAGATGCACCTATTTTAGTAATGGGCTATACTCCTGTCAGTTTATTCGAAAAGGCAATCGAGTATGATATTATATTGACAATTTATAATTTTGACGATGCAAAAGCACTATCGAGAAAAGCCTCTGATTTGAAAAAAGATGCAGCTATTCACATAAAAATAGATAGCGGGATGGGGAGAATTGGCTTTTTGTCTAATGAAAATTCCATTGAGAGCATATTAAATATATGGAAATTGCCAGGTATCTATATAGAAGGTATATTTACCCATTTTGCTAAGGCAGATGAATCAGATAAGACACATGCCATGGGACAGTACGAGAAATTTATATATGTAATTAGGACATTAGAGGAAAAGGGATTGAATATACCAATAAAGCATTCATCTAACAGTGCAGCCATAATCGACTTACCAGATTACAATATGAATATGGTAAGAGGTGGGATTATGATATATGGTCTATATCCTTCGGATGAGGTGAATAAGGATACCATATTATTAAAACCTGCAATGACCTTAAAGACTAGGATATCCCATTTAAAGTCAGTACCTAAGGGAACGGGTATTAGCTATGGACAAATCTTTGTAACAGATAAAGATTCCGTAATAGGAACCCTACCCATAGGTTATGCCGATGGATATACTAGAATGCTGACTGGTAAAGGAGAAGTATATATAAATGGGCAAAGAGCAAAGATTGTAGGAAAAATCTGTATGGATCAGTGTATGGTCGACGTCAGCCATATAGACGATATAAAGGTCGGAGATGAGGTAGTTTTATTTGGATATGGAAAGGAAGGCTACCCTCATGTAGATGAAATAGCTGAGAAACTAGGGACTATAAATTACGAAGTTGTATGTATGGTAAGTAGAAGAGTGCCAAGGGTATATATTTCAAATGGAGAAATTGTCAATATAAGGGACTATTTATTAGACTGATATATAATTTATGTTGACAATCCTATTGAAAAATAGCTATAATTACCCTAAGCAATTTTAATATTCATTCCAAATTGGGGGTGCACCAATGGCTGGGACTAAAAAGGCTGTAACTAGATTATCTAAAGGTCTAATAAATCAAATGAATCTCATGGTCCCAATGGAATACCGCGGTAATGCTGATTGTATGGGGGAGACTGTGAGAGCCTATATGAAGAACAAAAACAGAATGGAATTCGTTAAAATGTTAAAGGAAGGATACGAGGAGATGAGTCAAATAAATTTAGATCTTGCCGAGATTGGCCTGGAACAAGATATTTGCGATTTGGTTGTTTATGAGGTGAGACTTAAAAGGCGTGGGATGCTATGATTGTTAAAAGAGGAGAGATATATTATGCAGATCTAAGCCCCGTTGTAGGCTCAGAGCAAGGGGGAGTTAGGCCAGTAATAGTAATCCAAAACGATATTGGAAATAAATATAGCCCAACTATTATAATTGCGGCTATTACCTCCCAAATAAATAAGGCTAAATTGCCTACACATGTGGAGATAAATGCACCTGAGTATGGACTACCAAAAGATTCGGTAGTTCTACTAGAACAAATAAGGACCATAGATAAAAAAAGGCTTCGCGAGAAAATAGGCAGATTCAGCGATGAGATGATGAAAAAGGTGGATGAATGTTTAAAAATCAGTATAGGATTAATTGAATTATAATACTACATACATATTAAAAATAGGCATTGAAAGATGTCTATTTTTAATTTTGATATAGGATGTCTAATATTCTTGTATTACTATATTTTATATTATATAATATGACCTAGAATAAAATGGGATTCGAGGTGTAAATTTTGAGATATTCTAGGTCTAGAAATAAATTTTCAAACTTATTAGAAAACCCTTTATTTGCAGAAGCTTTGCTCATTGGAATAACAATCTTCAGTATATTCACCAAAGTTATATACCTTCAATACACTATTAAACTAAAGGAGCCTCCTTTCAGTTTGTTAAACTATGTTTCTGTTTACATTTTTTTAAGCAGCATTACAATTGTGCTGTTTGCTGTCCTATGGTTTCCAAAACGATACAAGGGGATATTACTTTTTCTCAATATAGTACTGTCTTTAGTATTTTTTAGCGACACTCTTTACGGTAGATACTACGGTATTCCCCTTACAATTCCTATTTTATATCAAATTGGATTCGTAAATGATATTTCAGAAAGTATTTTTTCTTTACTAAAAATAAAAGACATAGTATTTTTTATAGATATTCCTGTTTTTATTTCGCTAATATTTTTAACTAGAACAAGTACCATAAGATTTCAACGAAAAAAATCCACAAAAAGAAATGTGATAATCGCCCTTGCTATTGTCCTTTCCATAGTAGCTTTTAAAGGGCTAGGAAAAAGGGTAGATAGGACAAGGCATGCTTACCAAAGAAAAAACATAGCACAGGATTTTGGAACTTTATATTTTCACGGATTTGACGTATACGATTTTGCAAAACAAAAAATAACGAGAAACAGGCCATTGAGGGAAAAGGAAAAGGAATTAATTAGAGAATTTTTTGGCAATAAAGGCAATAATCAAAGTAAGTACCATGGCATATCCTCCAACAAAAATATAATAGTTATTCAAGTTGAAGCCATGCAGGAATTCGCGGTAGATTTAACTATTGAAGGCGAGGAAGTTACACCATTTCTAAATAGGTTAAAAGAAAATAGCTTTTATTTTGAAAATATATATCATCAAGTAGCGGGAGGAAATACTTCCGATGCTGAGTTTATGCTCAATAATTCTTTGTACCCTGCACCAACTGGTTCAGTAAACTATTTATATCCAACAAATAGATTTATATCATTAGGTGAGATATTAGGTCGTGAAGGATATGTGTCAAGGGCATTTCATGGATATGAGCCTTCTTTTTGGAATAGGGAAGCAATATATCGAAATTACAAATACGACAAGTTTTATAGTTGGAATGATTTTGAATTAAAGGAAATCAGGGGATGGGCCATTAGCGATGAGTCATTTTTCAAGCAATCCTTAGATATATCCCTTGAAAATGAAAAGTTTTTTAGTTTTTTAATTACTTTATCTTCCCACCACCCCTATGGAGGCTTTGACGATATAGATTTGAACACAGGGAAGTTGGAGGGAACTCAGGTGGGAAATTATCTAAAATCCATGAGATACGTAGATATGGCAATTGAAAGTTTATTTAAAAAACTAAAGGATTTAGGAGAATTAAATAATACGATGGTAATAATATATGGAGATCACAATGGACTATACGAAGACCAAAGAGCCTTGGTAGAAGATTTATTAGACCTCGATGGGTCCAATGTGGATTGGAAAAAAACTCAAAAAGTTCCCCTTTGGATTTTCAGTGGACAAAATAAAGGAGAAAATATAAAAAAGGTAGGTGGGCAGATAGATATAATGCCTACTATAATGGACCTTTTAGGATTGGAGAACTCCTTTAGTTTTGGGAAATCTTTACTTATGGAAGAACCGGGATATTGTGTAAAAAGAGACGGGACCGTTATACTTGAGGACTACTTTTTTGACAATAGCGTCAAAACACTGTACCATCTGGAATCTAACGAAATCGTAGATAATTCATTAATACTGGCAGATATAGAAGAGAAGCAAAAGGAATTAATAATTTCAGATATTATACTGGGGAAAAACCTATTTAACCACGATAAACTTTTAGAAATATTAGAGTAGAGAGGTATAAGTATATGCTTACAAATTCAATTATTTTATATAGCTTGGGAAAACTTGTCCAAGTTGTCAAAGATGTATATAGGGAAAGCTACATTGGGCGAATAATAGGTGAAACGGCAGCGTTTTTTACAGGACTGTTAGATAACAGTTTAATTATTAGATTTTTAATGGGAAAAGTTGGGCCTGAGGTGGACATTGAAAACAGCATGATATTCGGCAGAAGACAGAAAAAGTCTTCTATATTAGTTAATCGATTGAAATCAACTGTAGAGAAGATAGTAGATAATAGCTTTATTTTCAGGTTTGTTTTAGAGGAAAACATCAACTTTTACTTGTTCGCCATTACAATACTTGCATTGCCCTTTATATCTACTTCCGTGGGTTTAGTATTGGGTTTTGGAATTATTGGGCTTACAATTTTATCGAACATATATAGAGGGAATAAGTTTGAATACCCAAAGTTGTTTTTTTTCTTTTCAATTCTATTTCTAATATCTATTTTTATCAATGGAGCAATTAATACAGGGCCTTCCAATGCCTTGGAGGTCTTTATAATATTTGTAATATTTGTAGGATTAGGACTATTTGTACCATACATTGTCGGTGATAAAAAGAAATTAAAACTCATTTTAAATGTAATTTCCTTTACGGTAGTTCTTTTGGGTATATACGGCATTTATCAGTTTATATTTGGCGCCCCTATGGATGAAGCATGGCTCGATAAAGACGTGGCTCCTAATGTAATTAGGGTCTATAGTGCCTTTGGAAACCCCAATGTATATGGAGAATATTTGGTTTTGGTACTGCCTGTTATTTTTGCACTTTTTTATACAGAAAAGGATAAATTTAAAAAAGTTATATATTTACTCATTTTAATCCTTGGATTCGGAAATGTTTTTCTTACATTTTCAAGAGGCAGTATGTTGAGCCTGGCCATTGCCATGCTTATTGTTGTCATACTGAAGGCTCACTCATATATTCCTGTAGTCGTTATTTTAAGTTTATTGGGTTCCCTAGCATTGCCCGAATCCATTATCAGAAGAATACTATCCATATTTACAGGTGGAGATACTTCAACTAGCTATAGGAAATCCATTTATCAGGCATCCGTAAATATGCTTAAAGATTATTTTGTCACTGGAACAGGACTGGGACAGTTTAAAGAAATTTATAAGGTCTATTCCTTAAATGCCGCCAAATCCTTTCATGCTCACAATACTTTTTTAATGATTTCCATTGAAATGGGAGTATTGGGCATAGGATCATTTTTTGCTATGCTAATATCATGGGCCAGAGAGGCAATTTCAACCTTGAAATACAAAGATGACGACATGAGTTTTATTTCCATTAGCATCTTTGCTGGCATAGTAGGTTGTTCTATACAGGGAATGGTAGACCATATATGGCACAATTACGACATTATGTTTATGTATTTTATATTATTGGGCCTTGGAATATCGAGTACATTTTTGATAGAAAGAAAAGGTGCGATGGGGAATGAATAAAATAAAAGTAATGCATATAGTTACGGACATGGGTTTTGGAGGTGCAGGGAAGTATCTGCTAAATATTTGCAAGTACCTAGATAGGGAAAAATATGAACTTACAGTTGTGGTACCAAAAGGCAGCGTACTTAAATCAAAGGTACAGCAATTTCCTGAAACTATTGTGATGGAATCTAACGGCATAGATAGGAGGTCATTTAGTTTTCAGGGTGTCAAAGAACTATATAAACTTATGAAGATAGATAATCCTGAAATCGTTCACTCCCATGCTTGTTTATCAGCTAGAATTGCCGCATATTTAAGGGGAGTCAGAAAAACTGTTTATACTAGGCATAGCCTATTACCACCAAATAGGGGATTGAAGAAAACCACAAAAGTTATTTTAAGCAGAATACTGGGAAGCAAGGCTATAGCCGTATCCAAAGCTGTAAAGGATAATCTAGCTGCCGAGGGTGAAAGGCAAAGTGATATTTATCTAATATATAATGGAGTAGAGTTGCCAGATAAAGCTTATGAGAAGGAGCATTTAAGGGAAAAATATAGATTATCTGATAAAGATATTGTTATTACGTTAGTTGGAAGACTGAATAAGGTAAAGGGTCAAGAACATCTATTAAAGGTTACAGAACTGTTGAATAGTGAAATAAATGGTTTTAAAGTTTTACTAGTAGGTGAAGGACCTGAACGTCGAAGCTTGGAAAATTTCGTCAAGGAAGAGATATTGCCAGTAGAATTTTTAGGCCATATAAATGAAATAGACGAAATATACAGTTTATCTGATATTGTGGTCAATACATCAAATTCTGAGGCATTTCCATTTGCCGTATTGGAGGCATTTTCACATAAAAAACCAGTTGTGGCCTTTAATGTGGGTGGCATAGGGGAGGCAATAACCAATGGGCAAGATGGATTTCTTGTAGATTTCTTAGATTATGAGCAATTCTCCTCTAGACTTACGGAACTGATGAGAAATGAAAATCAAAGAGAAGAATTTGGACAAAGAGGATTTGAAAAAGTCAAATCAGAATTTGCGGTGGAAGAAATGATTAAAAAGATTGAAAACGTTTACGGAGGTATTTAAATGAATTGGATAAGAAAAATTGGTATAATCGATATCGCAATCGTCGTGATTGTGTTAGGAGCTGTATTTTATCTAGTTAAACCTTTCCGAAGCAGGGCAGATGTCATAAAAAACACTACTCCTATTGTCTATACTTTTGAGACGAAGGCTGTACAAATGGAATTTATAAACCAATTAGAATTTGGTATAGACGTATATGACTCTAACAAAAATTATTATTTAGGAAAGATTAAGGATTTTAGATATGAACCCTACAGAGAAAAATTTGAAGATAAAGAAAAGGGAGTAATAACCTTAGTGGAATATCCAAATTTATATACAGCATTAATAGATATAGAGGCAAATGCACAAATTGAAAACGACGTGATTTTAGTCGATAGAGAAGAAATTAGATCGGGATTATATCTCCCCGTTAAGGGTAAGGGCTTTGCAAGCTATGGATATATAATCGGTATTGAGAGGTAATGGATATGAAAAGAAAATTAAACTGGATTGACTATACTATTATTATAATAATTCTAGGAGTGTTATTCGTTTTAGGCACAAAGGTTAGAAACTTTATACCGCAAAAAACTACAGTAGAAAACAATACACAAAGTTCCAAGAGGGAAGTAGTGCTCAAAATAGAGGATGTGAGAAAATACTCAGTAGATTCCATAAAAGCTGGGGAAAATATTTACTCTGACGATACGAATTATCTATTTGGCAAAATAAAAGATATAGAGATTGAAGATTCCTATTTGATTCTTGTAAAGAATAACGGTGAAGTAGTAGAGACCAGAAGCCCTGAAAGGTATAATATTATATTGACAGTAGATTGCAATGTCTTAGATAGAACAAATGGATATTATTCCGAAGGTATTACTGAGATTAAAGTAAATTCTACTGGTAAGTATAAAACAATTGGGCTTTTATTTACTGCTACCGTTCAAAGTATAGGGGAGTAGATTGAAATGGGCAAGGAAAAAAAAGTTATATTGCAAGCATTAATGGGCTTAGATATTGGAGGAGCGGAGACTCATGTAGTGGAATTGTCCAAGGAATTGAAGAAAAGAGGTTATAGAATCATAGTTGCATCTAATGGAGGAGTATATGAAGATATATTAAAAGAAGAAGGAATAGAATTAGTCAATGTGCCTCTACACACAAAAAGTCCTTGGGCAGTCATTAAATCCATAGAAATACTTTATAAACTTATAAAAAAAGAGAATATAAATTTAGTACATGCCCATGCAAGGATCCCGGCATTTATTTTGTCGTTGTTGCAGAGGAGACTGGGATTCACAATGTTTACAACAGCTCATGGGATATTCCATGTGAATTTTGTATTGAAATACATAACCAGATGGGGAGATGAAGTATTTGCAGTTAGCAAGGAAGTAAGGAATTATTTATTAGACAATTATTCGGTAAAAGAAAGTTCAATACACAACAACATTAACGGAATAAATTTAGAGGAATTTAAAATTTTTGACGATGTAGATGAAAAGGATTATATTGTCCACGTAAGTAGGCTGGAAAAAGGCACAAGCTCTATTGCTAGGCTGTTAATTGACTATGGGAAAAATAATAGGCATAGAAAAGTTATTATAGTTGGTGGCGGTGAACAATTGGAAAGCCTGAGGGAGGAAGCTAAAAGCATTGATAATGTTTATTTGCCTGGTAAAAGCACAGATGTGACTGACTTTTTGGGAAAAGCCAGAATTTTTATTGGAGTAGGCAGAGCAGCCTTAGAAGCCATGAGTTGTAATATACCTGTAATATTGGCTGGGACCTTCGGTTACTTGGGATTGTTAGATGAAGGCAATATCGATTTTGCTGCGGAAAACAACTTTTCTGCTAGGTATACAAATGAGATAAGTTACGGGTCATTAAGTGGAGATTTAGATTTAATATTTCAAGGTAAAGCTAGCTTTGATTACTCTTGGGAACGAAAGTACATTGAAAAAAATTACTCTTTAGATACAATGGTAAATAAATATGAGAAAGTTTACAAACTCTATTTGGAGGATGAATATGAAGAGAGTTAAAAGTTTAATAATCGGTTATTATGGATCCGAAAATATAGGCGACGAAATGCTGCTGAAAGGAACCATAGATATTCTAAATAGAGTGTTTGGAAACCCTGAAATTACCGCAATCACGTATAGCGTCTTGGATACGAGGGAAAGACATCAGATTAATGGGATAAGCAGGAATAAATACTTTGAAATATATAAGGGAATAAAAAATTCTGATATAGTCGTAGGCGGAGGAGGGTCGATGTTACAAAATGTAACTAGCAATAGATCCCTGATTTACTACCTTACAATTTTGATGTTGGCAAGGATAATGGGGAAAAAGGTAGTACTCCTTGGAAATGGAATAGGTCCTCTTAGGGGAAGTTTTTTCAAGAAAATTACCATAAGGGTATTAAGGGGACTAGATGGGATTGTCTTAAGGGACGAAGAATCCTACAATCTTTTAAAATTCCATGAACTAAACAACATACATCTGGGAAACGATTTGGCATTTACCCTAGATTACAAACTAGTAGCTCCCCAAGAAAAAAAGATTGTTTTAAACTTACGTAAGTGGGTCGAGAACGGTAAATTTAATGGAGCAATAGAAGATTTCGTAAGATTTTTAGCAAGCCAAGGATTTAAAGTGGTTTTACTCCCTTTTCAAGGCGGTAATGACGATATAATTTTAGGAGAAATAGCAGAAAACATAACCAATGAGGATGTCATTTTCTCCGGCTCTTTGGAATACGAAAGCCTTTTACATGAAATATCGTCATCGGAAATTTTTATTGGGATGAGGTTACACGGATTGATATTTAGTTCTATGGTTAATACGCCTTTTATAGGACTGTGCTACGATCCAAAAGTAAGGGTGTTTTCACAGAAACAAGAGCAGATTTATATTGAAGATTTAGAAAATGTTAGCTCTAAGGTTCTAATAGATGCATTTAAAAAATTGTATGGGGAACTTCATAGCTACAACAGAAAACTAAAAATAAATACTGAAGGTATCTTATTGCTAAATCCAGTAAATGAAAAAGTCTTAAAGAACATCATGGATGCGAAGGAGGATTAAAAGTGAGGAAGATTGTAAAAAATACTATTATAGGTTTTAGCATGGCAGCCATAATCTTTATGGGGGCAATAGCCTTTACTGAACCTGGCTCAGAGAATGACCCATTGGTTTCATTGAGTTATGTCGATATGAGAATAGAACAATTGAAAAACTATATCGATGAAAAATTGTCTAGGGACGACTCCCAGGAGGAAGACGGTCCATGGAAAGTCGTGCAGGTGTCCGAAGGCGATTCTCTAATATGTTATGGTGGAACAGAAATAATTCTTAGGTCGGGAAAAGCAAATGCTATTTCTGTTTTTACGGAAGACCTTGTAAGCGGAGTAATAATAGAAAATGGGATTACAAATATTACATTAGGAAGAGATTTAAAGATGGATGAAAACATAGAAGAAAATCACTTGCTTATTATTCCAAGGACTGATAGCAGAGGAGCATATGCTGTAACCAACACGTACTGGCTTGTGAAAGGCGATTATAAGATTAAATAATAGGTGATTAAATGGATATAATAGAGATATTTGGGACAAAGATATATAATATTACCTTAGAAGAGACCCTGGATAAAATAAGGGAGTTTATAAATGGTGAAAGCCTGAAGGTCATTTTCACCCCAAATACGGAAATAGTAATGGCTGCCAAGGACGACAACGTCCTTAGGGATATTATAAATCAAGGGGATCTTATTGTCCCCGATGGCATAGGTTTAATATACGCATCGAGAATTAAAAAAAAGCCCCTGAAAGAAAGGGTCACTGGCTATGACATATCTATGAATATGTTAAATATGGCCGATGAAAATTCATATAGTCTATACTTATTGGGAGGTAAGGAAGGCATTGCTCAGATCGCAAAGGACAAAATAGAAGAAAAATACAAGCATATAAAAGTGGCAGGGTATCATCATGGGTATTTTAAAGGAAGTCACAATGGGTATACAGACCATGACGAAGAAAATAAAATAATCGATGAAATCAATTCCAAGAATCCTGATATAATTTTTCTTGGCCTGGGATTTCCCAAACAAGAAATTTGGATTGATGCAAATAAATCGAGGCTTAAGGGCAAAGTCATCATAGGAAATGGCGGGGTAATAGATGTCTTATCAGGAAATACTAAAAGGGCTCCTGAAATATTTTTAAAGTTAAACTTGGAGTGGTTTTATAGATTAATAAAAGAACCTTCTCGAATTAGGAGGCAAATGGCACTACCAAAATTTATGTTCAAGGTTATTTTTTCTAAAAATGTGATAAAATAAGCAAGATAAATGGGAGGTTGGAAAATGGAATTACAGCAAGTAGCAAATGAAATCAGAAAAAGCATCATAAGGATGTTGGAAAAGTCTAAATCTGGTCACCCAGGCGGATCCCTATCTGCCGTAGAGATAATGACCGCATTGTACTTTAAAGAAATGAATATAGATCCAAGTAACCCAAAATGGGAAGAACGAGACAGATTTGTGTTGTCAAAGGGACATGGAACGCCAGTATTATATGGTACATTGGCTGAAAGGGGTTTTTTCCCCAAAAAAGAATTAGATAGTTTTAGAAAAATCGATTCTATGCTGCAAGGGCATCCAGATATGAAATATACTCCAGGGGTAGACATGACTACAGGTTCCTTGGGTCAGGGCCTAGCCGCAGCCAATGGTATGGCCCTTGCTGGAAAATTAGATAATAAGGAGTACAGAGTCTACGCTATGATAGGTGACGGAGAGTCCCAAGAAGGCATTATATGGGAAGCATTGATGTTATCTGCCCATTACAAGCTGGATAATTTGACAGTTTTCCTTGATTATAACGGATTGCAAATCGATGGAAAAGTAAAGGACGTAATGAACATTGAACCAATTGACGAGAAGTATAGGTCCTTCGGATGGCATATCATTAAGATTGATGGGCACTCATTTGAGGAAATATCTAAAGCAATTGAGGAGGCAAAGAAAACAAAGGGAAAACCTACTATGATAATAGCAAATACTGTAAAGGGAAAGGGAATATCCTATATGGAAAATCAAGCTGGATGGCATGGAAAGGCTCCCTCTCCTGAAGAAGCAAAAATAGCACTGGAGGAATTGGAGGTAGGTAAAAATGACTAAGATGATTGCCACAAGAAATGCCTATGGTGATACCTTAAAGGAGTTAGGAGAAATAAATAAAGATATAGTCGTATTAGATGCCGACCTATCGGGTTCTACAAAGACATCTGTATTTGCTAAGGCTTTTCCAGAAAGATTTATAAATGTAGGCATAGCTGAGCAAAACTTAATGGGGACTGCAGCAGGTCTGGCAGCAGCGGGGAAAATTCCATTTGCCAGCTCTTTTGCCATGTTTGCTACGGGCAGAGCATTTGAAATAATTCGCAATTCAATTTGTTATCCAAAGTTAAATGTCAAAATAGCTGCCACCCATGCAGGTCTGACAGTAGGAGAGGATGGTGCTACACACCAAGCATTGGAGGACATAAGTATAATGAGGTCATTGCCAAATATCATAGTCCTCAGCCCTGCAGATGCAGTTGAGACAAGGCAATGTATTATGAAAGCTGTAGAGCACAATGGTCCAGTATATATAAGACTGGGAAGAGCAAAGGTGCCCGTTATATTTGACCATGACTATGAATTTGAAATAGGTAAAGGAGTAGAACTAAGGGCAGGCACAGATATTGCCATTATTGGAACAGGAGTGATGGTAGAGAGAGCAATTTTAGCTTCGGAAAAACTTGCTGAGGAAGGAATAGCAGCTAGGGTAATAAATATGGCAAGCATAAAGCCCATAGATAAAGATATTATTATTAAGGCGGCAAAAGAAACTAAGGGTATAATAACAGTTGAAGAACATAGTATAATAGGCGGTTTAGGTTCGGCAGTTGCTGAGGTAGTTTCTGAAAGCCATCCTGCTAAGGTACTGAGAATAGGGACGATGGACACCTTTGGCGAATCAGGAGATGGATTTCAACTATTGGAAAAATACGGCCTAAGTGTGGACAATATAGTGAAAAAAGCTAAGGAAATATTATAGGGTGACTTTGTTCACCCTTTTTTATTGAAATAGCACATATTCTAATCCTTTGAAGAATATTATGTATAAGAACAATTATTGGGGGGATTAGATTGAAAAAAAGTCAAATTATTGCCCTGGCAATTATTTTAATTATTGCATTAGTATTTATTCCAAGGCTTATTAAGGGAAATAAAGGGGAAATAAGATTTAGCACTGTAAATGAAGAAGATATACCAGAGAAAATAGCGGAGTCGCTGCCAAAGTACATAATGGAAGAAAGAGCCTTGACCTGTAAATACAAAGATGAAGTCTATGTAGTAGTTACGAGAGGCGAAAAAAATTCAAAGGGATACGAAGTAAAAATAGATAAAATAGTTAAGGAGAAGTATTCCAAAGATATATTCGATATTACGGTATATGCGAAATTTACAGATCCTGATCTTAACGAAATCGTAGAGCAGGAATACGACTATCCATATATTGTCGTAAAGACAAACTTAAAGATTATGCCACAAGAAGTACATTTAGATATAGATTATATTCAATAGGAGAGCAATGCTCTCTTTTTTTGTCGCTTATTTTATTAACAGCTCCTAAATTTATGGTATAATATAGTTTATACATAAAATATGGTACTAAATCATGGGAGGTGTTAGCTTGAATTTAATGGAAGAATTAAAACAAATGAAAGAAGTAATTTGGTACAATCCCAATTATGGAGAATTTGAAAGCTTTAAAGAGGATTTGCCGTTGACATTAGAGGATATAATCCATGCGGAAGAAAGATTGCAAAGATTTGCACCGTATATTAAAAGGGCTTTTCCTGAGGTCGAAGATGGAATAATCGAATCGCCTTTAGTAAGTATTGAAAATATGAAGAAGCAAATGGAAACAGAATATGGCAAAAAAATCCACGGGAATTTAATATTAAAAAGAGATGATTTATTGCCCATCGCAGGTTCAATAAAAGCTCGTGGAGGTATATATGAGGTATTAAAGCATGCAGAGTCTTTAGCCATGAAAAAGGGATTATTAAACATAAATGATGACTACAGCATATTGGCTGAAGAAAAATTTAGGGATTTTTTCTCAAACTATACAATACAGGTAGGAAGCACTGGAAATCTAGGACTTAGTATAGGTACTATATCTGCCAGAGTGGGCTTTGAGGTCATAGTCCACATGTCCCAAGACGCCAAGTCTTGGAAAAAAGATTTGCTTCGATTAAAAGGGGCAAAAGTAATTGAATATTCTTCTGACTATTCAAAGGCAGTGGAAGAAGGACGAGCCCTTTCAGAACAAAACCCTAACTCATATTTCGTAGATGATGAAAATTCTAAAGATTTATTTATGGGGTATGCCGTGGGCGGTATAAGGATGAAAAAGCAGCTGGACGCCATGAATGTAATAGTAGATAGAAATCATCCACTATTTGTCTATCTGCCCTGTGGAGTAGGGGGAGGGCCTGGGGGCGTTGCCTATGGCCTTAAATTGATGTTTGGAGATAACGTTAAGTGCTTCTTTGCAGAACCGACCCATTCACCTGCCATGCTTTTAGGTTTAATGACGGGGCTTCATGACGAAATATCTGTTGAGGATATTGGTCTAGATAATAAAACAGAGGCAGATGGCTTAGCTGTTGGCAGACCATCATCTTTTGTCGGTAAGATTATGGACAAGATGTTGACAGGTGCCTTCACAATTGACGATTATAGACTATATGAATTTCTAAAAGCTCTATACAAGGAAGAAGGAATATTTATGGAACCTTCAGCTTTAGCAGGGTTCTATGGGCCAATTCTAACATCTGATAAATTTAAAGATGATAATATTACACATATATGTTGGGGAACGGGCGGTAGCCTAGTACCTGAACACATGGTTAAGGCTATATTAGAGAGTTAGGAATTTAAAATTTAATTAAATTTAGGAACAGATGTCAATGTTTAATATAAACTACTATTGAAATAACTATTTGGAGGTGAATTGTATGTCGGAAAAATATATAATTCCCATAGAAAGACTTAGAAATCAATGTGATTCAGGGATTTTTCCATTTGACACTACGGAAAAGTGGACTGCAAAAAGAGAACTAATAGGTCAAGATAGGGCTATGGAGGCATTAAAGTATGGCCTTGCCATGAAAAGGAAGGGATACAATATATTTGTATCCGGTTATACAGGAACAGGTCGAAATTCCTACTCTTATCTAGTGGCAAAGGAATTTGCAGAAAAAAGGCAGGTACCAAAGGATTGGTGCTATGTTTACAACTTTAAAAGACCCAATTGTCCCAAAGCCATAAGTTTAGAACCGGGGCAGGGGGTTAGTTTTAAGCAGGAAATAGAGGCAGCAATCAAAAATATAGATAAAGAAATACCTAAGGTTCTAAATTCAAAAGAATATGACGACAATAAAAATGCTATATTTAATGAAAATAAAAAGCTTGCTGAACAAATTTTATTTGAATTAAATTCTATGGCCAAGGAATATAACTTTGTATTTAGACAAACTGACAAAGGGATTATGAGTATACCCTTAGTCGACAATAGACCTATGACTGATGAGGAAATGGGCAAGCTTACTGAAGAAGAAATCGAAAACCTTGGAAATATTTCCATGGAATTGACACAAAAATCTTTTGAGTATATTAAGCGGGTAAAATCTGTCGAGGAGAAGATGAAAAACGAAATAAAGAGGTTAAAAGAGGAGTATGTGCTGCTAGCAGCTACAAACTTTATCGGTTCTATACAGGTAAAATACAGGGAAAATGAAGGGATTTATAATTTTCTTTTAGATATGAAAGATGATATAGTTAAAAACTACGGTATGTTCATGGAAAGAGAAGATGACAATATCATGGAAAATATATTATTTCAAGGTAGTAGAAAAGAAGAGTTTTTAAAAAGATATGCCGTAAACCTGTTTATAGATAATAGCAATAAAAATGGTGCCCCAGTTATTAGGGAAATGAATCCCAACTATTACAATCTATTTGGAAAAATAGAGTATGTAAATGAAATGGGAGTTGCAAAGACAGACCATACGAGAATTAAGCCTGGCTCCATGCACGAGGCCAATGGAGGTTACATTATAATTCAAGCAAGGGACATTCTTCAAAGTAAATTAGCATGGGATGGACTAAAAAGGGCAATGACCACAGAACAGCTAAAAATAGAGAATGTATACGTAAGCAACGTAACATCTGAAACTCTAAGGCCAGAGCCCATAGAACTGGATATAAAGGTAATTATCGTAGGGGATTATTTCACTTATCATATGCTATACGCCTATGACGAGGAATTTAAAAAGCTATTTAGGATTAGAGCAGATTTTGATACAGAAATGGAAAGAAATGAAGAGAATATACTTAAGATAGGAGATTTTGTGGCCTATCAGTGTAAAGAAGAGGACTTACTCCCCTTCGACAGGGGAGCGTTAGCTGCCATAGTAGACATAAGCAGTAGAATTGCAGATGAAAAAGGAAAACTTACAGCTAGTTTTAGCCAATTAATAGAGATAATATACGAAGCCGACGGTTGGGCTGTCAGTGAAGGAAAAGATATAGTGACTAGGGAAGATGTAGAAAAAGCCAAATTAAAAAAACAGTATAGAAACAACTCTTATGAGGAAAAGCTTCTAGAATTAATAGAAAATGAAACCATAATAATAGACACAGAGGGAGAAAAGATTGGGGAAATAAACGGCCTTGCAGTAATAGATCTAGGCCAATATGCCTTTGGCAGGCCGACAAAAATTACGGCAAATACGTTTTTTGGGAAAGAAGGCATAATAAATATAGAAAAGGAATCAGAGCAAAGCGGAAACATTCACAATAAGGGTGTACTAATCCTCAGTGGGTATCTAGGTGGTAAATATGCCAGCGACATACAATTATCTATGACGGCCAGTATAACCATGGAGCAGTCTTACGACGGAATAGATGGAGACAGTGCCTCAAGTACGGAGTTATACGCCATACTGTCAAGTTTAGGGGACATTCCAATTAAACAAGGTATAGCCGTTACCGGTTCTGTTAACCAAAAAGGGATTATACAACCCATTGGGGGAGTAAATGAGAAAATTGAGGGATTTTACAAAGTCTGTAAACTTAAAGGTTTAAAAGGCGGAGAAGGGGTAATTATACCAAGTAAAAATATCGACAATTTAATGCTAAATGATGAAGTTATAGAAGCAATAAAAAAGGGTATATTCACCATATACGGTGTAGATACCATAGATCAGGGAATAGAAATTCTAACTGGGTTAAAGGCTGGAGAATTAATGGGAAACGGAGAATATGAGGACAATACCGTAAACGCAAAAGTTCAAGACAAATTAATATATTACTCCACATTAAGCAAGGAAATTGGGGAAAATTAAAGGATGGGTTTTCCCATCCTTTTATTCTGAGGCATAATTATCAAAATAACCTTGTACCAGTACTACTGGAGTCCCTTTATCGCCGCTTCCACTGATTAAATCACAAAGACTGCCCAATAAATCAGTTAATTGTCTAGGGGTGGTCCCCAAGGATTCAGATTGATCTGCACTGTTATTTTTATTTGAAATCTTATCCTTGACAGCACTTGAGACATCAGATTTGTCCATATTGGAAAGTTCAGTATCCACTATATATTTTAACTTTAGCTCATTTGGGGTCCCTTTAAGTCCTTCTGTATAGCCTGGTGACACCACAGGATCAGCCAATTCCCATATTTTTCCCACAGGATCCTTAAAGGCACCGTCTCCATAAATCATAACTTCAATATCTTTTCCAACCTTTTCCTTTACCTTTTTCTGTACTTCTTCTACAAAGATTTGTGAGTCTCTAGGAAATAGCTTTAATTCTTTTTCAGATGCTAGATTGGAACCTAGAAGTCCATATTCGGGATTGTATCCAGAACCTTCAATAGGTGCATTTAGTATATTACTTAAATCGTATAAGATATTTGCCCCGGTCTCCCTGAGGATTCTTTTTGTTCTTTTCCTTTCGTGAACATTTGCCACGAGGACATCCTTTGTATAGTCTAGAATTGTCCTAGGGTTGTTTGAAAAGACTATTTTAATTTTGCCATTTCCAATTTTCTTATATACATCTACATAGTCTACGCCAGTGAAGGGATGGACTACTTTATCCCCAAAAAGCCTTCTGTAATCTTTCTCAGTTAGGACATCGGTATAAGGGTTTATTTTCAGTTCATCCATTTTGTCCACATCCATTAGGTGATTTCCAACTTCATCAGATGGATATGAAAGCAGCAGCACAACGTCCCTTCCGCTGTCAATTATTCCTTTTAATATAATAGAAAACCTATTTCTGCTGAGAATGGGAAAAACAATCCCAATAGTTGAAGGAAATTTTTGTTTTATATCGGTACTGATGTCATAAGCAGAGGCGTAGTTGCCTTGGGCCCTAGCTAGTAAAGATTCAGTAATACCCAATACATCTCTATCTCCAATATTAAAACCACTGGAGGTGGCAGCCTGTATCAGGGAATCCACTACGATATTTACTAAATCATCTCCTCGCCTAACAATAGGGGTTCGAATTCCCCTAGCAGTAGTACCTACAGTTCTCATCATAAAAACTCCTCCTAAAATCAAATTAAAACACCCTATTTATTATATCACAAAATTTTAAGATAAGAACAAAGCAACAAGATTTATTTACAATAAATCGTACTTTTTTCTGTGATTATCAAATCAACCGGAATATCAAACTTCTCTATAGGAACTTCATCCACTACCTGCAGGTCGAAACCCAATGCAATTTTTATAATGTTTTTGTCTATTTCAGATAAAAACCTATCGTAGTATCCCCCCCCATAACCTACCCTGTAACCATTTTTAGCAAAGGCTACCCCTGGGACTAAAATTAGGTCTATGGTACCAGAATCTACAAATCTATGAAATTCTTTTTTAGGGGCAAGTATATTATGGTAACTTATTTCAAGTTCAGAGAAGTCAAAAAGTTCCGACGCTTTCATTTCCCTTGGACTGTGAATAGTAAAAGGAACAGTCATTGATTTTCCAACACTTATGGACCTTTTAATAATTTCATGGGTATTTACTTCATTGCCGGCACTAACAAAAGACATTATCCTTTTTGCATTTTTGTAATACTCCGTTTCATATAGCTTATTTGCTATGACATTGCTAAATTCTACTATCTCACTTTCCGTTAATTGGCTCCTACTCTTTAGAATCTTTCTCCTTAAATTTTTTTTGTCCAAAAAAATCACCTCTTTATGTTTATTTATCCCGCATTTTATATTATAATATGATATATGGATTGAAAGTGCAGTTATTTATAAGTTGTTTCAATAAATATCAGGCTGAATATAACTAGTTTACCTTATTTGATATATATTATATCATAGAAAAGAGGAGATGACATTGATACGGTTTCAAAAAGTCGACAAAGAATACGATAACAATGTAAAAGCATTGTTAAATATAGATTTAAGTATACATAAAGGAGAGTTTGTATTTTTAGTAGGTTCCTCGGGGGCAGGCAAATCTACCTTAATAAAATTGTTGTTAAAGGAAGAAGAGCCTACCAGGGGGCAAATAGTACTGAATAATATGGATATCACCAAGGTTAAAAGCAGACGAATACCTTATATTAGGAGAAATATTGGAGTAGTCTTTCAGGATTTTAGGCTTCTCCCCAATAGAACTGTATATGAAAATGTGGCATTTGCTATGGAAATAGTAGGGGCTCATCCAAAAGAAATAAGGCGCAAAGTGCCCATGGTTTTAAGTATGGTTGATTTAAGCAGGAAAGCTTCAAACTTCCCAGATCAATTGTCAGGGGGGGAGCAGCAAAGAGTATCTATAGCCAGGGCAATAGTAAATAGTCCACCAGTTCTCATTGCAGATGAGCCAACGGGAAATCTTGACCCTGAGACAGCTTGGGATATTATGAGGGTTTTATCTGAAATAAATGGAAGAGGGACAACCATACTTATGGCAACCCATGCTAAAGACATAGTAAATATTATGAAAAAAAGAGTTGTAGAAATCCATGAAGGCAGACTAATCAGAGATGAACAGAAGGGTGGATATGGCAATGAGATTGCGAGTATTTAAAAATATTATCAAGCAAGGGTTTCAGGGGATGTGGCGAAACCGAGGTATGGGACTAGCATCCATTAGTTCCATATCCGCTGTACTTATGATACTGGGAGTAGTCCTAATATTGATATTGACCATAAACAACGTGGTTTTAGAGACAAAGACGAAATTTGACGAAATACAGATTTACTTGGAGGATGACTTAACTAGTGTGGATTTGGACAATATAGAGGATAAAATCAAAGATTTGGAAGGAGTCCTTTCTGTTGTTTTTCTATCTAAGGATCAGGGACTGGAAATAATGAAAGAAGGCTGGGAGGAAGAAAGCTATCTATTGGAGGGGCTTGAAGAGAACCCTCTCCAAAATTCATATATAATTCAATTGAGGGATATAAAGTACGCGGAAGATATTGTCCCTAAACTGAAAGTCATAAAGGGAGTCGATGACGTAAAATACTACCAAGATATAATCGACAAATTATTGGTTATAGCTAACTATATTAGATTTGCAGGCATTGGTGTAATTGGGGCACTTGTATTAATTTCCATCTTTATCATATCTAATACAATTAAGATTACAGTAACTTCAAGGAAAAGGGAAATTAACATAATGAAATACGTAGGTGCAACAAATGGTTATATTAGGGGACCATTTATAATTGAAGGGATATTATTTGGTTTAATAGGTTCCATTTTGTCTATAGCCGTGATAAACTATGGATACGAATATTTTTTTAAGTCTGTAAACGATAAATTATACCTCTTATTGACGGTATATTTAGTATCTCCTTCACTGCTAATTAAAGACATCACCATAATTTTCGTAGCCATAGGTGTGGGAATAGGTGCTTTAGGCAGTATTGTATCTTTAAAGCGATTCTTAAATGTATAGTGTAATGTATAAGGGGGAAAGGCAATGCACAGAAAAAGGAAAGTAACATTTTTAGTATTATCATTAATTTTCGTTCTTAATTTTATTTACGTATATGCAGATACTGTAGAAGACTTAAAAAGAAAACAGGAAAACATCGATAGTCAAATTAAGCAAAGAACTGATGAACTAAAGTCTATTGAAAAACAGACCAAGGATGTAACTAAGCAGATTGCGGATTTAGACCAAAAAATGGACAATGCCACCAGCGAATTAAATCAAGTAGAAAAAGAAATAGAGGAGTTAGAGCAAGATATTGAGAGGACAAGCACTGAACTAGACGAGGCTGAGGAAAACATTGAAGATAAGCAGGGCACTTTCAACAAAAGATTAAGGGTTATGTATAAGACTGGAAATGTTGGATATTTAGAGGTGTTGTTGGCATCTTCCAATATAAAAGACTTTTTGTCTAGGACGGACATGCTAAAATCCATAGCAAAGCACGATACTGAATTGATAAAGTATATGAAGGAACAACGAGATACCATAGAATCAAAAAAGATTGAGCTGGAATTGCAGAAAAAGTCAATTGAGTTATCTAAGACTAAGCTAGAGGCCAGAAGGAGAGACCTGGCAAAGGTATCGAGAGAAAAAGAGGATCTCATGGGCAGATTAGAGAAAGATTTAGTAAGCCTAGAAAAAGAAATCGATAAATTCAACGAAGAAGCTAAAGAAATAGAAGCGGAGATAATAAAGAGGCAGAAAAACACGGGTCCATATGAAGGCGGGATAATGAATTGGCCTGTACCGGGGCACACGAGAATCAGCTCTCCTTTCGGATACAGAATTCATCCGATTTTAAAGACAAAGAAATTACATACTGGTATAGATATACCAGCGCCAACGGGAACAAAGATAGTTGCTGCAACGGCAGGGACAGTGATTTTCTCTGGGACCTTAGGTGGATACGGCAAGGCAATTATGATAGATCACGGGGGCGGCATAGTCACATTATATGGACATAATTCAGCATTGATTGTGAAAGAAGGACAAGATGTGAAGCGGGGAGATCAAATAGCTAAGGCAGGAAGCACAGGTATGTCTACAGGACCCCATTGCCATTTTGAGGTAAGAGAAAACGGGGTATACATCGATCCAATGCCATATTTAAAGGGGAACTAATCCCCTTTTTATTATGCTCAAACCTGAAATAGCAATAGCAATTGTTTGATTATCTCAATCAATATTCCAGAACTGAAACAAATGACCTTTGTAATGAAACTATTTCAGTGGTATAATCGTATTGTAAATTTAATAGAATATTTGTATAGCTAAAAAATATAGAGGTGAGAAGATGACAAAAAAGAGAGTCATAGGATTATTGATAATTGTAGTTCTCATTACAAATACAATTACCTTTGGATTGACAAATTTAATGAGTATAAAGTTTAAAAATAAGGCATATATACCTAGGATGGAATACGATAGGCTAAGGTCTGTATACAATCAATTTTCTAAAGTCATTGCTTTAGAAAAATATATAGATGAAAATTATCTCAGGGATGTAGATGAAGAGAAGTTATTGGAAGGGCAACTAAGAGGTCTAGTCCAATCTTTGGGGGATCCATACTCTGCCTATATGACTGAAGACGAATTTAACTCCTTGATGGAGCAGACCAGTGGAGTATTTGCAGGAGTAGGAATTGTTGTGACACCGGGAGAAGATAATTTAATAACAGTTGTATCGCCCATAGAAGGAACTCCAGGTGAAAGAGCTGGAATAAGAAGCGGAGATAAAATAATAAGCGTAAATGGCAAAGAATTTGTCGGAGAGAATATGGATGAAGCCGTAAAGGTCATGAAAGGGGAGCCACATACCCAAGTAATCTTGACTATAATGAGAAAAAATAAAAATGGAGCAAATGAAGTTTTTGACCTTGAAATAACGAGGGAAATAATTCGCCTAATTACGGTGAAGTCTAATATAATAGACGATGATATTGGATATATAAACATCACGTCCTTTGACAATCTGACATATAAGGACTTTAAAACAGAATTAGATAAATTGGGAAGGAAAGGTATTAAAGGCCTAATTATTGATTTAAGAAATAACCCTGGTGGATTATTAGATGTAACAGCACAAATAGCAGATGAACTTTTAGGCGAGGGGGATATAGTATACACTGAAACAAAAAACGGTGAGAGAGAATACTTGAAATCTAAGAAGTCCATGGTGACATATCCCATAGTGCTGCTGGTAAATGAAGGTTCTGCCTCAGCTTCAGAGATACTGGCAGGTGCCATTAAAGATCACAATAGGGGAACTTTAGTGGGAACTACAACCTTTGGAAAAGGCGTAGTTCAAAGGATTAAGGACCTGGGAGATGGAACAGGATTAAAGCTGACTATTTCCGAATACTTTACTCCAAATGGCATTAATATACACGGTATAGGAATAGAGCCAGACATAGTAGTAGAATTGCCAGAAGATGTAATGGAGATAGGAGTAGAAAACCTTTCCCAAGACACTCAACTAAAAAGGGCTATTGATGAGATTAAATTAAAAATTAAATAGTTTTGAAAGGGAGAATTTTTATGTATGGTTTATATCAAATTGTAGTTTTTACAATAATAGATATTTTAAATACAATGAAGTCTCCCTTTTTTATTATAATTCTATTTATCATATATCTTCAGTATTATCAGGTTGAAAAAGTTGAAAGCCTAGATTTCGAACGTGGGAAAGAAATTGCTGTAAAACTCCTTATATCTACGACATTTGGAATCGTAGGAGGGGTAATAACTACTGTAACATTTATTTATCTAGGCATAGTGGCAATCCCTCAGGATTATTTATACGTGCTGTTCGTTGTCATTCTATTGTCATTTTTTGATGCGAGGTTTATTTGTTTTTCTTATGGAGGAGCATTGGTGTCCCTGTCAAATCTAATATTTGGGTATCCAAAGGTGCAAACTCCACAGTTGATGTCCGTAGTGGCAGTTTTGCACATGGTAGAGAGCATTTTAATTCTTCTAGATGGGTGGAGGGATAAACAGCCCACATTTATAGTAAGGGGAAGCAGTATAGTAAGTGGATTTAAAATGAATAGGTTTTGGGCTATTCCCTTTGTCATTTTTGCAGGTGATGATTTAATTCATCCTATAACTCTTATTGCAATGCTAGGTTATGGGGACTATTTTGTTTCAGGAATTGCCGTGAAAAAAGCTGCTGAAACTTCATTTATGCTTTTCCTTTATAGTGTAATACTATTGTACATTTCAAAGGCAATGGACAATTTGTTTTTAGGACCATTATTCGCGTTATTGGGTCATGAATATATTGTTTTACACAATAAGGTCAAAGAAAACAAAGCTATGTCAAGACTAATCCGCATGAAAAGGGAAAACCCTTAGGTTACTTTGAAACCTAAGGGTTTTGATTTATTTTATTTAAGTCAATCTCATATATTAATTCAGTTTTATTGTCCTCTAAAGAAATAGGTATATTGAAGTATACTAGGTTGTCCTGTTCATTTAGAAATACCTTGCTGCTATTTGCAGTTATTATTTTAGTGGAATCTTTCGTTTCAAAGTCGTATTTAAATATTGTATAATCGTCGTAATTCATATTTTTGTTTATATACACAATATTATTATTTAAGAGAATTTCAAAGCCCGCAATATTACCCTCTATAATATCCAAAACTTTGTTCTCTTTTAAATCATATATATACAGATAGTTCATATCATTTTTTTCGTCTCTATTTAGAAATGCAATAATTTTATCAGATATAAACTTAGGACTAAAACCATCGTTTATGAATTGAAAGGAAGCCCAATTTTCAGTTATCATAATCTTGCGGTTAGGTTCATTTTCCAATATTTCCGATATTAAGAATGTATCACCTTTGTTGACGATTCTATTTATATTTCTTTCAAATTTACCTACGAAGAATGTTTCGTTCTGAGGTATATCGTATATATAAATTGTCGACATCATATCACCATTTTCAACTAAATACAACTGATTATTTCCAGCCCATTTCATCAGCCTAGGGTTAAATTTAGATTCAAAAGAAATTTTAAAGGCTCTTTTATCGCTTAAGGATATAATATATAGATTTGAATTGTCATCGTTGGCTTCTAATATAGATATATGAGACCTATCTTCGCTAAATTGTGCAGATAATATTTTAAAATCAGATGAAAACAACATAAACTTTTCATTTTCCTTGCTTTTTCCATACCACAACTGTTCAATGGGAATATTAGACTCAAGGTCAACTATTGTCTTTTTATATAGAAATGTACTGTCGCCCATGAAATCCAATATTTGCCCATAATCAAATGTAGTAGAAATGGCAATCCTATCAGATTGCAAAATTTCGCCGCTATTTGCATCAATCATTGTGGCTAAATTTATTAATGGAGTCAATGGGTCATCCTTATCTATTATTCCATCATAGGATACTGACCAAAGTATATCGTCGCCTTCCTTAGTTAAATTAAATGTGGGCAATCTATTGGGTGAGACCTTAAAATGCGATTGAATTTTATTAATTACATCGTTTATGCCAAATTTGATTTTAATTGGAACATAGTCGTCATAGGCAACGCTAAATTTTAAATTCTCTGCGTTTTTAGGACTTAAATCTTCAATTTCCATAATCACTTGTGGTACAGCCAGTCGGTTATCTTCACTTTGAGAAATACCAGATACGTGAATACTTACTTCACCGCCCTTTTTTATTATCCTGTTTACACTAACGCTTGAATAGTCAGCTAGGCCTAAGGAGGCTAATAGTTTTAGCTTGCTATTTTTTGTTATTAGTTCCACATTTGGTTCAATAGATTGGTAACTTTTGGAATATAGTATTTGATCAATATTAAAATTAATTTCCTCTTCTTCAAAACTTTCATCTCCATGAGGTGCAGTAGGAACATCTGTATTTACATTACACCCAGACAAAATTGAAATAATAAGTATTGATAAAACAAACATATAAACTAGTTTCATAGGGGTCGCCTCCTAGGAATAGTTTACTATATTAATCCTGTTTCTTCAATACACTTTTTTATGATAGAATATATGATAAGGTATATTATGCTTTTAATCAGCTTTCTCAATATGGATTTTTATTAAATTTAATTTATATAACTGCATGTACACGTATTGGCAGGGAAGCTCTAGTCAAATAGTATGCTCATAAATTGATTAAATTTTATAGTATAATATGTTTTGACAAAAGCTTTTAATTATATATAATAGATTTAGGAACAAATGTTCAATAAAGAGGTGTAGATATGGGTAAATTTAAGATAGAATCGAATTTTAAGCCTACTGGGGATCAGCCGGAGGCCATAGATAAATTAGTAGGCGGAATAAATAATAATTTGAAACATCAAGTACTTTTAGGTGTTACGGGATCGGGAAAGACATTTACCATGGCCAATATAATAGAAAAAGTTCAGAAACCAACTCTCGTCATAGCCCATAATAAGACATTGGCATATCAATTGGCATCTGAATTCAAGGAGTTTTTTCCCAACAATGCAGTAGAATACTTTGTATCATATTACGATTACTATCAGCCAGAGGCCTATGTGCCTCAGTCCGATACTTATATAGAAAAAGATGCATCTATAAACGATGAGATAGATAAATTAAGACACTCTGCAACTGCGGCATTATTTGAGAGAAAAGATGTAATTATTGTGGCATCAGTATCCTGCATATACGGCTTAGGAGATCCAATTGATTACGAAAATCTGGTAGTATCCATAAGACCTGGTATGATTAAGGATAGAGATGAAATCATGAGGAAATTAATAGATATACAATATATTAGAAATGATATTAATTTTATCAGGGGAACCTTTAGGGTAAGGGGAGATGTACTGGAGATATTTCCCGCTTCGTCAAGTGAAAACACCATTAGGGTAGAGTTTTTTGGCGATGAAATTGATAGAATAGTAGAGGTAAACCACTTGACGGGGGAGATAATTGGGCTAAGAAATCACGTGTCCGTTTTCCCTGCATCTCACTACGCAACTACAGAAGATAAAATAAAGAATGCCTTGGAGACAATTGAAGAAGAACTGAAGGAAAGATTAAAGGAATTAAGAGATAAGGACAAATTATTGGAGGCCCAAAGACTGGAGCAAAGGACCAGGTATGATTTAGAAATGCTAGAGGAGATGGGATTTTGCCAAGGAATAGAAAACTATTCAAGGCATTTAAGCAATAGACCTCCTGGAAGCAGGCCCTTCACCTTAATCGATTATTTTCCCGATGATTATTTAATTATAGTTGACGAGGCCCACGTTACCGTACCACAAATAAGGGCAATGTACGAAGGAGACAAGTCCAGAAAGACAAATTTAGTGGAATATGGATTTAGATTGCCATCTGCCCTAGATAATAGGCCTCTAAAATTTGCCGAGTTTGAGTCCATAGTACATCAAATTCTATATGTATCTGCTACACCGGGACCATATGAATTGCAGCATACTGAAAACACAGTAGAACAAATCATAAGACCCACAGGCTTACTTGATCCGATTATAGAGGTCAGGCCAACGGAGCATCAAATAGACAATTTAATAAATGAAATTAGAGATGTGGCAGAAAGAGAAGAAAGGGTTTTGGTTACTACATTGACTAAAAAGATGGCGGAGGATTTGACCAACTACTTTAAGGAAATAGGAATTAAAGTCACTTACCTTCACTCAGATGTGGAAACAATTGAGAGAATGGAAATAATCAGGGATTTAAGGCTAGGGAAATACGATGTACTAGTAGGTATAAATTTATTGAGAGAAGGTCTGGACCTGCCAGAGGTTTCCTTAGTTGCCATATTAGATGCAGATAAAGAAGGATTTTTAAGGTCAGAAACATCCCTAATTCAAACTACAGGCAGAGCTGCCAGGAATGTGATGGGTAAGGTAATAATGTATGCTGATACCATAACAAAATCCATGAATAAGGCCATAACTGAGACCAACAGAAGGAGAGAGATACAAGACCAATATAATAGGGAACACAATATAATACCCCGTTCCATAATAAAGGGAGTAAGGGAAATCATAGAGGCAACTATGGTGGCAGAAGAAGAGGCTGCCTATGAAGAAACTTTTACAAGGGAAGAGATAGAAGCCATGATAGAAGGATTAGAATCTGTCATGTTAAAAGCAGCAGAGGAATTGAATTTTGAAAAAGCCGCAGAACTGAGAGATAAGATGTTAGAATTAAAAAGGAAATTAAAATAGAGGTGGAATAATGACAAAAGACGAAATAGTAATTCGGGGGGCGAAGGAAAACAATCTAAAGGACGTTTCTTTGACCCTTCCGAGAAATAAATTCATTGTGTTTACGGGTTTGTCAGGTTCGGGAAAATCTTCCCTAGCTTTTGATACCATATATGCAGAAGGACAAAGAAGATATGTAGAAAGCCTATCAAGCTATGCTAGGCAATTTTTAGGGCAAATGGATAAACCAGATGTGGAATATATAGAGGGCCTATCTCCATCCATATCCATAGACCAAAAGACAACATCGAAAAATCCAAGGTCCACCGTCGGCACAGTAACAGAAATTTACGATTATTTAAGGCTCTTATATGCTCGAATAGGGACTCCATATTGTCCTAATTGCGGGAAGGAGATTTCTAGCCAGACAATAGAGCAAATGGTCGATAAAATAATGGAATTTGAGGAAAGAACCAGAATTCAAATCTTGGCCCCCATAGTTAGAGGGAAAAAAGGTGAACATATTAAGATTTTAGAAAACATCAAAAAGGAAGGCTACGTAAGGGTATTAATAGATGAAGAAATGTACGATATTGGAGATGAAATAAAGTTAGATAAAAACAAAAAACATACTATAGAGGTAGTAGTTGATAGGATAGTTATTAAAGAGGGCATAGAGGGTAGACTTGCTGATTCCTTGGAAACTGCCCTCAAACTTGGAGATGGATTGGTAATCGCCTACATCCTAGACAAGGAAAGGGTAATGTTCAGCGAGAAACTATCTTGTCCCGATTGCAACATCTCCATGGAAGAATTATCACCAAGGATGTTTTCTTTTAATAGCCCCTTTGGGGCATGTCCTACTTGCAATGGCCTGGGATTTTACAAGGAGATTGACAAGGATTTAGTGCTGCCAAATTTAGATTTAAGCATAGAAGATGGAGGGATAGCTCCCTTCGCATCTTCCAATGAATCAACTTATTATTATCAAATATTTAAGACATTAGCAGAAGCCAATGGCTTTTCTACAGATAGACCTTTAAGGGAAGCTCCTGAAGTTTTTATCGAAGAAATATTATATGGTACAGATAGGAAAATTTCCTTTAAATTCGCTAGTCATTTTGACGACGAAGGCATGAGGATTTACAATGGAAAATTTGAGGGAATAATACCAAATCTTGAAAGAAGATATCAATCCACTAATTCTGATTACATGAGAAATAAAATAGACGAATATATGACTGAAAATCCCTGCCCTACATGTAAGGGAAAGAGACTAAAAGATGAGGTGCTAGCAGTTAGGATAAATGGGTTAAATATTGCAGAGTTGACCGATTTGTCCATTGTAAAGGCAATAGAATTTTTCGAAGGGCTAGTACTTACGGAAAAGCAACAATTAATTGGGCAACAGGTATTAAAAGAGATTAAGGAAAGGTTAAATTTCCTAAAAAATGTGGGCTTAGATTATCTAACCCTTTCTAGAATGGCGGGGACTCTATCTGGAGGAGAATCCCAGAGGATAAGGCTTGCAACCCAAATAGGTTCAAGTCTAGTAGGTGTGGTCTATGTCCTCGACGAGCCCAGTATTGGATTGCACCAAAGGGACAATGCAAGGCTGCTAAAGACCCTAAGGAATTTAACGGATTTAGGAAATACCCTTATAGTAGTAGAACACGATGAAGATACTATGTATGCAGCCGACCACATAGTAGATATTGGGCCGGGAGCAGGTATTCATGGTGGATATATTGTGGCAGAAGGTACAGTAGAAGAAATAAAAAATAATCCAAAATCCATAACAGGCTCTTATTTATCCCATAAACTAAAAATTGAGGTCCCAAATAAGCGTAGGGAACAAAATGGTAAGTGGGTGGAAATTAAAGGGGCAGGGGAAAATAACTTAAAGAATATAGATGTAAAGATTCCTTTAGGCATGTTTACCTGCGTTACGGGAGTATCTGGCTCTGGAAAATCATCCTTAGTCAATCAAATATTATATAAATCTTTAGCCCAGAAATTAAACAACTCAAAAATAAAACCAGGTAAATATAAGGATATTTTAGGACTAGAATATCTAGATAAGGTAATAGATATAGATCAATCGCCTATTGGAAGGACACCAAGGTCCAATCCAGCCACATATACTGGCGTATTCGATTATATAAGAGATGTATTCGCCATGACTCCTGAGGCTAAGATGAGGGGATATTTAAAAGGAAGATTTAGCTTCAATGTCAAAGGTGGAAGGTGCGAAGCCTGTAATGGAGATGGTATTCTAAAGGTTGAAATGCACTTTTTGCCAGACGTCTACGTACCATGTGAGGTATGTAAGGGAAAAAGATACAACAGGGAGACTTTGCAAGTTAAATACAAGGGAAAGACCATATCTGATGTACTGGAGATGACAGTTGAAGAGGGAGTAGAGTTTTTCCAAAATATCCCTAGGATAAAAAGAAAACTGGATACCCTATTTGATGTTGGCCTTGGATATATAAAAATTGGGCAATCCTCAACGGAGCTTTCAGGAGGAGAAGCCCAAAGAGTTAAATTGGCAACGGAACTATCCAAAAGGTCGACGGGAAAGACCATATATATACTAGACGAACCTACAACTGGACTTCATACTGCTGATATTCACAAATTGATAAAGGTATTAAACCAATTGGTAGAAGGTGGAAATACAGTAGTAGTCATAGAACATAATTTAGATGTAATAAAGACAGCTGACTATATTATAGATTTAGGACCTGAGGGGGGAGACAAAGGAGGAACAGTAATAGCAACTGGAACTCCAGAAGAGATAGCAAAGGCAAAGGGCTCTTATACTGGACAATTTTTAAAAAGAGTATTGTAAGGGCTAGTTTTGCTGGCTCTATACTAATGCTCCAAGGAATGCAAAGAGTTTTGATATGATATTAGAAAAGCCTTACACATGTTGTAGGGCTTTTTCCTATGTTATGTTAAAATTAATTGCAACCTTTTTTAAATCTAGAAGTCTAATAAGTAGGAGGGTAATGATTTGGGAGAAAAAACATTAATTAAAAACCTAAAAAAGAAAAAAGAAGATGCCTATATAGAACTAGTTAATCTTTACGGAAACAAACTCCTAAAGACTTTATACCTTATGATAAAAGATGAGAAAGAGGCGGAGGATATAGTTCAGGAGACCTTTATCAGAGTCTTTAAATATATAGATGGTTTCAAGGGAGATAGCTCCATCTATACATGGATATATAGAATAGCACAAAACATAGCCAAGGATAGGCTGAGTTCCAGGATGGCCACGGTCCACTATGAAGATATGGAAATTGAACCTGAGTATGTAGAAGATACCCTTATTGGCAAAATAGATAGGGAAATACTTAGAGAACAATTGAACAATTTAAAATTCATATATAAGCAAGTAATAGTACTGTTTTATTTTGAGGAATTAAGCATAAAAGAGATATCTGAAATACTGGATGAAAAGGAAGGTACAGTAAAGAGTAAATTATCTAGGGGTAGGGATTTACTTAGGAAAGCTTTAGAGAAAGGTGGTAGATTTAATGGATAATAAGGATAAATTGGGATTAGAATTAAAATCCATAATGGATGAGGACACAAGAAATATAAACCTTTCACCTAGTACCATAGATAAGATTCTAGGCTATAGAAGAAAGAGATTAAGAGAAAGAATTATAGATTTCTTAAATAAAGAAATAGAAATTCCATTGGCTCCTGCTATTATAGGCTTGGCGGGCCTACTAATTATTACATCTGTGCCGAAAGATATATTTAATAGTCAAAATATAAAAATCATAGACATTGGCTCATCCCAGGTAATTGTTAGAGAGAAAGAGGTGGCAAAGAGATGAAAATAAGGGTCAAGGTAAAAAGTATTATTCTATTTATACTAGCTGGATTACTTGTATATTTAGTAGTGATTCCTTTCACTACCCTAGAGCTAGCCAAATATTTGGATAGAAAAGGTTCAGATAAGGCTAGGATTTTTTATGAATCTTTTATTTCCAAGGCACTGATATGGAACAAATCTGAAGCCCTATATGAATATGGAAAGGGCCTTACTGGAGCCGATGGAAAGTTCCAATTAATGATGATGGGCTGGGGGGGAGGGGGTACTAGCAGCTTGGAAGATATGGGAAAGGGAATTGCTGCTCTAAAAGAGGTCCTAGAAAAGGAAGGAAAATCCAATAAGGATGAAAAATACACAGTTCTTGCCTATGAGGAAATAATGGATTCCTATATTAGACTACTATCCCCTGAAGATTTAATATACTGGATAGAATGGGGAAAGAAATCTGACAATAAGAAGGTAAACTACACCAGTGATTTGTATTTATCCTTTTATCACTTTGCAAACAGAGACTATGATTTGGCAGAAGAATTGCTAAATAAATATAGCGAAGATAGTGAATATATTGATTACAGGTATTATTATATGAAGGGTGAATTGGCCCTTTGGAAGGGAGATGTGGAATTATCCAAAAAACTATTTGAAGCTGGAAAAGATGAAAGATATTTAAAGTGGAACCATAATTTTTCATTATTTGGATCCTATTCCTATGAATACAGAGACTATTGGTTTGAAGACCACTATGACAAACTTAGGGGGAATTTAAAGCTTAGGGGAAAGGTAAGCTTCAATGGAAAACCAATGCCCTTTGTTGAGGTTTATTTACAGGAAACAGGCAAGGGATTTAGGACTGGTGGGGGTTATCTCATAGGTATTACAGATATCAATGGGGAATATGAGACCTTGGGGTTTCAACCCGATAGATATGAAATAGGCATCGGGCTCAATCAAGCCATTCTATATGACAAGGTATATCAAAACCCGAGTGAAAGATATATTGATTTGGGAAGGGATATGGAGTTTGATTTTTCCTTTGTTTCACCATTTAAAGTAATCAATCCAGGACCAGAGCAGGTACTAAAAGGTAATAAGTTTACTGTGGAATGGGAAACCGTAAAAGATGCTGCCTATTATCAGGTTAATGTTACAGCCTTTAGCAATCCCTTAAATAAATCAGGAGGTAATATGTCATTTCCCATAGAGGACGAGAACTACAATATTAAGCTAAGGGCCAATAAGGTGGTATTTGATATGAAGGTACTAAGAGACCGTTCAGGTGGCTTGTCCTGGAGCGGAGAAGAAATGATAGTTAGCCCTACAGGTATCCTTAGTAGCTTTATCCCAGGCAATGAATATCCTATTGTAGTAAACGCCTATGATAATAATGGAAAACTCCTTAGTAGTAGTGCCCCTTTAAGAACCCATTATGAAGATTTTCCAAGTATTAAAATTCAGGGTGAATTAACTGAGGGAGAAAAGCTTATATATAATATGAAATACGAGGAAGCCATCGAATACTACTCAAATATACTGGAAAATGAACCGAATAATGAAGAGGCATTGTTTTACTTGGCAAAAATATATATGGTGGGTTACAGAAAAGGAAAAGAGAATTATGACAAATCAATGGAATATGCCGCAAGATATGATAATTTAAGAGCTAACAACTCTTTAAAATATAAATTAATCGAATTTATGGACCATAAATCTAGGAGAAAATATAGGGATATAATCAAAGAGGTCTTTAATAGCATACCAAAACAAAATATAGATGATAACTTTTATTATAATCAGGGCAGATATTATCTAAGCCTGGGAGAATATACTTTGGCAAGGGAAAGTTTTGAAAATATCAAATCCTACAATCATATATATATAATGTATATAGATCTCTATCATGGAGAGATTGATAAGGTGCTAGAATTAATTAGTTCAGGGGACTTGGACTTATATAATATGAACAAAAAGGAGATGGAAAAAGCCCTAAAGGGAATCGGAGATAATATAGAAACAAAGGACTATGAGGTCATTAAGGGTGTAATACAAAAAGTCCTTAGCGAAGATATCAATCGCCATGATGGGGAAGGAAATAATATTGGCAAAAAGGCAAGATTAGAGATTAAGGATTCATATATTAAAATCCTACTGGAGCAAATAATTCAAGATAACCATTGGGATATAGGTGTAGAGGGAGAAAAAACAATTTAATTTAGTACAATAATATGGTATAATGATAAAAATGATTTGGAGGGGTTTTATGTCTTATATATTAGATAAATGTATTTCGTTAAAGGATGCTGAGCTCCAATTGTCCCAGGCTTCCACAAGGGAAAAGAATTTAGCATTGGAAAAAGTCGCTGAGGCAATAGAAAACAGCAGAAAAGGGGTACTAGATGCAAATAATTTAGATATCGACAATGCTCGGAAAATCAATATGAGTGAAGCATTGGTAGACAGGCTAAAACTAGATGACGATAGAATAGATGGAATAATTGAGGGAATTAATACAGTAATTAAATTACCCGATCCTGTGTGGAAATCTGATAAGGTCTGGACCATAGAAAACGGGCTTACCATATCCAAGATGACAGTGCCAATGGGAGTCATGGGAATAATATATGAATCAAGACCAAATGTTACAGTTGATGCCTTTGCCTTGGCCTTAAAATCGGGAAATTGTATACTATTAAGGGGTAGTTCCTCCGCCATAAACTCAAATATGGCATTGGTAAAGGCTATTAAAGATGGACTTAAGAATTCCAATATTTCCCCAAATGTTATCGACTTTATAGAGGATACAGATAGGAAATATGTGTCGGATATGCTAAGGGCCAAAGATTATATCGATTTAATCATCCCAAGAGGTGGTAAAAATTTAATCGATTTTGTAGTAGAAAACTCCCTAGTGCCCACATTACAAACAGGGACTGGGAATTGCCATGTATTCGTAGATGAAACTGGCAATATAGAAGATGCAATTCCCATAGTTATCAATGCCAAGACACAAAGAGTGGGAGTTTGTAATGCCTGTGAAACACTTCTAGTCCACGAAAGCATTGGGAAAGACCTATTGCCAAAGCTGTATGAGGAGTTAAAGGATACTGTGGAAATTAGGGGATGTGAGAAGACGGCGGAGATTATTCCTGCAAATGAAGCTACAGAATTGGATTGGGCAGAAGAATACCTAGATTATATTTTAGCAGTTAAGATAGTAAAGGATGTAGATGAGGCCATTAGACATATAAATAAATATGGAACGAAGCATTCAGAGTCCATAATAACTGAAAACTACACTAACGCAAATAAATTTACCAGAGCTATTGATGCATCAACGGTATATGTCAATGCATCTACTAGATTTACAGATGGCGGTGAATTTGGCTTTGGTGCTGAAATGGGTATAAGCACTCAAAAAACCCATGCAAGGGGACCAGTTGGCTTGGAACAGCTTGTGACAAGCAAATATATAGTATTAGGAGAAGGACAAATAAGAAAGTAGGAGATTGCAATGGAACAGAATATATTACAGAATAGCAAGAAAATAGTTATTAAAATTGGCAGCAGTACATTAACCAGTGAAGATGGCACCATAGATAGAACTTTTTTAGAAAATCTGGCAGTACAAGTGAAAGCTTTAATGGAAATGGGAAAAAGAGTAGTTATTGTATCCTCAGGGGCTAGGATTGCAGGAGTAGGCACATTGGGGAAGTGGTCGAGAAAAGAAGATATTCACTACAAACAGGCTCTATGTGCCATTGGACAAGTGGAATTAATGGATTCTTATAGGAAGGTTTTTCACAGTCACGGAATTCACGTAGGCCAGCTATTGCTCACGAGGGGAGATTTTGAAGATAACGCACGAACAATGAATATAAGAAATACATTGTTTACCTTGCTAGATGAAAGTGTGCTACCAGTTATAAACGAAAACGACACCGTAAGCGTAGAGGAAATCAAAATTGGCGATAACGATATGCTAGCTGCTCACACTACAGTACTTTGGGGTGCTGACCTTCTCGTGATTTTATCTGACATTGAAGGTATCTACAATAAAAACCCTAACGAGAACAGGGACGCAAAGTTAATCCATGTAATAGACGATATAGAGGAGATGGAAAAATCGATTTCCATTGGATCGAAGTCCTCCTTTGGCACAGGGGGCATAGCTACGAAGATATTAGCTGCAAAGGAAGTAACCCAATATGGAGCCAGCCTCATTGTTGCCAAGGGTAAAAAGGAAAATATAATATTGGAGCTATTAAAAGGGGCAGAAAAAGGAACCGTATTTATATCACATTAAGTCAGAATTTATCTGGCTTATTTTTTTGGCAAAGATTTAACAGAAAGTGGGTATATATATTGATAAATAGATGAAATAATTATACAATAAATAATATAGAAAAGGATGGTGAAAAATTTGTTAAAGCTTAAAAACATATCCAAATCCTATGGGAAAGGAACGATTAAAGCAGTTGACGACGTAAGCTTAGATATTAGGCCTGGAGAAATATTCGGATTTTTGGGACCTAATGGAGCAGGTAAAACTACTACAATAAAAATGGTAGTGGGTCTATTAAAGCCAGATACAGGTACTATTTCCGTCAATAATATCGACGTATGGGAAGAACCATTAAAGGCAAAATCAATCATAAGCTATGTTCCAGATAATCCAGAGGTATACGACAGGTTAAAGGGAATAGAATATTTAAATTTTATAGGGGATATGTATGGAATCCCTAAAGAACAGCGGCAGCGAAAACTGGAACACTATCTAGAATTGTTTAATATAAAAGACGCAGTAGGAGACCTAATAGCCAGTTACTCCCATGGTATGAAACAAAAATTAGTGCTTACATCTGCACTATTAAACGATCCAAAGCTTTTTATATTAGATGAACCTATGGTGGGATTAGATCCAAAATCCTCTTTTAATTTAAAAGAAATAATGAGAAATATGTGCAATGAGGGGAAAACTGTATTTTTCTCAACCCATGTATTGGAGGTTGCAGAAAAATTGTGTGATAGAATAGCTATAATTAACAATGGGAAGATAATAGCATTGGGGACTATGGAAGAGCTTAGAAGCCACGCTGTAGAGAGGAAGTCCTTAGAAAATATATTTCTGGAGTTGACAGAGTAATGGATAAGATAATTTCTTTAATAAAGACAGATTTCAATACTACATATGGTCTATCGTCCATTGCATACAGTTTTAAAAGTAAGAAAAATAGGTGGCAAATCATTGTCTTTGGACTTGCCATGTTGTCTTTGATTCCAACATATTTTATGATTGTTAAGGGACTTGGGTCCATGTATGATGTCTATAGTCAGATTGGGCAAAGATCCATGTTTCTTTTATCCGGATTTTTAGCTTCACAGATTTTGATATTTGTATTTGGATTATTATATGTAATGAGCAAGTACTATTTTTCCAACGACATGGGGCATTTAGTACCTCTCCCCATTAAGCCGTCCTATATTATAGGGTCAAAATTTGTAACTTTAATGATTAGTGAATATTTAACATCTCTTCCAATTATTCTTCCATTTATTATAATATATGGGCTAAAAGGCAAAGAAGGGGTTTTATATTGGATTTATTCTATTCTATTAATAGGATTTCTTCCGGTAATACCTCTTGTGTTAGCATCTGTTTTAATCATGATATTTATGAAATATACAAATATTGGTGCCAGAAAGGACCTGATAAGGACCATAAGTGCTTTAATATTTATAGTTGGCATGATATATTTTCAGCTAAAGATGCAGACCATAGCACGAAAAGCCTTGCTGGAGGGGGAAGATTTCCTTATAAATCTTATAAGCGACTCAAACTTGTTAGTTAAAAAACTAGGGTTAATTTTCCCGCCATCCCAATGGGCTACATTATCTTTGGCAAACTATTTAAACTTCGGTGGATTCTCAAATCTATTATTTTTTGTATTGATAGGTGTAATTAGTTTTATAATTATGATAATCTTATCGGAATCCCTATTTTTTGACGGATTAATCGGGAATATTGAGGTATCTGCATCAAAAGGCAAAGGAAAGAAAATAGATAATAAAGATTTATCAAGGGAAACTAGGCCGTATTGGGCCCTTGCTAAGAAAGAGATTATTATGATTTTTAAGACCCCAGTATATCTCCTAAATGCCGTAGGTGGCGTTATTATGATTCCCATTATATTAGTCATGTCCTCTGTAGCTAGCGGAGACCAATCCTTAAAAGCTGCACTGGAGATGATGGATCCAAATTCTGGACTCTTGCTTTTAGCTGGTGCAGGTTTTATCGTTGCTATTGGCATGATAAACAGCATAGGGACTACCACTTTTTCTAGGGAAGGCAAGAGTCTATGGATTCAAAGGACCCTGCCTATTAAAGTATCGGATCAAATAATAGGTAGAGTACTATCATCTATGCTTATTCAAACTTTAGGTACAGTAGCTTTTTTAGCTAGCATTGCCTTTGTTGTAAGGCTCAATGTGTTTGACATGGTGCTTATGGCATTTCTAGGTCTATTGGGAAGTATCCCCATGACTCAGCTAGGTATGGTTATAGATATTCTAAGGCCAATGCTGGAGTGGGATAATCCCCAAAAGGCGATGAAACAAAATCTGAATGTTTTAATTGGCATGGGAGTAGGCACCCTTTTTCTTGGGGCAATTGGTTTTTTGACAATAAAGGCAATAAACAAAATCGATTTATACCTGATTTATATTCTCTTAATAGGGGTATTTGTATTGTCTACCATCATACTATTTAACATATTGGAAAAATTAATTAAGAAACAATTTGAGATTCTAGAATAAAAAATCAGTCTGGTAGACAATATACCAGACTGATTTTTTATTCTCATAAGATATTGAATGATTGCCAAAATGCTTGCGTAGTTATAAATAAATATTATATTACTTTTTATTGGGCTCCAACTCGTTTGCTCTATTTCTTATATCGATGTCTTCTTCACCTCTTGGCTCTTCTAGGACAATTCCATGGGGCATAGGCTTACCATTGTCATCTACAAATACAAAAGTTGCAAAACCGTCGGACAATATACTGCCATTGTTGTTTTTCGTTACCTTTCCGTATACTGTAAAACTGGTTCTACCAACTTTTGCGATACTAGCTTCCAAATTTATTATATCGCCTTTGTAAGCGGGCATATTAAAAGACAAACCGTGAATGTTGACGCAGACAATATTTTCTGGTTTCTCTGTAACCTTTGCCCCTACTATGAAGGCAGACTCTACAAACCATTCTGCCACTCTCCCAGCGAATAAAGTTCCGTGATGGTTCAACTCTTCCAACTTTACTAATCTAGATGTATTTACTTTTTCCATATAAGCCTCCTTGTGAATTTCGTTTAAGCAACAAAACATATTATAGCAAAATATAAATTTAAGTCAAATTCTTTACCGTAGAACTATTTATTATTTGGTATATAGGTGATATAGTATTATTTAGTACCAAAAGAAAATTACATAAGAATAGAGGGGTAATATGAATGACATAGATATAGCAAAAAAGATATTAGTAGAAGAAAACCTTGGTATAGTAGTAGTTAAAGAAGGCAAGGAGATTTTTAGGAGTACAGATAGGGGAATAGGTCCAATGTATACATTGGCTACAGAAATGAGAGAAGAATCCTACAAATCTTCCATAGCCGATAAGATAATCGGAAGAGGTGCAGCCTTGTTGTGTGGTTACTTGGGTATTGAAGAATTATATGGTAAACTAATATCTGAGAGTGGCATATCAGCCCTAGAACATTACAACATACCCTATTTTATGGACAATAGCTGTCCTTATATAATGAACAGGGAAAAAACCGACCATTGTCCCATAGAAAAGCTGTCACAGGACGTGGAAGAACCAGAAATCCTTATTGAGAAAATAGGGAAATTTTTGTCATCTATTAATTCAAAATAGCAGTTTAACTTATTGATATGAGGAGGAATTATATGAACGAAAGAAACCATGTCAGAAATTTAGTAGTTGCAGGATTAATGCTTGCAATAGGAATTATTGTGCCATATATATTTCACAGCACAGGTATACCGGGAACCATATTTTTGCCAATGCATATACCAGTTTTAATAGGGGGTTTTTTGCTTCCAGCGTATTTAGCATTCTTATTAGGTATATTAACTCCATTAATTAACAGTGCATTGACTGGAATGCCCGTACTTTTCCCTATGGCAGTAATTATGACTTTTGAATTAGGGATTTATGGTTTATTGGCCTCGGTATTTTATCGAAGAATGAAATTTCCTTCAGTAATAGCATTGATTTTATCCATGATAGGTGGAAGACTTACAGCAGGCTTAATAGTATTTATTTTAGCCATATTTTTTGCAATTCCACTGGAACCAATTACATTTGTGGTCGGTGCTACAACGTCAGGTATACCAGGGATTGTGATACAACTAATACTTATACCCATATTGATACATGGCATAGTCAGATACACTACCTTAAATCTAGATTAAAACAGGAGGGATATTATGGGATTATTGATTAAGAATGTAAGGGTTGTTCCCATGGACTATAGAAATGAAGTAATGGAAAATACAAATATCTATATCCAGGGAAATGAAATTGTACACATAGGGGATATAAGAGAAGAACTGGAGGTTCAAAGGGTCATTGACGGAAAAAATAAGGTTGCCATGCCAGGTCTAGTCAATAGTCATACACACATTGGGATGTCATTGCTTAGAAATTTTGCAGATGACTTGCCTTTACACAAATGGCTGACTGAAAAGATATGGCCTACAGAGGCAAATTTACAGTCGGATGATGTATATTGGGGATCATTACTCAGCTTGGTTGAAATGATACAAAGTGGAACTACGGCATTTTGCGATATGTATTTTTTTATGGACCAAGTCGGTAAAGGTCTGGAAGAGTCGGGAATTAGAGGGGTCCTAACAAGGGGATTAATTGAAGAGCCAGGGAAAAGCCAAGATAAACTAAGGGAAACAAGGGAACTATATAACAATTGGCATGGTAAGGCAAATGGAAGGATTAAGGTAATGGTTGCACCTCATGCTCCGTATACTTGTAGCCCGGATTTTCTTTTGGAAACATATAATTTAGCCAAAGAGTTAAATACAGGCATACACATACATCTTTCTGAAACGAAAAAGGAAGTGGAAGATAGTTTTAAACTATATGGGAAATCTCCCATCAGACATGTATACGATTTAGGTCTATTGGATTTACATACAATAGGAGCACATTGTGTACATGTAGACGAAGAAGATATGGATATAATGAAGGAAAAGTCCTTATATCCAGTAAATAACCCGGGAAGCAATCTAAAACTTGCCTCGGGGTTTGCACCTGTAGACCAGATGTTGAAAAAAGGTATTCCAGTTGCATTAGGTACTGATGGTTCATCATCAAATAATAATCTAAACATGTTTGAAGAAATAAACCTTGCGGCATTGGTAAATAAAGCAGTAAATCTAGACGCTGTTTCCGTCCCTGCCATATCTGCCTTAGAAATGGCAACTGTAAATGGAGCTAAGGCCTTGGATTGGTACGAGGACATAGGTTCTATAGAAGTAGGGAAAAAGGCGGATTTAATCTTAATTGACCTAGATAAGCCCCATTTTTATCCTCATCACAATGTAATCTCATCTTTGGCATATACTGTCCAGGCTTCAGATGTGGATACTGTCATAGTAGATGGAAATATAATAATGGAAAAGAGAGAAATAAAGACTTTAGATGTGGAGAAAATCAAATATATGGCAGAGAGACATGCCAAGAATTTAATCAACAGGTAAAAAAAGAGAGTTGCATTGTGCTAAGGAAAGCATATTTGCAACTCTAATTTTTATTGTGCCCAGTATGGCATAAACCAGTCGGTGAAAGCCTAATACCAAATAAAATCATAACTAGCCAGAGACTGGTTAATTATGGTTTTAAAAGTTTATCTTCACAGTTTAAAATATTAAATTGTCCTAGTGAACCGCCTCATACCAAATGGTACGCACGCTGGCATGAGAGGATGGTAATTAGTCCAATTAATTACCTCCTACTCGATTAAGCGAAATATTTTAAAATTATTGCAGTACTTTTAATATATCTTTCGTTATAGTTATTGTAGGAAGGAGGGGAGAGATGACAAGGGAATCATTGCTTATTCAAAAATCAATCCAAGGAGATGAAGAAGCCTTTGAGGAAATAATCAATTTATATAAAAATTATATATTTGCAATTATATTAAATTTTATAAAGGACTATAATGAAGTTGAAAACCTAGCTCAAGAAGTGTTTTTGCAGATTTATCTTTCTCTCCCCAACTATAAAGAGGATAATTTCAAAGGATGGATTGGAAGAATAGCAACAAATAAATCTATTGATGGGATAAGAAAAAAGAAAAGCAAGTTTAAGGAAGAAACATTGAAAAGTGAATATGATTTAATAGATAAGATTAATCTATATCATAGTAAAACGCCAGAGGAAATACTTTTGGCAAAAGAAAGAAAAGAAGAAATATCAAAACTTTGTAAATCAATTCCAAAAATATACGCAGATGTGATAATAAAGTTTTATTTAGATGGGAAATCCTATGAAGAAATAGCTTTAGAGGAAAATCTAACAGTAAAAACCATAGCTTCAAGACTATATAGAGGTAAGAATATGTTAAAGGAGAAATGGAGGACAGAAAATGAAACATTATGATCAAGTGGAATGGACTTTATATAAAGAAAAGCTATTAAGCAACAAAATTAATGAAGAAATGGAAAACCATCTTTATTTGTGTGATGAATGTATGAAGATATTTCTTTCTTTAATAGATGAAAAGGAAATTCATAATACTGAGAAATATATTTCAAAAGATTTCACTTTAGATACTATGAGAAATATTAGAAACTTAATTTTATTAAAAAGAAGTAGAAGAAAAACAACAACTAAGTCTATAAATGATTTCTTTTTGTATTATGCTGCAGTAGCATCGGTAGCCATTGTCTTAACTGCAACTGGAACATTTAGCAGAATGATAAATATTGTACCAGATATAAATAATTCAATTAAAATTAATGAAAACAAGATACAGATTAATAGAATATATAGCTTATCAGAAAACATAACAAACAGAACTTCAGAATTTATAAGTGAATTTCAAATTAAAAAATAAGGGAGGGCCATAATGAGGAAGAAAAGTAAGTTTATTACATTTATATTATCATTTGTACCGGGAATATCACATTTTTACCTGGGATATGGCGATAGAGGGATCATATATTTAATCATATTTGGGATGTTAGGGGTAGGTTCAATAGTTTTATCTGATATGCTTTATAGTCGAGGTCCCATGGTTATTGGAATTGGTGCAGTTTGTGTTCTATGGCTTATATCCTTGATGGATGCTTTTTCTGTATTAAATATATTAAATGAGGAAAACAATCTAAATATAAAAGAAAATTGGAATTCGGAAAAAACGAAGGTTTCTAATAAGAAAGTTATTACTTTAGCTTTATCGATTGTACCAGGTGCCGGACATATGTATTTAGGCTATCAGAAAAAAGGATTAGTATTGATGGGCGGGTTTTTCTTTGCTATATTTTTTATGGGATGGTTAAACTCAAGTTTTTTACTGTTTTTACTTCCATTAATTTGGTTTTATTCTTTCTTTGATGCATTACATGAAATAAATGGAAGTCATGTAGAAGAATTAGATATATTTAATATACTGCCTTCAATAAAACAGGAGCATATTGGTATAGGATTTATAGGACTAGGCATAATTATAATTTTGCAAAAAGTATTAGTACCAGTAGCAGAACAAATATTATATTCTATTTTTGAAAGACATATAATATATCAATTAAGAAATTATATCCAGACAGTAATAGTATCTTTAATATTTATACTTGGCGGTATCAAGATGATAAGAAATAAAAAAGATAGTAAATATACTGAATTGGAGGCAATAAAAGAAGATGAAAAGTAGAAGAGTAGGAACCCTATCTATGGGAATAGTTTTAATAAGTTTCGGAATACTAGTGTTGATATCGCAATTCAATCAAATTTCAGCAGTAAACTTGGCTATAAAATTTTGGCCTATAATACTAGTCTTATTAGGTGCAGAAGTTTTATGGTATAGTATAAAGGCTAAAAATGAAAATGAAGATATAATAATAAGATATGATATTTTTTCTATTTTTATAGTAACTGTCATTTTATTTGTTAACATAGTAGTTTTTGGACTTGTAGAAACAGGAATTATGGACTATATAAAATTAAAAGTAGCAGAAGAAAACTATAGATACCATGAAATCTACAAAAAATAGGGGCCTTTCCAGGCTCCTTTTATAATTATATCCAGTATGGCATAAACCAGTCGGTGAAAGCCTAATACTAAATAAAACCATAACTAGCCAGAAACTGGTTAATTATGGTTTTAAAAGTTTATCTTCACAGTTTAAAATATTAAATTATCCTGGTGAATCGCCTCATACCAAATGGTACGCACGCTGGCATGAGAGGATGGTAATCAGTCCAATTAATTACCTCCTACTCGGTTTGACTGTTGTGAACATTCGAAGGCAGATTTATAGTAACAGTTGTTCCCACCCCGTATTTGCTGTCTACATGGATTTCCCCACCATGAGCCTCTACAATGGATTTTACAATAGGCAGACCAAGCCCTGTTCCTTTGGGACTATTTTTATTTAATCTATTAGATTTGAAAAACCTGTCGAATACAAGAGGTAGTTCATCTTCTTTAATTCCCATGCCATTATCAACTACATCAATAATTAACTGAGAATTTATTTCCCTTAGGGAAACCTTTACCTTACCATTCTGGTCTAAATATTTAATTGAATTGGAAAGGAGATTATACATTATTTGTTTAAGCTTATCTTTGTCCATGTAAATATGTTTATTGTTTTCCAGGTCCATTTCAAGGAAGTATCCCCCCTTCTCATAAAGCGGTATGAAACTTTCAACAATTTGTACGAGTTCCGAAGATAAATCAAATTCTGATTTATTTAAATTTAGGTCTGCCTCCTCAAGCTTAAAAGAATCTTTTAAATCGTCGATTAAACTGGAAAGCCTGTCTATTTCATCCATTAAAATTGTCAGATGTTCTTCATTGGGTTCCCAAACCTTGTCTATTATTGCCTCTAAATGAGATTTTAAAGTGGATAAGGGAGTCCTTAGTTCGTGGGATATATCCTGTGCATATTTTCTCCGTATATTTTCTTGGCTGGCTAGGGTTTCTCCTAAATAATTAATTGAATCGGACAATTCTAAAATTTCCCTTGTATTTGAATTTATTTTGGATCTTTTACTTAAATTACCCTTTCGCATTTCGATAGCTGTATTTCTAATATCTACCAGTGGAGTAGTCAAGGACTTTGACAAAAGAATGCTAGTCCCTAGGCCTATTAATATTGTGAAGATTGCTGAAATAAAAATAGAACTGGAAAGGGTATCCTTAAAGACCAAAGCTTCTTCAGTGAGGTAAGAGTTGTCTATATAACCGATGACTAAAGTTCCAACTTGTTTTTTATCCTCCATTAAAGGGAAAGTTTTTTCTGTATATTTCCCCTCAGGTATGGGACGCATACCCATCATACCCCCATGCATCCTTCCGTGCATTTTTCCTCCCATCCCCATCATTCCATTTCCGTTGGATGAATAGTAGATAGTGTTGTCCTTTAAATCCCTAATTTCAATATATATATTTTCCAATGAAGCATATGAATTGATATCTGTTTCATACAATTTATACCCGTTTAAATTATATAAAGTATTTATGTCGTCGCTGATGGATTGGAGTCTGTTTTGCTGTTCCTCTACTAAATAAATATCGAACTTTTTATTTATCATAGAATTGGCAATAAAACCAATAATAAAAATAGATATAAGAATAGAAAACAGAAAGGATAAAATCAATTTATTTTTTAATTTCATATTAAAACCTCCTGGGTAATAGGCTCATTTCGTAATTATATTATAGCAATTAGTCTTATTCAGACAGATAAATTGATTTAAATAAGAGCCGACATTGATAAGGTTGATTAGAAGCATCCATTAAATAAAAAAATTGATAGGGTTGCACTGTTTGAGCGTAGCGAGTTTGCAACTTTAATTTTTTATGGGTGGCATTGCTTCTTCAAGCTTTGAACTAGGCGGATCGTTTTAAACAATTTATAAATATGTTACTGGGAACTATAAAAGTTAAAAATATAAGTCATTTCGTAATTATATTATAGCAATTAATTTTGAAGTAATTGTGAATTATGAAAAATAATTTATTTTCTTCATAATTACTTCATATTTTATGGATACAATGTAATCAAATAAGGAAAGGAGAGATTTTCATGAAAAAGAAAATTCTTATAGGAGCATTGATTATGGTACTAGGAGTTGGTTCCATAATCGGATACGCAGAGACAACTCAATCCCCAAATATCCTACCAAGATTTAGGGATAACACGACGATTAATTTAGAAGAAAGAGACGCATGGCTAAAGGAAAGATTAGACTATAGAAATGAGCAGATAGAAAAGGCTCTAGAGAGCGGCATAATCACTGAGGAAGAAGCGAGAACCTGGTCAGAGCACTTTAGCTATATGGACGATTTCCAATCGAAAAATAGTTTTGGTTTTGGATTTGGAGGCTGCGGTGGATTTGGCGGAGCTAGGGGAATGGGCATGATGAGAGGTCATGGTTTTAGAGGCGGATTTTACAGATAGTTTAAAAGTATATTTAGAAGAAGATAGCTAGGATTCCTAGCTATCTTTAATTTGGAACTTATAACCTGTGCCATAAACAGTATGAATGTACCTTGGGTCTCTAGGATTGCTTTCAATTTTTTGCCGAATGTTTTTTATATGGGTATCTATGGTTCTGTCAAAGCCCTCGTATTCATGTCCAAAGGCCGATATGATAAGCTGTTCCCTAGAAAGGACATTGTTTTGATTGGATACAAGGGCCAATAATACCTTAAATTCATTGGTAGTAATATTAACATTTACATTATTCTTTTTGACTGCCATTTGTTCAATTTCAATTTCCAAATCACCATTGTTAAAGCTCAGTTTTTCAGCAATTGGTCTAGTGTGCGGATATGCCCTTCTTAAAAGGGCCTTGACCCTGCTCATCAACTCCCTAGGGCTAAAAGGCTTTAATACATAATCATCTGCACCTATGGTCAGTCCTTCTATTCGATCGTCTTCGTGAGTTTTTGCCGTGAGCATGATAATCGGCACATCGGAAGTGGACCTAACTCTTTTACAGACCTCTTCTCCGGAAATTTTTGGAATCATTAAATCTAGGATAATCAAGTGTATATCTTCTTTTTGGAAATATTCCAGTGCCTTTTCTCCATCATTAGCCTTAAATACCTTAAATTCTTCTTTAAGTAAATAGGCTTCTATAACATCTGAAATATTTTTTTCATCTTCAACCACAAGTATATTTTTAAAGTCCACAAAATCACCTCATACACATATTACCCCAATTGACAAAAAAAGTATAGAAAAACAAAAAAAGTACTTTCCTTTTCTAAAACTTTATGCTATACTTTGATATAATATTTAATACATAGTAAAATGCTATGAATTGGTAAAGTAAATTATGTCGAGTATTACAGAGAGAATTCCGCAGGTGAGAGGAATTTATATAAGGCCTAATTGAAGTGCACCGAGGAGTTTAGGGTCGAAATAACAGTAGACCTTTACGATTGCTCTCGTTAAAGAGCTAGGGTATGTAGTACCTGATTTGAGTTGGGATTTCCCAAACAGAGTGGAACCGCGAAATTAACCTTTTGCCTCTGTATATTTATTATACATTGGCAAAAGGTTTTATTATTATATTAAAGGAGGATTACATGATGATTTTAAACAATATCAGCGAAGCAATAGGGAAAACACCTATTATAAGATTAAACAATATGAAGGAGGATGGTGCAGCAGAAATATATGTAAAGGTGGAGTCCTTCAATCCATCTGGCAGCGTAAAGGATAGAGCATCTCTATATATGGTAGAGGCAGCTGAGAGGGAAGGACTATTAATTAAAGGTAGTACCATAATAGAGCCTACCAGTGGAAATACAGGCATTGGACTTGCCATGATAGGTGCTGCCAGAGGATATAATGTTATACTGGTAATGCCTGACACAATGAGTGTTGAAAGAAGAAAATTGATGGAAGCTTATGGGGCAAAGATAATTTTGACAGAGGGTGCCAAAGGGATGTCGGGTTCCGTTGAGTTGGCAGTTAAACTAGCAAAAGAGAATAATTACTTTATGCCCGATCAATTTGGGAATATAAATAATTTGATTGCCCATTATGAGACAACTGGTGCTGAAATTTTGAAAGATACAAAGGGCCATATCCACGGATTTGTGGCTGGGGTAGGCACTGGAGGAACAGTATCAGGCGTAGGAAAAAGATTGAAAGAATACAATAAAGACATAATAGTGGTCGCAGTACAGCCTTCAAAATCTCCCGTGCTCACAGGTGGAGAAGCAAGCGGACACAAAATCCAAGGTATTGGGGCCAATTTCATTCCCGATATTTACAATCAGGATGTAATTGATGAGGTAATAAACGTTGATGAAGATATGGCATTCCTATATGCAAAGAAGATGGCTGTAGAGGAGGGCATATTATGCGGCATCTCGTCAGGTGCCAATGTATATGGAGCCTTAGTTTTAGCAAGAAAGCTAGGAGAAGGTAAAAAAGTTTTGACCGTCCTCCCCGATACGGGAGAAAGATATTTATCCACAGATTTATTTAATATTAGTAAAGGTGAGGAAAATGATTAAGGATTTAGTTAGACAGGGTAATAATATATTAATTAAAGATCCTGCTGCAAAAAACTTATTGACTGCTATATTTTTTTATCCCAGTACAAGGGTTCAACTATATCATAGGATTGCTCACAAACTTTATAAAAGAAAAAGATACACAATATCGTGGATTATATCCCAAAGAGCAAGAAGGATAACAGGTATAGAGATACATCCAGGTGCAAAATTAGGAAAAAATTTGTTTATAGACCATGGAATGGGAGTAGTAATAGGTGAAACTGCTGAAATAGGAAATAATGTAACTATGTACCACGGAGTGACCCTAGGGGGAATAGGCGGGGAGAAGGGGAGGAAAAGACACCCTACAGTAGAGGATGACGTAATCATAGGTGCAGGTGCAAAGATTTTAGGGCCCATAACCATAGGCAGAGGAGCCAAAATAGGTGCTAATTCCGTCGTTTTAGACGATGTACCACCATATACTACTGCAGTAGGAGCTCCTGCTAGGATTATTAAAAATAGACGTAGTGGATACATTTATGTAGTGTAAAGGTATTTACAAATTGATTATTTTTAGTATAATAGATAATAAATGCTGTGAATGGGAATAGTAATTGTAATAAAAGGTCTATAGCGAGCTGGAGATAGTGAAAGCCCAGCGATACTATTATAATGAATGGACCCGCGAGCGTATATCCGAAACGAGTAGGATATAGGATTTATCCCCTTAAAAGATTAGAGCTGGCCTTTGGCAAATAGAGTGGTACCGCGGATTAACCTTTCGTCTCTTAGTTGAGATGAAAGGTTTATTATTTATAGGGTTCATTGGAAAAAAGAAATGTTATATTAAATATACTTATAAAAGGAGTTGATTACAGTGGATAAGAAAGTTGTTTTTAGTGGCGTACAACCATCAGGGAAATTAACCATAGGTAATTATTTAGGAGCCATAAAAAACTGGGTGGAATTGCAGGACGAATACGATTGCTATTACTGTATAGTAGATTTACATGCCATTACAATACCGCAGGTGCCAAAGGAATTGAGAAGGAGCACCCTGGAAGTATTGGCCCTATATATGGCCTGTGGCATTGATCCAGACAAGTCTACAATATTTATCCAATCCCATGTGCCAGCCCATACGGAATTGACTTGGGTATTAAATACCATATCATATATGGGACAATTGGGCAGAATGACCCAATACAAAGAAAAATCGAGGAGATCGGAGGAAAATTTAAATGCAGGGCTATTCACATACCCGGTCCTAATGGCTGCAGATATACTACTATATCAAACGGATTTGGTGCCAGTTGGAGAGGATCAGAAACAACATTTGGAATTGGCAAGGGATTTGGCTATTAGATTTAACAATAAATACAGTGAAACCTTTAAGGTCCCAGAACCTGGGATAAAGGACGTAGGTGCAAAAATAATGAGTTTACAAAGTCCAGAAGCGAAAATGAGCAAATCCGATGCAGATGAAAACGCATATATATTGTTATTGGACGACAAAGATACCATTAGAAGAAAGATTAAAAGGGCAGTCACAGACTCACTTGGAACAATAGCCTATAATGATGAACAACTAGGACTTAAAAACTTAATAGAGATATACAGTATATTTTCTGGGGAGAAGATACCAAGTATTGTCAATAAATATGAAGGTCAAGGCTATGGAAAATTCAAGGAGGATTTAGCGGAGGTAGTCATAGATGGAATTTCCAACATCCAAGAGAAATACAACTATTTAATGGACAACAAGGATTATTTGGAAAAGATTTATATAAAAGGTGCTGAAAAAGCAGAGTATCAGGCATTAAAGACCCTTAGGAAGGTCTATAAAAAGGTAGGATTTTTACCAAGGTAAAGAAAAATACACAAAAGGTTCTAAAGATTAAGGCCTTTTGTGTATTTTATTATTTTTTCCGCTGTTATATGACTGTCGTCGTTTATAAATACAGCCTTGTAATCCCTATTTTTATATTCATACATTGGGTCATAGTATTTAATAAGCAACTCCTCAATTACATTTTTATATTGCCCCTTGACCAAAAGGTCAATATAATTATCAACGTTTTTATCTCCTAAGTATTTTCTTAAGTTTTCTATAGATGAAATTATTTCATCATCTGTATCGTGTACGTATTCTCCCAGAAGGTTTTCAATCCTTTGATCCATACTGGCCTCGATTTTAATGGCGTAGCCCTTATTCATGGCTTCGTACAAATATTTGGGTATGATATCCTTTCCTATTCTTTGACTTTCCCCCTCTACGAAGACTAAATTCGATTTCCTATTTTTTAGGGAGTCATAAATCAAAGATTCAAACATCTTTTGAGTATTTTGCTTTCCAAGGCCCACATCTCCCAGATTTGACCCCCTGTGATTGGCACACCTTTCCAAATCGAGAACATCCATGCCAAGATTCTCCAAGGAGTTTAAGATTTTAGTTTTCCCCGTACCTGTATTGCCATAAAGCACAATAAATCGTACATTGCTAACTATGCTGGGAAGATTTTCATTAATAAATCTTCTATAATTTTTATATCCCCCATTTAATTTAATCGCATTTATACCTAAGGATTTAAATAAGGAAACTAAAGAACTGCTCCTAAAACCACCCCTTGAACAAAAAAATATCAAATATTTATACTCTTTATTTAAATCAGTTACCTTTTCATAAATGAGGGGCAGCTTTTTTGATCCAAACTCCATACCTAGTTTCTTTGCCTTTTCAACGCTTTCATTGTTGTAAATAGTCCCTACTAATTTTCTCTCTTCGTCGTCGAATATGGGTACATTAATTGCACCTGGTATGGTTTCAGAATAATATTCCCCAGGACTTCGAACGTCGATTAAAACATAAGACTTGTCCAAGTTTCGTTTGTCTATATCTTCATAATTTATCTCTCTAAACATAAGATTGTCCTTTCTAGTAAACTTACAATATAATTAGGACGCCAAAACTTCTTAGCAAATACAGCCATAAAATGGGCTAAACAGTTGATAATATCTGTGGCGGATGTTTTGCTTTGCCTTTTAGGGAGGGTACCCAGTTTCGGCGCTATATCTAACTACATATTATACACCATTATAAAAAATAAAAAAGCGTCAATGACGCTTTTTTTAGATAAGATTATATTGTTTTTTATTTATGTATCTATAAATTACACGGTAATTTTAAATATAGTTGAGATATTTTTTTGCCAAGGATACTTTCCATATATCTGGTCCTTCTTCTATATAATCCCATTCGAACTTGCCAAATCTTCTATCCTCCAGTTCATTAAATAAGTTTATTGGGTTGTAATCGTTAATTAAAATCATTTTCTCCCCCACAGGTAAATGGTCGAAAGATGTCATTACAACGTCATTAATTTCCTCTGCCCTATATTCCCTAGTGTCTATTTCTAATGTCGACATATTATCTCCTCCCGTATTTTAAAATTATTTTGCCCAGTAAAGAAGATAATTATCAAAATATTTAAAAATATATTTTTAATATTTTCTTTTAATTGTTATACTCTTGACAAGACGGGTATAAATATAATAACAACAAAACGAATTACATACCTTAGTACTATATTTGGATTGAGAAATATAGAGAGGAGGTTTCACAATGAAAAGGATTTTAGTAGCAGTAGATGGGTCGGATAATGCGAACCTGGCACTGGATAAGGCCAAAGAATTAGGTTTGCTGAACAACAGTGAAATCGTAATACTTTATGTAATTAGCTGCTTAAGAAGTTGTCATCCCTATGCCATTGACCACGTATATGAGGCTGAAATTCACCAAGTGTTAATGGAACAGTCTAAGGCAATATTAGATGAGGCCATGAAAAAGTTTAAGGACTATCCAAAAAAAGTGTCTACCTATATTAAATGCGGTGATCCTGCAAAGGAGATTATCGAAAAGGCACATACGGAAAAATGTGATTTAGTTGTCATGGGTAGTCGTGGACTAAATGTTTTTTCAAGGGCGATGCTAGGCAGCATATCTAACAAAGTGCTAAACCATATCGATATTTCTGTACTGATAGTGAAATAGGGTGCAAAGGGAATACCTTTTGCATCTTTTTATTTGTGGGATACGTTGTCCTCTAGAGTAAAGAATAAATGAAATTAATCATATTTTATGTTATACTAAATAAATGATAAAAATGACATATAAGAGGATGATGTAGGTGGACAGAAAAAATGACATAAAAAAAGAGATAAAAACCAGTATAACATATGCACTTCCCATAGTAATAGGGTATATGCCCATAGCATTGGCATTTGGCCTTTTATCTAAAAATAGCTTGATTTCCATAAGGGATACTTCATTGTTATCTTTTTTAGTATATGCAGGTGCCAGTCAATTTATGGCAATTGATTTAATAAGTGCAGGAGTTGCCAGTAGCAGTATATTGCTAGCAACTTTTTTACTGAATTTAAGGCATATGATGATGAGTGCTTCTTTAGCAGTAGAATTTAAAGATTTACCTAAGAAATATATGCCTTTATTAGCCTTTGGAATAACTGATGAGACTTTTTCGGTTATATCTTTTAATAGGGACAAAATAAGTCTGTATTTTGTAATCATATTGAATACACTAGCCTTTGCCTCTTGGAATATTGGGACAATAATAGGGTATGGAATAGGAGAAATACTCCCCGCCACACTACAATCTAGTCTAAATGTGGGCTTATATGCCATGTTTGCATCCTTGCTTTTCCCAGAAATGCGAAAGTCCGTCAATGTTTTATTTATATTCATTATTTCTGCAATAGTATATGTATCGCTATACCAGTCTAAAATATTTACTGCTGGATGGGATATTATTTTAGGCGTAATTATTTCGTCGATATTTGGATTATTTATACAAAATAGAAGAAAAGGGGAGAGCAAGAGTTGAAATCTTACTTATTTTTAATAATTGGAATGGCTGCAGTAACATATATTCCGAGATTAATTCCCTTAGTTGCACTAAAGGATAGAAATATTAGCAAAAATGTTGAAGAGTTTTTAAAACTAATACCGTATACATCCTTGAGCATATTAATAGTAAGGGGGATAATGACTGCCGATAGCCATATGACAGTCGCTACCATAGTGGGAATTGGGGTAGCTGGTCTAATTTCCTATATTAAGGGAAATTTAGTTCTGTCCGTACTTGCGGGAATACTTTTCTCCTTCATAATTGTAAACATTGCTCCTTAATAAATTTCAACAGAAAAACCCTCCAAAGTAGGTTTTCTAATTAATTTGAATTAGAATATTAGTTTGGAGGGTTTTTTATATTATTTTATGCTCTAATTCGCGGTTGTTATTTCTAAATTGCATGGGGGTCATCTGAGTAATTTTCTTAAATATTATATTGTAGTAATTTTGGCTATTAAACCCCACCTGAAGGGCGATGTCGAGTATTGGCAAATTGGAATCTCGCAACAACTTTTTGCTACGAGCAACCCTCATTTCGTTTAAAACTTCCGTGAAAGTATTATCAGTTTCTTTTTTAATCAACGACGACAAATAGGATTTATTTATATTTAAATAGTTAGCTACATCAGATAGACTGATGTCCTCGTTGTATTTAAAACCTATATAATCTATGGCTTTTCTCACGTGATAGCTATAGGAGTTCTTTACCTTGTAGCAACATGTCTTTCTATTTAAATCATATAAAAGGATTACTAGACTAGGAATAAGGCATTTTGGCTTAAAAGGTATATCCAAATAATCGAAATTACATGAATGGGGTCCAAGAATATAAAGACCCATTTCAGGTTCATCGATATTTATAAAACACCCGGAAAAGTAAGTATCCCTTAAAGACTTGACCTTTACACTAATTAGAGCATTGTCAACAGATATGCTTTTTTTCACCTCATCAAATACGTCATTATTTCTAAGCAGTTTTCTAAAAGTATTACTTAACCCTACAGAACTAATTTCATCCCCGTCATAAGTGTATGAAACAATAGGTAAATTTGTAGATATATAAAATTTATTAACAATTTCCTTAATATCGTCAAACATAATCTCACCAACCTAAATTAATCTAAAGATAGTTATAAAATTTGAAATATAGTATAAAAGATATAAAATTAACATGATAATATAGTTGATACTGATAATCATTATCATTGTATCATTTAAATCCGTAAAATTCAACAGCTTCAAAATACATAATAAGGAGAATTACATGAAAAGGAAATATCTTGTCCTTGTTTTATTGCTTCTATCGCTTATATCTATTTTTATAGGAGCCAAGGAAATTAACATCAGAAATCTACTAAATTTTGCGGATGAGGAATTGCAAATACTCCTCATAAGCCGTTTGCCAAGACTTATTAGTATACTTGTAGCTGGTATGAGCATGAGTATAGCTGGACTTATTATGCAGCAGATAAGCAGAAATAAATTTGTCTCACCTACAACTGCCGCAACAATTGATTCGGCTAAATTAGGAATTTTAGTATCTATGATATTTTTTTCTAGACTTGGGACCATTGGGAGGATGTTAATATCTTTTGTATTCGCCATAGGAGGCACTTTACTATTTATGCAGATACTAAGGAGAGTAAAGTTTAAAAATATAGTATTCATACCTTTAGTGGGATTGATGCTGGGTAGTATTATAGATTCAGTAGCCACATTTTTTGCATATAGGTTTGATTTGGTACAAAATATCAATACATGGCTTCAAGGTGACTTTTCCATGATAATAAAGGGCAGATATGAACTCCTTTATATAAGTATACCATTGCTAATCATAGGCTTTGTATATGCAAATAAGTTTACCATTGCTGGCATGGGGGAAGATTTTGCAGTCAATTTAGGGCTAAACTACAACCAAATAGTAAATATTGGCGTCGGGATAGTAGCTATGATATCGTCTTTGGTAATAATTACGGTAGGTAGAATTCCGTTTCTAGGCCTTATAATTCCCAATATAGTTACTATATTCCAAGGAGATAATATGAAGAAAAATATTAGTTATACTGCTTTATTTGGTGCAATTTTTCTTCTTTTTTCTGATATATTAGGCAGACTGATTATATACCCCTATGAAATCCCCATTAGCCTTACCGTAGGGGTAATAGGTAGTGCTGTATTCCTCTATTTATTAGGGAGGGGGGATAAATATGGCAAATAGAAGAAAAATTAGGCTGCTTGCAGTAATAAGTATAATATTGGTCATATTATTTGTTACATGGGGGCTTAAAAGCAGCAATTGGGGATATTTTCTTTCCAAGAGAATTCCCAAAATCATGGCTATTGTATTGACAGGCGGGGCAATTGGATTTTCATCCTTAATATTCCAGACCGCAACAAATAATAGGATATTAACCCCTTCAGTTTTGGGGTTGGATTCCCTATATATGGTGATACAAAGCGTTGCAATTTTTTTACTTGGTTCAACGAGTAAACTTATAGTGAACAAGAATATAAACTTTGCAATGACAGTTGTATTGATGATAGTGTTTTCTCGCATTTTGTTCAGGAGCATACTGAAGAAAGGCAATAACAATATTTTGACACTTTTATTGATGGGGCTAATACTTGGAACTTTCTTTCAAAGCTTTACTTCTTTTATTCAGATGATGATAGATCCAAATGAGTTCCTCCATATACAGGACAAGATGTTTGCTAGCTTCAACAATGTAAATACGGAAATCCTAATGATTTCATCTGCAATTATTTTGTTAATAGGATTTTATTCTAGAAAATATTTGGGAATTTGGGATGTCCTTGCTTTAGGGAGGGACAATGCCATAAATTTAGGTATTGACTACGATAAAATTATAAAGACCACATTTACTATTGTATCGATTTTGGTGTCAATTTCTACAGCTTTAGTGGGACCTATTACATTTCTAGGATTGCTGGTTGTAAATTTAGCTAGGGAATTTCTAGATACTTACGAGCATAAGTTTTTAATTGTTACATCTATGTTAATAGCTGTTGTCGCTTTAGTAGGTGGGCAGCTCTTGACTGAAAGAATATTTAATTTTGGGACGCCTATAAGTGTAATTATCAATTTTATCGGCGGGATATATTTTATACATTTATTATTAAAGGAGGGTGTATCGTGATTGAAATAAAGAATTTAGTTAAAACATATGGGGGAAAGAATGTTGTTGACAATATTACCACCACAATTGAAAAGGGTAAAATAACCTCTTTTATAGGACCCAATGGAGCAGGCAAGAGTACACTTTTGTCCATAATCAGCCGCTTAATTCAAAAAGATGGAGGTGAGGTATATATAGAAGGAAAATCCCTTGACGCGTGGGATAGCAATGACTTAGCGAAAAAGATATCCATTCTTAGACAATCAAATAATATCAATATTAGACTGACCATTAGGGAACTAGTTAGTTTTGGCAGATTTCCATATAGCCAAGGAAATTTAGGAGAAGAGGATATACGCCATATTGAAGAGGCCATTGATTATATGAAACTCAGAGATATTGAAGAAAAATATTTGGACCAACTGAGCGGTGGGCAAAGGCAAAGGGCTTTTATAGCCATGGTCATAGCCCAAAACACAGAATATATTTTACTAGATGAACCTTTAAACAATTTAGATATGAAACATTCGGTAGAGATTATGAAAATATTAAGACGTCTAGTTGATGAACTAGGTAAAACCATTATCATAGTTATTCACGATATAAATTTTGCCTCTAGGTATTCGGATTATATAGTGGCATTAAAAGATGGAAAAATAGTGGAATCTGGTAATACTAAAAGTATTATAAATAAAATTGCACTATCTAAAATATTTGACATGGATTTTAAGGTGACAGATATAAACAATATGAAATTATGTGTATATTTTTAAGGAGGAGAATTAAAGAAAATGAAAATAAAAAGATTATCAATACTAATTGTAATTATGGCAATATCAGTATTTCTAATAGCAGGTTGCGATTCTTTTGTAGATGAATCTTCTGGTCAAGACATAGAAATGGAAACGGTAAATATAGTACATGAACTAGGAGAAGTTATAGTAAATAAAGAACCTAATAGGGTTATAGTATTTGACTACGGCATATTAGATGCCTTGGACACCATAGGTGAGGAAATCATTGGTTTGCCAAAAAGTTCATTGCCAGAGTATTTGGGGAAATACAGAGAAGATAAATATATCGATGTGGGAACTTTACAGGAGCCAAATTTTGAAACTATATATGAGCTAAGTCCAGATTTAATAATTATCTCAGCAAGGCAATCTAGTCTATACGACGAATTTATGAAAATCGCTCCAACGGTCTACTTGAATGTAGATGGAGGGGATTACATAAATTCCTTTAAAAATAATATGTCAATCCTTGGAACCATATTTGACAGGGAGAATGAGCTGGAGAAAATTGTGAATGATATTGAAATTTCAATTGAGGAATTGAAGGATGCAGCAGGCAAAAAAGATATAAAGAGTTTATTTATCATGGCTAATGATGGAAATCTTAGTGCTTTTGGTAAAGGCTCTAGATTTGGAGTTATTCACAATGAATTTGGGCTAGCTCCAATAGATGAAGGAATTGAAGTGTCTACCCATGGCCAAAAAATTACATTTGAATATATTTTGGAAAAAAATCCTGACTATATATTTGTCATGGACAGGGCAGTAGTTGTGGGAGGAGACATATCTGCTAAGCAAGTAATGGATAATGAATTGATACATTCTACAAAGGCCTATAAAAATGACAATATCATTTACTTAGATGCCTATATATGGTATGTATCCTCAGGTGGAATTACGGGAACTGAGAGAATGGTAGAGGAAATAAACTCAGCAATTAGGAAATAAATCCATGGATACCTAAAAACTTCTAATATTTTTCTCGATAATTTTTATATTTTTACAGATACTAAATCTGAAAAATAAAAATAAGGAGAGAAATCAAATGACAGTAATGACAAAATTGGAAACAGCCCTTGCTAGTGCAAAGGGATTAGCTGCTGATTTGAAAACATTTTCCTTAGACACTGAGAACCAAGGTGCAAAGCAAATGTTCAGCTCCCTATCCACCAATGCAGAGGATATGGCTCAAATGATAGAAGACAGAGTAAATCAAATAAAGACTGAGGAGCCTCAATATAATCAACAGCAATAGCAAATAAACAGTGAAAAATGTAAAAAGGTGTCTAAGACTTAGAGGGTTTTAGACACTTTCATTTTATGGGTCGTATTTTGTTTTAAAGTTTTCCTTCTATTGAAGTCCAAAAAGGTGTATAATGAAAAAATAAATTTACATTTAACCAGTAGAGAAAGAAGGACGTATATGAAAAAGACATTTAATTTTTTGGCCTTATTTGGGCTTATTGTACTTACATTGTGGATTTTTGTTCACAATAATGATTTTGACAATTTTTCTGAGTTAATAAGCAGTGCGAATACATTTTTCTTGTTAATTGCAATACTTTGTATGATATTATATTGGTTTTTCGAGGCATACATTTTACATCGCATGAAAAGAACTTTAAATATAAGGAGCAGCTATGGTTCCTCATTGAAACTTTGCATGATTGGCCAATACTATAGTGCAATCACCCCCTTTTCAACAGGAGGACAGCCAGTTCAGATATACTCCATGGTAAACGACGGAGTACCAGTTGGAACTGCCTCTTCACTTTTTGCCAATAGGTTTCTTATTTATCAATTTGTAGTTACTTTTTATGCACTATTTATGCTTATTATTAGATTTAATATGTTGTATAACGATTTGAAACTAGCTTTGCCCTTTGTAATAATTGGATGTTTAATTAATATAACAATATTACTTATGATAGTAGGATTTTTATTTAATGAAAGATTTATTAGAAAGATTTTATATAAATCCATAGAATTGTTATACAAGCTTAAGCTTATAAAAAACACCGATACTGCAAGGATAAAAATAGACACTACATTGACCGATTATAGGGCAAGTGTAGAGGAGATTAAAAAAGATAAAAGGACTGCCATTGAATTAGTGTTTATCTCCATAGTGCAGTTGACCATTAGCTTTTCAATTACCTTTTTTGTATATTTGGCACTGAATTTTGAGATGGGACATTTTTTAGACATCATTGCAATACAATCCCTACACTATATGACTGTGTCCTTTATTCCCACCCCTGGTACAGCAGGAGCTGCAGAAGGAGGATTTTATATTTTATTCAAAGCAGTATTTCCAAAGAAAATATTATCTCTAGCATTGGTATTGTGGAGGTTGATAGACTACTATTTGAGAGTTATAATTACAGGGCTGGTCACATTGGTAGATTTTATATACAGAAAGAGAAAAGTAAAAGTTGACTATTAAAGTTATACATCGATTTTCATAGTTAAAGAAACCTCCTGATTATACAGAGAGGTTTTTTTGATTAACTATATTTTGTGTAATCCAACAAAAAAGAAAAGGGCAATATTAATATTAGGTGCTTTGTCAGTTCTAGGATTTGTTAAAAATGAATACGTATATAATATAACAAATTAAAATGTGAGGGGGTAAAAGAATGCTTACAAATCCTGTACTACTGTCGGTATTAGTTATGACTATATTGTGTTTACTGAAGATGAATGTTTTAATTGCACTTATTATAGCAGCTTTGACGGGAGGCTTATTGTCGGGTATTTCTCTAGGAGATAGCATCAGCATTTTGATAGGCGGCATGGGAGGCAATGCAGAAACTGCACTGTCGTATATTTTACTGGGGACCTTGGCAATAGCAATTGGTAAAACTGGAGTGGCAACCATATTGGCTAGAAAGATTGGAGATATTGTAGAAGATAGAAAGGTAATATTTGTGCTTTTAATAGCAGGTGTGGCCTGCTTTTCGCAAAATTTAATTCCTGTCCATATTGCATTTGTTCCTATCTTGATTCCACCATTGATAACCGTAATGAATAAATTAAAAATTGATAGAAGAGCTGTAGCTAGTGCGTTGACCTTTGGACTTAAAGCACCATATGTTATGCTTCCAGTCGGTTTTGGACTTATATTTCATAATATCATAAGAGATGCACTTATTGACAATGGAATGCTTGTAAAGACTAACATGATTTGGAGATCGATGTTTATTCCAGGAGTTGGAATGATACTAGGATTATTTACTGCAGTCCTGATAAGCTATAGAAAACCGAGGGAATACGAGGAGGTTCATCTTGGCAATTATGATATAAAAGAAGACGAGAATCAACATATGACAAAAGAGCACTACGGAGCCCTATTTGGATCCATTGCCGCATTTGCCATACAAATACTTACAGATTCATTGCCTCTAGGTGCTATTGCGGGGTTGGCAATAATGGTCGTCTTTGGAGCAATTAAGTGGAAGGAATTGGACGACATGTTAAACGGAGGAATAGGTTTAATGGGATTTATAGCCTTTGTCATGTTAGTTGCCTCAGGTTACGGCGCAGTAATACGTGCAACAGGTGGAGTTGAAGCCTTAGTAGAGGCAGCAGCTGGGATTATGGGGGGAAGCAAGGTTATATCTGCATTTATTATGCTATTAATAGGCCTTATAATTACCATGGGAATTGGTACATCCTTTGGTACAGTACCCATAATAGCAGCCATATTTGTTCCTTTATGTATAACCTTGGGCTTTAGCCCTGCTGCAACTATAGCATTAGTGGGTACAGCAGGTGCACTAGGGGATGCTGGTTCACCGGCCTCAGACAGTACATTAGGTCCGACAGCTGGATTAAACGTAGATGGGCAGCATGATCATATTTGGGACACATGCGTTCCAACATTTATACATTATAATATTCCATTGCTTATATTTGGGACTATTGCGGCCCTATTATTATAAAAGGCAAATAACTATAAAAACCTTAGGGGGCAGATAAACTGTCCCCTAACTACTGTGGGGGGATTCTATGGGGGACATTTTTTTAGATGGAAATAATCTAACCTTAGATGAATTTATTAAGGTTTCTAGGTATAAATATAAAGTACGAATAAAAACAGAGGCTATGGTAAACGTAAAAATGTCACAGGAATTAGTCATGCAATACGTTAAAGAAAGTCGAATAATATATGGGATTACTACTGGATTTGGCAAATTTAGTGACACTATAATAGATGGGGATGGGGCAGAAAAGTTGCAGAAAAACTTAATCTTTAGCCATGCCTGTGGTGTAGGAAGTCCCTTAAGAGAAGAAATCGTAAGGGGCATAATGATGTTAAGAGCCAATGCCCTGGTAAAAGGATACTCGGGAGTAAGGCCAGTAGTGATAAATACACTACTGGAGATGCTAAATAAAAAAGTACATCCAATTATTCCAGAAAAGGGATCCCTTGGCGCTAGTGGCGACTTAGCTCCCTTGGCCCATATGGCCCTAGTCATGCTAGGCGAAGGGGAGGCCATATATGAAGGGCAGAAGATGTCTGGAGAAGAGGCAATGGGAAAAGCAGGTATCTCGACAATAGACTTGACGTACAAGGAAGGATTGGCATTAATAAATGGAACTCAGGTAATGACATCAATAGGTGCCTTTGCACTTTATGATGCCATAAATATAATTAAAACAGCCGATATTGCAGCTGCATTGTCCATGGAAGCCTTAAATGGTATAATAGATGTCTTTTATAAGGAGCTACATGAAATTAGGCCCCATAGGGGTCAGATAAATACAGCAAGAAATCTATTATCCATACTTGGAGGAAGCAAAATGATAACTAGACAGGGAGAGCTAAGGGTGCAGGATGCCTATTCTTTAAGATGTATTCCACAAGTACATGGGGCCAGTAGGGATTGCTTTGATTATGTAAAAGAAAAGGTGGAAATTGAGTTTAATAGTGCCACAGATAACCCTCTGATATTTCCCCATGAAGGCTCAGTAATTTCGGGAGGAAATTTCCATGGTGAACCTATGGCCTTGGCGTTTGATTTTCTAAGTATTGGAATAGCAGAATTAGCAAATATTTCGGAAAGAAGATTAGAAAGGCTAGTAAATCCAGCCTTGAGCAATGGCCTGCCCGCATTTCTTACAGAGAACGGGGGAGTTAATTCTGGTTTTATGATAGTTCAGTATGCAGCAGCCTCATTGGTTTCAGAGAATAAGATTTTGGCCCATCCGTCAAGTGTGGATTCTATTACCTCGTCAGCAAACCAAGAAGATCATGTATCCATGGGAACCATAGGGGCAAGAAAGGCTATGGAAATATTAGATAATACTAGAAAGGTTTTGGGGATGGAAATTTTGTCTGCTTGTCAAGCCATAGATTTACGAGGAAATACTGGTCTAGGAGACGGGACTAAAATTGCCTACGAAATTATTAGAAGTAGAATTCCAAAATTAGATGTGGATAGGATTATGTACAGGGATATAAATACCTGTGAGGACATTATTAAGTCCAATATTTTAATAGTTACTTTGGAGGAAAAGCTTGGTAAATCGTTGAATTAAGGTGATTTAAATAGAAGTTGGATAAGATATTTAAAAATATATTGTATTTAGGGGAAGTTTGTTATACAATATAATTTAATTCAATGATTAATTAAAGGGGGAAATACAATGAAAATATTTAGTAAGAGAATTGTATTACTGCTAGCTTTAGTATTAACCTTGTCTTTGGTATTTACAGGATGTTCACAACAACCTGCAGATAGCAATGATACGGGTCAAGAAACAGAAACACCATCAACTCCATCAGATGGCGGTTCAGATGTGATTAAGATAGGTGTATTTGAGCCATTGACAGGTGCCAATGCAGCAGGCGGTGCAATTGAAGCAGATGGTGTCAAAATGGCCAACGAATTGTATCCAGAGGTACTAGGCAAGAAGGTTGAATTGGTCGTTGTCGACAATAAGTCAGATAAAGTTGAGGCAGCTAATGCTGTAGAGAGACTTATAGACAAAGAGAATGTTGTAGCTATTATTGGTAGCTGGGGAAGTTCATTCTCCATGGCTGCTGGAGATGCAGTTAGAAATGCACAAATTCCAGCTGTAGCAGCATCCGCTACAAATCCATTAGTTACATTAAACAATGACTATTACTTCAGGGTATGCTTTATAGACCCATTCCAAGGTAATGTAACAGCTAATTATGCAGCAAACAATCTAGGTGCTAAAAAAGCTGCCATTATCCAAGAGGTTTCCAATGACTACTCCGTTGGACTGGCAAAATTCTTTATCGACGAGTTTAAAGAGTTAACAGGTGATGACGATGCTATTGTAGCATTGGCAAACTACAATACTGGAGACCAAGACTTTTCAGCACAGCTTGTAAATATTAAATATCAAGAACCAGACGTTATATTTGCTCCTGGAAACTTTACAGAATCAGCCCTTATAATTAAGCAAGCTAGAGAATTAGGTATAGATACTCCATTCCTAGGTGGGGACACTTGGGAAACACCAGAATTCATTGACATTGGCGGTGAAGACGTAGAGGGAGCAGTATTCTCCACATTCTTCGCATCAGAAGTAGCTATTACAGAGATGTCAACTGTATTCCTAGATGAGTATGCAAAGCGATACGACAATGAGCCAGCAGCAGTTACAGCTTTAGGATTTGATGCATATTTAGTAATACTAGATGCAATTGAGAGAGCTAACTCAACAGATCCCGTGGCAATAAGAGATGCTATTGCTGAAACACAGGACTTTAAGGGAGCAGCTGGTACAATCAATCTAGATGAAAATGGAGATGCAGTAAAATCTGCAATCATAAAGGTCGTAAAAGACGGGAAATTCTCCTATATGGCAACAGTAGAACCAAGTAAATAGATTATAGTAAACCCCTAAGGTCTCTGACCTTAGGGGTTTTAATGTGTTTAGGAAAGGCAAATTTTTATGTTAGGGTAAATTTGTAGCGTTAGGTCAAATTTGTAGCATTTATTATCTCCAGACATATAATGGTAAAAGGTAATCTATAGAGAATTTTTTAGACTCTATGGCAAATCATTGGAGTTTGTTTGTCAGGAAGGAGGTTTACAAATGCTTACATTGTCCCATTGGATTTACATCTTGGTAGTATTGTCAGTTATTGTAGCCATGATTTTTCGAAGAGATGTGGTTTTAGTATGTTTAGTTGGCACTTTTCTAATAGGTGTTATATACACAGGCTCAGTTGTATCGGGAATACAAACGGTGTTTCATGCCCTAATGACAGGAGGGATTGAAATATTTGACATAATGCTAATCATTGCCATTATGGTAGCCATGTTGAAATCCTTAGAAGTCATGGGGGCGGATAAAACTATGCTATCGCCTTTTAGAAAACTAATGAAAACTCCTACTATTACATTTTTTATTTTAGGTATAGCTATGTATATTGCGTCTCTATTCTTTTGGCCAACGCCTGCAACAGCGTTAATAGGTGCAGTTTTAATACCCGTTGCAGTAGAAGCAGGTTTGCCGGCATTGTATGCAGCTATGGCAGTTAATATATTCGGCCACGGCATGGCCCTATCTGGAGACCTAATCTTGCAGGGAGCACCTCAATTGGCAGCGAAATCAGCTGATATAGATATAGCACAAGTATTGTCGAGAGGAGCATTGTTATCTATAATTGCAGGGGTTGTATCTATTATTATAACCTTTATAATGTTGAAGAATAATCTTAGGAAAGAAAATATAAAGGTAAGCAGTGGAAGAAAATCTAAAGACATTTCTGCAAAGGAAATAAACAATCCCATGGCAAAATTATTTGGCAGGGTTGTTCCCGTAGTTCTGTTGGCAGTCATAGTAGTTATGGTTATGAGAAAAATCAAAGGTGGAGACGCAACGGCCCTTCTTGGGGGAACAGGGACTGCCATATTGATTGTATCTACCATATCTAGGGAAAGAAATAAGGCATTAGAAAAGATAGTTGAGCACCTAAGGGAAGGGTTTACATTTGCCATAAAGATTTTTTCTCCAGTTATACCTATTGCAGGATTTTTCTTTTTAGGCGGCTCGGAATCAGCCATGATTTTAGGTGAAAATGCTCCAAAGCTTTTATTTGATATTGGAGAAACAGTCGCAAAGATATTGCCCCTCAATAAAATATCCTTAGGCTTTGGAAATATGATAATAGGAATAATCACAGGCCTTGATGGGTCGGGTTTCTCTGGTGTACCATTGGTTGGTGGCCTTGCTAGGGCATTAGGCGGTCCAGTTAATGTAAATATACCAACCTTAGCAGCCATAGGGCAAGTATCTGCCGTATGGTCAGGTGGTGGAACTATTGTTGCATGGTGCTTTGGTTTAGTAGCCACAGCAGGTATAGCGGGAGTGTCACCCCTAGATTTAGCTAGGAAAAACTTTATTCCGGTAATGGGTGGACTTTTAGTTTCCACCATAGTAGGAATCTTTTTAATGTAGTATCTGGCAATGGGTCAAGATATAATTATATCTTGACCCATTGACTTTTATAAAAAGTATTGACTTTAATTAAATTGTTCTGCTATAATGAAACAAATACATAAAAACGTTTTCATACGGAAGAGGAGAGAATTGATGATAGAAAAGTTAAAATTTCTATATGGTGTTGATTCATCTTGGATTAAAAAGGAAATTGAAACCTTAGCAAAAGATTATGGAATTGGCTATCATAAAAAAGCTAAAGGCTTGACAGAGAAGGATAGCGTCCTTATTACTTATGGGGATTCCATAATTAATTGTGGTGAGAGACCATTACAAACCTTAAAAAAATTTGCAGATGATAGAATCAAAGACGCAATCGAAGCCATTCATATTCTACCATTCTACCCATATTCCTCTGATGATGGATTTAGCGTAATAGATTATGAGAAGGTTGATCCAAATCTAGGTACTTGGGAAGATATAGGGGAATTTAATCACGATCTTATGTTTGATGGGGTAATAAATCATATCTCGAAAGAGAGCCTTTGGTTTCAGGAATATATAAATGGAAATCCGAAATTCCAAGATTATTTTATTGAAAGTGATCCAGGACTGAGCTATTCAAAGGTTGTGAGGCCAAGGGCCTTGCCTCTATTGACATCATTTCAGGTAAATGGTCAGCAAAAATATATTTGGACTACATTTAGTGAAGATCAAATAGATTTAAATTATGAAAATCCAAAAGTATTTTTAACAATAGTAGAGGTTCTACTTAAATATATAAAAAAAGGAGCTAGGTTTATTCGTCTTGATGCAATTGGATTTGCTTGGAAGAGAATTGGGACAAGCTGTATACACTTGGAAGAAACCCATGTACTAGTTCAGTTGCTGAGAGAAATCTTAACCATGGCAAATCCTGAGGTCATTATAATTACAGAGACTAACGTCCCCCATAAGGAAAACATCAGCTATTTTGGAAATGGGCACAACGAAGCACATATGGTCTATCAATTCCCATTGCCGCCTTTGACCCTTCACACTTTTATATCGGAAAATAGTGAAAAGTTATCTCAGTGGGCAAAGAGCCTAGAAAGGATAAGCGACGAAACAACTTATTTTAACTTTTTAGCTTCTCATGATGGCATTGGATTGAGGCCGGTGGAGGAAATACTAACCGTCGGCGAGATAGATGCAATGGTTCACAAGGTTGTAGATAACGGCGGATTAATTAGTTATAGGGATAATGGAGATGGAACAAAGAGCCCTTATGAATTAAACATTAATTTTATGGATGCCCTAAACGACAATTTAGATGAAAATATACTAATAGATAAATTCATTGCAGCCTCAGCTATTCTATACTCTATGGTCGGAGTTCCAGCTGTATATATACACAGTTTACTTGGTTCTTGGAATTATCATGAAGGAGTAGAAAACAGTGGAGTCTTTAGAAGAATAAATCGTGAAAAATTAAATTACGATGAATTGTTACTGGAATTAGAAAGTAAGCCAAGAAGAAAACAAGTTTTTGAAAAAAACTTACAACTTTTAAACATAAGAAAGAATGAACGAGCATTTCATCCTTATGGATACCAAGAAGTAATTGAAAATGACCCTAGATTATTTATACTCAGGAGGATTAGCCCAGAAAAAAAAGAATCTATTTTGGTCATTGTAAATATTTCAACAGAAGAAGTACCGTATACTGCAGGGGGGAGGGAGTTGATCGATGGACAGACCTTAAGGGGAGAGATGATTTTAAAGCCCTATGGTGTCAAGTGGATTAAAGAGCAAGCGACGTAAAAACGTTTTTACATTGGTATGGTTACATTAATTAAAAATTATTAGAAAGAGGGGAATAAAATGAAAAAAAGTATTATTGTACTTTTAGCTTTATCGCTGATTATGACTGTTGTGCTAGGGGCATGCGGAAAGGATGAAACGAAGGAATTAGTTATTTTAAGTGATTTCGCCCGAGAAGTGGCTGAGAAAGAACTGTATGCAAAGGAAATATTTGAGGAGTTTGAAAAAGAACACAATGTCACCATAAAGTTTGAGACTTTGGCTCAAGCTGAGGATTCTTTCCAAAAAATTGATTCAGAACAAAAAGGTGGAAACCACACTGTCGATCTTATGATTTCACATTTCGGTACTATGATGGACTATTTAAGTGAAGATTATATTGAAGATAGTTCCTCATTGGAAAAAGAAATGAGTGACAGGACATTCTTGTCCACATTTGATGGTTCTACTAATTTAGATGGCAAACGTTACTTTTTCCCAATCAATTCAGATGTATATTTGTCTTATGCAAATAAAGAAGCATTTGATACTTTGCCTACTGGACTGACAAAAGAAGATGTTTTAATGGGTAACTATACATGGGATGATTTTGTAGCATGGGGTAAAGAAATTGGAGGAACTAAAGTTCACATGAAAGCTGAACCTCTAAAGATGTTATTATATCAAATAGGTGGTATGGCCTTAGCCAATGGTGGAGAGTTTCCAGTTTTAAACGATAAAGGAAACTTAAAAGCTTGGCAAGATGTTATAACTATGAAGGACAATATTCACCCTGAAAGTGCTACGACCTCTGATAGTGCAACATTAATGGGTGGAGATAATGTATACCTTTCATTTGAACTAATGGCACCTTTAGCAACTGCTTATAGTGCATCTCCTGCAAAATACGAAGTATTCCCTGGTCCTCTTGGAACTTCTGGCAAGGCAGGTTCAATAATCGGCGGACATGGAATCGGCATAGTGAAGAATGCACCTAATAAGGAATTAGCTGAAGAATTTATTAAGTGGATGACAGCGCCTGAAAGAATAGTCCATGCAGCTCTTGGTACAATTCCTACATTAGAAGAAGCTACTTTAGCCCTTAGCGATGATCCAGAAGATTTTGTTATCAAGCAAGGATTAGAAACTGTGAAGAATGCCAATGTGGAAGGTTTGCAAATGATTTCAGATTACGTTTCCTGGGCTGATGTAAAGGAAAATTACGATGTTATTTATTCTGGTATAATGGACGGTTCTATTACACTAGAAAATTTACAAGAAAAACTCGATGAACAGCAGGCCGATTTAGAATCCAACGAAATATAAGGCTGGAAGCGAACAATTATATGTATAATGCTCAAGGAGGGTCATGCCCTTCTTGAGCTATTTACGACTATGATATAATTACAATATGTATTAAACTATAAAAAAGGGGTGTTACCATGGAGGATAAGGTGCTGGAAAAGGGTCATGTAAAGGAAATTATCAAATCTCCCTATTTATTGCTTGTACCAGCATTGCTGTTCTATCTCATATTTTGGTTTGTTCCAGTGGCAACTTCGCTCTACGAAAGTTTTACAACCATTTCTGGCAAAGTCGGCTTAAATAACTTTATTTTGGTTCTCCAAGATAGTTTGTTTCTTGATGCTTTTGTTAATACTTTAATATTTGCGTTGTTGTCACTTTTATTACAATTTGCATTGGCATTGGGAATCGCAGTTTTAGTCAACCAAAATTTCAAGGGTTCAAAGTTATTTCTTTTTGTTATATTAATACCCATGGCTTTGCCTCCATCTGCCATTGGGATCCTGTGGAATACTGGATTAGTAGAATCAGGATGGATAAACTCTTTCCTAGCCACTAGTGGTATTCAGAATGTCCTAGAAGCCTTAGGTATTTTAAAAGGCCCAACCTTATGGAAGGCCGTTAGCGGATTAGAGGCCGTCATGACTTTAATAATTATAGATACTTGGACTGTTATGCCTTCTGTGATGATAATCATATTGGCGGGATTGCAAAATTTCAACGAGGAATATAAAGAGGCTGCACAGATATTTGGAGCTACAAAATGGCAGGCATTTCGCGATGTAGTCATTCCCATTATTAAACCTTCTATAGTGACTGCTCTCTTACTCAGACTGATTTCAGGCTTGCAAGTTTGGCTCATAGGGGTAATGCTGTTTGGATTTAATAATGTTCCATTTTTAGTGGAAAGAATCGTATATTATACAGACAAGGTTAGAACGGCAACCAATAGTTATAAAATGGCTAATGCCTATTCTATTTTTACATTGGGGCATGTGTTTACTGTTGCCTTCTTGTTTTTAAGGGTGACAAAGGATAAAAAGGAGGGGGCTAAATAAATGGAAAACATATTGAAAAAGACCATTCTCTATTTAGTTATAGTCTTTATATCCTTAAGCGTATTAATACCATTATCCTATTTAGTTACTATTTCATTTTCTAGTCAAATAGAGGTCAACGATTATCCGAAAAAGATGCTACCTTCCCTATATCATAATATAGCCATAAAATGGGATGCAGAAAATCAAAACTATATAGTTATGAGGGAAAACAACGAGGGTATTTTCAAGGAGCTGTATATAAGTTCCAAATACGATAAAATTAGAGACTATATGAAAACCCAATTAAATATTGATATGACAACTGAAAGAATTGAGAAGGATTTTAATGTTGCAAAAGATACTGGTGAAATAGTAGAATATAAATATTATAAAAGCTTCTTTAACAATTACATTAAATTTTTCACAGTATTTAGCGGTGCTGAAAAGGCCTTAATAAATAGTATCAAGGCTGCTTTAATTACAATACTTATTTCTATGTCCATAGGAGGTGCTGTTGGATATGCTCTTGCAAGGACATCGATTAAGAAAAAAGAAGCCATTCGTATCGGCAGCCTAATTGTGAGGATGTTTCCCATGGTTTCTATTTCAGTACCTATGGCAGTCTTATTAGTTAGATATGGATTATTCGACAGTATGTTAGGATTGGCAATTGTATATTCTATACCAAATATTGGGCTTACAGCTGCCATAACTAGAAGTATATTCATAGGGGTAAGTAAAGAATACGAAGAGGCTAGTTTAGTCTTTGGAGCGACTGAGGCCCAAACTTTTAGGAAAATAACATTTCCTTTAGTTTTGCCGGCCTTTGCAGCTTCTAGTATGTACGCTTTCATTACAGCTTGGAATGACACTGCCGTTTCACTGCTCTTGACAAACAAAAATGAAACTTTAGCTTTGTTGATTTACAAATCCATAGGTGGGGCTTCATCCATTCATTATGCAGCCTCAGGTGCAATTGTACTGATATTGCCAGCATTAGTATTTACTTTTTTACTAAAAAACTATATAACGCAAATGTGGGGATAGAAAGGAGAAAACTATGTCATATCTAAAACTAGAGAATGTAAAGAAGGTATATAATAACAAGGTAACTGCAGTTGATAATTTTAATTTAGAAATTGAAAAGGGCGAGTTTATTGCCTTTCTAGGACCCAGCGGATGTGGTAAAACTACTACATTGCGAATGATTGCAGGATTAGAGTCTGTAACCCATGGGGATATTACATTGGAGGGGAAGTCTATAGTAGGCTTGACACCCAGGGAAAGAGGTATATCAATGATTTTCCAGAGTTATGCTGTTTGGCCACATATGACGGTATATGAAAATGTGGCATACGCCTTAAAACTTAGGAAATTGAAGAAAGCTGACATAGATGAAGTTGTTCAAGATGTAGCGAAGACGACGGATATAGTTCAATACTTAAACAGATACCCTAGCCAATTATCAGGTGGGCAAAGACAAAGAGTAGCCGTGGCTAGAGCAATTGCCGTGAAACCAAAGCTTTTCTTAATGGACGAGCCTTTATCAAACTTAGATGCCAAACTTAGAGTTTCCATGAGAACTGATTTGAAGAGAATACATCAAAATGTTAAATCGACTTCTATCTTTGTAACCCATGATCAATCCGAAGCCTTAAGTCTGGCAGATAGAATTGTGGTCATGAACCATGGAGTAATTGAACAGATAGGAACGGCAAATGAGATATACCATGAAAGTGAAACCATGTTTATTGCCAAGTTTATCGGCTCACCAGCTTCCAATTTTTTCGTTGTGAACGTAATATTAGAAGATGGAGAAGTGTATCTAGTCCACGATGATTTTAAAGTACAGTTTAATGGACAAGAAAAAGATGTACTAATAAAGAACTATCTAGATAAAAGCGTAGTCTTATCAATTAGGCCAGAAAACTTTACAGTTAACAAAGGTGGATTTATTAAAGCAAAGGCTAAGATTATTGAACCACAAGGGTCTCATATAATAATAAACACAGATATTGGTGGAGAAGAAATAAAAATTGTATCAGATTTATTAGAATTAGAATCAGGGGAAAATATATTATTAGGGTTTAACGATAAAGTTCTGCTGTTTGATTCAGAAACAGAAAAGAGAATAAAATAGTTAATTTAGTTTAGATATAAATCATCTAATCATGATATACTAATCCTGTGATTTTTAAAATATAAATATAGCCAGGGTACTAATGAGGTGAAGAATATGAAGCAGAAGCCATGCAGCAAAGCAAAGATTTCAATACACGATGTCGCTAGAGAAGCTGGCGTCTCAGTTTCTACTGTATCTAGGGTCATCAGAAAATACAGCAATGTAACTCCTGAGACGGAATCCGTCGTTAACGAGGCCATAAAAAAACTAAAATATACTCCCAATGCAGCAGCCTCTAGGTTGGGTTCAGGTTCATTTGATAATATTGGAGTCGTATTCACCAGATCTGCCGACATGGCATTTCACAATCCCTTCTTTTCCGAGGCTTTAATGGGTATAGGTCATGTCTTGGAGGCTTATGATTATAGTATGCAACTTATGATGTATGACGATGCCGAACGGGAAAAAGAAAAGGTAATGGTGGCTTTAGCAAGTGGAATGATTAAAGGCGTAATCAGCTTATCCACTAGATACTATGATATGTTGGTTCAGGAATTATCCAATAGCCAATACCCTTTTGTTATCCTTGGAAGGGTAGAGGGTAACTCCTTTAAGGACAATATATACTCTGTCAACACCAACAATAGGGAGGACAGTTTTAAAATAGTGGACCATTTGGCAAAACTAGGTCATAAGAGAATAGGAATATTAAACGAATCTAAAGAGTATTTAGTAAATATGGATCGCTATGATGGATATCGCCGTGCACTATTATCCAATGGACTAATTTTTGATCCAAGTTTAGAGATAAATGCAGGCTATTCACTTGACGATTCCAAAAAATCTATTATAGAAAGAATAAAAAGGAAAAATGATATAACTGCCATATTTGCAAAAGATGATTTAAAAGCAATAGCTGCAATACAGGGAATTAAAGAATTGGGACTTAAGGTTCCCGAAGATATAGCAGTTGTAGGCTATAATGACTATGAAATAGCAAAGATTTCTTCTCCTAGATTGACTACGATTAAAGTACCAGTCTACGAATTGGGAGTTGAATCGGCAAAGATGTTGATTAGGTTAATTAACGATGAAGAAATTGACAACAATGAATGTATCCTAGAGACAAAACTTGTAATACGGGAATCTTGTGGATTTAAGAAAAACAATGAACAAAAATAAGTTTGCAATGATCATGTAACCAAAATAAGTACATGGTCATTTTTTGTTGTAATTACATAAAAGTATAAAATATGATAAAATTGAATAAGAATAAATATTAAAATAACTGCAATAGGGAGTGATGGTATGAACGTTGTCGATATGCACTGTGATACAATTTTAAGGCTAATGAATAGAGAGGATGTAGGCTTACTAGAAAACGATTTAAGTGTGGACATAAAAAAACTCCAGAGGGGAAATTCGTTGGCCCAATTTTTTGCTATGTGGATTGATTTAGGGAAGGAAGATGACCCCATGGAAACCTGCCTTAAAATGATTGACAGATTTTATATTGAATTAGATAAAAATTCGGATACAATTTCATTAGCTACAAATTATGATGAAATAATGGGAAATAAAGATAACAACAGGATTTCAGCAGTCCTGACCATTGAAGAGGGGGGAGCAATAAAGGGTCAATTACACAATCTTCGAAACTTCTATAGATTGGGTGTGAGGGGCATTACATTAACTTGGAATAATGTAAATGAAATTGGTTATCCAAATATAAATGAAGAACATGGACAAATGGGACTAACTGAATTTGGAGAAGCTGTGGTCCAAGAAATGAATGAACTAGGTATGCTAATAGACGTATCTCATCTATCGGATGAAGGCTTCTACCACGTGGGAAAACTGAGCAATAAACCTTTTATTGCATCTCATTCCAATTCTAGAGCCATTAAAAATCATAGGAGAAATTTAACTGACCCCATGATAAAAACCCTATCTGAAAAGGGAGGAGTAATGGGTATATGCTTTGAAAGGGACTTCCTAGGAGACAGTGAAAATGCAAGGATAGAAGATATGATTAGACATATAAGACATATTAGAGATATTGGAGGGATTGATGTAATAGCTCTTGGTTCCGACTATGACGGTTCCAATCCAAATTGTGAGATTGACAACATAGGTGAGATAGGTAAGCTAAGAGACGCCCTAGAATTAAATAAGTTTTCATATGAAGAGATTGAAAAGATATTTTATAATAATGCCTTGAGGGTTATAAAAGAAGTATTGTAGTCGCATTATTGGATATACTATCCAGTAAACAACTGAAAAGGATGATGATAATATGAATAAATTAGCAGGCGAAAAGTCCCCATACTTACTACAGCATAAAAACAATCCAGTGAATTGGAACCCTTGGGGCGAAGAGGCCTTGTCAAAGGCTAGAGAACAAAACAAGCCATTGTTCATATCTATCGGTTATAGCACTTGTCATTGGTGTCATGTCATGAATAGGGAATCATTTAATGATTTAGAGGTTGCACAGGTATTAAATAAGTACTTTATCCCAATTAAGGTAGATAGAGAGGAAAGACCTGATATAGACAAAATATATATGACCTTTTCAGAAGCAATGACAGGTTCAGGCGGGTGGCCTTTAAATGTATTTGCTACTCCAGAAGGAAAGCCATTCTTTTTGGGCACATATTTTCCTAAAAGGACCAAAAATAGAATTACAGGTATAATAGAGATTTCCGAAAGAATTAACAAGCTTTGGGAAACAGAGGAAAATCACATCTTAGAAGAAGCAAATCGGATATTGGTTACTGTAAAAGAAATGTTTACAACCTATGTAGAGGGAGTTATCCATGAGGATATTTCAAAAAAGGCAATGGATAGTTTAGAGGACATTTTTGACGAAAAAAATGGTGGTTTTGGCTCGAGGCCCAAGTTTCCAATGCCACAATATATATGGTTCTTATTGGAATATGGAAAAGATAACCATGATATAAAGGCCTTGGAAATGGCCGAGTTTACTTTAGAAAAGATGTATAAGGGAGGAATATTCGACCACATTGGCCATGGGTTTTATAGGTACTCTGTGGATAAAAAGTGGTTAATACCACATTTTGAAAAGATGTTATACGACAATGCTTTGCTTGGGATTATATATGCTAAGGCCTATAAAATTACAGATAAAACTTTATATAAAGAAGTTGCAGAAAATATATTTTCATTTGTCATCAGGGATATGTATTCAGAAGTTGGCGGATTTTATTCTGCTCTAGATGCGGAGTCTGAGGGCATAGAGGGTAAGTTTTATACATTTACATATGGCGAAGTATTAGATGTCTTAGGTGAAGAATTGGGTCCATTATATTGCAAATACTACGATATTACGAAAAAGGGGAATTTTGAAGGATATAATAATCCCAACCTTATTTCTGTAGAATTAGATGATTCAGGTAAGGAAATAATCTCTGAGCTAAAAAAGGCCAAAGATATATTGTTCAAATATAGAGAAAAGCGGGTTAGACCCCATAGAGATGAAAAAGTCTTGACTTCATGGAATGGACTGATGATAGGCAGTCTTGCTTACGGAGGTAGGATGCTGAAAGTTGATAGTTATATTCAAATTGCGAAAAAAGCTGCCAATTTTATATTAGAAAGCTTAGTCGATGAAAGTGGGGGTTTATTATCGACATATGTAGATGGGGAGGCCTACAATTTCGCTTTTCTCGAGGACTACTCCTTCTTTATCTTTGGATTAATAGAGCTGTATAAGTCTAGTGGCGAAAATATTTACTTGGAAGTGATAAAAGACTTCGTCGAAAACATGATTAGTCACTTCGAAGACGACAATGGGGGAGGATTATTTTTTTATAGCGATTTGTCAGATAAACTGATAATGAGGCCCAAAGATTTATACGATGGGGCAATTCCTTCTGGCAATTCCATGGCTGTCATGGGCTTATATGAATTATATAGGATTACTGGAGAAGTAAAATACAAGGAAAGGGCAGATAAGATAATCCATTCCTTCGGCGGCGACATTAACGACAACCCGCTTTCCCATTTGTATGCCATAATTGCTTACAACGAAAGCTTGACACAGTAGGCCTACTAATTTATCATATATATTAAAGTGATAAAGAAAGAGGGTAAGCAAATGACAACAAAATTACCGACTAGGGAAGAGGCCTTAGAATTATTTAAAAGATATAACAAATCCGACAGTCTTTTGCGACATGCACTTGCAGTTGAGGCTACTATGACACATTTTGCAAAGGTGCTGGGCGAGCCCGATGTGGAAAAGTGGAGCATAGTGGGCCTGATACATGATTTAGACTATGAGATGTATCCTGATGAACACTGCATAAAAGTTCAGGAGATTTTGCAAGATGAAAATTATCCTGAAGACTATATAAGGGCTGTTGCAAGCCATGGTTATGGCATTTGTTGTGATATTGAACCGGTTGAGAAAATGGAGAAGGTTTTGTATGCTATTGACGAATTAACAGGTCTTATAACGGCTGTTGCACTTTTAAGACCAAGCAAATCTGTATTGGATTTAGAGCCGAAATCCGTGAAGAAAAAGTGGAAAGATAAAGCATTTGCTGCAGGTGTAGATAGGTCTATTATTCAAAGAGGAATCGATATGCTGGAAATGGAGAGAGATGACGTAATTAAAGAAACGATTCTGGCCATGAGAAATGTGGCGGAAGAAATAGGACTAAAGGGAAATCTATAAAGAAAATTAAAATCCAGCATTGCTGGATTTTTTTATGTAATAGAAAACTGCCATAGAAACAATTATATGATACAATAAGTATAAGGATATTACGTCAAGGGAAGTTATATTTCTAAATCTAATGTTTTACCCTGACGTTTGTATCGCAGTACAGAAATATCTACAAGGAGGAAGGGCATGATAAAAGATTTAACAGATAAAAAGAATAATATAATAAAAGAAACAAAGATACATGATGATACATTTATAGCAGAAACAGCTGATGTAGTAGGAGATGTAACCATTGGAGAAGGCAGCAGCCTTTGGTATGGTGCTGTAGCAAGGGGAGACATGAGTTATATAACCATTGGGAATTGTACAAACATACAAGATAATGCCACAGTACATGTGGATACGGATTTACCTTGTATAATAGGAGATTATACGACAGTAGGTCACAATGCAGTAGTTCACGGTTGTACAGTTGGAGATAATTGTCTAATAGGCATGGGTGCCATAATATTGAATAATGCTACAATTGGAGACAATTGTATTATAGCTGCAGGGTCCCTAATTACAGAAGGTGCCAATATACCAGATAATTCTTTAGTCATGGGTTCACCTGGCAAGGTCAGAAGAGAAGTTACAGAAGAAGACATAAGGACCGTAAGGGAAAACGCCCATAGATATGAAGAACTCTGGAGGAACGAACATGTTGAGTAAATGGGAGATTAATTTATGAAAAGGGAAATTTTCTCATATCCAAGATATCAAAAAATTGCCTTGGATATCGCCAATGCAATTTATAAGGGGGACATAAAAGAAGGAGAAAGGCTTCATGGCAGATCTACCTTAGCAGGCAGATATGGTGTATCGCCTGAAACCATTAGGCGTGCTATTAAACTTTTGGAGGATGTAAAGGTTGTTCAATCCACAAAGGGAAGTGGAATTAATGTACTATCAAAAGATAATGCATTTGATTATATAAATAAATTTAGGCATATAGATAGCATTTCCACATATAAATCGACACTAAACGCTCTAATAGCCAAGAAAATTGAAATAGATAAAGAAATTGTCAAGACAATAAACAAAATAGTAGATTATTCTAGTAAGCTGAGCAATATTAATCCAATAACTCCCATGGAAATAGAAATACCTAAAAGCAGTAAAATAGTAGGACAATCAATATCAGATGTAAAGTTTTGGCAGCATACAGGTGCTACCATTATTGGAATAAGAAGAGATGGAGCAATTATGCTTTCACCGGGTCCCTATACCACTTTTTTGCAGGACGATATACTTCTAGTCATAGGAGAGGAACATGTATACAATGCAGTCAAGTCTTTTTTGAATGAAAAGTAAAATCCGATAACTTCTTTGTTATCGGATTTTAAACTTGTGCGCCTAGCATGGGCGTAAACTAGTCGGTGAAAGTCCGATACGGGGGCTGATAGTGCCAACCGTTAGCTTAAGACAAGGGTGTCCCTCGTGAGATGGAATCTGAAGGAAGTCGGCGGCAAAA
>Ga0265293_10000282_pt1 | contig 125538 bp, 101 predicted proteins | sample Munlanlewell138R_FD_192505 | JGI IMG/M metagenome (GOLD analysis project Ga0265293, IMG submission 192505) | Leachate microbial communities from a municipal landfill in Southern Ontario, Canada - Leachate well 138R | ecosystem: Engineered > Solid waste > Landfill > Unclassified | place...
CAATGATTGTATATTTTGTACCGTTCACGCTGCGGATGGTGATCGCTTTATTGTCGGTTGAAATCGGTGCATAGGTGCCGTTTGTAACAATAATTTCATCGCCGGCACCGGCGGCATTAATTGCCGCTTGAATTGTTTTTTTAGCGGCTGCCCAGCTCTGTCCGTCTCCGCTATCATCCGCACGGCTTGCGTCCACATAATATGTCGCCGCAGAGCACACACCATGAACGAAGATACTCAGACAAAGAATCCGGATTGATTTTAAAATAGTCATGTTATTTATCCCGATCTGTTTTCTCAGCGAAAAAGTACTCTTTCTCTTATGATGAGTACACTTTAAAATGCGCATTTCAAAAACGTTGCATTCCAGGCTGTTACCCTCGTACACCCTTCACAAAGGAACCGTAAGAGCGTTTGTCTGACACAAGCATCGCAGGCGTTTGCGCTGCCGGGCGCCGCGAGAGCATTTTAAATTCATGTACAGCCGCAAAACGCGCAAAATAATTATGGGCCGAATGAGAGATAAACCGCAGCGCGCACTGAGAGCTTTTCAACTCTCAATTGTAAACTGAAAACTCCGAACACGGAACGCGGCGAGGGCGCCGCGTCTACTATACTCTGCCTCTCTGCTAATCCCCTCTCTGCGAAGCTTCCGTGTGTTTTGTGTATTTGCCGTTTTCACTGCCCGCCTTTGGCGAGCCGTTGCCGCTCCCTCCGGTCGCTGTTTTCTTTCAGAAAGCCACTCTTCGAGTCTTCATCTCGTTTCGAATCGCGGTTTAAACATCTGCGCTTATCTGCGTCATCTGCGGACCAATTATATTTTTTGTGTTTTTTGCGGCTGTAATTTTTCTGAATACGCTCTACAACGTGGGGCGGGCATTCCTGCCTGCCTTCTTCATCCTGAAACATGTGGGGCAGGCATTCCTGCCTGCCCATTTTTATAGTCAATTGAACCAACAGAACTTATAGAAAAGGCTCACGCCTGCGCAAGCTGTTGAAATGCCTGGCAATTTTGTTCTGCGCAGTAACGGCAACTTAAACAGGGAGTGCTCCATCCGGCGGTGCCGGCAGATGGGCAGGCAGGAATGCCCGCCCCACGCCTTAAAAGGCATGGCAATTCTGTTCCACACAGTAATGGCAACTTAAACAGGGGATGCTCCATCCGGCGTCACCGGCAGATGGGCAGGCAGGAATGCCCGCCCCACGCCTTGAAAGGCAGGGCGCTTCTGCTCCGCACAGTAACGGCAACTTAAACGGGGAGTGCTCCGCCCGGCGTCACCGGCAGCTGGGCAGGCAGGAATGCCCGCCCCACGTTTTAGAGTGATGCCGGTTGATATCTCATAATAAACGATTAATCCAGAGTTCCGATTAAGCGGAGAAATTCAGTGCGCGTGGCAAGCTGTGAGCGGAAAGTGCCGTGCATGGATGAGGTGATCATTTTTGAATTCTGCTTTTCCACGCCGCGCATCATCATGCAAAGGTGCTGCGCCTCAATTACAACACCGACGCCCTGGGCATCCACTTTTTCCATCAGTGTCTGTGCCACCTGTTCCGTCAGCCGTTCCTGAATCTGCAGCCGGCGCGCAAAGACATCGACAATACGCGCAAGTTTGCTGACACCGAGAACTTTTTTATTCGGAATATAGCCGATATGACATTTGCCGATAAACGGCAGCATGTGATGTTCGCAAAGGCTGTAGATTTCAATATCCTTGACGATAATCATGTGATTATCTTCCGCTTCAAAAAATGCTCCATTTAACACATCGTCGATGTTCTGATGATAACCGCGCGTCAAAAATTTATACGATTCCGCCATACGGTGCGGCGTATCTTTCAACCCCTCGCGCGCCGGATCTTCACCGAGTTCTATCAGCAGTTTTTTGATTAAATTTTCCATAAAACAGTTTTCCTTAACGTTCAAACTTCAAGCGCTGTCCAAAAATTCCGGCATGAATCGCTTCATCCTGCCAGACGATTTGACCGGAAACAATCGTGGTGTCGATAGTTGAGCGGAATATGTTCCCTTCAAACGGCGACCAGCCGCATTGATAGAGAATATTTTTTTTCGCAACTGTTTGCGGACGGTTTAAGTCAACCAGCACCAGATCAGCGAAGTATCCTTCGCGGATAAAGCCGCGCCCGGCAATATTAAAAATCCGCGCCGGCGCGTGCGCCGTTTTTTCGGCGACGGTTTCCAGTGAGAGTATCCCATCGTGAAAATGTTCGAGTATGGCGGGCAGGGCGGATTGAATCAGCGGCAGGCCGGACGGCGCAGTCCAGTAGGTCCCGCTTTTTTCTGCGGCGGTGTGCGGCGCGTGGTCGGTGCCGATCGTGTCAATCTGATTGGTGAGCAGTCCGCGAATTAATGCGGCGCGGTCGGCGGAGGTTTTAATTGCCGGATTGCATTTTACGCGCGCCCCGAGTCTGTCATACGCCGCATCATCAAAATGCAGGTAGTGAATACACGTTTCGGCGGTGATGTGTTTCCCGCATTCATCGTTTTCAATGTAGGCCTCGTTTTCGCGCGGACCGCCGACGCGCGCGATGCTTTCGTCGAACAGGTTCAGTTCGCGCGCGGTGCTGATGTGCAGAACGTGCAGCCGCGTACCGTATTTCCTGGCGAGTTCCACCGCAAGTTTCGTTGAGGCATAACAGGCTTCTTCACTGCGGATTTCCGGGTGCGCACGGAACGGCGTTTTGTCACCGAGTTTTTCGCGGAAGATTGTTTCGTTTTGTGCGATGATGTTCGCATCTTCACAGTGCGCCGCCAGCGGCACCGGCGCGGCGCGGAAAATCTCTTCCAGGACATCGTGCCCATCAACGAGCATGTTGCCGGTGGATGAGCCCATAAAAATTTTTACACCGCAAACATCTGCCGGGTTCAGTTTTTTAATTTCATCCAGATGACTGCCGGCTGCACCCAAATAGAACGAAAAGTTTGTTGCGCAGGTTTGTGCCGCCAGGGCAGATTTTTCTTCGAGCCGTTCAATGGATGTGGTTTGCGGAACCGTGTTCGGCATGTCCATGACAGACGTGACGCCGCCGGCGACGGCGGCTCGCGATTCACTGTGCAGACTGCCTTTGTGCGTTAAGCCCGGTTCGCGGAAATGCACATGGCAGTCGATCATGCCCGGCAGCAGCGCTTTCCCTTCGGCATTGATTTCAATATCCGCCGGCGCACTGATTGAGCTGTCGATGCGATCAATACGACCGTTGCGGATGAACACATCCGCCGCACGGATTTCGCCGTCAGAAACCACCTTTGCATTTTTTAGGAGAATGGAACGATGGAACGGTGGAATGATGGAATGATGAAACTCACTGCTCATAACACACCTCGTATATTTCATTGGTTTCACGAAGAATGAACGAATCATCCCATTCTTTACCTTGCTGCTTCAGTTTATACGGAAAAGGCTTCATGATTTTCCAGGTCAGTTTGTACAGTTCTTTTGCATCCTGCCAGACTCGTAGTTTCATGTATCCGCGATTGATATTTTTCCGGTGCTCCAGTATTCCATTATTCCATGATTCCATGATTCCGGTGAAACAGTTTCTGTTTCAGAATAACACCGGCAGCGATTAAAATCATTATGGCGGAGTAAAGCTGTCCTTTGGTAAGCCAGCCGAAGTAGACGGTGCTGTCGGGTTCGCGGAAAAATTCGGCAGTGATGCGCGCAACGGCATACAGAATCAGAAACATGGCGCTGGCTGCGCCGCTGCATCTGCCCCGCGCGGTTTTGCGAATGAGCGCCAGCGTAATAAACAGAAAAAGTCCTTCACCGCAGGCTTCGTAGAGTTGCGACGGATGGCGCGGCACCGGCACCGGATCGCCGGCCTGCGGAAAAATCACCGCCCACGGAACAGTCGCCGGACGTCCCCACAGTTCTCCGTTAATGAAATTTGCAATGCGCCCGAAAAAAAGTCCGATCGGGGCGGCAAAAGCCAGTCCGTCGGTGATGTTGAGAAACGGCGCCCGATATTTTTTTGCATACCACAGAGCAACCAGCAGTACGCCGAGCATTCCGCCGTGACTCGCCATTCCGCCTTCCCAGACGCGCAGCAGAAACAGCGGGTCGGCAAGCAATTCATCCAGCGCATACAGCAGCACATAGCCGAGCCGGCCGCCGAGGAAAACGCCGAAGATGGCGATGCTGACGATGAAGCTGCCGATCTCTTTTTCCGGCACAGCGAATTCGCCGCGCTTTGAAAGATGACGCAAAATCAGCCAGCCGCCGATAAACCCGAGCAGATAGGCGAGCCCGTACCAGCGCAATGCCATCGGTCCCCAGATGTGAAAAATAACCGGATCAAGATTGTGAACCCAATAATTCATGTAGTTGCAGATTTATTTGTGTTTGATTTTTTAAATTTAAATATTGTTTCGTACTGCGAATTTCGAGCTGCGAATTTTAATTAGAACCGCGCCAGTGCAGTTTACGGCTGAGCACATCAAAATAATCATAATCCGGCAGATGCAGAAATGTCACCGGTGATTCGCTTTTTACAATTTTTACCGCGTCGCCTTCGTCCAGTTCGGCCACATCCTGTCCGTCGGCGGCAAACAGAAGTTTTTTGTGTGAGTGCTGAATGCGGATTTCAATTTCGCTGCTGTCCGGCAGGATGATCGGACGGTTGCTGAGCGTGTGCGGACAGATGACGCTGATGCCGAAAACGCCGGCACACGGCTGAATGATCGGACCGCCGGCGGCGAGGGCGTGCCCGGTACTGCCGGTCGGCGTCGAAACAATCATGCCGTCGCAGGTGAAAACAGAAACCGGCCTGCCGTTAATCAGCAGTTCAAGGTTTACCACCTGCGATGACCCGCCGAAACCGAGTACCGCATCGTTCAGAATCCGGTATCCGGCGGAACATGTTCCATTCTGATAAACGGAGCAGTGCGCGACAATCCGGCGGTCTGTTTCAAAATTTCCGGCAGCGGCGGCTTCCAGTGCGGTTTCGATTTCATCTTCACCGACGCCGGTAAGAAAGCCGAGACTGCCGAGATTTATACCGAAAACCGGAACGCCGGCACCGTTCAGAATTTTTGCACCGAACAGCACCGTACCGTCGCCGCCGAGCGCAAACAGCACATCAACGGTTCCAGCGAACTGATCGAATTCAATCACTGCGGCCGCCGGCAGGTAAGCGGCCGTTTGTTGGTCGGCATAAAGCTCAAGATCCAGCTCCGCCGCTTTCCGGCTGAGCCGTTCAAACACGTCGGCGGCGCGCGGGCGTTTCGGATTCGCTATAATACCGATTTTTTTCATAAAATTTTAAGTCAAACGTCTCAAAGTCGCAGGTCGAAAATCAGTTGTATTAAACCCTATAGACCCGAGACTTTTGACATTTAGACTTTCGACCGTTAGACTTTGACCATTTCCCATTTCCGGCACAAGCACTTATTTTACAGGAGAAGCAAAACTGCATCTGTGTTCTTGTCGTACCACAGGGATCATGTTTAACTTTCTAACTATGTTAGCAAAACGGATTATTCCCTGTTTGGACGTGGCCGGCGGTCGTGTGGTAAAAGGCATCAACTTTGTGCAGCTCCGTGACGCCGGCGATCCGGTTGAATGCGCGAAGGCATATCAGGAGCAGGGCGCCGATGAATTAACACTGCTTGACATCGCCGCAACGAACGACGGGCGCGATACAATGGCTGATATTGTCCGGCGTGTTGCCGAACAGATTTTTATGCCGCTGACGGTCGGCGGCGGCATCCGTACCACGGCCGATGTACGCCGGTTGTTGAACGCCGGTGCCGATAAAGTTTCGTTTAATTCGGCGGCGGTGAATCATCCTGAAATTTTAAACCGGTGTTCTGAACAGTTCGGCAGTCAGTGCACCGTGCTGGCGATCGACGCGCGCCGGAATGAACACGGCTCATGGACGGTGTATACACACGGTGGACGCACGCCGGTTGATCTTGATGTCATCGTCTGGGCGCAGGAAGGAGTCGCGCGCGGCGCCGGCGAAATCCTGTTAACCAGTATGGACGCTGATGGAACGAAAAACGGATACGACCTGAAACTTACGCGCGCGGTTGCCGAAGCAGTCGGTGTGCCGGTCATTGCCTCCGGCGGCGCCGGAACGTTACAGCACATGGTCGACGCCGTCACCGAAGGTAAAGCCGACGCCGTACTCGCCGCCTCCATTTTTCATTTCGGTGAATTCACCATTCGCGAAACCAAAGAATATATGCGCTCCAAAGGCGTCGTTGTGCGCTTGTAACGAAGAGTTGGAATATAGTTTTCTTTTTTATCTTTTTTTGGATGCATGAGGAAAGTGGAGTTCGGGAGTAATGCTGTCGGTTGGCACATTGAATGTTGCTGTGTGATGAGGACGAGAAAATGAGCAGAGAGATTGAAGAGGGTTTGAAGCTGGAGCTGGACTGGAATAAGCTGGAAAAAGCAGTGGCGGGAACAAAGGGAATTATTCCGGTGGCGGTGCAGCATGCGGACACAAAAGAAGTAATTCTGATTGCGTACATTAATCAGCTGGCATTCGAAGAATCGCTGAAACGCCGGATGCTGGTGCTGTGGAGTTCGTCGCGCCAGGAGCTTTGGATTAAAGGGCTGACCTCCGGCGAAACGTTTGAACTGCTGGAAGCGCGCGTGAATTGCGAACAGAATTCGCTGCTGTTTATTGTGCGACCGAATCGAGGCAATATCTGTCATACAAAAAACAGATCCGGTGCGCCGCGCAACTGCTATTACCGCCGGATTAATTTCGATACACTCGAACTCGAAAATATTGATCCATAATTTAAAACCCCGGAAGACACGGAATATGCCGAACCGGATTTTGTGTTTTCAGTGTATTCCGTGGTTCAAAGAATCACCGCCGGCATTTTTATGAACAAATCTGCGTTATTGCGTGCTGTGGTTGCTGAACTCGAACACGATCTGATTCGTCAGCAGGAAGCCAATAAACAAGCCTCTGCCGGCGCGACGGATTCGGAAACGCGTGCCGAAACAAAGTGGGATACGTGCGGGCTGGAGTCGTCCTATATCGCGCGCGGTCACGCATTGCAGTTTAAGGCGCTGGCCGGTGCACTGGATGATTTACGGACGTTTGTGATTCCGGCGTTTAATGATTTTCCGATCGGCACCGGCGCGCTGGTTGAGGTTGAAATGAGCGGCGAGCGGATGGTTTGTTTTCTGCTGCCGTGCGCCGGTGGAACAGAAATCAGTTTTGCCGGCACGGCTGTTTCTGTGATTACGCCGGAATCGCCGATCGGTGCATCGCTGATGGGAAAACGGCAGGGAGAAATGTTTTCGTTCCGTGCCGGGATGACCGGCAAAATCTTATCAGTTCGTTAAACCGGATTCCGGCGGGTTTCCGGCGTTCTTTTTTTATTCCTTATTGGACAAGCGCCGCCGGTTTCCGTACTCTTTGCCCGATATGAGTTTGAAACAGGATGGCGGTTTTTGGGCAGGATTTATTGCGATTTCGGCGCTGCTGGCAGTGACGGGCTGTTCAACGCTGGCGCGGCCGCACACAGAAACCCGGCGCGGAAGTTATATTTATGTAAATCCGTTCAGCTATAAACCGGCGAATCCGGCGGAGCATTTGCGTTATGCCGAACAGCTTCGTGATGCAGGGAAGCTGCGCAAAGCGACCAAAGAATTTGAAATCATTGTTAAACGCTGGCCGGACAGCATGGAAGCGGCGGCGGCGCAGCGTGCACAGGCGGATACGCTGCATGAGCGCGGGAAAAATAAAAAAGCGTTTAAAGAGTATGAAGAACTGATCGCACAATATTATACCGGCATCAAAAATTATGACGGTGTACTCGAGCGGCAGTTTGATATCGCGCAGCACGAACAGGAACGCAAACGGATGCGCTGGCTGTTCGGCGGCTTCCGGGCGCCGGAGCGTGCGGTGCCGTTTTATGAATCAATTTTAAAAAATGCGCCGCAGTGGGATCGTGCACCGGAGGTGCAATACCGGATCGGTCAGGCATATCAGCGCAACGAAGAGTATGAAATGGCGGTGGTCGCATATTCCACGGTGGAATTCCGTTATCCGCGCAGCCCGTACGCCGAAAAGGCGGCGTATGCCAAAGTTCAAACCTACCGCGAACTGGTGAAGTCAGTCCCGTACAGCGTCGATATTCGCGAGCAGGCGCAGATCGCCGCTGCCATGTTTCCCGGGCTTTATCCGGACTCCGGACATATCGCGGAAGTGACTGTTTTTGCTGATGAACTGCGCGATCAAGAGGCGCGGTATACTTATCAGGTCGCTGAGTTTTATGAGCGCATTCCGCGTCCGGCACGCACTGATTCGGCCGTGCTTTATTATCAGAAAACGGTGGATGAATTCGGCGGCACACCGTCCGCCGGCGCTGCCGTTGCGCGGCTGAGCGAACTGCATTCTACACAGCATCCGGCGGTCCGTCCGTCGGCAAAACCGGCTGATGCAGATGTAATGAGCGTTGAGTCCATTATTGCCGATCTGCGTACGCCGGCGGTAACTCCGGTACAAGTATTCTCGGCGGACGAAGGCGCCGGCGTTGCCGGCGGCATGCGTGCCGCTGATATGCGCGCCAAGAGAAAATCCAGCGCAACTGCCGCAGCCGGACTGTCCGGACCGGTCACGGCGGCGCCGCTGCCGCAGCGTTTTTCGAATGAGCAAGGTGCGGTAGAGGTAACGGCCGACCGGATGGAATACCGCGGAGAACTGCTGATTGGCGACGGCAATGTTGCGGTGCAGCAGGAGGGGGCAAGCCTGCAGGCGGATCACGTTACAGTGAATCCGGAAACCGGCGAAATTATTGCCGCCGGCAATATACTCATGTTGCGCGGCAACGAGCGCTGGGAGGGGCATGAGCTGACGTACAATTATAAAACACGCGAAGGTTCGTTCGGCAATTCAATGATGTATTTTGAACCGGCATACATTACCGCCGGGAAAACCGAACGGCTTTCAACCAATGAATTTATGCTGCATGACGTGGTGATGACAACGTGCGAAGGCGATAACCCTGTTGTATACGCCCGCGCCAAAGAGGTTTACGTGATTGACGAAAACAAACCGAGCGGCGCGTTTATCAAGGCGAAGCACGTTACGTTTTTCGTCGGTCCGGTACCGGTGTTTTATACGCCGGTCTGGCAGCGCCATCTCGGTGAGCGCATCTTCTCATTTGCTGTCGGCGCAAGCGGGCGGATGGGCGCATACATCATGAGCCGCGCCGAGCTGCATCCGGCCGACTGGCTGAAAACAAATACACATCTTGATCTTTATTCGAAACGCGGCATCGGTGCCGGACAGGACTTCCGGTGGGCGACACCGCACGGCGGCGGCGGAATTAAAACGTATTACATCAGCGACGGTGACTGGAAAGATTCCGACGACTCCGCTGATGAACGCCGCTGGAAAGATTCTGACCGCTATCGCGTGAAGATATATCATAACGAACAGATTGACGATGAAACATATATTGCGGCGCAATTGAATTATCTGAGCGATCCTGATTTTCTCGACGACTTTTTTAATGATGAATACCGGCACGAAGTAAATCCCGAAAATTATGTTGTCGTGCAGCGCTCCACTGAACGCTATTCGCTCGGCGCGCGTTTCGACCGGCGGATGAACGATTTTTATACCACGGTTGAACGCATTCCGCATGTGACATACGACCGGTATCGCGCCCGGGTCGGCGACACACCGCTGTATTTTCAGAGCGAAAATACCATCGGGTTTTATGAAAATCTGAATGCAAAAACAATTAATCCGCCGCTGATTCCGAATAATCGCAGTGCGCGCTTTGACACCTACAACCAACTGTTAATGCCGCTGCGCTTTTTCAATTTTCTGAATATTACGCCGCACACCGGCTATCGTGGAACATGGTACAGCGAAACCGCCACCGGGAAATCCGATTCGCACTTCCGGCACCTGTTTGAAATCGGCGCGCTGACGTCATTCAAGGCGTATAAAACGCTGACTGATCAAAGCGGATTTTTCGGCACCGGCATGCGCCATGTGTTTGAACCGTACATTGATTATCTTTACCGTACCGAACCCGGATTGCGCGGAACGCGTACGCGCCGCCCCGATCTTTATCATTACGATGAAATCGATGAACTGGACGAACGGAATGAAATCCGCTTCGGTGCGCGCAATCTGCTGCAAACCAAACGCGGAGATCAGCGCATTGCGAACTTTTTTGATCTTGATCTGTACACCAGCTACCGCTTCGATCCGCAATACGACTCTCACTGGCAGCGGGAAGAATATAAATTCGGTCCGCTCACCGGCGATCTCGAATTAAATATCACAGATAATTTTTATATTAAAGGCAATGTGGAGTACGACTGGCATGAACGCGAGCTTTCACCGGCGAATATTCGCACCGTATTTGTTACCGCCGACCAAAGTGAATATTCATTCAGCTATCGCTACCGTGACAGTGATTATTATCCGTTGAATGAAGAAGAGTTCAAGCGGTCACTTTTCGAAGCCCGTGCGCTCCTGTTTCCGAACAGTAAATGGTCATTCGATTTCCTCGTGCGCTACGATGGACATCATGACGAATGGGAAGACCGCCGGATTGTCGTGAATCATCGGTTTAACTGCGTTACGATGGGCGTTGGTTACCGGTGCGATGAAGACGATGAACATGAATTCTGGGTACAGTTCTGGCTGAACGCGATTAAAGGCACACCGATCAAACTGTAGCAGCACTGAAAAACTGTCCGGTTAATACATCCGGTCTTACAGATTACTGACTGGAATGTCGGCGGTTTTGTTTAGCATAACAATAACAAGGCGCTCGCGCCGGCGGCGCCGGTAAAACACGGAGCAGGCATCCCCGTTCGCCCTTTTTCGCAGTGAATTGAGCAGACAGGTTTTGTTCTTTGACAAAATTTCGCGCTTTTACTTATTATATCCGCATGAGCACAGATCCTTTTCATTTGAACCGCACCGTACATCTCGCGCGCCGCGACGCTCTTTACGAGAAAGCCGTTCGCCGCATTCTCCATATCTCGGTGCGTAAATGTCCGCAGGAACAATGTCAACTCGCCAACGAAGCGTTTTATCTGTTAACCGAAGCGCACCGGCACGCCGAAATTGCCAATCTTGCCGGAAAAACATCCACACAAAGTAAACTGTTTGAGCAGGTGCTCGGCACACTGATCGACAACACGCAATCACTCTCCCGCATGCTGCGCCGGCGTTTAGTCTTTGGTCACAAAGACAATCATCTTAACCGGTTTTTCGGAGCACCGGAAATCGGTGAAAAAGTCAGCAGCCATTATATCCGTTGCGCCGGACTTATTCTGCGCGGGTTAAAAAACATTGTTCACAGTGCGGAAACACCGTTTAAGGAACTGAGTAAAACCAGCATTGCAAAAATGACTTCGGTGGATAAAGCGCGCTATGAAAAAGCGTATACTCATTTCTTCGAGCTCGCCGACAGCGAAGCCGCCGCTGCTGCAGAGCGGCAGTAAAACAGATGGTTATGCTTGTGATAAAAACAAAAACCGCACTCATTGTGCCGTGTTGAAGATTATGGGACTGTACGACAGAGATTATATGAGAGCGCCGCAAACACGGCCGGCACCATCACGTAAGCCGTCATTCTGGCAGCGGCTGCGGTTCCGCCTCTGGCTTTTTTGCCGGCGCCGGTAAAATTTTACCGGCGCAGATTTTATTCAGGAATAAAGAGTTTTTGTCCGACGGAAAGGACGTTTGGATTTTTAATTTTGTTCGCGTCGATAATGGCTTGAGTGGTGACGGTGTATGCTTTGGCAATGGTTGACAGTGTTTCACCGGGGCGGACAATGTGTTCATAGCCGTACGCACTGGTTTTTCCGGGACTTGATGACGGTGCGGGCTGTGCGGTTTTTAACTGACGCTCCAGTTCGCCGGTGACATTGGCAATGATCTGGCGTTTATCGGCTTCACTTTTCTGTTCAATCGCGGCGCAGCGCGCGTCGAACTGCATGCGAATCGCATCGATGTCCTGCCGCATCTGACTGATTTCGAATTCGAGATTTTCCATCCGCCCGTTCAGCCGGTTCATATTGGCCTGGGCAATCCGCCGTTCTTCGGTTTGCGCGGCATAATTAGATCGAGACTGCGGTGTTTGAAGGGTCTGACAGCTAGAAATGAGCAGCACGGCCGGAATGAGCAGAATTTGTTTTTTCATGAGAGTTCTCCTGTGAGGGTTACGGTTTCCAAAGATATAAAAACTGCGATGAATTGATTTTAATTTCCGGCAGAACCGGACGTGCGCGCACACTGAACAGCAATGTTTCCAGCAGACTGCGCGGCGCTTCGTAGCGGATGATTTTTAATGCGCCGGTATCCAGCAGCGCTGCAGTGTGTGCTACCGCATCGTCCCAGTAGCCGATGCTGTCGATCAGTCCTTTATTCAAGGCTTCACCCGCTGAAAAAATCCGTCCGTCGAACAGTTCCGGATTGCCGGCGCGGTCAAGTCTGCGCGCTTCGGCGACGAGTCCGGCAAAACGGTTTTGCATGTCGTCGATCAATCCTTGCAGAATTGCGAGCTGATTTGCATCCACCGGCTTAAACGGATTGAGCATGTCCTTATTTTCACCGGAGCGGATTGTGACATCGGAGATACCGAGTTTTTCAGACAGCGGTTGAAAATTGATCGACTGCATAATCACACCGACCGATCCGACCACCGCCGTTGGCTCCGCTACAATCCAGTCCGCCGCCATCGCCGCATAATATGCGCCGGACGCGCCGAGATCGCGAATGAACACAACCACGCGCCGGTCAGGGCGGCTGTCGCGGAAACGGTGCAGCGCATTGTAAATCTCATCGCTCGGCGTTACACCGCCGCCGGGGGAGTTAACTTCCAGAATAATGGCGCGTACATGTGAATCGCGTTCGGCGGCACGGATTTGAATCAGTGCATTGCCAACCATGTCAAACCGCGAACTGAACAGGCCTTCGTCCTGCGGCCGCAAAATGATACCATCGAGAAAAATGCGCGCGGCCTTCACATCGCCGCTGCCGTACGACCACACTTCGGTCAGCTTCGGCGCTTCGTCCACTGGATAATTTGCCGTTGCCGGCGTACACGCCTGCCGTGCACACGTTCCCGCCAGCAGCAGAAACAGCACAACAATCACCGCCCACAGTTTCCAGTTTTTTTTGCAACGTTTCATGACGTTAATGTAAAAGCGCGCGCCGCCGAAATCCAGAACTAATCCATAACGAGTAATGCATGAAAAATCCACCGCGCCGGTGGTTAAAGTAGAAAATTATGACTTGAAAAAGTCGAGGTATTGAATAAAAAAGAGAGAATAATGCAGGCTGATGTCTGTCGACAGGATGTTTGAATACAGGAGGAGAGTTTATGATCAACGTTGACGGTTTGATCAAACGCTTCGGTGCGCGCACGGCGGTGGACGGCGTATCGTTCGAAGCGGAACAGGGAACCGTGCTGGGATTTCTCGGCCCGAACGGTGCCGGAAAAACCACCACTATCCGGATGATCGCCGGTTTTTTAATGCCGGACGCCGGGCGGATTGATGTGGCGGGAATTGATGTAACGGTGAATCCGGTTGCGGTGCAAAAGCGCATCGGTTACATGCCGGAAACTACGCCGTTATACGAAGACATGCCGGTCGCCGGTTTTTTAAAGTTTCTGGCGGAAGTGCGCGGGCTGAAAGGCGCGGAACGCAACCGGCGCGTGGATGAAATTCTGGAGCGCTGTTCACTGGCGCCGGTGCGGAATCAGACAATCGGCACACTGTCGAAAGGATACCGCCAGCGCACCTGTTTTGCGCAGACACTGCTGCATGATCCGGATATTCTGCTGCTCGACGAGCCGACGGAAGGGCTTGATCCGAATCAAAAACAGGTCGTGCGCGATATGATCCGCAACATGGCGGCGGATAAAGTGATTATGCTGTCAACGCATGTGCTCGAAGAGGTGGAAGCGATCTGCACGCGCGCGATTATTGTCAGTAACGGAAAAGTTGTAGCGGACGGAACGCCGGCGGAACTCAAAAAGCAAAGCCGGTGTTACAATGCCGTAACACTCACTGCCGACGGCGCTGAAATTTTTGCAACGCTGCAGAAAATTCCGGCGGTGGAACGCGTCGAATCCATTGCGGACGGCTGCTTCACCGCGTTTCCGAAAAACGGCGAATCCATCGCACCGGAAATCCTTGCCGCCGCACAGGCGAACGGCTGGAAACTCGCCGGAATTAAAGTGGATGCAGGGCGGCTCGACGATGTGTTCCGTCAGCTGACAGTGACCGAAGATGCGCAGCAAAAAGAGGTGGCGTAATGAAAGAATCAACCAGTCATGTTCTGGCGGTGTTAAAGCGCGAATGGAAAAGCTACTTTGATTCGCCGGTCGCTTATGTATTCATTATCATTTTTCTGATGCTCGCCGGATTTTTCACATTTGCAGTGTCGCGTTTCTTTGAAGCGGGACAGGCGGATCTGCGCGGATTCTTTATGTGGCATCCGTGGCTTTATATGATTCTTGTACCGGCGGTGGCGATGCGCCTGTGGGCGGAAGAACGCCGGTCCGGCACGATCGAGCTGCTGTTTACCGTTTCGGTCACACCGTGGCAGGCGATTCTCGGAAAATTTTTTGCCGCATGGCTCTTCCTGATTCTCGCGCTCGCGCTGACGTTTCCGGTGGCGCTGACAGCGGCATATCTCGGCTCGCCGGATTTCGGCACAATTGCCGCCGGTTATCTCGGCAGCGCGCTGCTCGCCGGCGCTTATCTTTCCGCCGGAATGTTCACCTCCGCGCTCACGCGCAATCAGGTGATCAGCTTTATCCTCGCGGTGGTCATTGGCATGTTTCTGATTCTCGCCGGCTATCCGCCGGTCACCGATCTGCTCGCGCGTCATGCGCCGGTGTGGGTGGTTGACGGCGTGGCGGCGTTCAGCTTCATGCCGCATTTTGAAACGCTGCAGCGCGGTGTGATCGACGTCCGCGATCTGCTCTATTTTGCGTCCGTCATGATCTTCATGCTTTTCGCGACGCAGGTTGTGCTGAAAAATAAAACGGGAAGATGAAAAACAGTCGAAGGTCTTAAAGTCAAAAGTCTCTGACCTTCGACTTTCAGACTTTCGACTCTAAAAAAGGAGATGACCATGAATTTAAAAAAACTTGGCGGAGCCGCCGGAATACTTCTGCTGCTCGGAATTCTAATTGCGCTGAACGCAATATTCCAGCCGTTGCGTCTGCGCAAAGATGTAACGGAAGATCAGCTCTATACATTATCGGACGGAACCAAGCTGCTGCTCGGCGAACTCAACCGCGATGTGACGCTGAAACTTTATTTCTCAAAAAGCAACGACCGCCTGCCGGTGCCGCTGAAAAATTTTGGCAGCCGCGTACGCGATCTGCTGGCGGAATATAAATCGCGCGGCGGCGGCTGGCTCGTCGTTGAAGAATTCGACCCGAAACCGGATTCTGACGAAGAGGAATGGGCGCGCCGTTACGGATTGCAGGGTCAGCCGCTCGATATGTTCGGCGCCGGCAGTGAACTGTTCTTCGGCATTGTCGCCGTTTCCGGCAACCGCGAAGCGGTAATTCCGATGCTGACGCCCGACACCGAGCCGCGCCTCGAATATATGCTCACGCGCATGATCAGCGAAGTGAGCCGCGACAAAGCCGCGAAGATCGGTTTAATGAGTGCGCTGCCGGTGCAGGGCGCCGGTGCGAAGAATCCGTACATGATGATGGGCCAGCCGCCGCCGCAGCCGGCGTGGTCGATCATCGGCGAAATTGAACGGCAGTCTGAAATTCAAAATCTCGGTATGGACGTTACAGAAATTCCGGCGGACATCGACACGCTGCTCGTTATTCACCCCGCCGGAATTAATGAAGCGGCGCTGTTTGCCATCGACCAGTTTGTGCTGCGCGGCGGACGGCTGTTTGCATTCGTCGATCCAATGTGCATTGCGGCGCAGGAAAATATGCCGCCGGAAATGCAGCAGTACGGCATGCCGCCGCCGCAAATCGCCTCTGATCTCGATACGCTCGTTCAGGCATGGGGGTTAAAAATGACCACCGGCCAGCTCGCGTGCGACGAATCCGCCGCAACGATGCTGAACGCCGGTAACGGACGCGCCATGCGCAACGCCGCGTGGCTTTCGTTGCGCGCGCCGCACATGAATCAGGATGAAGTTGCCACGTCGTCGCTCGGCGATATGATGCTGCCGTTTGCCGCCGCATTTCAGGGTGACGGACTTGAATCGCTGGAAGTCACTACGTTACTTCATACCGCGAACGATGGTTTTCTTGTCAGCACCTACGAAGCGCAGATGGGGCAGATCCGTCCGCCGGCGCTGAAACAGCAGCTTGCACTCGCGGTTCGGCTACAAGGTAATTTTAAAACGGCATTTCCGGACGGAAAACCGGCACCGGAAAATTCTGACGATGAAGAAAACCCTGCCGCATCGGAATCCGAACATCTTGTTGAAAGTGCGAAACCCGGCGTTGTTGTCCTCGTCGGCGATGTCGATATGCTCACCGACCGCATCGCGATGCAGGCGCTCAACTTTTTTGGTCAGCAGATTATGCAGCCGCGCAATAATAATTTTGCGTTCGCCATGAATCTGACCGAACAGATGACCGGCAGCGAAGCGCTGATCGGACTGCGCAGCCGCGGTTCGTTCGACCGCCCGTTTGACCGCGTGCTTGATCTTGAAAAGCAGGCGCAAATCAAATGGCAGGCCGAAGAGCAGCGGTTGAACGAAAATCTGCAGCAGACGCAAATGCGGCTGAATCAGCTGCAGCAGGCGCGTGACGACGGACAGCAGTTGATCATGACGCCGGAGCAGGCAGCGGAAATTAAAAAATTCCGCGAAGAGGTTTTCCAGACGCAGCAGTCGCTCAAAGAAGTGCGGAAAAATCTGCGGAGCGATATTGAGCAGCTCGGTACGCGGTTGAAGTTCATCAACATTGCCGGCGTTCCGCTGCTCGTTGCGCTGTTCGGAATTTTTTACGGGTTAAAGTTAAGAAAGAGGTAAAAGTCAAAAGTCACAGGTCTGAAAGTCCAAAGTCCCGACTTTTGACCTTTGACTGTCAGACTTTCGACAAAGGAAAAATTATGAACTCTAAAAATTTTTTTCTGATGGTGGTTGTGCTGGCGGTACTCGCCGGAATTGCAGTCTGGCAGCGTAAGGATTCTACGTCGCGCCATGAAAAAACGCCGGCGGAATCAACGCTGCTGGCCGGTGCAGATCTGAATGCGATTGACCGCATCGAAGTGTCAGACAGTTCCGGCGCCGCAACCGTTGTTAAAAAAGACGGTCGCTGGGCGGTTGAATCGCTTTATGATTACCCGGCGGATTTCAGCAGACTCGCCGGCGCGCTGCGCGCGGCGGCGGAAGTAAAAACCGGTGCGCCGGTGCGCACCAAAAACGTTGATGCGGCGGAATTCGGTTTGAACGCCGGCGCGAAAAAAATTGTGCTGAAAACCGGCGATCAGACCGCGGCGGAAATTATCGTCGGCGCGCGGCGCGAAGCATCGTCCACCGCCGGCTGGGCAAATCAGTATTTCATTACGAAAAGCGGCGGCGATTCCGTTTTTCTGGTGGATTACGATTTCCGGCCGTTTGCCGGAAATTCTGCGGAGTGGATGAATAAAGAGCTGCTGCGTGTTCAGTCCGGCGATGTGGTTGCGGTGAAAACCGGCGACGTTGAGCTGAAAGAGGAGAGCGGCACATGGACGCTCGCCGGTCTGGATTTAGAAAAAGAAAAACTGCAAACGTCTGAGGCCAACCGGATGCGCTCGGCAATGCAATATTTAAACTGCACCACCGTCGCTGATCCGGCGGCTGAATTTTCTGTCGACAGCGAATACACTGCCAAAACCAAAGACGGCTTCACCTACACTGTAAAAACCGGCACGGAAGCGGACGGCGGACGTCTGATGCAATTGGCCGTTGAATACGTCGCACCGCCGGCGCCTGCAAAGCCGTCCGGCGATGATGCAGATCAGGCGGCAGCGTTCGATCGTGCCGAATCCGAATATCATTTAACAGTTGAAGCCAATACTCATAAAGCAGCGGAGCTGAACGCTAGGCTCTCCGGCTGGACGTATGTCGTCAGCACCTATTCCGCCGACGCCTTTCGTCTGACGCGCGACAAGCTGGTGAAAGAAAAAGAACCGGCGGCAGCGGAAAATTTGGCGGAATAAATTTAGTTATTAACGGGTTATAGCTTCTTTACACTGTCGCGGCTGCAGAGAACCGGTGCGAGATGTATGGATTGCAGCGGGCGATCCGGTGATTCTATCCGGTTAACTAATAATTCAACCGCCCGTGAAAACACCAGTTCAAACGGTTTGTCGACGGCGCTGATCGGCGGGTTCGTATGTTCAAACGAGGGGAGATCTAACTCCATCGCGATGAGTGATATATCCTCAGGAACCGAGCGGCCTGTTTCAATAATTGCTTTATAAGCGCCTAATGTAATGTGTCCGTCACCGCCGATAATGGCGGTGATGTCCGGATGTTTTTCCAGTAGGTGGAGTGCGGCATTCCGTCCGGGATTCCACGGAGCGTCAAAATCGAGATGCATCGGGTCAACGGTTTCTTTTATCATACTGTTGTACGACTGCCCGATCTGCTTCATGGCGAAATCGATTCCCTTTTTACGGGCGATAAAAGTTTGGTTATCCGATTCATTGCCAATCAATCCGATTTTCCGGTGCCCCATCTGGATGAGATGATTTGTGGCGATCTGTCCCATGGAAAATCCATCGGCTGTTACACTGTCCATGCCGAGTTCTTCAAATTCGGCCAGCGCCTGAATGCACGGAATACCGGACGGCAGATTTCTTTGGATTGATTCTATGTAACAGCGTGCAGGAGGTGTCTGGAGGATGATTCCGGAGATGTATGGGCTTGAAATGGTTTTTAAAATATCAATCTGTCCTTCATATCCTGTAGAAGAGGCTTCGATGACCAGCCGGTAATTTTTTGGCAGGCTTCCCCGGGTTGCCCGGATAATTCGTGGCACCTGTTCCAGCTCCGCCGAGGAGAGGACCAGTGCAATGCTTTTCAGCGGCAGCGTATCCGCCACAAACACGCCGGATTTCGGTACGCTCCTGAGATACCCTTCGAACGACAGCGTGCGCAGCGCCAGTTTAATAATTCCGATACTGACGCCGAAATGTTCCGCCAGATCCTGCATGCTGGGCAGTTTTTTTCCGGGGGAAAGTTCTTTGGCTTCAATTTTCCGGCGCAAGATGTGTTCAATCTGGCGAACCTTCGGGACTGGAGATGCTCGATCTATTTTTAAACGGTTCATAATTTTGCAATACTTGCTGGAAAACGGATATCCTTATAATTTCATTTCAACAGGTTGTCGCCAAGTTCATTGCGAGCTTTTTCAGCGGGCCGGTCAATTTCCGATTCAACCGCCGGAAATTCAGTGCGCCGGTCAATCTGTTCGCCGGGATCGACGATAATATCATACAGCGCTTTGCCGGTGCGGCTGTCGGTTGGATATGAACAGTAACCATCGCTGCCGGCGGGTACGCTGGTATAATCGCGGTAGGCGTGCGGAAAAATCAGTTTCCACTGATCCTGAATAACGGCGCGCAGTTCGTTCGGCTTATAATAGTAATACAGATTTTTGCGCGGCGACGCTGGGTTTGTTCCGGCGAGCAGCGCTGAAATATCAAACCCGTCGAGCGGTTTTTCCGGCGCCGGCGCGCCGGCCTGGGCAATAATCGTCGGCAACAGTTCCATGGATGAAACCAGCTCATTGCACACCGTTCCGGCGGGAATAGCGCCGGGACGGCGCATAATCGCCGGCACGCGGATTCCGCCTTCCCACGCTGTACCTTTGCCGCCGCGCAGGCCGTGACATGTGCCGGCGTGATTGCCGAAACTCAGCCACGGACCGTTATCGCTGGTAAAAATGACCAGCGTGTTTTCTTCCAGCTGATGCTCTTTGAGTTTTTTGATGATCTCGCCGACCGACCAGTCGATTTCCATCATCACATCGCCGTACAATCCCTGTTCGCTTTTGCCTTTGAACTTTTCCGAAACACCGAGCGGAACGTGCGGCATGGAGTGTGCGAAATAGAGGAAGAACGGCGCGTTATGATTACGGTCAATAAAATCCAGCGCGCGTTCGGTGTAGCGCGTCGTCAGCATGTCCTGCTGTTCGAGTGTGGAAATAATTTCAACCGGCGCGCCGCCGTCGTACAACGGCAGCGGCGGCCATTTACCGGCGCCGGAATTTTCTCGCGTCGGCGTACCGTCGAACTCCACCGGCCACATATCATTGGAATAGGGCAGTCCGAGCCATTCGTCGAAACCGTGATGCAGCGGCAGCTGTTCCGGCCGGCTGCCGAGATGCCATTTGCCGACCATGCCGGTGGCGTAGCCGGCGGTTTTCAAAATGCCGGCGATCGTTTTTTCGGATTCCGGCAGTCCGATTTCATCCCACGGCATCAGCGCACCGTCGATGCCCATGCGGTTGTGATAGCGTCCGGTGAGAATCGACGCCCGCGATGCGGAACAGACGCCGCTGGTGACATGAAAATTTGTAAACTGGATGCCTTCCGCTGCCAGCCGGTCAATGTTCGGCGTCTTCCAGCCGACAGCGCCGAACGCGGAAATATCGGAGTAGCCCATGTCGTCAGTGAGAATTAAAACAATATTCGGCGGGGTCTGCATCTGCGGGATTTCTGCATCTGTTGCTGGAAAGTTCATTTTGGCAGGATAAAATATCATGTATGTTATACAAGAAAAAATAATATGAAATAATCGTTGAAATATTAAAAAACTAGGATAACATAGTTGGGAAATTTGAAAATAAAGGAGTTTGTGATAATGAGGGTTGTGATTGGAAAATCACTGTTCATGGGGGCGGTGCTGGCGGCGTTATCGGTTCAAGCGGTTGCGCTTGGCGTGTCGGTTTCTTCGCCGGAAAAAGTGGTGATCCGCGCCGGATTTTCCGAACCCGTGCCGTACAGTCCGTATGTGCTGGGAGTAAATCCTCATTTCACCAGACGTCCTTATGATTTTTCGCATCAGGAATGTTTCCGGTTGACGAAAGAGTCCGGTGCGACATTTATGCGCTTCCCCGGCGGAACCATGGCGAATTTTATAAACTGGGACACCGGCACGTTTGTTGACGATAAAACTGTGGCGCGTATTGCGCCCGCATTTAGCGGTCAGGTAAAAGACTGGCGCAAGGATATGGAAAACTATCATCCGCACGGTGAAACGGTGGATGAATTTATGGACGCGCAACGGGGACTTGGGATCAACAATACCTCCTGGGTTTTAAATCTGCTGACCGGTAGTCCGGAGCAGAGCGCCGCATGGCTGCAGTATTGTATTGATAAAGAGTATCCCGCCGAATACTGGGAACTTGGCAATGAATATTATCTGAATCCCTATCGCAGTCATTATCCGACGGTGGATGATTTTATTGCAGACGCCAAACGCCATTCGCAGGCGATGAGAGCCGTGAAGGCAGATGTGAAACTCGGCGTGCTGGCATCCGGTTTCCGGCATGTGAAAAATGAAAATCCGGAAGCGGATGATTTCTGGGTAACGGATAATCCGAATGCGCAGTGGAATATCGCTGTTTCAAAAGAGTCGTTTTATGACGCAGTGGTGATTCATGACTATCTGGTCACGCCGCAACTGTTTGCGCATTTGACGGAAACTGAGGCGTATACCTATCTCATGTCACGCAATCCGGTGGAATTTTCAAAGCTGATTGCATACTATCAAAAACTGTTTCCGGGCAAACCGCTCTGGCTGACAGAGTGGAACATTCATCCAATTCCGTTTTTCACGAATTTGAAAAATCAGGGACTGTCCGATCAGGACCGGACGAAATTTATTCACACCAAAACGCTGGCGCACGGATTGTATCTGGCGGACTGGCTGCTGCATGCGCTGAAATATCCGGAGACGGTTGAAATGGCGCATCTGCACGTGCTGGCGGCACCGTTTTACTGGGGCATGTTTTATGTGCAGCAACCGGAAGAAAAACATTTGGACGATCCGTTTGTGCAAACCATTTCATTTGAGGTTGTAAAACTTTTCAGCGAGGCATTTCAGTCCGCCGGAAAACTGACCGTGTGCGAAATTTCCGGCGCGCCGGAAATGACCGGTGAACTGGATTTCGGCAGTGAATCATTTCCGGCGGTGATCGGCGCCGCGTTTCCCGGCGAACAGAAAACGGCGCTCATTCTGTTGAATAAATCCCTGTCGGACCAGCTGGCGGAAATCCGGTTGAACGGCTTTTCCGGCGCGAAAGCACGGCTGAAAGTGTTGACTGCGCCGGAACTGATTGAGGGGTGGGGCACCGTTAAAAAAGTCGAAACAAAATACGGCGTAGATTCGGTATTTAACGGGAAATATGAAGTGTATGAAAAAGAGATCGCGCCTGCATCGTTTACGCTTCCGGCGCATTCGCTGTGTTTAATCATAGTTGAATCCGGCGACGGACAGTAAGCGAAGCGGGCAGAGGAAAAACTGGAAAAACAAAAGGAGGCAGCAATGAGTAAGAGAGTTCGTTTAACAGCAGTCGCGGCGATTTTCGGCGCGTATTGTGCATCAGCCAATGTGGTTGATTTCAGCACCTATTCCGCCGGGTCAATTTCGACCGTAAGCGGATATGATTTAGTGGTCATCGACGGCAGCGGCACCGCCAGTGCATCCATCGTAGATGACGGTTCCGGAGTTAATGTTTTGCGGTTAAGCTCAGGTGGCCACGGCTCTGCCGTTGCCATGCTCGGGTCAAAACAGATATTCAATTTAGCCGATGAATGGTCGGTCTCAGCCGATTTTTCTATCAATTCTGTTTCGGGTAATGGACCGCTTTCATTTGGAATATACAATGCGGCGGTGGTGGATGCCGATGGACTGGCCAGCGGGGAGGCGTCCATTGCCTCCGGAGACGCCGCGACATCACGCATGGCCATGCAGATGACGGTTCGCCCAACTGGGGCATACTCATTCAGCTACGTTGACGCCGGCGGCACGAGAAGAGAACCCGGTTCGGCTTACAGCGGTTCTGTTAACGGCAGCACACGGTATACGGTTACGTTTGAGTGCGATGGCGTAAATCTGGTTGCAACACTTTCTGACAGCTCCGGCACGGAATTAAAAACTTTGTCGCAATCCGTGACAGCGCTGGGTCCGAATGTTTCCGGGGATGCATTGAAATTTGCATTCGGTGACACGATGAATAACAGCACATCAGGCTATGATATTGATGTTTACAAAATTACCACCATTCCGGAACCGGCTACAATCAGTCTGTTTATTATTGCATCGTGCGTCGGACTTGCCGGCCGGAAATGGATTCAGAAATAAAATATAATACCACCGGTATTTAGCTTTCAGGAGAATATGAATGAAAAAGAATCGTCAGGTTGGATTATTTTTTTCTCTGCTTTTAGCCGGAATTTCTGTTTCCGGCGCGCCGGTGGATTTCAGTAATTATACCGCCGGAAAAATTGCCTCGTCCGGTACATTCACCACAAATCTATTGGACGCAACAGGCAATGCTTCCGGATTCGTTTTAAAAGGCGGTGGATCATTTCAACTGTCCATTGAGGACAGTGCCGGAAAAAAATGTGTCCGGTTGAATTCAAGGAATTCAGTGGCGGCGGCTTTGATTGCTTCAGAAAAACCGCTGGCGCTCAGCGATAACTGGAAAATTACCGTTGAATTTTCGGTGAGCAGTCCGGCTCCGTCTGGCCCATTATTGTTTGGCTTATATCGCACTGGCACCGCAGATAAAAAAGGCGCTTATATCAGCGATGCAGTGCTGCCGGGCGGTTCGGACAAAGACGGCAGTAAGGCGGTCGTGGCGATGCAATTGGTGATTCGTCCGTCCGCTCAGTTTGCATTCAGTTTTATCGATAAGAGCAATGTTCCTCGGCAACCGGGTCACGGTCTGCAAGGCGACATCACCGGCAAAACAAACTATTGTATTAAGTTCGAATGCAATGGAACTGCCATTATCGCTACGTTGCGGCAGGCAGGCGGAAAAGTGCTGGACGGGAATCAAATAAAAATTTCTGATATCGAAGCCAGAGTCGGGCAGACCGTGGAGTTTGCCGCCGGAGATATTATCAACAATTCAACCTCTGGCTGGGATATTGATATTTACAGCATTGAACTCCTCACAAAATAAATCCGGCACATTGCCGATGATGCACATGAATTTTAAGTTACCGGAAATTACGTTATGATATGGATGTTCGCTGTGATGACGTTTTGTGCAGTGTGTATTGCACAGGGCGCACTGGTCGATTTTAATTCATATCCGCCGGGAATCCTGTTTGAGGAATCCGTTTCCAGGACCGATCCGTCTAGCGCCAAAGTTTCTGCAAAAACAAAGACGCTGAGTCTGGAGGAAAACGCATTTACGCTGTACGGCTCAACCGGCGAGCTGTCAACCAGTCAAACCGGCACATTAAGCTACGCATTCTCAATCCTGGATGATCTGGATGAAAGCTATCTGCAGATCAGCAGCCGCCGGCAGGCGTCCGGCGGAAATCCGGTGGCGCAGGTCAGTTCAGATTCTCATTTTCTGCTGAAAGACGGGCAGTGGCAGATTACGTTTTCGGCAGAAAAATATTCCGGTGTTTCAGGGACGGTGTATCTCGGACTTTACGGCGCTTCCGCTATGAGCACCGCCGGCGGTTATTCTCTTAGCCAGTTGCTCAATAATCCGGTGGTATTTTCTCAGATTGAAATCAATTCGTCCGGCGAAATTCTGGTTTCCAGAACAGCATCTGCCGGCGGCAGTCTTGAATATTGGAATGGAAATTCATGGACGTCCGCTCGCGGTACGCTCGGCAAAATTGTGTTAAAAAACAGTTCAAAATATGTGGCAACGTTCGGCATCTCTCAGGCAGGGACGATTTCGTGCGATTTGCGGTCCATTGAAGATGATCAACTTTGTTCTGTAACGTACACAACGGACGATGTCGGCGTCCGGGATAATGTCCGGTTTTCTGCCGGCGACATTGGGAACAATACCGCATTTAACTGGACGTTGAATGTCTTCAGCCTTTCGAGCGGAGAAACGTTTGAGCAAAAGACCGATTCATCATTTCTGTTCACGGTAAACGCAAAAGAAAGTGCGGATGTATTCCGGCTGGTCGTCTTTCCGGACACACAGAATTATGCCAATCACGGCTGGGTTGATCTGCTGGGAAATACCGGTACGCGCGCACCGAATGCTGCCATATTTCCTGTTATGACGGACTGGATTAAAGAGAAAAAAGATGACCTGAAAATTAAAATGGTGGCGCATGTCGGGGATATTGTGAACACAGATTATGCGCCGGAATGGGACGTCGCATCCAACGCGTTTGCCACGCTGGACCAGTCCGGCATTCCGTATGCCGCCTGTCTCGGGAATCACGATATGGGTGTTGAAGTTTATGCTAAAAAAACAGAGACCAACACCTTTTCCTGGGCCACAGCGACCATCCGCAATTCACTCTTCCGCACCTATTTTCCGGAGACACGTTTTCAACAGCATGAATGGTACGGCGGCAGCTTCAGCAACAGCTATTACTGTTATGCCGAAGCGTCCGGCATGAATTTCCTGCTGCTGGCGCTGGATATGCAGCCCGGCGCCGCCGTACTGGAATGGGCGAAAGGAATTGTTGATGCGCACCCCGATCACCGGTGCATTGTGGTTACGCATATCTATTTAAGAAACTATGCATCAGGACGGGACACCCGGAGAGGTAATTACAAGGTCACAGAAAATTCCGGCGAAGATATCTGGCAGAAATTTATTACGCAATGTCCGAATATATTTCTGGTGCTGTGCGGACACGTCAGCGGGGCGCAGGATGTGATTATTTCCGACATTAATCAGGCCGGAAAACCGGTGCATCAAATTCTTACGGATTATTCCGGACTCACCAAAGGCGGCTCCGGATTCATGCGGGTTCTGACGTTTCATCCGCGCCAGAGCAAAATCACCGTGTCCCGGTATTCGCCGTGGCTGGATGCCAAAACAATGACCGGCATGTTGAAGCCCGCGGATCATCCGGATCCGTTGTATTATAAAATGACCGACGAATGAAACCGGCGCCGCAAATCCTGCTGCGCGGGATTGCGGGGCGGTTGAAGAAGTTTCCAGAACAAAACAAACGAAAAGGTTTTTATGAAGAGTGTATTTATCCGCAATGAAAATAATCCGGTGCTGGCGCCGAACGATATGCCGCCGGATGTGATGTATGTGCTGAATCCCGGCGCGGTTAAACATAACGGTGAATATGTTGTGATGATGGACGCCGCCGTGGCGTCCGGTCCGATTGTATTCTGGCTGGCGCGCAGTAAAGACGGTATGAAGTTTACGGTGGATCCGGAGCCGGTGAACTGGCCGGGCTTTGAACCGGGCTATACCGAAAACTGCGTGTACGATCCGCGCATCACCAAAATCGGTGAGGAGTATTTTATCATGTATGCCAGCGCATCGGATGAATACGGTATCAGTCTCGGTCTTGTAAAAACAAAAGATTTTGTGAGCTATGAACGCATCGAGCAGGAGCGCACACACGCACCGATCCGTAACGGTGTTTTATTTCCGGAAAAAATTAATGGGCGCTATGTGCGTCTCGACCGCCCGATGGACGACCCGCGCGGGCCATCGATGATGTATCTGAGTTATTCGGATGATTTGATTCATTGGCGCGATTCGGTTCCGCTGATGGATGTGCGTCCGGCGCTGTGGGATCGGTTTAAAATCGGTGGCGGCGCGGTTCCAATAAAAACTAAAAAAGGCTGGCTAACGATTTATCACGGTGTCGGCGACACCTGCAACGGGCTGATCTACGCGCTCGGCGTCTGCATGCTGGATTTGAATGATCCGGAAAAAATCATTGCGCGTGGTGAAGATGCAGTGCTGTGGCCGGTGGAGCTGTATGAACTCGTTGGCCGTGTGCCGAATGTGGTGTTCACCTGCAACGCGATTCCGGAAGATGACGGCAGTGTGAAAATTTATTATGGCGCTGCAGATACCTGTATCGGACTCGCCGAAGCGCAGCTCGCCGATCTGATGGATGCCTGCTATCGCAAAAACCGGCACATTAAAAAAGTTTTTGGAAAAAAATAATGCTGAAACTTCTTATTTTTGCAATGGGGTTTTCGTTGCAAATCAATGCACAAACAAATCCAGTGACGTTAACCTACGGTCCGCATGAACGAAATACGCTCGATTTCTGGCGTGCGCCGGCGACGGATAAACTGACGCCGACACTGGTGTATATCCACGGAGGTGCCTGGACGAGCAACGATAAATCTCAAATTATCGGTCGTGTGAAAATTGATGACTGGCTGGCGAAAGGTGTTTCGGTTGCGTCGATTGATTATCGCTATTCAACGCAGGCGATTCTGCCGGCACCGGTGTATGACGCGGCGCGGGCAATTCAATTTTTGCGCTCTAAAGCCAAAGAGCTGAATATTGATTCTGCGCGGATTGCGGTGCAGGGCGGCAGCGCCGGCGGGTGTACCTGTTTATGGCTGGCGTTTCATGATGACATTGCCAATCCGGCATCCAACGATCCGGTGCTGCGTGAATCCAGTCGTGTTTCCGGTGCGTATGCTCAGTTCCCGCAAACGAGCATTGATCCGAAAATATTGAATGAATGGATCGGTGGACTCGCCGCCGGGCATTCGATGATTACACGCGCGGTCGGCGCGAGCAATTACGCCAGCATGATGGCAAATTATGAAACATACAAACCGCTGTTTGATGAATTTTCGCCGATTAACTTCATAGATGCCGGTGATCCGCCGGTATTTTTGAGTTATAGCGTTAGAAGTTCAACGTCCGCCGAAACTGCATCGTCGGCAATTCATCACGGTGTGTTCGGCGTCAAATTAAAAGAGTGCGCCGATGAACTCGGAATGACTAATTGCCATTTATTAATTACCGGCGAAATCTCTCCAGCGGTCTACGAAACACCGGATCAATTTCTGGAAGCAGTTTTATTAAAAAAGTAAAAAAATCAGTGCAGAGTTTCTTTTGATGCCGGAACACTCGGCGGCTAAGATCGCAAATGGCAATGCTCAGCGTATTAGGGACGCCTGTTCACGAAACTTTATCGCACCGCGCTCGTACGGCAGGGACTCATTCAAATCTTTAACGATTTTATCCTTCATGGGCAAATGTGCCGTGTCGCCAATTACACTCAATAAAAGTTTATCTATCGATATTTCGCCGCAACAATGATGCAGACCGATTTTTTAAATCTGCCGCCGGTATTCGCGCGGGGTGCGGCCGGTTTTATTTTTAAATGCCCGGCTGAAGGCCTGCAACGAACCGAAGCCCGCTTCTTCGGCGATGTCGGCGATGGAAAATCCGGTGGTGGAGAGCAGCGCCATGGCGCGGTTGATGCGGTAATTCTGAATATAACTTCCCAGCGAAATTCCAGCGGTGCGTTTGAAGAGAATCCGCAGATAGGATTCGGAGAGTTTCAGTTCTCCGGCGATGTCTTCAATAGTAACCACGCGTCCGCGCCATTCGTACATGAACGTGTTAATGCTTCGCAGCAGGCTGTTTTCAATTTCCGGCGGCGTTTCCGGCGATGCGCGTTGAAAGTCCTGTTTCAATGAAATCAATAATGAGAGCAGGGTGGTTTGCAACTGTTCGAGCTGCGTTTTTGCCGGCGCGCGCAACGATGAACATTCCAGCCAGTATTTCAACATCTGTTCGCGGATGAATAGCGATGCGTCGCCAACGTGAATGGTGCGGTTGCGCAGCGGTTCGAGAAAGTTTTGTGTCGATCTAAGTTCAAATGTGCTGAAGAGCCATTGCAGTGAAACTGATTCGAGATGGCTGAAGTGGTGAAACTGATACGGAAAAATAAGCAGGGCATCACTGGGGCGCAGCGGCAGCGTGAGGTTGTCAACGTGCACGTGTCCGGATGTTTTCAAACAGAACGCTAAAACGTAACGATGATGCGAACGATTTTGCAGCGCCTGCTGCTGCAGGTTGTTTTTGGCAGTGCGCAGATACATTAAAATATTCACCGGCAGCGGCAGTTCATATTCGCCGAGTCCTTTGAAATAGTCCGCCGGTTCTTTGATTTTTGTCAGCAGCTTGTCCATGAGGAAGAGCATATCGCGTTATTTTGCAGAGTCAATATTGTTAAAAAAAAGACGAAAGCGCTAAATTTTAAATTTTTTCGCGCACGTTCATTTGTGAAACAGTGAAATAAACCACGGATAACGCGGATATAAACAGATTAGGGAATAGGCATCAGGCATGAGGAAAAAAGGCACAGAGAGAAGGGATTAGGCATCAGGCACGAGGCATTAGGGAAGAGAGGGACAGAGGCACAGGGGCACAGAGAGAAGGCATTAGGCATTTCATCTGCGCAATCTGCGTTTATCTGCGGATAAATTTCCGGCGTCTGGATGAATGAGCAGAAAGTAGACGCGGCGTCCCTGTCGCTTTTCAGTGGAGCAGAAATTAAAACCACAGAGTACACAGAGATTTAGAGAATTGAGACTCCGCGCCTCCGTGGTTAAAATCTTTGCGGTTTTTGCGTGCAGAATTTCCCGCGCAGAGCCGCAGAGGGATGAGAGTTTTTTGACGGGATGAACAGGATTTATACAGATAAAAATCAGCAATCGGAAATCGGTAATGCGACTCATCCGTTTATATCCGTGATATCCGCGGTTAAAGCATCAATAAGAAAAAAATACTGTATATTAAATAAAGCTCAGGCTAAGGATGAAGAACAGCGAACAGATATCACAGATTTTGCCGGATGAAGTTGTTCAGGCGTTTCAGTGTCCGGGAATTTACCGCGGTGAAATTCCGTACGGCACCGGCCACATCAATGACACCTATAAAGTGTTTTATGAGCGCGATGGAAAACAGGAGTATTACATCCGCCAGCGGATTAATCATAATGTGTTTACGAATGTGCCGGCGCTGATGGAAAACATCGGGCGTGTCACGCGTCATCAGCGGCAAAAATTTGAACTCGCCGGCGCCGGCGAAATTGACCGGCGCGTGCTCACATTAGTTCCAACAATTGATGGCGCCGATTTTTATTGCGACGCCGCCGGAAATTTCTGGCGGACATATCTGTTTATTGAGAATGCCGTCGGCATTGATGTGGTACAGAATACTGCGCAGGCGTTTGAGGCGGCGAAAGCATTCGGTTTGTTTCAGTGTCAGATGGCGGATCTGCCGGTGCGTCTGCACGAAACGATTCCGGGATTTCATAATACGCGCCAGTGGTTTAATGCGCTGGTTGCGGCGATGAACGCCGACCGTTTTCAGCGTGCCGCCGGCGCAGCGGCGGAAATACAATTTGCATTCGAACGCGAGTCGATGGTTGATGTGGTTACCGGTTTAATGAACGCCGGTGAAATTCCGGAACGCGTGACGCATAATGACACAAAACTGAACAATGTTCTGCTCGACACCGTTACCGGCGCCGGAATGTGCGTGATTGATCTGGACACCGTAATGCCGGGTTCAGCGTTGTACGATTTCGGCGATATGGTTCGCACTACCACTACGCGCGCACCGGAAGACGAGCGCGCCCTTTCGCTGGTGGAAATGGATATGAATTATTTTGAAGCGCTGACCGCCGGCTATCTGGAGTCTGCCGGATTTCTCGTGCCGCGCGAACGCGAACTGCTGGCTTTTTCTGGTGCGCTGATTACGTTTGAAATCGGGCTGCGTTTTCTGACAGATTACCTACAGGGCGATGTGTATTTTAAAACGCACCGCGACGGACAGAATCTCGACCGCTGCCGGAAACAGTTTAAAATGGTACAGTCGATGGAAGCGCAGATGGAGCAGATGAAACGGATTACCGGAGCAGCATCATGAGAGTTTTAATTACCGGCGGCGCCGGATTTATCGGCAGTCATATCGCCGAATATTTTCAAGGAAAAGCGGACGTGCGGATTCTCGATAATCTGCGCACCGGCTACCGTGAAAATCTCGCCGGCATGAACTGCGAATTTATCGAAGGATCAATTACCGATCGCGCGGCGGTGCGCAGCGCGGTTGCCGGCGTCGATTATATTTTTCATCTCGCGGCGATGATCAGCGTGCCGGAGTCGATGGAAAAACCGGCGGAGTGCGTTGAGCTCAATACGCTCGGCACATTGACGGTGCTCGAAGAAGCCGCGCGCGCCGGCGTGAAAAAACTTTGTCTCTCAAGCTCAGCAGCGATTTACGGAAACAATCCGGTTGTGCCGAAACTTGAAACCATGCTGCCGGAACCGAAAAGTCCGTACGCCGTTACCAAACTCGACGGTGAATATTACTGCGAAATGTTTGCGAACGAAGGGGAATTAAAAACCGCTTCGATGCGTTATTTTAATGTATTCGGCCCGCGGCAGGATCCCGGCAGTGCATACGCGGCGGCGGTGCCGATTTTCATTCACCGCGCCGTAAAAAATGAGACGATCACCATTTACGGCGACGGTGAACAGACGCGCGATTTTATTTTTGTCAAAGACATCGTCGCCGCCAACGTGTTTCTCGCGCTGAACGAAAATCTTTCCGGCGTTTACAATGTGGCGTACGGCGGTTCGCTGACGATTAACGAGCTGGCTAAACGGATTATTCAACTCACCGGTTCATCGTCCGAAATTATTTACGCACCGGAACGCGCCGGCGATGTAAAACACTCCAAGGCATCGCCGGAAAAAATTTCCACAGCCGGTTTTCGTCCCGAATTTAATCTCGAAACCGGACTGCAGCAGACCATCGAGTTTTTTAAAAACAGGCATTAGGCACGAGGCATTAGAAATTCAAATGAATAAAAATCTACAATCATCAATTATCAACCGAGCCTCCGGCGAGCTGGGCTTCGCGAATGCGAAGCAACGAAGTGACAATCTGCAATCATCAATCGTCAATCGTCAATTACCAGCGCCACCGGCGCTGGTGATCATGGCCGCCGGAATCGGCAGTCGCTACGGTGGACTGAAACAGATTGATCCGGTCGGACCGTCCGGCGAAATCGTGCTCGACTATTCGGTGTTCGATGCCATCCGCGCCGGTTTCGGCAAAGTGGTTTTCATTATTCGCCCGGACATTGAAGCGGCATTTAAAGAAGTCATCGGTGATAAGCTCGCCGGTAAAATTGACGTCGAATATGTTTTTCAAACGCTCGACAAAATTCCGATGCCGTTTTCTGTTCCGGGAGGACGTACAAAACCGTGGGGCACCGGTCAGGCGGTGCTGATGGCGAAGCCGGTGATTAACGAACCGTTCGCCGTAATTAATGCCGATGATTTTTACGGGCGCGAAAGTTTTGAAGTGCTCGCGCGCCAGCTTGAAAAAATGCCGGTGGAAAGTTCCGACTGCTGCATGGTCGGTTTTTACATCAAAAACACACTGTCGCCGAACGGCGGTGTTGCGCGCGGGTATTGCGATGTCGACGCCGGAATTTTGAAACACGTTTCCGAGCGCTTTAATATTGAGCGCAAACCCGACGGCATAATCCGTTATGAAGAAAACGGTTTGCTGAAACAGATGAACGACGACGACATTGTTTCGATGAATACCTGGGGCTTCACGCCGCAACTGTTTGAATTTCTCGAACGCGGTTTTGTTGAATTTCTCGAGCGCGCCGGCAACGAGATGAAAAGTGAATATCTGCTGCCGGAACTCATCGACAGCATGATCGCGCGCGGTGAAACCACGGCGCGCGTTCTGCCGACGCCGGAAAAATGGATGGGCGTGACGTACGCCGAAGATAAACCGCAGGTCATGGCCGGCATCCGGGAGCTCATTAACGTCGGAATTTATCCTGAAAATCTCTGGATGTAATCCGGCCGCAAAATAATACATAAATATTTTTTAAAATAATTATTGCCCTGTCGAGAAAATCAGCTATTTTTAATTAAACGGTTAATCATTAATGAAGGAGGATATGAATTATAGAACAGCAGGAACAGCAATGGTATGAGGAAGATTAGTGTGTAAGAGACAATTGAGAAAAAATAACAAATAAAAGGAGATAATCATGAAATTAAGAAATGCAGTTATCTGGATATTGTTGATTGTGAGCGCCGGATTTTTACAAAGCGCTTTGGTTACAACCAATATCATCACCAGCGGAGATACATATGCGTCATCCGCTGCCCCGGCCAGTGAGAATGGCGCCAAAGAGCATATTTGGGTGAGAAGCTGGACCAATGCCAGCAGCAACCCGGATTCAATGAAAGCATATCTGAAATTTGTATTACCATCAGATATGGTTGCCGGAAGTATCACGGGAGCCGGCTTAACGTTTGTGCGTCAGGGAACTGCAATAGGGATAGACCTTACGATGAATCTTTACGGGCTGACTTTAGCGCAAAGCTGGATTGAAAAAGGCGGCGGTGCCGGGAATAATTTGACCTGGAATAATGCGCCGGCCAACGATACGGGTTCTATGTGGGGATTCACTTCAGACGCGAAGTTATTAGCTTCTTCTTTATGGGTGAAAGGTAGTGAAGGCGAAGCTGTATCAATCGCCAGCTCTGCTGACTGGGTTGCATTTTTGAATACATTTGATCCCGGCGATACCGTGACATTGATGCTGGCGCATGACAGCCCCCTTGATAATGCAGGTGTCACCCGGTTGGCCTCGCGAGAACACGCTACTCTTGATGCTCCAACATTAACACTGGAGTATACGCAGATACCTGAACCGGCCACAATAGGAATCCTCGGCGGCGGATGCATATTGCTTCTGCTGGCCCGGCGCAGTCACAAAAAATAAGCGCCTATGTGTTAATTCTTAACGGGCATCTTTGCCCGTTAAGAATTTAATAATTTAACCGGGATCGTATCGCACTGCCGTAATGCAGCGTCCGTTAACGTACGCGATAATTTTTTAAAATAATTATCGCCCGGGCCCGGCGAAAAAAGAAGCCATCTTAATTAAGCGGTAAATTAAAAAATTTCGAATGTAAAAAGAGGATGATATGAAAAGGGTACTGGTATTGTTTACAACAATATGGTTTGTCATATCAGGTGTAAGTGCATCGATGATTACAAATCTAACTCCGTCTGCTGATGTTTATATAAACTCGATATCGCCGAGTATAAAATATGGCGGAAAAGATTATCTGTGGGTGAGAAGTTGGATTTATAACGGCACCAATAATTCGATGAAGATTTATCTTCAATTTGCATTACCTTCAGATACTGCATCGATTGAGACGGCCAGTCTTGTATTAACCCGTATTGCAAAGGCGGGATCTGCATATTCATATACACTCTATGGGTTAAAAAAAGGATCGATGGGTGAGAAGTGGACAGAACGAGGCACCGTATGGAATAACGCTCCTGCAAATGTGACGGACAGTCCTTCAGCTTTTACAGCGGATGCTGTCTGTTTAGCAACTGTTGACTGGGCCGCGGGTGATGAAGGAAGCACAGTGTCAATGCCGAGTACTGCCGATTTCGTGGCATTTCTGAACACATTTCGCGCCGGCGATGTAGTGACGTTAATGATTTCACAAAACGGGGAGTCCGGCGGCATTAACCGGTTGGCATCCAAGGAAAACACCATATATTCGGGCCCAGTCTTAATGTTAACTTATGCAAAGAAATAGAAAACGATCATGATGTTTTTGATTCGAGGTGCTTTGCTAAGAGAATTGCAAAATATTCAACGCAATATTTTTAAATATATTAATACAAATGTCTTGTGCCTGTGTGCAGGCGCGTGAGGAAGAATCCTGGTGATAAAATGAAACGATATATTATGAATATTATGATATTAATCGGATTGTGCTTTCATATTGCAAGCGCTGAGGATCAGACAATTTTGTTTCCTGTAGCTGACACATTCGCAAATTCAGCTTCGGTCAACGGATTATTCGGGACAAGAAATGAAATATGGGTGAGGAACTGGGAAGCTGGCAGCTCAATGAAAGGTTATATCCAGTTTCAGCTTCCATCTGAGAAAAAAGCCAATGTCCGGTCTGTAACGTTATCGATGGTGCGAACGGAACCGGGCAAAGTTAATTTGCAATATAATCTGTATGCAATAAAGCCGGCATCGGAACGGTTATGGAAAGAAAACGGCATAACGTGGAATAATGCGCCGGCGAATAATTTATACAGTGGATGTTTTTTTAACGAAGAGGCGACAGATGTATTGAGTGTCAGCACGTTGCAGCAGGGTGAAACCGGCGAGTTATTGAAATTTCCTTCTACTCCGGAACTGCTGAATGTAATTAATTCGTGTTTGGGCAATACAGTGACCTTTTTGATCACGCAGGTTGAAGACACTCCTTCGATGAACCGGTTTGCTTCAAAAGAGCATGAGACATATGCACCGCCGAAATTGATATTGGAAACGGTTGTTCCCGGGAGTTTTAAGGATCTTGCATGGTTTAGAAAACCGGTTGGTAATATTGAAATGGCTGTAGATGGTTTTCTTTGGATTGAGGCGGAAGATTTTTTGGATTATGGCGAATGGCGGATTGACACACAGTTTGTTCATAAAATGGGATCTGCTTATCTGTTAGCTGCTGGCGTTGGGGAGCCACTAAGGAATGCTGTGACAGAAGTGCAGATATCGAAAGAAGGAACATATCGACTTTGGGTGCGCACCAAAAATTGGTTTCAGGAGTATTCTCCAGGAAAGTTTGCAGTTTCTGTTAACGGACAACAGTCAAAACAGATTCTCGGCGCAGTAGCTTCAAGTAACTGGGTTTGGGAATCCGCCGGTGAATTTGATTTAAAAGAAGGATTGGTTCGATTGGAGTTAAATGACTTAACCGGTGCGTTTGCTCGTTGCGATGCGCTGATTTTAACGAGTGATTTGGCGTATAATCCTCCAGAAGAACTTGAGGCATATTTGCATGAGCGGGCACGGCTGACCGGAATACCGTCAGAGATCAAAGACCAGGGTGAGTATGATGTTATTGTGGTAGGCGGCGGGACAGCGGGATCTGCTGCGGCGATTGCCGCCGCACGAATGGGTGCGAAAACGGCTTTGGTGCAGGATCGTCCGGTGCTGGGCGGGAATGCCAGCACCGAACTGGGTGTATATCCGAACGGTGCGAGTACTCACCATTCAAATGCCCGTGAAAGCGGGATTATCGAAGAAGCGACACTGATTCGGTTTAATAATAATAATGCCCGGATCAGTGAAGCGTTACATATTTTGGCCAATGCAGAAACAAACCTAACCCTTTTTTTTAACCAACGCGTGATTGCTGCGGATATGAAGGATGCCTCTACAATAAGGGCGGTAGAGGCCGTTGATACGCTTACTCATGTAATCAGCCGCTATCGCGGGAAATATTTCATCGATTGTACCGGAGACGGATGGGTTGGATATTATGCCGGGGCAAAATGCCGGTTTGGACGTGAGTCCAGGGAAGAGTTTAATGAAACAGCGGCTCCATTGCAGGCAGATAATATAACAATGAGCGGGTGCATTATCGGCAATATGGCTCTTTCTTATCGCGCCGATGACATGGGAGAGCCGGTAAATTATGTTCCCCCCTCCTGGGCGTATAAACTTCCGCCAGCCACAGAGTTTAACCGTACGCCAAGGGCGTTTAAAATCGGACAGTGGTGGCTGGAGCACCCTGGTGATGTTAACGATCTGGATGATCCTGAATTTGCTCGCGATGAATTGGTACGCATTACATTCGGTTACTGGGGCTTTATCAAGAATGCCTGGGAAAATAAAGATGTTGCGCGTAACTATGCTTTAGCCTACGTGCCGCATATGAATGCACTGCGTGAAACCCGGCGGCTGGTTGGTGATTATATTATGAAACAGCAGGATATGGAAGCAGGGACAAATTTTCCGGATCGCATTTCATATGGCGGCTGGAAACTGGATATACATCATCCTCGCGGAATTTTGTCCGGAGCAGGTGGAGCTTATGATTATGCAGAGCTGGTTCCAATTTACAGTATCCCCTTCCGTTCAACATATTCGACAAATATAGCGAATCTGTTTTTTGCCGGCAGAAATATGAGTGTGACTCATGTTGCGCTTGGATCGGTGCGGGTAATGTCAACTTTAGCAACCGTCGGGCAGGCGGCAGGAACGGCTGCTGCGCTTTGTGCGCAACGGGAGATTACTCCGAGAGAACTAGGACACCAATATATTGATGAATTACAGCAAATATTGCTTAAAAATGATCAATATATTCCGGATGTTGTAAATGAAGATGTCGCTGATCTCGCGAGATCAGCAGAAATAACAGCATCAAGCACACAGGTATTTTCGAAATTTGCAACACTTGAATCAATGTCAACAAGTACAGCGCATGAACTGGACAGGCCGCGCGCTGTGATGTTTCCAGCGGGGCTCACCAGATACCTTGGCACGGTGGGCTTATGTATGTCATCGGAATGCGATGAGCCAATTGATGTTATTTTGCACGTGAGAGAAGCTGATGAATCCGGAGATTTTTCATCAACGAGTGATATAACTGTGGCAAAGGCTAAAGTCCTGCCAGGAAAAATGTCACATGTAACTTTTGATTTAGACTGCCGGATATCAAAACCATATGTATGGCTGTGGATCCCAAAAACACCCGGTGTAAAATGGTTTTTGATGGAAGAAAGCATGCCTGGGGGATGTCGTGCATATTGTGGAAATGAAAAATGGAAATCAGATAATGGCCAATATGCTTTTTTTGCGGAACCGGCATTAAGCGTTCAAAGTTCTCACAGACCGGAAAATATCATAGACGGTATTACGCGTAATATAGGTGGCGGTGCCACGGAGGAAAGCCATCAATGGGTTTCTGATTCTGAACAAATAATGCCGCAATGGGTTGAGTTGGACTTTGAGAAGATAGTTCAATTAAACAAGGTGCAACTTACTTTTGATACAGATATCAATCGCCGAATGCCGGAACGTCCTGCCTCAAAAAAATGTGTAAAAGATTATTATATTGAAATCTATGATGGAAATGTGTGGGAGCGCGTAATGGATGTAAAAGACAATTTTTTACGTCATCGAGTACATTGTTTTCCAACGATAAGTGGCTCGAAGTTAAGAGTTGTTATTGAGGCTACAAATGGCGATCCGTCAGCTCGTATTTTTGAAATCCGCACATATAACGATTCGGATGGCAACAAAGGAAAAATATCAAGTTAAGTGAAGCTGTAACGCACTCGCAGAATTCAGCGCCTGTTATTTTAAGATGTATTTTTAAAAAAGATAAGGAATCTATGATGTGTAATGTTAAAGCAAAAATGCTGGCAGGGCTGCTGTGTTCGGTTGCGATCAGCAATGCGGAAAGTTTTCAGCTTAATCTCCGCACCAAACAGGTAAAAATTTTTCCGGCGGCGGATGCATGTGCAAACTCGGCGGCACCGGACGGATTTTACGGGGTCACGCCTGATATAACGGTCAGGAACTGGGAAGGCGGAACTTCAATGAAAGGCTACCTCCGGTTTAAACTGCCGTATGACGCCGCCGGCCGCATTCAGTCTGTAACATTGTCGATGGTGAGAACAGAGCCGGCAACCAGAGAGTTAACATATCATCTGTATGGTTTAAAGCCGGATGCCCCCGGTCAGCAGTGGAAAGAGCACGGCGGCGCAACCTGGAACAATGCTCCCGGCAATGATCTTTCCAGCGGGAATACGTTTTCCGATGATGCGACAGGAATATTAAGTTCAGCCACATTTGACCGCGGTGAAAAGGGAGACCGGATTCAGTTCCCCGGTACTGCTGAATTCCGTAATTTTTTGAACGAGGGCGGTGTATATGTAACACTCATGGTGGCGCAGGATGAAGATACCGGTTCATTAAACCGGTTCGCGTCCAGAGAGAATACAACATACGAAGCGCCTGTGCTGGAACTGACGTATGCTCCGAATGAAACGACGCGTCTGCCCCGGATTGATGCGGCGAAAAAAGATAAGACCGGCAAAAAAATATTCGATTATGCCGAGGAGGTTTATTTCACTCCGAAAGCGGATCTGGCCGGCGGGATCAAATATGTAAACTCTAAAATACCGGTGCTGACGGATTTTTCCGGAAAGGATATTGTGCTGGGAAAATTCTTTTACAATGGAAGCATTTTTCTCAAGCTGGTCAACCGGCAGTCAAAGACTGCGGAGATATCTTTCAGTACGTATCCGTTGAATCTGGATGTGTTTTTACAGGATTCAGATACAGACGGAGAAACGCTGCTGAACGGCATCGTCGGATTTTATGAATATTCGATTCCTGCCGGTGAAACTGTTTTGCTGCGGTTTAGCAAAACCGGGCTGACGGATAATATTAATATTCAGGCAAAACTGGCCGCGCGCCGTGCCGTAGCGTTGAAAACCCAAAGTCCGCCGAACCTTACTAAAGATCCGTCAACCTGGGGCGCCGTTCCGATACCGCTTGATTTTATAACTTCAGAAACCATGTGGCGCGGAACAAATGATTTGTCTGCGACAGCGTATGCCATGTGGGATGACAGCTATTTTTATATCGGTGCCGTGGTTCAGGATGATGAAGATATTGTTATCCCTACAACACAGTCCGGACAGAATAATTCGACTGATAATCCCGACCGCGAACCGACGGATGCGGCAATAATTAATGATATTCTTGTGCGCGATTTTGCCCGGCTGGTCGAGGGGCAGGATTCAGTTAAGATGGGTGACAAAGTGGAGTTCGCTTTAGTTGAAAAACGGATATCCGGATATAATACAGCTAAAAATTTAGTGGTTGAAAAGCGGTCGAGAAAGGGCGGACAGACGTTTTACGCCTCCGCGATCCCCTGGACAGCGCTGAAGATTTCAAATCCGGCGGAAGGGCGCTGGCTTGGTTTTTCTGTTCTGACACATGATTATGATACGGAACGGTATAATATTGCGCAATGGGCCAGCGGAGTGATCTGGCGGAAAAACTCCGCACTCCTCGGGATGATTTATCTGGCGGGACGCAGTGATACAGAAAATGCGATTGAGAAATGTTCAGATATTGTTTCGTTAAAATGGGAGCCGGCCGCAATCGGGTGCGATGAGCCGCTTAACATCTCAATTTCAGGCAGCAAGGCGGTAAGTCAGCATATAAAAACAATTACGGTGCAGGTGCTGGATGATGCAGGCAGAGTTATCGGTACTCCGGCTGTTTCCGGTTCTTCCCCCTGGTCGAGTGTCTGGACGCCGGAAAACCTGCCGGATGGCAAATATAAAATCAGAGCGACGCTGGATGTCAAAGACCGGATACGTACAGCGGAACGCGAAATTTTAATAGCAACCGAAGCAAAAGAACAGGCGCGCAGACTGATTGACAGTGCGGCTTCTGAATATGCGGCAGTATATTCCGGACGCACGGATGAGACGGCACAGCGCGCAGGGCAATCGTTAGAAAATGCCCGGCGGCTCTTCGGACTGGGACGCTTTACGATTGCAGCTGACTGCGCGCATCAGGTCAGCGCCTGGTGCCGGATAGGCACCTATGACGTGCCTGTTCCGGCGATCGATAGCGGTGTTGTGCAGCAGACCCGCTTAACATCGACACCGCAAACTGTACATGGTGTTTCTGTGTGGGAAACTTCAACGCATTGGTGTGCCGGGAATAACAGAATCATCGCTAAAATCCGGAAAAGTAATATGGCGCTGGAATCCGGCTGGGCAAACGGGCCGGATAATGTATGGCAGACTTCAAATAATACAGCCGATCTTGTGTTCTCTACACCGGACGGAAAAAAAGGTATCCGGCTGGCTGATGCCAAGGTGAAAACGGCCTATTTGTCAACCGGAGAGAACAGCGCCGGATTTCAGATTCATGCCGGCAGTTTTTCAGCGCTGCAGGGATCCAATGCCGTTGTGAAAATTGAGGTGACTCTTTTTGAGAATACGGATGAGTTTACTGTGACGCTGTTCCCGTCGGATTCAACGGATCAGAACCGGTTAATCAGCGCATCTTATCCGCATGCACAGCAGCTGGATCCGGGCGCAGGACATTCGGCGGTTATACCGGTTTACGGAGGATGCATGATTCCGTCAGACTGGCCCTCCACGGTAAATTTAAGTCACGACGGTATTTTCTGGGTGGCACCCACCTGGATGGCGCTTATAAAAGCCGAGCGCGCACTGTTGTTTTTCCCTGAAACTCCGTATGACATCAGTACGCGGTTCAGCCATACCCTGGGTACGCCGTCTCTGGCGGCGATCAACTGGCAAAGCTGCTGGGGAGAGCTGCGTTATCCCCGCCGGATGCGGTATGTGCTGCAAGCTGAGGGAGATCATGTAACCGTTTCAAAACGATTCCGGCAATATGCGATAGACGCCGGATATTACCGGTCGTTGAATGACAAAATTGCTGAAAATCCATCCATTGAAGCGCGGATCGGCGCGCCGGTGGTGTTAACCGGTCTTTACAGTACGCTCGACCGCGTTGCTCAGGGGAAATATAACGTAGCTTCGTGGTCCGGACGGATTAATGCTGCGCAAAAACTGGCGGAGAGATCATTAAACAAAGCATATGTTCATCACACACAATGGACCTCTCTGTTTGCTCCGGGTGATGACGGGATTATTTTATATTCTTCTTACGGAGTATATTTCCCGCCGAATGAAGCCGCCGGCGGCTGGCCCGGACTGGGGAATTTTTCTCAGGCGCTTGCAAATCAGAACTGGGTGCTCGGGTTATATTCCAACTTCCGGGATTTCGACCCGCACTCTCCGGCATGGAATGAAGCGTGGACTAAAAAAGGAGCGAACGGCTTAAGTGTCAGACGCAGAAATCCTGTAACTCCAAGCTCATTTATATCCGCCAAAGAAGTGGCAGACAATAAACTGGTTACAGCGTATTATAATGAATTTGTTACAAATAACATATCGACGAATGCGTTGAACCAGATTTATCTCGATGTTTTCGCCGCAGTTCCGTTGCGGGAGGATTATGATCCGAGACATCCGATGACCCGCGAGCAAACCGCGCACTATCAGCGGGAAGTCATGAAAGAAGCCCGCGGACTGGGTCTTACTGTAATTACTGAGCATTATGCGGACTGGGCAGTGCCGTATCAGGATGCTTCGTGGCAGGTGATGCCGCCGGCGTATGGAATTGCTGTGCCGGTTTTCCAAATGATTTACGGTGATGCAATCATTGCACCGTATAACATAACCGAAACGGGCGATGAACACTGGCTGCGGTGTCTGCTGTTCCGGCAGGTTCCCCGGATCGAATTTTTCCCCAGCGACAAGCTGCTGAACTGGGTGGAAATTCTCTGCAAAGTACACGCGGCTGTCGCCAAAGAGGAGATGGTGATGCACCGGTTTCTGGATAGAGACAAAAAGGTTCAGGAGACGGAATTTTCTAACGGCGCAAAAATCAAAATCGATCTTAACCGGAACGCGTATCAGATAACGGGAATCCCCGGATTTTCCGGAACGGAGCAGCTGCTGCCGCAGTAAATAAGAAAAGCGGAGTTATTATGAAACAGCATGTCTTAAACGTTATATTTGCACTGTTATTGTGCAGCGGTCTGTTGCGGGGGGAAACGGTAAATTTATCGCCCGTTGCAGATGCGCACGCCAATTCCGCAGCTCCGAATAGCTACTATGGAACAAGCGGTGAATTATGGGTCCGGAGTTTTTCCGGTACGGATGCACTGAATTCAATGAAAATATATCTCCGGTTTAAATTACCGGCTGATGTTGTATCAGTAACATCCGCGGAACTTACATTTATCCGGACCACCGCAGCAAGTACGCTGCCGTATCGTCTTTACGGCCTTAAGCCTGAATCTGCGGGACAGAACTGGAGTGAAACACAGCTTAGCTGGAATAATGCACCGGCAAATAATCCGGCGAGTATCTCCGAAGTTACGCCGGATGCCTCCGGTGTTCTGGCAGATGTGACCTGGAACGCCGGTGTAATCGGCACGGCCGCAGTGATCCCGACGACAGCAGAACTGGTCTCTTTTTTAAACCGGTTTTCCGGCGGCGATGAGGTGACCTTGATCCTGGTGCAAAATCAGGATTCCGCACAGATGAACAAGCTGGCGTCCAGAGAAAATACAACATATTCCGGCCCGGTACTTACATTGACGTATAGTACGGGTGAATTAAAACTTTTCATATTACATTAACATTGAAAGGAGGAATGAGTTTTATTTTATACGGACGTACAGAGAAGCGTATTTATCATATAAACTTATAAGATTTGCAGTTTTGTGCCGGTTGCATGAAGCATGCATGAAAAAGGAGATAAAATGAAAAAAAACATCAACGTTAAAACAATATGGGTTATGGTATTATTGACTGGTATTTTCGCCGCACAGGCAGCCGACCTGTCGCCTGTTGCCGATGCGTTTGCTAATTCAGCGGCTCCCGCCGGGTTCTATGGCGACGGTCAAGAACTCTGGGTCCGGAGTTTTGATCCGGGGACTATTAATTCAATGAAAATATATCTCCGGTTTCAGCTGCCGGCAGATTTTTCCGGGGTGGAGTCCGCCGAATTAGTATTTACCCGTACAACAGATGTATCGCCGCCGGCACTGCCGTATAATTTGCATGGGCTGAAAAAAAGCGTACGGAATCAAAAATGGAAAGAACATGGCGGCGCAACATGGGATAATGCTCCGGCAAACAATAAAACAAGCACTTCCGGATTTACTTCTGATGCGACGAAAGTTTTAGCCACAGCGGACTGGGAAGCTGGCGCCGCCGGAACAACCGTAAGTATTCCGGGCACTAAAGATCTGGTTGATTTTTTAAATGGATTTTCTGCCGGGGATGTTGTGACGTTAATGGTGGCTCAGAATCAGGAGACCGGAAAAATGAACAAGCTGGCCTCCCGGGAAAATAAAAAATACGCCGGACCTGTTCTTAAACTCGTCGATAAGAAATAGAACATACAAATAAAACAATATAGCAAATCCTGAAAGCTTTGGAGAATTATGGGGTACATTCATTTTTTTGATGACTGGCAATTGATTTCTTACTCGAATCTTGAGCGGAAAATGGGTGTACCCCGGTATGTTCCTGAAGCAACCCTGGAAGACAGTTTGACAGAGGGTACATGGAATTTTCCGCTGGTGGTCCGTGATGAGAAAACCGGGAAATATATTGCTCTTTACGGCGGTGCTGCATCGGTGCAGGAATTCGCGGATTTAAAAATTCCGGACGGAGTGGATCAATTTCTGAAACCTCGCACACAGGTGCTTTGTTATGCTGAAAGTAAAGACGGAATTCACTGGGAGTGCCCCGATCTTCGCGGACAGGTCAGTTTCGCCGGTCCGGTCTTTGCTAAAAACCAGGTGTTCGGTCTTGAAAGAGGTCTTGATGGGGGGCCGCCGACATATGATCCTTATGATCCCGATCCGGGCCGCCGGTTTAAGTATTTGATCAATTACCATCCCGAAGGTGCAGATCAGATGGTCAGGACGCTGGTTGTTTCCGGCGACGGAATACACTGGACGATCTGGAAAATATTTAAAACACAGCCCGGTACCGATACGCCGACATCTGTTTTTTATAATCCGCAAAAAAACTGTTATACATTTAATATTCGTAAATGGCGCGGAGACCGCCGGATTTTTTTCATGGAAACAGAGGATTTCGAACATTTTTCTGAGCCGGAATTAATAGTACATCCCGACAGTATGGATGAACCTTTGATCGGACTCTACGGGATGCCGGTTTTCCATTATGAAGATTTGTTTATCGGATTATTATGGAAAATATATTGTGACACGGCATCGCATGCACTGGCTAACGGAAAAATTAATTGTGAACTGCTTTACAGTTACAACGGGCGGAATTTTAACCGCACATTCCGCCGGCCGTTTATTAATAATCCGGAACTGGGTGAGCATGGCGGCGGATGCATTTATACCAGCTCGATGATGATTGATGAAAATAACCGGATCCGGTTTTACTCCGGCGGGTCAAAGGCAGAGCATTTTCAAAATCAGGAATTGAACGATGCCGCACTGATGCTGCATGAGATGCGACTGGATGGCTTTATGTATTTGGCGGTACCATCCGGACGCGGTTATCTTCGGACCCGTCCGCTGCATATTCTCGGTGATGATCTGTGGATTAATGCCCGTGCTCCGTGGGGCGGAATCCGTGTCCGGATTCTTGATGAAAAAGGCGCGGTACTCCCTGGTTTTGACTATACAGATTGCACACCGCTGCAAGGCGATGAGTTATTCTGGTCACCGCGCTGGGGCGGAAACCGGTCGTTCGGTGATGCGGCAAGCTATAAACGGCGGCAGCTTGAGATAGAAATTCACAGCGGTGAAATTTTTGCGATCCGCGGTGACTTTAAAAAACTGGATTGTTTGTGGGATGTTGATCGCCCGGATAGTTGACATAAAACCGGTCTGTTATTATGCGGCGGCACTGTAAGCAGGAGAATTTATCGTGACATTATTAGACTGGGGTATTCTTGCTTTAACCATCGTTTTTACAACCTGGATGGTTTTAAGAACCCGTAAATTAACGCGCAGTGTAGCCGATTATCTTTCAGCGAACCGTTGCGCCGGACGCTATACACTCGGGGTGTCGGAAGGGATGGCGATGCTGGGCGCAGTTTCTGCGATTGTATTTTTTGAAATGCATTACAACGCGGGTTTTGCTCCGGCGTGGTGGAGTCTGATGCAGTTGCCGATCGGAATTATTATTGCAATGACAGGCTGGGTGATTTACCGGTACCGGCAAACGCGCGCGCTTACGTTGGCGCAGTTTTTTGAAATACGGTACAGCCGGAACTTCCGTATTTTTGCCGGGGCGCTGGCGTTTTTTGCCGGGATTGTGAATTATGGAATTTTTCCGGCGGTCAGCGCCCGGTTTTTCATCTATTTTTGCGGATTGCCGGAAGCATTTCATATTTCCGGAATCGCAATTCCGGTATATCCGGTGCTGCTGGCCGGTATTCTGGCGCTGGCGCTGTGGTATGTATTTGTCGGCGGTCAGATTGCAGTCTTAATTACAAATTTCTTTCAAGGGATTTTCTGTTTTGCGGTGTTTATAATTCTGATTGCGTTTTGCTTGTGGCAATATCCCTGGGACAGCCTGATCAGCGGATTACTGGCTCTTCCGAACGGTGAAGCGCTGGTGGATCCGCTTCAAAGCAAAAATAATCAATTCGGCTTCCTGTTTTTTGCGATCGGCGCAGCGGCGATGTTTTTCAATAATATCGGCTGGCAGGGACGGTCCGGGTTTAACAGCTCGGCACGGTCACCGCATGAAGCCCGCATGGCCAAAGTTCTTGGACAATGGCGGCAACTGGTGGTTGCCATGGTCATGATGATGCTCCCGTTATGTGCATTGCTGGTGATGAAAGATCCGGCGTATTCGCCACTGGCGGATAAAATTTCAGCAACCATTAGTGCCATTCCGGGCGGCAGTTATATCCAGCAGCAAATGACGGTTTCAGTCGCGTTGCGTTATATGCTGCCGACCGGTTTGGTCGGATTGTTTTGCGCCATGATGTTTTGCGCCATGATTACTACCGATCAACCGTATTTACATTCATGGGGAAGTATTTTAGTTCAGGACGTGATTATTCCATTGCGTAACGGCCGTCCGCTCTCGCCGAAACAGCATATTCGCTGGCTGAGAATATCCATTTGCGGTGTCGCGGTGTTTGCATTCCTGTTCAGTCTGCTTTTTCGGCAGACGGTTTATATTGCCATGTTTTTTAATATTACCGGTGCGATTTTTCTCGGCGGTGCCGGCGCGGTAATTATCGGCGGCCTCTATTGGCGCAGGGGAACTACACCGGCGGCGTGGATTACGATGATTACCGGCTCTGTTCTTGCCACGAGCGGTGTGGTTATTCTGCGTATCTGGCCGGACTTCCCGCTGACCGGCATGGAGATGAACGGGGTTACCATGCTGGTTGCAGTTGCGGTGTATGTCGGCGTTTCATTGTTAGGGAAGAAAAAATTTAATCTGGATAAAATGCTGCACCGCGGTGTTTATGCGGATGGCGCTGATGCAGACAGTCTGCCCGCAACCGGCGTGAAAGCATTAATTACATCCGAATTTTCACTGCGCGATAAACTGGTGTATGTGCTGGTAACCATATGGACCGTTGGACTCTTTGCCATATTCGTGGCGGTTACACTGATCGGAAAAATAAAAGGGCTGCCGATTGAATTCTGGGCGGCCTGGTGGAAATATTATGTCTATGTAACCCTCTTTTTGGGGATTGTAACCACGATCTGGTTTTCAATCGGCGGAATTAAAGAAATCCGTGAAATGTTCAGAATGCTTTCCACCTCCGAGCGTGATAACTCGGATGACGGATCGGTGAGCAAAACAGAACCAAACTGAATTGAATAAAAACGCAGTGTTTTAAATTTTTTTGATATGCATCTTTGGAACACTGACTTTTTTCGGGTGTTGCATGAAGGGAGAAAATATTCCGGTAATTGACGGTTGTATCGAGGATGAGTTTTGGAAAGAACTGCCGGTTTGTCCGCTGTCACTGCCGCAACGCTGGATGGAAGATGGACGGGTTCTTCGTGAAACGGGGCATGCCGTTTTCCTTGTATTGACGAAACATTGTATGTGGCGGCCGAATTTGATGGCACCTCGATTTTTACTGCCGGTGAGAAAGATGGTGACGATCTTTACCACGGGGATTGCTATGAAATTTTTATTCATCCTGCCGGATATACGTTCTACTGGGAAATATGGCTTTCACCGTCTTCACTGCGAAGTGTTGTGAAATGGCGGGAAAAAGATGATATGATATCCAAAGGCCGATTAATTGATGGGCAGGAAATTCGAATGTCTGTTTCTAAAAAAACAGATAATACCGGTTGGATTCTTGATGCGGCGATTCCGTTACCCCGGATTGACGGGCGGAAGCACCGGGAGTGGAATATTTTGATTGCGCGTCAGAATTATGATCAGAGTTTAGGTAAAAAAACACGTGAACTCAGTTCATTCCCCCGGCTTTCATCTCCGGATTTTCATTTGCTGAATGAATATTTTAGAGCATTTTAAATTAAACTATGGCCGGCAGGGATGCCGGCGGTACGTATCGCAGGTATCTTGCCTGCCCGACCGGAGGCAATACTTCATAAAACGCTCTAAACTCAGCAGTGATTAGGGCGGACAGGACTGCCTCAGGTGAAGACTGGAAGATATCCAGTGTGTTTTTGGGACTGGAATTTCACCTTGGCAAAGCTGATAAAGCATTTCCACTGCCATAGTGATCGTCTGTTCAATTTGCAGATCAATACTCGACAGAGTCGGGCGGACAAGTTCACAGATTTTCGAATTTCCGAGACCGATGATTGCGATGTCTTCCGGTATCTCTAATTTCCGCTCAGAAATCGCATTCAATAAAAGAGACGCCTGGTCGTCATTCCATACCGCAATGCCGGTTAATTTATTTGGCAGAATCCATGAATTCAGTGCCCGGCGCGCGGTGGCAATTGTGAAAAGCGGTTTATCGTTTTCTTCCGGTTTTTCGGCAATCCACACCGGATCATAAAGTTTTTTAGGAGAATGAATCTTCCACTCCTCCGTAAATCCTTCTGCCAGCAGAGGTGCTGCATACCATAAAAGATTTTTTACAATCAGTCCGAGGCGCGCCCCATGTTGATTCAACGCCCGGTATGCCATCCGCCCAGCTTCAACATAATCAACTCCGCAAAAATACGGATTCGATATTTCTGGACGGTCAATAAAAACAACGTGTTCAAAATGTTTGGTTAACAGCTTTGGAATTAACGTGTGCTGATTTGGAAAATGATGATGCAAACAGATCACGCCATCAACTCCCAGATTCCGGAACACTCCGACCAGTGAATCCAGATCGGGGCGGGTTCTGTCATAATATTCGACAATAATCCGATATCCTCTGTCACGCGCCGTTTTATGCAGTAATGCCAGGCGGGAGGAGTTCAGTTCCGTTGGCAGTGAATCACACACAACGCCCCACGTTTTACTGCATCGTAATGACAGCTGTCGTGCAGCTTGATTGGGGATATACCCTTCTTTTTTTGCAATAGCTTTAATTTTTTTTTCTGTAGCTGCACTAACCCGAATTGTTCCTTTTTTTGAGCAGTGCAGCGTCGCACTTACAACAGCCGTCGAAACTCCTGCCATTTTTGCAATAGTCGCCAGTGTTACGCGTTTTTTTTCGGATAAAGCTTTATTGGATTGAGACATTGATGACATTTTTAAAATATAAGCAAATGGGCGTTCAAATGTCGAGATTTACAACCTCATCGAATGGTATAAGTGTAAATATTATGCACAGTGAAACTACGGCACGCATTTTGCCGACGCCGGAAAAATGGATGGGCGTAATTATTTTCCAACGCAAATCAACCCTGCAAAGGTAGGGCGGTTTCGATGAAGCCGCCGCGGACGCCTCATCGAGGCGTCCCTACCGCCTTAATCTGCTTCAGCGCTTTCATAAGCTGTTTTTCTTCGCGGCCGAAAATATCGTGACAGCGTTTATAAACAGCGAAGAGCTCGCGATAGATTTTTGATGCGGCGGGATTCGGCATAAATGTTTTCGTTGCCGGTTTGGTCATATTGGCAACCGCTTCTTCAACCGTATCAAATCCACCGCGATTTTTTCCGGCGGCGACCGCGCCGAAAATTGCGGAGCCGAGCGCAACGGCTTGTCCGGATGCCGCCGTTTTTACCGGCAATTCAAGCACGTCGGCATAAATCTGCATAACGAGATCAAAGCGAATGAGTCCACCGCACGCCACCAGTTCGCTGACCGGTACACCGTTATTTACGTATGAATCGACAATAATTTTTGTGCCGAACGCGGTGGCTTCAATCAGGGCGCGGTGGACTTCTTCCGGCTTCGAGCTGAGCGTGAGACCGAGAATCATACCGGAAAGTCCGGCGTCCATTAAAACGCTACGGTTGCCGTTCATCCAGTCGAGTGCAATCAGTCCGCTTTCGCCGGGTTTCAACTGCGCCGCTTTTGCTTCGATTTCCTGAATCGGCTGATTCATAAATTTTTTGGTGAACCATCCGAACAGATCGCCGACAGCGGCCTGGCCGGATTCGTAGCCGTACATGCCCGGCAGAATTCCATCTTTTACCACGCCGGCGTAGCCGTTAAACAGATGCAGTTTTTCCGCCGGCAGCATCTGGCAGCTCGACGTGCCCATGATCATGCAGAACGGACCTGCGGTGGAAACGCCCATGCCGGGCACGCCGCTGTGTGCATCAATAATCGCACCGGAAACCGGCGTGCCGGCTTGTAGTCCGCTCAGTTTTGCAAATGCGGCAGAAATTGTTCCGGCTTCTTCACCGGCGGCGACAATTTTTGCGACTAGTTTATCATTCAGTCCGGCGAGTTCCGGATTCAGCGCTGCGAGAAATTCCGGCGATGGGTTTCCGAGTTCCTCACTCCACATGCCTTTATACCCGGCGGCGCATGCGTTGCGTGTAAATGCGCCGGTCATCTGCTGGACAACCCAGTCGCCCGCTTCAATAAACAGATCGGCGGCGGCATACACTCCCGGTGCGCGCTCCAGTGTTTCAAGACATTTCGGCACGAGCCACTCGCTTGAAATAATGCCGCTGTAATACTCTAAAAATTTTTCGCCGCGCGCATGCGCAATTTCATTTACGCGATCCGCCTGCGGCTGCGCCGCGTGATGTTTCCACAGTTTCACCCACGCATTCGGTTCATTTTTAAATTCCGGCAGTGCGCACAGCGACGTGCCGTCGGATTTTATCGGCAGAACGGTGCACGCGGTGAAATCAATCCCGATGCCGATAATTTCATTTGCCGGAACTTTTTCTAAAACGGTGCGAGTTACCGTCAGCATGCCGTTCATGTAATCTGCCGGACATTGCAGCGCCGATTCAGAAATCAGTTTTTTACTGTCGCCGGGCAGCGTTTCCGTAATTACACCGTGAGCATACGCACACGTTGCTTCCGCCGCTTCACGTCCGGTTTCACAGTCGACAACCAGCGCGCGAACCGACTCTGTTCCAAAATCAAGACCCAGTGCATAACGTTTCATAATAATTCCTTTTTCAAATTGAAACAAAGTTTATGGTACGAAACAAATTTACCTGCAACTAAAAACATGATTTTTTCACACGATCTCATGCAAACGCTTCTTTCGAAAAACAGAAATTCCCTTTCATCATTTTTGATTATCAGCTATGCCGAACCAGTGCCAGAATTTCTTTGAGACGAGCGGAAGTGGTCTTGGCTTTGAGGCGGGGATAGAGATTATTGGGCATGACGGCTTTGCCGTTCCGCATAATGACAATACGTTCTTCGCTGACGCGGATGGATTGAATTCCGGCGCGCGCGGCGGCAATCCGGATGCGCGCGATTTCAAACAGATGATGAACCGCTGCCGGCAATCTGCCGAAACGGTCGGCAAACTCCTTTTTCAGTTCGCGGACCTCATGTTCGGTGGCAAGCGACGCGACGCGCCCATAAAGTTTGACGCGCATATTTTCGTCATCAATGTAGCTGTATGGGATGTAGGCGGCATTGTGCGGATCGCCGGTTGCCGGCGAGCGGTCGAGAAAATCAAGGTCGACAGAGACATCGATGATCGGCGGAATTTTTTCCCCCTGCAGGCGCGCGACGCTGCGCTTAAGCAGTTGACAGTATAAATCGAATCCGATGGCGGCGATGTGTCCGCTTTGCTGTGCGCCGAGCAGATTGCCGGCGCCGCGTATTTCAAGGTCGCGCATGGCGATGCGAAACCCGGTGCCGTACCCGGTATATTTTTTGAGCGCTTCGATGCGCCGGCGCGAGTCGTCGGTGAGAATTCCGCCGGGCGGCAGCAACAGGAAGGCGTAGGCTTTTTGCCGCGCGCGGCCGACGCGCCCGCGCAGCTGATAAAGCTCGGCGAGTCCGAAACGATCGGCATGGTCAATGATGATTGTATTAACGCGCGGAATATCGACGCCGCTTTCAACAATGGTGGTACAGACCAGTACATCGAACAGTCCGCGCACGAAGCGGTGCATGACCTCAGAGAGTTCACGCTCATTCATCTGTCCGTGAGCAAATTCAATGCGTGCTTCAGGGACGAGTTTTTGAATTCCGGCGGTGACATTACCAATGGATTGTACGCGGTTGTGCAGATAGAAAACCTGCCCGTCGCGCGCGAGTTCATGGCGGATGGCCTCGGTGACGATGTCGTCATGGTATTCAAGCACGATGGTTTCGACGGGCTGACGTTCCTGCGGCGGCGTTTGAATAATGCTCATATCGCGCGCGCCGGTCAGGCTCATGTACAATGTGCGCGGAATCGGCGTGGCACTGAGTGTTAACACATCCACCTGCTGCCGCAACAGTTTTAAATGTTCTTTGGCGCGCACGCCGAAGCGCTGCTCTTCGTCAATGATCACGAGTCCGAGATCAGCAAACTGAACATCTTTTGAAACGAGCCGGTGTGTGCCGATGGCGATGTGCGCCACGCCGGCGCGCAACCGCGCGATGGATTCGTTCTGCTGCTGTTTAGTGCGGAATCGGCTGAGCATTTCGATGCGGACGGGGTAGGCGGCCATGCGTTCGGAAAAGGTGTCAAAATGCTGCTGCGCAAGGATAGTAGTCGGGACGAGCAGGGCAACCTGCCTGCCTTCCATTACCATTTTAAATGCGGCGCGCATCGCGACTTCGGTTTTGCCGTACCCGGCATCGCCGCAAATTAAACGGTCCATCGGCTGTTCAGATTCGAGATCGGCTTTTACTGCGTTGATGGCGGCAAGCTGGTCCGGTGTTTCCAGATATGGAAACGCATTTTCAAACTCGTTCTGCCAGTGTGTATCCGGTCGGCACGAAACTCCTTTTTTGAGTGCGCGCGCGGCCTGTGTTTCGAGCAGCGCCGCCGCTAAATCTTCAATGGCGTCCTGCGCCGATTTACGTTCGTTCTGCCAGCGGTGTCCTTTTAAGCTGTGCAACGCCGGCGCAGCGTTGCCGAGTCCAACGTAGCGCGTGAGCAGGTGCGCCTGTGCGGTCGGCAGATACATACGTGCTCCGGCGGCGTATTCAATAAGCAACATCTCCTGCCGGCGCCCGGACATTTCCATTTCGACGAGACCCATGTATCTGCCGATGCCGTGATCGACATGTACAACCAGCTCGCCGGGCTGAATATCCGCCCATTCTGCAATGCGCATGCCGGAAATCTGCTGCTGTTTTTTATTGCGCCGGACGTGCGCAGTTTTGGCGGCATAGCCGTAAATATCCGCCTCGGTGATGAAGAGGCGGTTTTCGTGTTTGGAAATAAAGCTGCCGTGCAGCAATCCAACGTGCAGCTGGATTGCGAATTTCCGATTCCTGATTTCCGATTTTCGATTTTTTAATTCTGAACTCTGAACTCCGAACTCTGAACCAAAATACGCCTCTTTGAGGCGATCAAGTGCGCCGGGCGTTTCCATGTAGATGTCGATACGCCAGTTGTTCCTGGCGAGTTTTTCGAGCGAATCGAAAAAGAGCTTGCGCTGCTGTTCGAGCCTGTCCGGCGTATTCAGTTCGCTGACGGGTTTCAGATGGGTGTCATAAAAACCGAGGCCGGTATCAATTGCGCTGCTGGTGACATCGCCGATGAAAATCGCGGGATGCGGCGAGGAGGCCGCGTCTACATTGCTGAAAATATAAACGGTGTTTTCCGGCAGAAGCTGTGCGAATGGAATGGTTCCCTCGGCATTGAGCGGCAGGAGTTCAATCGCATCTGTTTTTTCAATCGAGCGCTGTGATTCTGGATCGAATGTGCGAATGCTTTCAACGTCGTTGCCGAAAAATTCAATGCGGACGGGCAGGGGAAAGAGCGGCGGCCAGACATCAAGTATTCCGCCGCGTCGTGCGGCGTCGCCTTTGGCATAGACTTCAATGCCGAAATTGTAGCCGGATGCTTCAAGCTGCGCGGCGACTTCATCGGGAGAAATATGCGAATTGTGCGAAAGTTTTACGGGATTACCGAGATACGGGAATGTCCCTGATAAACAGGGTTCAACCGTGATAATTATAAAAGTGTGCGCGTCATTTTTCTGTTCGAGAGACCGTACGGTTTCGAGGCGTGCACTGTGCGCATCCATATCATCTTTATCAAATGGAGGCAGGGTGAAAATTGGCATATCCGGAGCCAGCGTCCGGAAACTTTCGGCAAGTTTTTCGAGTGACGGCAGCGAATCGGCAATCCAAAGCTGCTGCCGGAATCTGTTTTTTTGCAGCGCTGTTCCCAAATATGCCTGCGCCGCCGGCGGCATAGACGGCAGCCGGCAATGATTATTTTTCAGAGCAGAAAAAAGCGCTGACAGATTTACGTTCACGCCTAAGAAATACCACGGGGCGGGAGAAATGTAATTTTAAATATGTTAGTGCCGGCGCATGGCACGTCTGGCTTCAAGGTCAGCAGTTTTTTGCTTGAGCGTTTCGCGCTTATCTACTGTATCTTTGCCTTTGCACAGCGCAATCTCGATTTTCACGCGGCCGCCTTTTAAATAAACTTTAAGCGGAACAACCGTCAGTCCCTTTTCGTTCACTTTGCTTTGCAACCGGATAATTTCACGTTTATGCAGTAGCAGCCGGCGCGGACGGGCCGGGCTGTGATTGAATACATTGCCGTGATCATACGGTTGAACTGTCATTTGCAGCAGTTCTGCCTGTCCATTAGTCAGATTGACATAAGCTTCATCGATCCGGACGTGTCCCTGCCGGATAGATTTCACTTCGGTACCTCGCAGTTCAATTCCGGCTTCAAATTTTTCCAGTACAAAAAAATCCCGAAAAGCCTTCCGGTTTGTGGTTAACACGCCGGATGCGCCCCGGGATTCCTGCTTTTTAGAAGACATGAAATTTAAAAATTCGAAATTAAAAACCCGCAGCACGAAACAATTTTCTAAATTCAAATTTGTTTCGAATTTCTAAATTCGGATTTCGTGCTTATAAAATAATATCCGGTCCTTCATCGAACGTATCATACGAAGAACTGAAATCAACCGGCGTAACGCCCATTTCGACCGTCAGCTTGCCCTCAACGATTTCTTTAAGGACGATATCATGGTTGTCCTGCTCCGGATGATCCGGCTTTACCATCGGGCGCTCACCGCGGTTCAACTGGCGGGTACGATAAGAAACAAGGTTCACCAGCGTAGGAATACTGCCGATTTTCTCTTCCGCTTTAGTCAGATATTCAAAATTCATAATGAGTTCTCTCTTTTTCCAGAAAAACAAAAGTGCAGAACTGTATGTTGTGCAGCTGTGTGCGTCAACAGTTAATTTGTCAAAGACCGCACGGTTTCTATATGATTTTGAGGCAAAACCCCGATGGACAGACGGCAAAACAAATCAAACCGCCAGTGCCGGTGTTTGTAATTCGCGGCGAGTGTATTCGCCGGCGGCGATATCTGCTGCCGGAATCCTTGCTGTTTTCATGTGCCCAGCGCCAAAAAAGTAATATAACACACTCCGCCGCGCCGCGCATAGCAAGCGCGGCAGGCGAGGCTCAGTAAAACGGGCAGATTGGATACGTTAGATGTCACATCCAATATCGCAGTATCCACTATTTGCTGCATTTGAATTAGTTATAGACCGAAGCCGGCAATGTAGCTTTGCAGGTTTTTAATGAGAAATTCTTTTTCCTGTATGGTGAATTTCACGATGTCACCGATAGAAATGATCCCTACAACCTGTTCGTTTTCAATTACCGGTAGATGGCGGATGCGTTTTTCTGTCATCGATTCCATACAGTTTTCAAGTCCGGTGTCCGGCGTTACTGTGGTAAGATCAGCAGACATAATATCGCTGACTTTCACTTCGGCACCGTCTTTGTTTTTTAAATAAACCTTACGGATAAAATCGCGCTCAGAAAGAATTCCCGCCAGTTTGCCGTCCTCCATGACCAGCGCCGTGCCGGCAGATTTCTGCGCCATTTTTGCAATCGCATCGCGCACAGACGATTCAGGACTGACGGTGATCAAGTCGCCGCCTTTTGCTTCGAGGAGCTGCCTAACTTTTGTCATCCGGGATTCCTTTCTCTGTTAAAATTACTGCCAATGATAGTCCGCGCAGCCGTTTATCGCAAGTTCTGTTGCATAGCGAACATACAGACCCCGCCGGCGACCGCCGCATTCAATGATTCCACCGCCGGTGACATCGGGATGGAAATTCCGCGTGCCGCATGCCGCAGAACTTCTGGCGAAACACCGCGTGCCTCGCTGCCGACCGCCAGTACATTTTTTTCACCGAACGTCATGGTGCTCAACTCTTCACCGCCGCTCACTACGGTGGACAGCAGTTCATAGCCTCCGGAATGTATTAAATCAAAAATTCCGGCATCGACCGTCCAGTGCGGCATCAGCGGCAGTGTACCCATTGTTGCACGGACAGTTTTCGGATTAAAAATTTCCACCGTATCGCCGTATAAGAAAATTCCGCTAAATCCGAATGCCGCTGCTGTGCGGATCAGTGTGCCGAGGTTCCCCGGATCTGTAATATGATCAGCCAGCAGAAAATTTCCGTGTACCGGAAATTCTGTAAACGGCACGCCGGAAAACTCAACCACACCCAGCACTCCCTGCGATGTTTTACAATCCGACAACTGTTCCATGAATTCGTGCGGGATCCGGTACACCTCCGGTACCGCTGGAATCCCTGTCACATCCGTTTGATTCGAGATCCAGACTTCTTTTAATTGGTATTGCGGCAGGATTCCGGCGCCGGAAAATACTGACAGCGCACGCACGCTCTCAATTAAAAAACACGACGATTCCTGCCGCGCTTTTTTTGATTTCAGCAGCATGCGCAACCGTTTTAGTTTTGCATTATCTTTCGATAAAATCGTTTTCATAAAATCATCTTACATTTATTTAATCGCGGATAACACGGATGAAAACGGATTTTTTACACAGAGATAACAGAGGAAATTGAGATTTTTTGACAGGATTAATAGCATTGTAGATTTCTGATTGCCAATTGCTGATTTGTTTTTGTGTATCTTGTGTTTTTCGTGGTTAAAAAATCTCTTTTTCCATCCGCTTATATCAGCATGATCCACGGTAAAAAATATTCTTTTTTATTCGCGTTCATTGCTGCTTTGCTGCCCGGCATTCGCCGTGTCGTCCTTCGAATCGCGGTTAAGAATTTCTATTTTCTTTGCGTCTCTGCGCGGTTAATGTCCTCGCATGAATTGTTATTTAGAAATTCAGAAAAAATTTCCGACACTGGATGTGCGCAAAACTCAACCGTTGCGTGAATTCACCACCTTCCGGCTTGGCGGTTCATGTCCGCTCTTTATCAATAACCCTGCCGCCGCTGAGCTGCCGGAAATTATTCAGCTGCTTAACCGCGCCGGAATGCCGTTCATCATCATCGGGCAGGGGTCTAATCTCGTGATTTCCGATGCCGGACTCGATTGTGCCGTAATCCGCTTCTGCTCAGAAGTGCCGGAAATGTTCATTGCCGGGAAACAGATTACAGTTGCCGGCAATACACTGCTTGACGATTTCGTACGTTATACCATCGAAAAAAACGCCGGCGATATATCTTACTGTGCCGGCATCCCCGGCACTGTCGGCGGAGGCATTGCCGGCAATGCCGGTGCATTCGGCCGCGCACTTGGTGATCACCTCATTTCCGTTGAACTGCTCGACACTGCCGGTGAAATTCACACCGTTTTTAACTCCGGACTCGAATTTTCCTATCGCCATTCGAAACTTAAAAAAACCGCCGGTGTCATTCTGTCCGCCACGTTCGAACTGCCGCCGGCAGAAAGAGAATTTCTAATTTCAGAACGTGCGCGGATTTTAGAATTCCGGCGTACGCACCACCCCGACTGGCGCACAACGCCGTGCGCCGGAAGTGTTTTTCGTAATGTCGAACCCACCTCCGGATTATCGGCAGATGGGCGCCGGAAAGCCGCCGGCTGGTTTCTGGCGCAGTCCGGCGTCTGCGGCATGAAAACCGGCGGCGCATACATTTATGAAAAGCATGCCAACATCATCATTGCCGATTCAACCTGCACTGCCGACGATGTTCATCAGCTCGTTGAAAAAATGGCCGGCGCCGTAAAACAAAAATTTAATATCGAGCTTATTCCTGAAGTCCGCTTTCTTGGAAAATTCAGTTGAGCAGAGTTTTGTTTTTCAAAAACAGCGTCCGGTTTTTTTATGCAGGCATTCCGGCTTTTCGCAACGGTAACAGATCTCATTTAGAAGCGGTTTATTGTCGAAATAATCCCGGATGTTATGCAGCGTTGTTTCGGCGATGTTTTCAAGCGCCTCTCGAGTGAAAAATGCCTGATGCGCCGTGACGAGCACGTTTGGAAATGTCAACAGGCGCGCGAGGACATCATCGGTCAGGATTTCACTGGAATGATCTTCGAAGAAATATTGATCCTCCTCTTCGTAGACATCGAGCCCGGCGCAACCGATTTTTTGCGATTTCAACGCATTAATCAGATCCTTTGTTTTAATCAGTCCGCCGCGACTGGTGTTAATGAGCATCACACCCTGTTTCATTTTTCCAAGGCTTTCGGCGTTAATCAGGTGTTTTGTTTCTTTGGTCAGCGGACAATGCAGACTGATGATATCAGACTCTCTATAAAGTTCGTCGAGCGAGACATAATCCGCGCCGGCGTTTGCCGCCCATTCCTTATTCGGGAATACATCATACACCAGCACACGCATGCCGAACCCCTGCAGAATTTTTACAAGAATCTGCCCGATACGTCCGGTGCCGATCACGCCGGCGGTTTTGCCATTGAGATCAAATCCGAGCAGGCCGTTCAGCGAAAAATTACTGTCGCGCGTGCGAATAAACGACCGGTAAATTTTCCGGTTCAGCGAAAGAATCATGGCGGCAGCATGTTCAGCAACGGCGTACGGCGAATAGGCCGGCACGCGCACCACATGAATCCTTTCATATGCCGTTTCCAGATCCACATTATTGTAGCCGGCACTGCGCATAGCAATCAGACGGATCCCGTTCTGATGCAGCGATTGCAGTACGTCTGCTGAAATTTCATCGTTTACAAATGCACAGACTGCATCATAACCCGCTGCGAGCGACACCGTATCTTTTGTCAGCCGGTTATTGATATATTTTAACTGAAAGCCATAGCGCTCATTTGCACGGTTAAACGATTCACGGTCGTACGGCTTTGCATCAAAAAACATAATTTTTTTCATGCCGGCACGTTATCAAGCCTGGACGGCATAAACAAATTTTTACGGCAGAAATCAGTTTGTTATGAAAAAACGGTTCGTCACGGAAGAGCGTCTCAGAACTGCCTTTGCGTTGCGAGATCGGGCAGGCCGTAGATTTTCAGATACTCGGCGCGGTATCTGTACGCCTGTCTCATCAGCCATCCGATTTTATTATTAAACTTTTCTTGAGAGGCGTTGCTCAGATATCCGTCCTCAGTAGCCGGGGAATTCTCTCCAGATGTCGCCGGATGCTTTTGGTCATGTGGCGCAGGCAGTGCGCTCCGCTCGCCGCGGTGCTCTGCCGCTAGACTGAGCAATCCAAGCCTGGTGATCATTTTATCATTTACTCTCATCTCTGTTATTCCTGTTCATTCCGGCATCCAGGCCGGCGGGTGTTATTTTTTTTGACCCCGACAGGGGTAATATTTTTCTGCCTGACTGTCTGATCTGATTGCGACTGATACAGTTCTAAATTTTCGACTTTCAAGCTTTTGACTTTCAGACTTACGACCTTTAAACTCCGCTGCTTATGAAAACCAGAACCCGCTTTGCGCCGAGTCCGACCGGTCATGTGCATATTGGCAACATCCGCGCCGCAATTTTTAACTGGCTGTTTGCACGCCACACCGGCGGACAGTTTTTGCTGCGCGTCGAAGATACCGATATTGAACGCTCAACGCCGGAAGCGATTCAAACGCTGCTGGATGCCATGGAATGGCTGGGACTGAATTTTGATGAAGCGCCGCTGTATCAGACGATGCGCAGACAGGCGCATATTGCCGGCGCGCAAAAACTGATTGAAGCCGGATATGCCTACGAAGAAACTGCCGGCGAACGCGCCGGTTGCGTCCTGTTTAAAATGCCCGGCACGGATATGGAGTTTACTGACATTGTAAAAGGGCATTTGAAAAAACCGGCGGCGGATATGGCGGATTTCGTCATTGTGCGCTCTAACGGAACGCCGGTGTTTCATCTTGCCAACGTGCTCGACGATATAGAGCAGGGCATCACGCACGTTATTCGCGGCGACGATCATGTTGAAAACACATTCCGGCACATTGCCCTGTATCGTGCGCTCGGTGCGCCGGTGCCGCAGTTTGCGCACCTGCCGATGATTGTGAACGCACAGGGCAGGCCGTATTCGAAACGCGACGGCGATGCATTTGTCGGCGATTTCAAAACCAACGGATTTCTGCCCGCCGCGCTGTTCAACTATCTCGCGCTGCTTGGCTGGTCGCCCGGCGACGGACGTGAAGTGATGTCGCGCGACGAAATGGCCGCTGCATTCGATTTATCAACCGTACGCTCATCGCCGGCGCAGATGGATATGCGGAAAATGCTCTGGATGAACGGCGAATATATCCGCGCACTGCCGCCGGCGGATTTTGCGGCAATCTGCCGGCGCGAACTTTCCGCCGCCGGAATTGCGCCGGACGAAAACTCCACCGCAGTTTTTGCATTGATGCAGGAGCGCATCAAACTGCCAGCGGAAATTACCGGAGCAACAGAATATTTTTTCCGTGACGATTACGAATACGATGAAAAAGCGGTGCAAAAAAAGATAAACAGTTCCGCCGCCGGAATTCTCGAACAGATCATTGCATTGCTTGAATCACTGCCGGAATTCGGCGCCGGAAACATTGACGCAGCGCTGCATCAGTTTGTTGAAAGCAGCGGATTAAAATTCGGCGACGTCATGCCGCCGCTGCGCATCGCCGTATCCGGTCAGCCGTCCGGCCCCGAACTCGCGCATGTGTTGGCAATTCTCGGCAAAGAAAAAGTGATTGCGCGAATCAGAAAAACACTCAAACAGTTTTGTGCCGGCTGATTATTGATGTGTTTCTGCTGAAAAACCGGTGGCGAGAGCAGCAGTATCGATACTGCCGCCGGCTCCATGAGTCAAAAAATGATTTTGAGGCCCAACTCTGCTTCGCACAGTAACAACAAATATGCTCTAGCTGCGTCTGGTTCGCCGGCGTTTTTCAAACAGATTAAGCTGCGGATCTTTAAGCAGATCATAGTTTTTGAGAATACGCAGAGTTTGGAGCAGATCGGACTTTTCGTAGTTTTTAGAAACATCAACGCTGGAAATTAATTCGAGCATGATCGTGCGGAATAAAATGACGCCGTCGATTCCGTTTGCGCGCATCATCGCAAGCGTTTCCTCCTGCGGCGCGGCGGCGGCGCTCAGATCAGAAAGACACAGAATCGCGGCGATATTTCCGGGGCCGAGAATTTTGCGCGCTTGGCGCATCACCGGCAGTTCGGTGAACCGGAAAATATCAGGATTTTTTTTAAGGACAGCCGGACTGAAGCGGTCTGTGTGCCAGCCGCGAATACTGACAACGGCGCGCGGCACTTTACTTAATTCCGGCGCACCCCAGAGCATTTTTTCCGGTATCACGGCGGACGCCGGTGCGGTGGGATGAGCAATCAGCAGATCAATTTCCTCAACATCAAGTTTATGCCGTGCAACCACCTGATGTTTATTCGGCTGGATGACGAGAAAACCGAGCGATTCAAAATATTCCCGTACAATCTGGTCATTCACGGATGCCATACCAAACCTCCTTCAGCAGTTCGTCGGGAACTTCACAACCGAAATCTACATGTCCGATTTTATCCGGCAGCACAAACCGCGGACTGCCGTTTACAGATTTTTTATCGGCGCGCATCACGCCGCGAACTTTCGGCCAGCGCAGTTCCGGCGTTTTTACCGGCAGTGACAGAGATGCGAGCAGCTTTTCAATCCGTTCCGCATCTGCAGCTGAAAATCCGTTGAGCGCGGCGGCGAGGCGCGCGGCATATACCATACCGATTGCCACCGCTTCACCGTGCAGAACAGCTCCGTAACCGGCAACGTTTTCGATGGCATGCGCGAGAGTATGGCCGAAATTTAAAATTCCGCGCAATCCGCCTTCACGTTCATCCTGCCGGACGATATCGGCTTTAATTTCGCAGCAGCGAGCAATGATTTTTCCCAGATCCGCATGTGCTACGCCCGCCTCAAGATCAGCAAATAAACCGGCATCCCGAATGATGCCGTATTTTACAACTTCCGCCATTCCGGCGGCGAATTCGCGCGGGGGCAGCGAGTTGAGCGTGCAGACATCCATCAGAACAAATTCCGGCTGGTGAAATGCGCCGACAAGATTTTTACCTGCCGGAATGTTGATGCCGGTTTTACCGCCGACGGAGCTGTCAACCATTGCCAGCAGTGTGGTCGGTACCTGAATAAACCGGATTCCGCGCAGCCAGCTTGCGGCGGCATATCCGGTTAAATCGCCGATTACGCCGCCGCCGAGTGCGATCAAAAAGCCGTTGCGGTCGATGCCGTATTCCGCTGCAATGTTGTAGAGCTTAAATAAACTTTCCTGGCTCTTGATGGATTCACCCGCCGGAAAAATTTCAAGCGCCGGGAAAATATTCATGGTACCGAGCGATTTAACAACGCGGTCAAGATACAGCGGTGCGACATGTTCATCCGTCACCAGCAGGCACGGCCCCGTTAATCCGGCGGCGGCACATTCACGCCCGATTAAATCCAGATTGCCGTAGCCGATCTGCAACGGATACGACCGTTCACCCAGTTCAACATTGATATCAAAATTCATATTTTCACCGGATATTAATCAGAAAGCAGGCAAGGTTTCCAGCCTCATCGATGTTTACGGCAAAGAAACATTCAGGCGATAGAAGCCGGCAGCGCCGGAGTTTGTCACTGTAATAGAAGAGTTCGAGCCGGTGCCGGGGAACACCGGCGATGCTGCCAGCCAGTTTGTGTTGAGCAAATCGCTCACCGACGTCAACCAGTATTGCCGTGCCGGATTGCCGTAAAAATACACTGTCTGCAAATCACCCGCCTCAAAACTGTCAATTTTAAAATACGACTCCGGATCAGTCGGATCCGTACCTTCAAGATATTCTTTTAAATTTGAATATCCATCGCCGTCAGTATCCGCGGCTGCGACCAGACCGGTAATTGATGAACTGTATTGCGATTCCCAGCCGTTCGGAATTCCGTCGCCGTCGTAATCCGCCAGAGGGTCGATCACTGAATTAATCCAACCGGCATAGGCCGGAATCGATGTCGCCAGCAATGTGTCGTATTGGGCATACCGTGTTGCGGTATATGTATTAATGCCGGCAATCTTCCATGTCCCGCCATCTTTAATAAAGATGCCGCCGCCGGAATCGCCGACGGCATAGCCGCACTCATAAGGTGTATCAGAAGAGTTAAAATACATAATGATCGATTGGCTTACAAATGTGCCATTGGTCACCGGCCATTGATAATTCCCCTCAATTTTCTGTGTACCCCACCGCCGTTCCCCGCGCCCGGAGCTGCCGGCAGTCCAGTTTGTTGTGTGAGTCGTTCCGTTATACCCGTAGCCGGTGATAACCGCTGATTTTTTCAAGAAGCTTGTCGTCGGAAATGTTCCGGTATACAGCGGATAAAATCCGGGAAAAGTTTTATCGTATCGAACGAGTGCAAGATCGGCGGTCGGGTGGAATACAATTTCTTTTTGAGTGTATATCTCGCCGTCAACCGTGAGGTTTCCTGTTCCGCCATCATCCGCAACGTGTCCGGCGGTTACAATCCAGTTTGAAGCAACAGCAGATGCAGAACAGGATTTATAATAATAGGTATAATTCCAATTCAGATTATAGGCTGCTCCGGCGGCACCCGGTGAATTCGTTGCAACTGTATTGTCAGGGACAACCAGGGCAGAGGAAACTCCCGCCGTAAAAACTGTTCCGGACAAAATCTGTTTAAACTGTTTTTTCAACTGCATATTTCGGTTCACTAAAAACCGCCGGGTGCATGTACAGCGGTTCGGGCGGTTCAGATATTTTTTGTGCGAGCAGGGCAACGTCGCGTGCGTGCGGAAACTCCGGAGCACCGATCGCCGGAAATATTTTTTCCAGCCGTTCCGCTTCCGGACTGGTAACAACCGTACCATCCGGAATGGCAGCCTCTTCGTACGGGATCAGTTTCCAATCGTCAATGAATTGCACATCCGGCGAGGACGCTGCGTCCACATGAAACATTCCGAGCCAGATTTGCCCGCGGCGTGCGTCGCCGGCGACAGCGATTTGCTGTGGAGCAGACTTTCCGGTCTGCTCGTGCGCAGACAGGAATGTCTGCGCCACCCGATACGCCAGCGCTGCGCCGCTGCTGACAGCACGGACTTCCTTTTTATCCGGCAGTGCGAGCGATTGTGCGATGGCGAAACTCATGCGCATACCTGAAAACGAACCGGGACCGCGTCCGACAGCATACAGTGAAATATCGGCATACTGAATTCCGCTGCCGGTGCGGATCTCTTCAAGCGCATCAAAAATAACGTTGTGCCGGATGCGATCGGCAATCCCGGTTTTTTCTGCCAGCAGTTTATCGCCGTCAAGCAGAGCAACGCTGCCTTGCCGCGACGAACATTCTATTCCAAGGACTACCATAGTAAATCTTTTACAATCGAAATGAATTTTCTACAATCGAAATGATCCGTTGATCTGAATTTCCGCCGCGGGCAATTCTTAGATGGATTGTATTTTCCGGTAAAAGTTCAGCGCCGCGTTCCGGCCACTCAACGACAGTGATTCCGGCAGAATCTATAATTTCATCAAGTCCGAGATCGAGCGCCTCTTCCGGTCCGGAAAGCCGGTAAAGGTCAATGTGAACAAATGAGATATCACCGGTGTATTCAGCAATCAGTGTATACGTCGGGCTGCATACGGGTTCATGGATGCCGGCCGCCAGCGCAAGTCCCTGCGCAAAACAGGTTTTCCCGGCGCCGAGATTCCCGTGCAGCGCAATCCTTGCGGGGAAGTTCAGTGCTTGAAAAAACTCACCGGCAATCCGCCGGGTTTCATCGGGACTGTTTGAAATCCATCTCATTTTCATTACAGAAGCATCATATTCAATTGTCAGATTTCGTGTTAAACGCAATGCCAAATCCCTGCGGCTCGCTGCGAACCTTCATCCCGTCCTCATAAATTGCGACCGCCTGAATCCGGTGCGGACCTTCCCCGATAGTTTTCTCGGCGAAAAGGAGCTCAATGTCAGCGGCATACGGCTTGCGGTCGAGTTCACGTCCGTTCCATAGCAGTGCAATTTCTTTTGGCTGTTCTTCGCCGGCCGGAGCGACCCGGACTTTTATCATTCCACCGCCGGCATCAGCCAAATCACTGATTTTCACCGCGCGGCCTTTTTTATTAATATAAACTGGAATATCGCGATAACCGCCGGGCGTTGTCGGCAGAGGCGCCTGTGCGATAATGCGCACTTCATGATAACCGTCAGCCATGTCTTTGAAAGGGAGGTCGATTAGAGCATTATCTTCGACCGGCTTAATTTCTACGCCGTTCAATGCAGCGCTGAAAAGCGGTTTAGAAATCGGCAGCGGGAATTTGGCCTGCGCAACAAATGCGGCGTCAAGACTGCTTTGAATCGGCATTTTACTCAGTCCGACAGTTTTAATCTCCACCGGCAGTCCGGTTATTTGCGACAGCGGATCGCCGAGCAGCAGAATTTGAACGGGACTGAAAATGGATTGAAAAAAACTTTCCATTGCAGTGCAGCCGGCAGCGTAATGTGTGAAAAAACGTGCATGCGGAAATTTCAGCCATACATTATACGGTTCGGTCACGGTGCCGGCGGTTACGGTGGCACCGGCGTCGAGCCATGCCGTGCATTTGGTTTGCGGTTTTTGAAACTGCGCTGCCCAGCTTGTCAGATGTTCCGCCATCGCACCGGGCACAAACGTTCCAAATGCCGCCGGTGTTACATGTTCCATGCCTGTCATCACACCCATCAGATCAGTTTGAGGCGCCGCCGGTGTGTTGGTGGAAACTACGACATTCGCACGCATTGCCAGCTCTGCTTTAACGTCGGCAAACTGCCATTCGCGCGGCGCGGAGCGCGCGGTGTCATCGGTGGCATTCAAAAGAATTTTCGGGCTCGCGCCGTGCCGGCGCGCCAGCACGCCGTTCGTAATGCACCGCAGAACAACCTCCATACCGCTGCCTTGTTCGCCGGTGTAACCGAGCATCATCGACGGCAGGGGCATTTCGTCTTTCAACCCCGCTTTCATACTGTCAAATGAACGCGGCGGATTTTTCGGTTCGCCGGCCTGCATCGGTCCGGCAAAAAGTTTTGAGGCAAACAGGCCTTTTTCAACCATTTCCACCGCCGGAACCCGGCCGCGCATAAACGTAATTCCCATTAATGACATCTGCTGCCGGTCGTTCGCTGACGTTAAAATCCGGATTGGAAAATCCACCGAATAGACCCACGCCACAATCTGTTTATCCAGTCCGCGCTCTTTAATCATTTGTTGCGCCGGATCAAAAATCAGCGTTTGAAACTCCTCCGGCGTGCATTCCGCCTTGCCGCCGGAAAGTGCCGCCGGAAGATCAAGGTAAATCAGATTCACGCCCGGTACGCCATGCAGGCCGGCAAACACATTTGCCGCATGCTTCGAATCCTGAGAATTTTCATTGACCAGCACGGCAATCCGGTGCGGCTGCTGCGCCGGCGCGGCCAGCGCGATGAAAACCGCCGCTGCCGGAATTAAAATATATAAAATGCTTCGTCGTTGAGTTTTCATACGAAAAAGAGTACGGATTTGACAAAAATTAAACAAGAACGGATAGTCCTGAACGTGAAAGTATCGCCGGTCATTCTAATTTCATTTGCCGCCGCGCTTGCCGGTCCGGCGGCGATGCAAAGTTTTGACCGTTATCAAATCATTCTCGATAAACATCCGTTCGGTGATATGCCGCTTGAGGGAGATCTCGCCATTGTGCCGGCGGAACAATCGTTTGCGCGGAATATGCGGCTCTCGATGCTGTTCGAAAGCGGCGACGGTTCGGTGCGGGTCGGCATTGTGGATGACGCCAATAAAAAAAGCTACATCCTCGCAGTCGGAGAACCGCAGGAAGGGCTTGAATTAATTGAAGCCGACATCATCGCTTCCGAAGCCATGCTTAAGCGCGGCAGTGAGGTTGTGCTTTTTAAACTCGAAGCCGGTACGCCGCAGCAGGTATCCAAATCTGAACAGACTTCGCGGCAGAAATCCTATACTGAACGCCGGAAAGCGTTACTGCAGCGCATTGAGGAGCAAAAAAAACCGGAAGAGCCCCCGCAGCCGCGCCTGACCGGCGAAGCACTCCGCAAACATCTTGAAAACGTTCAGATGGATGCCATTCGACAAGGTCTGCCGCCGCTGCCGATCCCGCTCACGCCGGAAATGGATGCTCAGCTCGTCAGCGAAGGCGTACTGCCGCCGCAGTAACGGAGAGTTTCACCGGTGCATCCTGAACAGAATAAACCGCCCGATACACATCAGCACCGGTGATGTGGAAAGAAACAGCAGAATGCCTGCCCAGAGTTTCCGCCCCGGATCAATCAGGGCAACCACGGCAAGAATGAAAGAAAACGATGAGAAAAACATCCATGTACAGAATGTCGCAACCCGTAATTCTTTCTCAGCGAGAAATGTTAACACGCCCAGCACAACCAGAATTACACAAAATATTATTTCTACAGTTTTTAACCGCATCATCGTCATAGCATATCCTCAAGCCAGTAATGAACTCTGATATGAGTTTATCGCGGAAATTTTAATGTTCAATAAATCTTCGACCATTTGCGCAGAAATTAGAATAATGAGCCATAATTTCCAATTTTTTTATGGGAATATCCTGAAAACATCATGTTTTAAAATTTATAAACACAAACTTTTCGTAAATTTGCGCGGCATTTTCACCGCATGCAGGCACATGAGAATAACATATTTTTCTCTGCAGGATTTCCAGGGTCAGCCGGATTTTTCTTTACGGACTGGAAGATATAAAACTACTAAGGCATATTCATATCATGATTGATAATAGAACAGGCGATTTTGATTTCTCCGGCGAACTCAACGAAGAACAGTACGCCGCTGTCAGTGCGCCGGACGGCCCGGCGCTGGTCATTGCCGCCGCCGGCACCGGCAAAACGCGTACGCTCGTTTACCGTGTCGCATGGCTGATTCAGCAGGGCGTCGATCCGAACCGCATTCTTCTTTTAACGTTCACCAATAAAGCCGCACGCGAAATGCTTGACCGCGCCGAAGCGCTCACCGGCGGCGCAGTTAGCGGAATTCTCGGTGGGACATTCCATCATCTGGCCAACCGGATTTTGCGGCAGTACGCCCCGCAAATCGGATTCGGCAATGACTACACGATTCTCGATCAGGATGACGCAAAAAAGCTGGTGAAAAATTGTATCGACGATCTTGATTTGGCAGACAAGCATTTCCCGAAACCGCAGGTTCTGCTGAGTCTGTTCGGACTCGCCTCCGGTTCGCAAAAACCGCTTGAAGACGTTTCGTATGATTGGTTTAAGGACACACCAAAGCCAATTCAAATAAATATCGATGATGTACTCGATTTGCACGCGCATTATGTGAAGCGCAAAAAAGAGCTGAACGTCATGGATTTCGACGATCTGCTGTTTTACGTCCTCAAACTTTTCCAAACCTCAACGCCGGTGCGCGAACATTTTCAGGAACGTTTTCAATATGTACTCGTCGATGAATATCAGGACACAAATACAATTCAGGCGGAGTGGATTCATCTGCTCGCGGCGAAACACCGGAATTTAATGGTGGTTGGCGACGATTTCCAAAGCATTTATTCCTGGCGCGGCGCCGATTATAAAAATTTTCTTTCGTTTCCTGAACGTTATCCCGATGCCAAAACGTATAAACTCGAAATAAATTATCGCAGCACACCGGAAATCCTCGATGTTGCGAACGAATGCATCAAAGGCAACCTGCAGCAGTTTCAGAAAGAGCTGCGCGCCGTGCGTGAAAGTATCGCAGAACCGACACTTGCCATGCTGCGCGACGGCGATGAACAGGCGCGTTATGTTATTTCTAAAGTTGATCAGCTCCGGCGTGCAGGAACAAAACTTTCCGACATCGCGGTATTGTACCGCTCGCATTTTCACGCAATGGAACTGCAGCTTGCGCTCACGCACGCGCGCTTCCCATATCAGGTCACATCCGGTATCCGCTTTTTCGAGCAGGCGCACATCAAAGATGTTTGCACCGTGTTGCGTCTGCTCGAAAACCCGGCGGATGAACTTGCATTTAAACGCCTGCTTGAAATGTTTCCGAGACTCGGGCCGAAAACTGCCGATAAAATCTGGAAAAAACTCGGCTCTAAATTTGAAGCGCGCAAAGCGGAGGCTCATGCGCAGCTGCTTGCCGCTCTGCCGGCCGTCGCAGTTTCAATCTGGAAAGAAATTCAGCCGGTGTTTCTCGCCTGCGAAGCTGAAACACTTTGTGACGATCCCGGCGAAATTATTTACCGGTTTAATAAGGCGTTCTATTCCGGATACATGATTGAAACATTTGAAAATGCTAAACACCGGCAGGAGGACCTCGACAGCTTAATCGACTTCACTGCGCGCTTTGAAAACTGCGCCGCATTTTTAAGTGAAATGGCGCTGCTATCAAATCTCGATGCCGAAGATGATCACGCGCTTGCGGCGCAGGACGGATTGCGGCTCAGCACCGTGCATCAGGCCAAAGGACTGGAGTGGAAAGCAGTTTTCATTATCTGGCTCAACGAAGATTGTTTTCCGAGTAAAAGATCAACTGAACAGATCGACGGCGAAGCGGAAGAACGCCGGCTGTTTTACGTGGCCACCACACGCGCCGAAGACCGGCTTTTCCTTTGCTGTCCCGAAATCCGGCGCAATCGCGACGGCAGCATTATTCCTTACGAACCTTCCCGTTTCGTTCGCGAAATCCCGCCGCACCTGCTCCAAACGGCCGGTGGATTTTTTTGAATATCTTCAGCGCATCACACGAATTAGAGCACATCATCCTTCATGGGAATATGATGTGCATTGATTTTCTCATTTTCTTGCAGTCGGAGCGGCGCAGGATATAATCGCGCGCTGTTTTTATGAGTTTGAAAAGCGGTTTGATGAGTCGATATAAATCCAAATTAATTATTCTTACGCTGGCACTGTTTTCCGGCGCTGTATGCGGCAATGTCCCGGAAAAACAGCGCAACTGGAATGCAAATCTTTACGGCGGATTTACAATGAAAAACGGCAATACGGATGAAGATTCATTCCGGTATGGCGGGGTTTTTGAATATAAAAATGAGACGCTTTACCGCTGTATGACGCGTTTCGATGGGCGTTACCGGAAAACGAATGATAAGCGGAGCGAAGCAAAAAATGAAGCCGCCGCCGAATTGCGCCGGCTGATCACTGAAAAATGGTTTGCGTCTGCCACCATGAATGTTCAGCACGATGATATGAGGGACATTCGCTATCGTATTCAAGGCGGTCCGGGGGTTGGTCATTATTTTTTTGATACGAAGGAGTTGGGCCTCGATATCAGTACCGGTGTCGTTTATTTCCATGAAAAAAGGGAGTTGGAATCGGAAAACTCGGTGGACTGGCGCATCGCGCACCGGCTCACCTGGAAAATTACAGAAAATCTGGACTGCTGGTTTAATTCGGAGTTTCTGCAGAATCTGGACGAATCCCGGGATTTCCGTATGACAGTGCGTGCCGGAATTAATAATAAGATCAACCGGCATTTCAGTCTGACACTGACGATGCTGAATGAATATGATAACGATCCGGACAGCGATGATATTGAAAAAAACGATTTTGAGCTGAGCGCCGGAATCCGGTATACATTCTAGTCGAAAACCGTAGAGTACGCAGATAGAAATGGATGAAGAAGCCACGCTCGGACACGAATAAAAGCATAGATTGAGAGGGCATGCTCTGTATTCAGGATCGTGTAAAAATTGAAGAGTGGTATATGAAAGAAAAAACCTATTACGTTACAACACCGATTTATTATGTGAATGATCAGCCGCACATCGGCCACGCGTACACCACTATTCTTGCCGACGTGCTTGCTAATTATCACCGCATGCTCGGCATTCCCGCCTGGTTTCTTACCGGCACCGATGAACACGGACAGAAAGTTCAGCAGGCCGCCGAAAAAAACAGGCTGACGCCGCAGGAGCAGGCAGACAGCACGGTTGTCCGTTTCCAGGAACTGTGGAAGCGCCTCGAAATTACAAATGATGATTTTATCCGTACCACTGAATCCCGTCATAAAGAAATTGTCACGGAAGTGCTGCAAGACCTGTACGACCGTGATGAAATTTACCGCGCCGAATATGAAGGCTGGTATTGTGTGCCGTGCGAACGTTTTTTCACCGAGCGTGATCTGGTTGAAAATAAATGCCCGGAATGCAGCCGCACAGTCGAGCCGATTAAAGAAACCAACTATTTTTTCCGGATGAGTAAATATCAGGACTGGCTTATCGAATACATCGAAACGCATCCGGAATTTATTCAGCCCGATTTCCGTGCTAATGAAACACTTGGATTTCTCAAAAATAAAAAACTGCAGGACCTCTGTATTTCACGCCCGAAATCGCGCTTATCGTGGGGCATTGAACTGCCGTTCGACAAAGATTTTGTAACGTATGTCTGGTTTGACGCACTGCTCAATTATATCAGCACGATCGGCTATAAACGCGATAATGAAAAATTCAACCGCTGGTGGCCGGCGTCGATTCAGCTCATCGGCAAAGACATTCTTACCACGCATACTGTTTACTGGCCGACAATGCTCAAAGCCATGAACATTGAACTGCCGAAAACTGTTTTTGCACACGGCTGGTGGCTCACCGGCCGCACGAAAATGAGCAAGAGCCTTGGCAATGTCATCAATCCAATGGAGATGATTGACCGCTACGGCACGGACGCTTTCCGCTATTTTCTCATTGCCGAAATGACACTCGGGCAGGACGCATCATTTACCGAGGACGCCTTTGTCCGGCGCTACAACAGCGATCTGGCGAACGATCTTGGAAATTTGGTCAGCCGTACAATTAATATGCTTGGCCGCTACTGCGATGGAAAATTTCCGGCAGTGGGAGCAAATGCTCTGGCCGGCGCGCCGGAAAAAGAACTGTGGGACACCGTCCAGCAGGCAGTGGACGAAATAGAAAACTCCATCGACACGATGCGGTTGAATTCCGGCGTTGCGGCGGTGCTCGCCGCCGTGCGCAAAGTAAATCAGTATTTTGAAATCAGGCAGCCGTGGTCACTCGCAAAAACCGGTAATGCAAACGCGGTTGGAATTACACTTGCACTCGCCGCCGAAAGTTTGCGCGTCTGTGCGGCACTGCTGTATCCGATTATGCCGGAACGCTTGAGCGCCCTGCGCGCGGCGTTCGGACTCGGAAAACCGGCGCTCGATCAGCTTCGTATCTTCGGCGTTATCGCTGCCGGAACGCCGGTAGAAAAAATTGACGCGCTGTTTCCGCGTGTTGAGGTTGAAAAGGCGGCGCAGACTTTCCAGTCTGCGCAAAGCAGACAGGACTCGCAGGGAGGCGTTGTGAGTGCAACGCAGCGTCTGGAAGAGGCGGTAATTCCGCCCCACGGAGAGAAAGAAAAGGTTGAGGGCATCATTACCTACGACGACGTGATGAATGTAAAACTGCGCACCGCAAAAGTTCTGGCGGCGGAAAAAATTGAGAATGCTGATAAATTGCTTAAACTGCAAATTGAAGTCGGTGACGAAAAACGCCAGCTCGTTGCCGGGATTGCACAATATTATTCGCCGGCAGATGTTGTAGGGAAAACGATCGTCATCGTTGCAAACCTGAAACCGGCAAAAATCAGGGGCATCGAATCCCAGGGAATGTTGCTTTGTGCTTCAACCGAAGATGTGTTAAAGCTGATCACCATTGACGGTGAATTACCCGTCAGCGGGGCGGTTGTTAAATAAAGAATGAAAACACTGATTCTAGTCCGGCCGGCGGCAGCAGAAAAGTTCTGTCCGGCGCACGATCACGATCGCGGGTTGAGTGCGCTCGGCCGGTGTGATGCGCGGATAATGGCTGCCAAACTGGCCGAAATCATACCTGATGTAGATGCTGTAGTCTGCGGTTCCGCCGTGCGCGCCTATGCCAGCGCCGAAGCCTATGCCGCTCAGTTTTTCAAACCGGTGGAAGTGGACGAGCGGATTTATAGTGCAGACGAAAAAACCATGTTGAAAGTTGTCCGCTCGCTAAACAATATTGATCATACCGTCGTGCTGGTCGTGCACGGTGCGGTGCTGGACAGTTTTCTGACGGCGCTCACCGGCATTACGTATGAATCAGCACCGAAATCTGCCGTCGGCGTAGTCCGGCTGCCGGTGAAAAAATGGCGCAACGTATCTTTCGGGCATGCTAAGCTCGAAACCAGTTTTTCACCGCGGCAGGGTCCCGCGCGCGCGGTCCGGCAGACAAAAATTACCCCGTATTTCCGTTTTTTGCAATGGCGCTTTGCAAAAGCTCAGCGGTTTGAAATCATGATGGTTATTCTGATCAGCATTCTTGTTATCGTCGGAATTGTTGCGATTGCGGTGATTGCAACAACTCGCATCGGCGGATTATCCGGAGGCCGATGAGCCTTATGCCGCGCGGGTGGATATTTTTTGATATCGACGGAACACTGCTTCATGCCCATCGCGTCGGACGCGAAGCATTCCCCATTGCCTTTTATCATGCATTCGGCTGGGAGCAGGGCGTTGAACACATCAACTTTTTCGGTGCAACCGATCTTGGAGTTTTGCGCCGTGTCGCCGCCGAACGCTGTGAAATATTGACGCCGGAAATGGAGCGGAAATTTTTCAATTCTTGGAGTTTTGCGCCGTGTCGCCGCCGAACGCTGTGAAATATTGACGCCGGAAATGGAGCGGAAATTTTTCAATTGCCTAGCGCCGGCGGTGGAAGAACGGCTCGCACAACATGCACCGGAAGTGTTTGTTAATGTTAAGCCGCTGCTTCAAACATTAGTCGCAGACTGGAACCTCGGGATCATCACCGGCAATATTCTGCCGACTGCGCGCTCTAAACTTAAATATGCCGGACTGCTTGAGTTTTTCGACAAACGCGGGTTCGGCTGCGGCAGTTACGAAGACCGTGCTGAAATTGCACGGTGTGTTTTAGCACGCATTGGAAATCCGGCGCGCTGTATATTAATCGGGGATACACCGAATGATATTTTCGCGGCGAAAAAAAATAATATGTCCGCTGTTGCCGTGGCCGCCGGCGGATTTGATGCACCGGCGCTGCATGCCGCCGGCGCCGATCTGGTTCTAAACGATTTTTCTAATGCTGCGCCGCTATTCGAACTGCTGGAGCATATATGGTTCAAGCGTTGAATGTTACTGTGCTGTCCAATAACTGCGTGTTTAAAAAAGGATTGCTTGCCGAACACGGCTGGTCGCTGTGGATTGAAGCAGACGATCATATTTTTCTATGGGATACAGGGCAGGGGCTTGCCATTGAACACAACGCGCGCGAATTGAATTTGGATTTGCGCCGCATCGAGGCGGTTTTGCTAAGTCACGGACATTATGACCACACCGGCGGACTGCGCAATGTTCTGAAATATGCACCGCATGCAAAAATATACTGTCATCCGGCGGTGTTCCAGCCGCAGTACCGGCGCGAGCCCGGCGGGAAAAAATCGCGCGAAATCGGGCTGCCGTTTTATACGCAGGAAACACTTGAGGCAGCGTGCGGCGGACTGATCGCTTCCGCAGAACCGGTAGAAATTATTTCAGGAGTTTGGATGAGCGGCGAAATTCCACGTGATCACGGCAGTGGCTGGTCCGTAATTTTTATTTCGATAAAGACTGTACCGTGCCGTGCCGCGTTCCGGACGATCAAACACTCTTTGTTGAAACTCCACGCGGCACCGTCTTGCTCACCGCCTGTCCGCACGCCGGCGCCATCAACATCATGCACGCCGCCGGGAGAGTCACCGGCAACATGGGAATTTACGCCATCTTCGGCGGATTTTTTATTCCCGGCGCCAAACCCGGGGCGTCACTGCCGGTATTGAATGAAATGAAAAAACGCGGAGTAAAAATATTTGGACCGGCACACTGCACCGGCGGTTCTGCCGGCGTCGAACTGCGCATCAACTTCCCCGGTGAATATCTGGAGGTCTATGCCGGCAGCCGGTTCAGTTTTTAAAATGATTCAATGATTTGCGAGGTTGGGGCATGCGAGCTCGCGCTTCCATGCAAAATGCCGCCCTTTACGACTCCGGCGAAAAAAACACAACTTCGAGATCCCATCTGTTATTTCATGCGTGGAACTTCGTATAATTTATGGGCGATTTACATACGAATCAGCGCGAGAACTTCGTCACGTTTTTGAGTCATTTGTTCCGGTGTTTTAGCTTCGAGGTTGAGGCGGACGAGCGGCTCGGTATTGGATGAACGGACGTTGAACCACCAGTCGGAATATTCATAGGAATTGCCGTCAAGCTGGAAGCGATGTGCGTCGCCGTATGTTTCGTCAAGACGTTTAAACACCGCCTGAACATCGTCAACTTTTGAATTAATTTCGCCGGACGCAAAGTAGCGTTTGACCGGCTTAACAAGTTCGGACAGTGTTTTACCGGTTTTGCTGACGAGGCTGGCAACGCAGACGGCAGCGAGCGAAGAGCTTTCAGTGTAATAGTTGTCGCGGAAATAATAGTGCCCGGAAAGCTCGCCGGCGAATACAGCATCCGCCTCACGCATTTGCGCTTTGATAAAGGCGTGGCCGACGCGGCTCATCATTGGACGTCCGCCGGCCTCTTCGATGACTTCTTTCACCGCCCAGCTGCTGCGCAGGTCGTAGTAAATCGCGGCGCCGGGGAATTGTTCAAGCATGGATTGCGCGATGAGTGCAGTGATCATATCCATCGTGACAACATCGCCGTTTTCATCCAGAAAACCGGCGCGGTCGGCGTCGCCGTCGAACGCGATACCGAAATCATAGGTGCCTGACTTCAGCTTGGCGGAAACGTCGGTGAGTGTTTTAAGGTCAAGCGGATTGGCTTCATGATTCGGAAAGGTTCCGTCGAGTGTGTCGTACAGCGGTGTAATATTGAATATGTCATCAGTGAAAGTGCCGGCTTCAAGAATGCCCATGCCGTTTGCATAATCGATAACGACATTAAGCGGTGCGCGCATGTCGGCAAACGCGCGGATGTGCTCATAATACTCTTTTTTAATATCATACGTTTCAATTTCGCCGGCTGCGGTTGCGGGTGCATCGAAGGTTTCTTCATTTACAATGCGTTCAATATCGGCAATGCCGGTGGCGCCGGAAACCGGAATCGCCTGTTCGCGGCAGATCTTCATACCATTCCATTCGCCGGGATTGTGCGAGGCGGTGATGATGGCACTGCCGTCGGCCCCGAGTTTACCGTTGGCATAATAGGACATCGGTGTAGAGACCAGTCCAATGTTAATAACATTCACACCATGCATGGAAAGTCCTTTGGCCATCGCCTCAAAAAGCGGCGTGGAGTGCGGGCGCATGTCGTGACCGATAACAAATTTTTTCGGCTTGAGGAATGTTGCCACCGCGCGTCCGATTTTGAACGCGATGTCTTCCGTCAGATCTCGACCGTAAATGCCGCGAATATCGTACGCTTTAAAAATGCCAGCCATAGTTTTTCTCCTTAAATAATGAATGCCTGATTTAATCAGAAACCGGTGTTGTTTCAACAAAACCTTCCACATAAAGTGTAAACGGCGGCACCGCCGGATCAGCGGAAATCAATTGGATCGTGCGTTTTTGCAACCCGCTGCGTCCGGCGGCGGTGAACACCGCCGTCACGCTGGCGCTTTCGCCGGGGCCGATCATCCGCCTGTCAATTTTCACGGCGGTGCAGCTGCATGAACTTTGCAGTGACTGCAGTGCAAAACTTAGATCGCCGGCATTTTTTATAACGAACACATTGGTGACAACTGCCGTTTGGTTCACGGTGCCGAAATCAAAAACCGGCGCGGCACAAATTAATTTTACGCCCTGCACCGCACGCGCCGGCAGTGCAAATAAAAGCGTCGCAAAAATAAGTAGAGCGGGGCAGATATTCCTGTCTGCCCGCTGCACCGACGGAAGCACAGACAGGAATGTCTGCGTCACCGAAAAGATTTTCATCCCGCATTTCATTTTTATTAATTTTCCTCCGTGCGCAGGCGCGGATCGAGTGCATCGCGCAACGCATCACCAAGCAGATTAAATGCGAGGACGAGTCCAAAAATTGCAAGCGTGACGAATGCCATTTCCCACCAGACGCCGTGCCACAGGCGCATACGTGCGCTGTTAATCATAATGCCCCATGACGGTTCGCCGACAACGCCGATGCCGAGAAAGCTCATGAATACTTCGGTGCTGACAGACGCCGGAAACCGCAGAGTGAAGGTGACGATGACGACGTGAAAGACGTTCGGCAGAATGTGGCGGAACAGTATGCGCGGCCAGCTGAGTCCAAGTGTTTTCGCCGCCTGCACATACGCCTGTTCTTTGTGTTTAATCACTTCGCCGCGAATTAAGCGGCAAAGTCCGACCCACGTGGTTAAACCGATACCAAGATAAATTCCAAGCAGTCCTTTGCCGACGACCATGGCGATGGCGAGAATAAAAAGCAGTCCGGGCATTGATGCCACGGTGGAATAAAACCACACCACAACATCGTCGACACGCCCGCCGAAATATCCGGCGAGGCAGCCGAAAAATACGCCGATCGGAATAGCAATTAATGCCGTGATAACGCCGACGCGATAGGCAATGCGTGTGCCTTGAATCAGGCGCTGCATCACATCGCGGCCAAGCGCATCGGTACCCATCCAGTGTCCGGCGGACGGCGGCTGATAGGCGATGTCGAGATCAGTTTTTTGATAGAACGCAGTTTGGTCTTTGATTTTATAATATTGATAAACCGCTTCGCCGTAACATGCCAGTACAGTATAAAACGTCACAATCCACAGACAGGCCATTGCGAGCCGGTTTTTTTTCACCCGCCGCCATGCATCACGCCACAGAGAATTATTATTTTTTAATGTGGGACAGGCTTCCAGCCTGTCCACGGCTGCAGAGTTGTGGGGCAGACATTCCTGTCTGCGCCGCATTTTCCATCCCGGCCCGGGCAGGCCGGAAGCCAGTCCTGTATTCTGTTCGCGATTTTTCATTTCAGCTTCACCCGTGGATCCACAAGTGCATAACAGATATCCGCCATGAGGTTGGCGATAACAAACAATATGGAACCGATGAGTACAATCGCGCGCACAACATCAACGTCCGCCGAATTGATGGCGTTGATCCCGAGATAGCCGAGCCCCGGAATGCCGAAAAAACTTTCGAGCAGCAGACTGCCGGTGTAGAGAAACGGAATCGCGATAACGACATTAGTCACAATGGGAATCATCGCGTTTTTTAAAACATGTTTGAACAGAATTCCGGCGCGGCTGACGCCTTTAGCCTGCGCGGTGCGAACGTAATCGCGGTGCATTTCGTCGAGCATGATAGTGCGGTAAAAACGCAGTTCAGCACCGAGTCCGCTGATGACGCCGATGATAACCGGCAGAATTAAATAGCGCATACTTTCAAAGCCCCACACCGGAAACCAGCCGAATTTATAACCGAAGTAATACTGTCCGGCGACGATGTAGACGAGATAGTTGATGCTCATCAGTGCGACGGAAAACACAATAAAGAAACGGTCGATCCATGTATCGCGCCAGTACGCGCAGAAGAGCGACAGAATTACAGCAGTGATTAATCCGGCGATAAAAATCGGTACAGCCAATGTTAACGAAGGAATAATGCCGTCGCGCAACAGTGTTGAAACGCGCTGGTTCGTGCTGTGCGAAATTCCAAAATCAGCGTGTACGAGCTGGGTTAAATAGAATAGAAACTGTGAATCAAAAATATTTTCTCTCAGGCGCAGCAGTTGTATCGACTGAATTTTCACCGGCGCATCGCCAGTAAAAATTACCGGTGGCGTATTTTCAAACTTAACAACGGTTTTAAACGTAGACGCGACGCCCTCGTCGCGTTCATTAAAAATAAGTTTCCCGTCTTCAAAATGCGCCGGGGACGTTGCGTCTATTTTCAGTTCGTACCGTGTATTTTCGCGCAGCGCAAACCGCAGCGGGATGTTATATCTGCCGTGCGGCGCAAGTATAATCGCGCCGTTCATCCAGATTACACCCGGAATGCCATGCCAGTCGCCGGCGGCGCGGCTGAAATCAGAATCTGCACAGGCACGCGTTGGAACACCGCGTTTAAAAAAGGGGAAAAGCGGCTTGTTAAATCCGCGCAGTTCGTCGAACTCCTCCAGCGATTTCGGTTGCGCGTGCGGGCCGAGTACCTGCCGTGCCGGACTTCCGCCGACGACATTAAACAGAATGAACGTAATTAAAATTACGCCGAACACCGTCGGGATCATTTGCAGCGAACGCCGGAGAATATAACGCAGCATTATTCCTCCTCCCCGTGCGTTTTTTTCCACTGCTCCCACGCGGCATTGTCGACGCGCCGGTATTTGACCATGGTGTACGGAAAACTGTGGGATTTATAGTTGCGCATCCAGTTGTGAATGAGTGCGAAATCCATCGGCTGATACATGAAAATCCATGGACAGTCTTCGATGATGATATCCGCCATTTTTTCACACAGCGCATCTTTTGCGGTACCGGGCAGCATGGTGCGCATCTGTTCATAGAGTTTATCAAATTCGGGATTTACATAATTGGCATGGTTCGGCCCCGGCGAAACATTGGCGCTGTGGAACAGCTGCAGAAAATTTTCAGCATCGGGATAGTCGGCAACCCATCCGAGCGAAAAGAGCTGCGCCTGCCGGCGATCCATTTTATCGAGAAACGCCGGCCAGTTATTATATTCGGCTTTCAGTACAACGCCGATTTTGTCGTACATGCCCGCCATGAGGTCGACCATCTGGCGCATATCTGCCGTTGCACCGCCGAGTTCCAATACAATTTCCAGCCGCCGGCCGGTGGCCGGATTTATGCCGTTTGGATAGCCGGCTTCAGCGAGCAGCTGTCCGGCTTTTTCGAGATCGAATGAGTATGCGGTCGGCCCCGGTTTAAATCCGGCGAGTGGATCAGGCAGCGGGCCATACACCGGCGTGATGCGTCCGTTAAAATAAGTGACGAGCAGTTCGGGGCTGAATGCGCATGAAAGCGCCTGCCGGAGAGTTTTATTCGGGCCGACGACCGGATCGTCCATATTAAAGCCGATATAAAACAGATCGAGTGTCGGTTCTTTGAGCAGGGTAATTTTTTTGTTCTGCAGTTCGGCAGACAGGTCGTTGTCAAGTGTGATGACAACATCCCAGTTGTCGCGCGAAATTCCGCTGAAACTGAACTGGCCGGCGAGAAACATCATCCACGTTGTAGTAGGATCGTCGACAACGAACTGTACGATACGGTCGAGGAACGGAACCTGTTTCCCTGCGTCATCCAGTAAGCCGGCGGTGCGGTCTTCTGCGGTGCCGGTGGAGGGATAGAGTTCGATGCGGCCGGTTTCCTGCCATTTCGGATTGCGGACAAATTCGATGCGGTAGTTGCGTGTCCACCGTTCAAGAATGAACGGGCCGGTGCCGACGGGATGATTGACGAATTCTTTGCCGTAATATTCCACCGCTTCGCGCGGCACGGCAAATGTATAATGCATGGCCATGATCCACAATAACTGCGGATACGGTTCGACGAGTTTAATTTGAAATGTGTAGCGGTCCGGCGCGGAGAGTCCTTCTACCGGCGCGTCATAGTTGGTCGGCGCATCGCCGGCGGATGCGGCGCGAAATTCATCAAGCCCGACAATGCGGCCGTTGAACGCCCAATAGCCGGCAGACATGGTTTTCAGATCGGCAACGCGTTTGATGGAGTAGACAAAATCTTCGGCAGTGAGTTCGCGGCCCCGGTCGCCGGGAAAACAGTTATCGTCCTGAAAATAGATTCCTTTACGGACACGGAATGTATAAGTGAGTCCGTCGCCGGAAATTTCCGGCAGCGCCTCGGCAAGCAGCGGCTGAACGCGGTAGGGGCGGTCGAGATAGGCGTAATCAAGCAGGCCTTCATAAATGCGGCCGATCATCATGGAGGAAGCGACATCGCCGGCGCGCGCGGGATCAAACCCGCGTACGCGGGGGGTTTGTCCGTAAAGAACCTGTTCCTCTTCAAAGCGCAACGAATCGAGTTCGCCGCGCCCGCAAGAACCAAGAAACAAAGTAAAAAAAACGACAGAAACCGGCAGGAAAAAATCCCAACCGCTGTTCCGCCGTTTCATTTAACTCAGATCTCCGGAGATTATTCAGCCGGCATCACCGGCATTTCAGATGCTGCCGGTACGGCGGCCGGCATTACCGGCGCCGGAACAGCCGCGCCGTCCATCAGCGATTTGTTAGCGCTGCCGGAGAACATCAGGCCGAGCACCAGCGTATTTATTAGAAAAATAATGCCGATCACAATCGTGGCTTTTGTCAGTACATTGCCGGTGCGCGCGCCGAACAGTGTATCGTTACCGCCGGCGCCGAATGCCATTCCGAGTCCGCCGTCTTTCGACTTCTGTAACAGAATCAGACCGATCAGCGCCAGGCTGCATGCCGCTTCAAGAATAATCAACAGTGTACGAATAATAATCATTTCAAACCTCCAGACCTTAGACTTTAGACCTTAGGAATTCAAAGCTAATGCCTAAAGCCCATGGCCTAATGCCTTTTTTCTTATACTCCCGCTTTAACAATATCAATAAATGAACGCGCCTCGAGCGCCGCGCCGCCGATCAGTCCGCCGTCAATATCCGGCTGATCCATCAGCTCTTTTGCATTATTCGGCTTCATGCTGCCGCCGTACTGAATGCGCAGGCCGTCCGCCGCTTCGTTGCCGACCATATTACGCACGATACCGCGAATGAAAGCGTGCACTTCCTGTGCCTGCTCTGATGTCGCCGTTTTTCCGGTGCCGATCGCCCAGACCGGTTCATAGGCAATCACCAGTTCGGCATACTGCTCCGCCGGAATGCCGGCGAGGCTGCCGCGCACCTGCTCTTCAACTACTTTATTCGTATCGCCCGCTTCGCGCTCTTCCAGCGTTTCGCCAACGCAAACAATCGGGCGCAGTCCGTTTGCCAGTGCTTTTTTTGCTTTTGAATTCACGAACGCATCCGTTTCTCCGTAATAGGTGCGGCGTTCGCTGTGGCCAAGAATTACATATTTTACATACAGCTCGCGGAGCATCGTGTGAGAAATTTCGCCTGTGTACGCGCCGTCGTCCTGATCGCTCATATTCTGACAGCCGAGCTTGATTTCAGTGTCGGCAATTTTATCGCTCACTGTTTTCAGTGCCGTAAACGGCGGACAGACAACCACTTCAACATTATTAAAGCTCGAAAGATCAACCTTTAAACCGTCAACCAGCGCCGCCGCTTCCGCGACCGTCTTATTCATTTTCCAGTTGCCGGCAATAATTTTTTTACGCATCAAACTGCTCCTTCAGGTTTTAAAATTTTCCACAAATGAGCCGAGAATTTACCGGATCCTACCGTGAAACGTAAAGTGTAAAGCTTGATTATAAAATTATAAAAACCGGAGGATCGTGAGAAAGATGTTTCGGCGAAGGCACGCAGCCCTTTGTGCGCCGTTAATGCGAATATTCCATTTTAGTGACGATCAAAAAACTGACCGTTCTATCGCAGAACCGCCGAAAAAATACGGAGGGCAGATGGCGCAGACATTCCCCTTTGCGCGTGACTCAAATTTTGGATTCTGCGGAGGTCGGTTGACAAAAACTTTAATCCTTTAAGAAATAGCACTTGCGTTGCAACTAAAATTCAGTTCATTTTTGATGCACATAACCAATCGTGTAATACCGGAACTTAACGCTTAGTTGTCGCTGGATTTCAGCATATCTTTCGGCTCACTTGCCTCGGTGCGGCAGATGTGAGAATAGTCTTCATAGCGCTGAATAAGCGGCTCGGTGGAAAGATCGCCGGAGCGGATCAGAGCGATGTTTTCAAAAAGTTTTGCACAAAACTGTTCTGAAATGTCCGGCAGCATTGAGATCCGGTTTTCCGTGAACTGATTTTTCATTTTTTTATTATCGCGCTCCTGCAGATGATATACTGCCTGAATTTTTGCATTCAGTTCCGGCGTATTGCATGCGCCGGAAAATTTCTGCTGAACGGCAAACGTATAAACCGGCAGCTGACAATCCAGATTTAATGCAATTTCCTGTTCGAGCTGACTCGGCTTTGCGGTGTGCGATTTGCCTTTATAATCAATTACCAGCAGCCGTTCGAGTTCGCCGCCGGAATTAAAAATTAAATCAATGCGGTCGATTTTCCCTTTGAGTCCAATTTTTTGGTCGCCGGATTGTAAGGTCACTGGCATTCCGGCGGTACTGCCGAATTTCATTTCGAACAGCGCCGGGAAACGATTTTCATCCTGTGCGGTGTCGATATCGAGCTGAATATAATTTTCGATAATACGCCGGATCTTCTGTTTTTCATTTTCCCAAACGGCCGGATGTCCGAGCAGATGACGTCCGCTGTTTTCGGCGCGCCGGAATTCGTCCCGCATAATTTCATGCGCGAGATGTAACATTTCATCGGAATGCGCCGGATCGAATACGGCGAGCGGAATAGATGTCGCCATTTTTGTTTTTGAGAGCTGCCAGGAAAGTAGACGCGACGCCTTCGTCGCGTTTCCTTCTCCATCGGAGCGCGACGAAGGCGTCGCGTCTACTTTATTCGCATAAACACCGCTTTGTCCGGCGATGGCGGAATAAATTTCTTTAAGGATATTGTGAAGGATACTGCCGCGATCCATTCGATCGGTTGCATCTTCGTGCAGGCGTTCCGGCCTGATTTTTAATATGTGTTCGAGAAAAAATACAAACCGGTTGTATGCCAGCGATTCGAGCGCAGTAGCACTGAATTCCGGGTTGCTCACCATCCATTTCTGGATCATAGACGCGACGTTTTCATCGCGTTTTTCCGTGCATAACGGACGCGGCGAGGGCGCCGCGTCTGCTTTTTTCAAAGACGCATTTGTCTGCCGGACTTCATCTTCGGCGCGGCAGAGTTCCGGCGGTAAAATGGTGTGAAATGATTCGCCGAGCTCCGGCGTTTTAATTCCGGTGACGGCGCGCATGCGTTCAAAAAACTCGCCGGCCGCACGCTCCTTGCCGTCGGCATCGGCGCGTGTGAATGAAAGCGTGAGAAAGTTTTTGGCGGTACCCATTGCGGTGAGAAAAAGAATTTCTTCCTGAATGAGCGCGGCTTTCGTTTCCGGCAGTGCAAGACGCGGACAGAAGATTTTCCTCTCTTCTAAAAACCGGCGCAGCGCTTTACGTTCGGCACCATTCAGCAGTGCATCGGCCGCCGGAATTTGCGGAAACGACTGGTCGTCCATTCCGGCGATGTAAACGGACTCAAATTTCAGACCGGCGGCGTCCATCGGATTGATAATCCATACACCGCTTTCGGTTGCGGTCTCATCTTTCAACGTAACGTTTTCGAGCAGTTCTTCAAACAGTGATAAAAACTCCGGCGCCGGCAGCGCTTTTTCGAAATCGGCGATTTCATCGATCAGCGTTAAAACTTCTTCCGGCAGTTCGAGTGAATGCTGTGCAATTAATTTCTTTAGGGGGAATGCGACGGGAACGCCGCGTCTGCTTTCAAAAAACCCGGCGGCTTCAGGCGGCAGGCGGCGCAAAAAAGGCGGTTCATTTTTGTGGAGCCGTTCAACCAGATTCCGGCGCGTTTCAGCACTAAGATCTTGCCACTCAATCCCCGGCATTGTTAACAGATCGCACAGCCGGTCGCGCGCCGGTTTTTGCGGAAACGCAAGCAGGGCGAGCAGCGCTTTAACGCGCGGATGCGCCGGTGCCGGCGTGCCGCGCCGGAAAAAGCAGGGGATGTTAAAACGCCGGAAAACGTCGGGGATAATATCAGTATACGGTCCGAGGTTACGCAGAATCAGTGCAATATGATCCGGCGCTCTGCCGGACTCAATTTCTCGCGCGATCCGGCGCGCGGCATCTTCAATTTCGCCATACGGGTGTGCCGCTGTAAACAGTGCGACACGCTCGCGCGACTCGGCTTCAAGCAGATGGCTGTCGTCTGTTTCAAGTGCATCAGCAAAATCTTCGAGCCACGGCGTCCACTGTTCTTCGGCGCCGCGCATCAGCTCACTGTGCACCGAAGCGCACAAACGCTCTTCGGCTGCCTCGGCATGCGATGCCGGCAGCACGGACACAACTTGAACGCGGTTTGCGCCGAGCCGGTTTTTCAGTGCGGCAACAAAACGTTCTTCAAACGGATTCAACCAGCGTACGGCGCGGAAAATGATCCCGGAGTTCGGCGTAGGGCAGACATTACTGTCTGCCTGCGCCGCATTCATTTCCGGCGGCAGTTCGCCGGATTCTGCGAGTTGCAGCAGCGCAGTATTTACAGTAAAGCGGTCGGCAATATTTTTTTCCCGGCAAAGCTTCTGCCACGCTGTGAGCAGCTGTCCGGCCCCATGCAGTTTATGTTCCGGCGCATGCGCGAGCAGCCAGGCGATGATGTGCTGTTCATCGCCGGCGAAGCCGGAAAATGTTTCCACCGTTTTTTTCAGAATTTTGCGGCGTGCGCCGGCAGAAATTCCAGCAAGCGGATTTTGCGGTGCAAATGACACTCCGGCGGCAGCTTCTTCATACAGAAAACCCAGTTCGGCATCGCCGGGAATTTTCCCATGTAAAATTCCGGTGCGGCGCGCGGCGCGAATGCAAAGCTGTTCGAGTTTCCGGCGCGTAAAATGGCGTGACGCATCCAGTGCGCCGGTTTCGCAGACACGCCGGCATTCGAACTGCCGCTTTGCCAGTTCGGTCGGAAACACAATCAGAGCGCCGGTATTCATTTAAAGAACCATAACCTGTAATGCAGAGGAGTAAAATTCGAAAATAACCATTAAGTGAGAATCAGCCGGTTGGCTTGGGCTTTAGGGTTGAATTCCGGGGGCAGAACAATTTTACTCACCGCATGAAACCGGTTTCTGAATTGATTGATCAAACGGCGGCGGCGCTGGCGAAATTATATTCGACAGGCGATGAAGATCGTCCGGAAAATATCCTGGGGAATTCTCCGGCGGCGGCCAACGTAGTTAAAGCGTTGAAAGTTCTGCTGCACATTCTGTGCCCGAAAATTTCGCCGGCAAATCAACAGGAATTACAACGCTGGATGAATGCGCAGTTAAAAGAGTTCCGCGATTTGCTGCTGCCGGAAATTGAAACGGCGATTCCGTTCCGGTGGAAATCGGCTTCAGGGCAGCGCGAAAAGATTGCACCGGAGACCGATGTTCACAATGAAGCGGTGCGTGTGCTGTCGCTTTTTTTAAAAGAGCTGCCGTTTATCCGTGAAATGGTGATTGATGACGTGCGCGCAGCGTATAACGGCGACCCGGCGGCGCTGAGTTTTGCCGAAGTGAAGCTGGCCTATCCGGGACTGCTCGGGATTGCCGCACACCGGCTGGCACACGAGCTTTACCGGTTGAATGTGCCGATTATTCCGCGCATCATGAACGAATGGACACATGCGCATGCCGGCATTGATATCCATCCCGGCGCGACAATCGGGCGCGGGTTTTTCATCGATCACGGTACCGGCGTGGTGATTGGTGAAACGGCACGGATTGGGAAGTGCGTTAAAATTTATCAGGGGGTGACGCTCGGCGCGAAGAGCTTTCCTCTCGACGAGCACGGTTATCCGGTGAAGCATGTCCAGCGCCATCCGACCGTGGACGACGGTGTAGTGATTTATGCGAACACGACGATTCTCGGCGGTGATACGGTGATCGGGCATCATTCAACGATCGGCGGAAACGTATTTTTGACGAAAAGCGTTCCCCCGTACAGCCTTGTAACACGCAGCGGCGAAGCGGCGACGGTGCGGAGCAAGGAAAATAATGCTGCGGGAATTTGACAATTTTTTACTTTAAAGACTAGACTCAGCGCGAGCACTTATCTATATTACCACGCTTTTATGGACCAATTTCAGGAGCATCAATATGCCGAAACAAAAAACAAAAAAAACTGCGGCGAAGCGTTTTAAGAAAACGGCAACCGGAAAATTGAAATATGCCCACATGGGCGGAAGCCACATTCTGACGGGTAAAAGCCGGAAGCAGAAACGCCGTCTGGGCAGCAGCAGTATTGTGTCGGCTGCAGATGAGAAACGCATTGCCCTCACTATACCTTACGCTTAATTTTTATCAGGAGTAATACACCATGCCAAGAGCAACGAATGCACCGGTATCACGCCGCCGCCGCAAGAGCCGTCTGGAACTTGCTAAAGGTTTTTACGGCGCGCGCAGTAAACTTTTCCGTCAGGCAACTGAAGCGGTCGACCGCGCGCAGGCGATGGCGTACGTTCATCGCAAACAGAAAAAACGTAATTTCCGCCGTCTCTGGACGGTACGCGTTAACGCCGCCTGCCGCATCAACGGGATCAGCTACAGCCGCTTCATCGAAGGTCTGGCCAAAGCAAATGTAACCTTGAATCGCAAAATGCTGTCTGAAATCGCCATCTATGACGAAGCCGGATTTGCGAAACTCGCTCAGACCGCAAAAAATGCGCTTGCGTAATTCGGCGCGGTAAACCGTTGCAAAAATCCCGACCGGAAACGGACGGGATTTTTTTTATTTTAAAATACGGTTTCGCTTATGCTGCATCTTTTATTGAATTTGATCGCCGGTGGATAGTAGACTGCCGGAAAACATCAAACGTCCGTGTTCCTGATTTGCGATATGTCTTAACCCTGAACGTCAAATATGAACTCAATAAAAAAACTGATTTTAATTTTTATCACCGCGCTTTTTGCGTCATTTGCCGTTGCGCAGTCACTGCCGGCGGATTTACTGGATGTGGAATCGTTGCGCGCAGTGTCGCTGTCGTTAACGCCAAATGTTTTTCCGGATGCCGATCTGCTGCTGCTTGATGATGTAACGCGTGTACGCTATGAGCCGGATGGATCGGAAAAATATGTCAGCGATATGGCGTATAAAATTTTTACCGAAAAGGGCCGGCAGGAAAAATCGGCGGTACGCATCAGTTACCGCACGTCGTATGGCATTGCGCGTTTCAACCGCGCCGAAATTATTAAGCCGGACGGGCGCATTGTGCCGGTGAATCTTGAAGTGCAAACACGCGAGACGATTGATCAGAGTCAGATGAACGCGAACATTTATGATCCCGGTCATAAAGTGATTCAACTGACAGTGCCGGATCTGGGAATCGGGGATATCCTGCGTTATACGGTTTCCGGCGAAAATCATAAAACTGTAGTGCCGGGCACGTGGAGCGAGATTTTTGTTTTTGAGGATAAAAATCCAATCCGCCGTGCGGTTTATGAAGTGGATGCGCCGGCGGCGCTGCCGCCGGTACGCATTGAATTAAAGGATGAAATTCCCGGCACGGTGCACGCATCGAAAACAGACGCCGGTGACCGCATGATTTACCGCTGGGAAGTGCGCAATGTGCCGCGCATGTTTGAGGAGCCGGGCATGCCGGCGGCATATATGGTGGCGCAGCGTCTGCTGCTCAGCACGATTCCGGACTGGGAGAGCCTATCGAAATGGTATTGGCATCTTTCTGTGCCGCGTCTCGAAAAAACGAATGATGTGATGGCGGCGAAAGTGAACGAACTCATCGCCGGAGCGGCAGGCCGCCGGGAGAAAATTGAAACTATTTTCCGTTTTGTTTCACAGGAGATCCGTTATATGGGCTTGACGCTGGAAGAGGAGGCGCCGGGCTATGAACCGCACGATGTGGATTTAACATTTAACAACCGTTACGGCGTTTGCCGTGACAAAGCGGCGCTGCTCGTTACGATGCTGAATCTCGCCGGCGTTGAGGCACGGCCGGTGCTGATTAATGTCGGCCCGAAAAAAGATGCCGAAGTTCCGCAACCGTGGTTCAATCATGCAATCACGGCGGTGCGCGACGGCGGCGGCTGGCTGCTGATGGATCCGACGAATGAAAACACGCGCGATCCGCTGCCGGGATATTTGTACAACCGCAGTTATCTGGTTGCGACACCGGAAGGTGAAACGCTGTATACATCGACGGTCATGCCGCCGGAAGATAATCTGTTAACGATTACTGTCGATGCCGCACTCGCCGGTGAAAATTTAATCACCGGCACTGCGGAACTGAATTTCGGCGGCGTGAATGACACGATCTATCGCGGGCGGCTCGCAACCCTAAAACCCGAAGAGCGCCGGCCTTATTTTGAAGAGCGGTTGAAACAGGCGTTCGGCAGTGCACGGCTGATAGAATTCAAAATTCTGCCGGAGGAGGTGCGCGACACAACACAACCGCTGCAACTGACGCTGCGGTTTGAAATTGATCATGCTCTTGCCGCCGGCGCCGATGAATCCGTTTTTCAGATACCGACACTGCTGAATCAGTTCGGGCTTTTCGGCCGGTTGATCGGTGCCGGCGTCGGGCTTGAGCGCCGGCGCTACCCGCTGCAGATTCAACTTACCTGCGGCACAAAAGAAACGGTGCGGCTGGATTTAAGCCGCAGCGGCAAAACTGTTGTCACACTGCCGGAATATGAAACGATCGATACACCGCAGCTTTATATTTCGCGCCATGCGGAAGCTGCCGGAGATGTGATTTCCGCCACTGCCGCCGTTATGCTGCGCACGGTGGAATTTTCGCCGGAAGAATATCTGACGCTGAAACAGAATCTGAAAATATCGGAGCGCAATGCGCGGCAACGTACCGTGCTGGCAAACAGCGGTTTCCCACCGGATGCCGATGTTGCGATCCTCGACGAAAAAGTTTTTTATACATTTGCTAACCCGCAGCAGTGGCGCGAAGACCGGTTTGTAAAACGCAAAGTGCTGACGTATGCCGGGAAAAATGAAACGGCGGATTTGCATCTTGCTTATAATACCGGCATGGCACAGGCCGTGCTGAATTATGCCGTTGTTACGGCACCGGACGGCACCGAAAAATCGATTGACCCGAATACTGAAGTGAATCTGATGGACGCACGCTGGTGCGGTGAAGCGCCGCGTTATCCGGCGGAAAAAATTCTCGTTGCGACTCTGCCCGGCGTTGAAATCGGCAGCGTGATTGATACGCACACCACGGTGTTTTATACCAACATGCCGTTTTTTTCTACGGCGGAACTGCTCGGCAGTTTTAATCCATCGGCATCAAAAATCATACAGTTCCGCGCGCCGCATCATATACAGATACAGTTTTTGCCGTCCGATCCATTCATTCAGCGGCGTGTTTTTCATGAAGGTGATTTGACGGTGTACGAGTGGTCACTGAACCATCCACCGCAGATCGTACCGGAAGATCATTTGCCGCCGCTGTGGCTGGCAGCGCCGGCAGTACTCGCATCCACCGGTGACTTGCACGAATACACCGCGCAGGTTCGTAAAGCGCTGGAAAACGCTGCCGGCGAAAGTAAAAACACGCGCAAGTTCGTCACAAAAATCACCGGCAATGCAAAATCACGCGACCTGAAAATTAAAGCGATCCGGGATTTTGTCGACCGCACTGTGCGTGCTGCCGGTCCCGGATTTTCACAACTGCCGCTTTCTGCCATTTCTTCGGCAGACCGCACACTTGCCGAAGGCTACGGCGGCAGCGCCGACCGCGCTGTTCTGCTTTATGCGCTGCTCGCCGAAGCCAGACTGAATCCGCGCTTTATTCTTTCGTCGGAACTTCCGCGCAGTACCGGCGCGGTGAATCAGCCCGGAATTGCAGCATTGCAGCGCGATGAGTTTAATACCGTGCTCGTCGCGGTGGAAAACGATGCAAAACAAAAAATTTATCTCGGTGATACCGGCCAATACGCCGTGCCCGGAACATTGCAGCACACATTGCGGCCGTCTATTAATTTACATTCCGGTGCGATCGAATTTCCGGCGCCGGTGATCCCTGACGGAACCGAAAGGGTGTATACGATTGCACTTGATGAAACCGGCGCGGCTGAAATGAAAGTGTCTGAAACATTCCGCGGAACAGATTTCGAACTGTTCCACCGCCGGTTTGCACAATTCACACCGGAAGAAAAGCGGCGCGCATATCAGAGTATGCTGACCGGAATTTCACAGTCGGCACGGGCTGCCGGTGAATTAACAACCACATTCGAAAATCCAGGCAAACTTGAATTTACTGCGGTTGTCGATGCTCTTGCGATGCGCGCCGGCGACCGGATGTATTTTAACCTGCCCGGTGGGCTTGGCGATCTGCTCGGACTGCGCGCCAGCAAGCGCACGCATCCGTTTTATATAGAAACCGCCGTTAACCGTATCGTTGCTTATGACATCGCGATTCCGGCGGGCTGGGAAATCAGCGTCATGCCGAAAACGGTTCGTATTGAACTTCCGGCGAACGCCGGTTTTGTTGAAGTCCGCTCCGGTGTTTCCGATACCGGCCGTCTTGTCATTGTGCAGCAGGCGCAACTCCTGCCGGCAATCATTCCGGCGGAAGAATACGGACGGCTGCTCCATCTGAATGATCAGCTTACTGCACCGGCGGCGGACACGGTTATGCTGAAAAAAAGAGCGGTGCGATAGCTGCTTTTTTGCCGGCGGTCTTCAGCTTGTGTTTTTCGGTGCCGGAATGTATGTTCCGGTTCTTATGCTAAATCGAAAAAGACCGTTTCATCTGATGGCAAAACCGGCAGGGCCGGATTGTAATCTTGCGTGCAAGTACTGCTTTTATCTGGAAAAAGAGGCGCTGTTCAATGAGCAAAAAGTCCACCGGATGAACGACGAAGTACTTGAGGCGTACGTCAGACAGTATTGCGAATCACAGAATACGCCGGAAATTCTGTTTGCCTGGCAGGGCGGTGAGCCGACGCTGATGGGAGTTGATTTTTTTAAAAAAGCGGTGGAACTGCAGCGCCGGTACGCCGCCGGACGTCCGGTGCAGAATGCGTTTCAAACCAACGGCACGCTGCTGGACAATGAATGGTGTAAATTTCTGGCAAAAGAAAAATTTCTAATCGGCCTGAGTCTCGACGGCCCGCGCCACATCCATGATAAATTCCGTGTGTATCGCGGCGGACAACCGACGTTCGACCGCGTAATGAAGTCGTTAAAACTGATGAAAGCGCACCGGGTTGATTTTAACACGCTGACCTGCGTGACCAAACAGAACGCGCAATATGCACTGGAAATTTATGAATTTTTGAAGGGTACCGGCAGCACGTTTCTGCAGTTTATTCCGATCATTGAGCGCAAGCCGGATGATGCGGCGGAACGCCTCGGGCTGCAGCTGGCCATGCCGCCGGACCTGCTCGCAGAAGATACGGACGACCGCGTGATGCCGTGGACGGTTCAGCCGGAGCAGTATGGGGATTTTCTGGTCGCAATTTTTGACGAGTGGGTGCGCAACGACGTCGGCAACGTGTTCGTGCAGATTTTTGATGTGATGCTGAACGGCTGGATGGATCTGCCGCCGCCGCTGTGCGTGTTTTCCGAACGCTGCGGCGATGCAATGATTATTGAATATAACGGCGACATTTACGCCTGCGATCATTTTGTTTATCCGGATTACCGGCGCGGCAATATTCTTGAAACGCCGATGAGCGATCTGGCGGCATCACCGGAACAGCGGCAGTTCGGCAATGATAAATTTGATAAACTGCCGGGCTACTGTAAAAAGTGTGACGTCATGTTTGTCTGTCACGGCGAATGCCCGAAGCACCGTTTTTTAACCACACCGGACGGGCAGCCCGGACTGAACTGGCTGTGTGCCGGCTATAAAAAATTCCTGCATCATATTGATCCGTATATGCGCACCATGGCGCAGCTTATCCGCAATCAGCGCCCCGCCGCCGATATTATGGCGATGATTCCGCCGAAGGCAGGATAGAATCTCGAATACCGAACAAGGAATGCTGAACTTTGAAATTCATTATTCCTTGTTCGATGTTTTGCGGTTCATCACGTTGTTGTCCCGCCCCGCGCAAGCAGAACTTTGCCGGTGCGGATGAGTTCGATGACGGTAAACTTTTCAATCATCTCAACCAGTGCATCGATTTTTTCCGGATCACCGACAACTTGCAGAATCATCGACTCTTCGGTGAGGTCGATCGTTTTGCACCCGAAGTGTTCGGCAATCTGCAGCGCCTCTCCGCGCCCGCCGGAATCAACGGCAATTTTGATGAGTCCCATCTCTTTGATCACTACATCGTCATAAGTGTGATCGGTACAGCGTATGACATCGATCAGTTTGCTGACCTGCCGCAGAATCTGGTCAAGACCCTCCGGTGAACCGCTGACACCGATGGTCATGCGCGAAAAATTCCCGTCCATCGCCGGTGAAACAACGAGCGATTCTATATTGTAACCGCGCCGTGAAAATGTCTGTGCAATACGCGCCAGCACCCCGGGCTTATTTGAAACATAAACGCTTAATGTGTGAACGTGTTTACTTTTCATCATCACTCCTTTTAAAAATCTTCAGCCGGCAGGCTCCAGCCTGCAGGAATCCGTTGTTCATGGAAGCCCTGTATGAAGTCCGGTCTTTTCCTTCTTATGTTGATCCTGTCGGGCGTTCCAGTTTCTTTCCGGCACGGGGAGCCTCGATGATCATCTCTTCAAGGCGTTTCCCGGCAGGCACCATCGGGAAGACGTTATCGGTCTTTTCAACTTCGCAATTAATCAGACACGGACCGTCGTTATAATCGAGCGCAGCTTTGACAATCCGTTTTACATCACCGGGGCGGCGCAGGTTAAAGCCTTTAATTCCGTACGCCTCCGCAAGTTTGACGAAATCCGGATTGCCTTCGAGATCAACGCCGATTTTCCGGTCATCATAAAACAGCTCCTGCCACTGCCGGACCATGCCGAGATAATGGTTGTTCAACACAACAAATTTTACCGGAAGTTTATACAGCGCCGCTGTCGCCAGCTCGAATCCCGTCATTTGAAAACCGCCGTCGCCGCAGAATGTAATAACGGTTTCGTCCGGACGGCCGAACTGCGCGCCGAGCGCTGCCGGAACGCCGAACCCCATTGTGCCGGCGCCGCCGGAACTAAGAAAATTATTCGGATGATCGGTCTTATAAAACTGCCCGGCCCACATCTGATGCTGGCCGACGTCGGTAACAACGATCGCTTTGCCGGCGGTGAGCTTGTAAAATTCGTCGATAATATGCTGCATTTTCAAACTGCCGGCGCGTTTGAATTTGAACGGATATTTTTTCTTCCAGGTGTCCAGCTGCTCCAGCCAGTCGCCGGTCTCCAGGCGTTCGGCGTGCTTCGTCAGCTCTTCAATAAACAATTTTGCATCGGCGACGCAGTGATAATCCGGCTGGATCATCTTGCCGATTTCCGCCGGGTCAATATCAACGTGAATAACGGTGGCTTCGCGGCAGAAACAGTTTGGGTCGCCAAGAATGCGGTCGTCAAAACGCGAACCGATATTCAGCAGCAGGTCGCACGCACACAGCGCCTTATTGCCGTATGCGGTGCCGTGCATGCCCGGCCAGCCGAGCGACAGTTCGTGCGTCTCAGGGAAGGCGCCCTTGCCGAGCAATGTCGTCAAAACCGGAATATTCATCTTTTCGGCGAGCCGGCGAAGTGGTTCGCTTGCGCCGGAAATAGTTACGCCGTGACCGGCGAGCAGCAGCGGACGCTTGGATTTGCTGATTGCTCCCGCAATCTCTTTCACATGTTCAACAGCGATCGAATCCGTAATTGTATATCCCGGAATATCCATTTCCGCATGCAGGTCACCGGTAAAAACTCCGGCGGAAACATCCTTCGGGATATCAATCAAAACCGGACCGGGACGGCCGGTCGTTGCAATATGAAACGCCTCGCGGATTGTGCGCGGGATCTCATTCGCCGTCTTCAGCAGATAGCTGTGCTTCACGACCGGCATCGTGATGTTAAAAATATCCGCTTCCTGAAAAGCGTCCTTGCCGAGCATCCACGAAACCGACTGGCCGGTCAGCGCGATCATCGGAACACAATCCATGTGCGCCGTCAGCAAACCGGTGATAATGTTCGTTGCGCCGGGACCGCTTGTAACCAGGCAAACCGCCGGTTTTCCGGTTGCACGGGCATAACCGTCAGCCATATGTGCGGCACCCTGCTCATGACGAACCAGCACAAACTTGATTTTGCTGTTGGTTGTAACCAGCGCATCGAAAACGGGAATAACCGATCCGCCGGAATAGCCGAAAATGTACTCGACGCCTTCCGCTTCTAAACACTTAATCAGTGCCTGACCGCCATCCATAACTATTTTTTCCATCATTTTCTCCTGAAAAATACAATCTTATAAATATGATGATGAAAAATATGCCTATTTTTACTTTTGTCAATGGTTCAATTAAAAAATACGACAAAATTTGCATCTATTTTTGAGTAGAAAATTTTATAAAACCTTAAATCGTATAAATACCGTATTTTCCTTATATGAGATTATTTGTGTTGGAAGTAAACGTAACGAAAACGGTATATTTATTTGATAGTTTATCGCGTTATTAAAAAATCTAAATCAACAGAACCGCTCAGTGTGAATGGCGATAAAGCAGTAACCGGCAGATATCGGGAGAAACGGAGGGGAAAAATCTGTGAAGGCCACGATTCAAAAAACCTTTTATACCCAACTACCCATCTGTGCAGAATTTTCATATACATTAATTTGACCAAATAAAATTTTTCATAAAAACAGTATCAAAATCAATCCGTGCAAATAATTATTTATTATTTAAGTTGACGGTGCAGAATATTTTTGGAATATCTTCATCCAGCGATGCGGAAGTATACCACTGAACAATGAGATGAATACATTTTTCGCGAACACCCGCCGAAGATCGGGACTCAAAAATTTGGTTAAGTGAACAAACATACTGAATGCCGAATATTAATTTATGAGAGGTGTTATGAGTGACAAACTGAATTATGCAGTGCTGAATGGAAAGGCATTTGATCCGGACAGTCTGCTTAACATGCTCACAGAACATCTTTTCACAGAAATTATTCCGTTTTGGGAAAAAACCGGTCCGGATCCGCTGGGCGGATTTAACACTTGTTTAATAGATGACGGCACGCTGGTGAGTCGCGATAAATTTATGTGGGGGCAGTGGCGCGCAGTATGGGTTTTTGCGCGATTATATAACAGTTTCGGAGAGGCCCGCTGGCTGACGCTGGCGGAACAGATTGCCGGTTTTGTGTTGAAATACGGCTGGAGTGAAAAAGATCAGGCGTGGCGGAGCCGGTTGAGCAAAGAGGGTGCTGAACTGGAAGGCTGCACCAGTATTTATACAGACGGCTTCGCGATGTATGCACTGGGCGAACTGTTTAAAGCGACGGCAAATCCGGTGTACGAAATATGGGCGCGCCGGACAGCCGATGCGGCAGCCATTACACTGAAACGCCCGCACGATACCATTCCGCATTCGCCGTATCCGGTTCCAGCCGGCGCGCGCGTGCATGGAATTCCGATGCTTTTTTCGCTTAAGTTTCAAGAACTCGGCGATCTGTTTGATGACGATGAATACATTGCTCTGGCGCGATCGCTGCAGGATGAAATTTTTACAAATTTTTACCAGCCGGAATGGGATCTGCTGGTGGAACGGACGACGGATACCGGCGGTCGTTACCCCGGCGCGGACGGTCGTGCGGTAGTTCCGGGACACGTTCTTGAGGACATGTGGTTTCAGATTCATATTGCGCAGGCCACCGGCAGGACAGATTTGATTCTGCGCGCACTGGAGATCAGCCGCCGGCATCTTGAATTCGGCTGGGATGAGGAGTCCGGCGGCGGTTTATTGCTGGCAAAAGATGCCGAAGGCAAAACGCCGGTCGGCTGGAATATGCCGGATATGAAACTCTGGTGGCCTCACACGGAGGCGCTTTATACCTGTCTGCTGGCCTGGCGGATTTCCGGTGCGGAGTGGGCGAAAGAGTGGTATGCCAGAATTTTTGAATATTGTATAAAATATTTCTATATGCCGGACGCCGGTGAATGGCGGCAGAAACTGACGCGTGAAAATCAACCGTTTACCGGTACCGTTGTGTTTCCGGTGAAAGATCCGTTTCATCTGCCGCGCAGCCTGATTTTGCAAATCGAATTGTTACAAAATGCATGCAGTCAAAAAGAAATTTTATCTGCCGTCTGATAAAAGGAAAACGACTCATGAGATTATTTAAGTTGAAAAAAACAGTGGAATTGCGCCCCGATCTGGTGAACGAATGTAATCAGGTGACGGATAAAAGTATTCTGGGCAAAGACCGGCTGAAATTCGGTGTCGGTTCCGTCATGTATCAAAGCGAAGAAACGGCATTTGTTCCGGTGCACACTGTGGTCGTTCGCGCACTGGGCGGAGCGGACGTTTATCTCGGACTTATTTCTGCGGTTGTAACATCTTCCGGCGCGCTTATGCAGTGGGTTGGTGCGGTACTGCTGCGCCGGTTCCGTTCAAATAAAAAAGCAATGCGGGCGGCGTTAAGCGCCGGCGTTTTTTTCGGTACACTGCTGGTGGCACTCATGCTTGTTGCCGGAATTTTTCCGGCGTTGCGCGTAATTATCTGTCTGCCGCTTTATATTCTGTTTGTTTTCGGCCTCGCCGGTGCCAGCGGCGTACAGGGGAATATTGAAGTAAGCTGGATCGGTGATCTGGTGCCGCTGTCGATGCGCGGCTGGTTTACCAGCATGAAGTGGGTGATTTCGGCGCTGGGTGTGTTAACGCTCATGCTGCTGTTCGGGCAGATTGCGCAGCGCTGGCCGTATTTCGGTGCGTACGCCATTCTGTTTCTGTGTATTGCGCTTTCGCATGTGCTGGCAATCTGGCTGATGAATTCCGTAACGGACCGGATTCCGCAGCCGGTATCATTTATCAGCAGTAAAAGTGACGTTGACCAGGTAAACTATTTAAATCCCAAACTCTGGAATTATATCTGGTTTTATGTCTGCTGGGCCGGTGGGCGAACAGCGATGCTGACGTTTACCACTGCGTACATGCTTGACTACCTGAATTATTCAATGGGACGGATCGTACTGATTTTCGGTCTTACGAACCTCATCAACATCGTCATGCTTTTAATTATGGGCAAAGTGTCCGATAAGTGCGGCACACGCCGCCCGCTGGCATTTATTTCCGGCGGCATGGGACTGTGTATGGTGCTGTGGGTTTCATCGGCGTGGCTGGGCGTCTGGCCGATCATTTTGTATCAGTTCATCAACGGCGCCGCCGGCTCGACGCACATGATGCTTTCAACCAATTACGGACTGGAGATTTTTCCGGAGAAGGGCCGGGCGGCCTATTTTGCCATTGCCCGCATGTTCATCGGAATCAGCTCTATGGCGGCGGCTGTTATCGGCGGAATGATTATGAGCCGGCTGCGCGGCTGGCATATCACGCTCTGGGGTGCTGAGTTTAATCACTATCATATTTTCTTCCTCGGTTGTTCGCTATTCACCGTCGGATGTGTAATTCCGCTGATAATAGAAGGAATATCGAAGAAAAAACAAAACGGCTGCTAATCACCTTAAAACAGGGAATATATTATGATAAAAACAATAAAACAACTGTCGAAAGACGAAGCGGTTGATAGAGCTCGGCGCGGTCTGGAATTTTTTATTCGTCATCAGAACAAAGAAGAAAAATCGGCGGAGCGCGGCCGGTTTCCAATGATCTACGATTGCAAAGCGAAAAAAATGCTGCGTCTTTCTACCAACTGGACCACCGGTGTCGCCATACAGGCCTGCTTGCAGGCGTGGCGCGCTCTGGATGATCAGCGCTATCTGGATGCTGCCGGCAGGGGAGTAAACTATCTGCGCAGCCTGCAGGAATTCAGTCCGACTCATCCGCGGCTGCGCGGCGTATTTCATGAAATTTCACCGCAGAGCGAGCTCGCCTGTCCGCGCGATGCAACCACGGCGGCGTGGTCGCTGCTGGACTGGTATCAGGCTTCCGGCGACCATGAAGCACTGGAGCGTTCGATTTGTTTTGCCGAATGGTTTCTGTCTGTCGGCACCGAACGCGGCTTCACCTATTGGAATACATTTTTTAACGACAAGGAATGGATACCGGACTGGTCCGGCAGTTTTCATATCGGCGAAGCGATTTATTTCTATCGGCTGAATCAACTGCGCCCGTCGCCGGAATATCACGACATGTGTCTGACTTCGGCGCAGCACTTCGTCAAATATCATTTAGCTGACGACGGATTCGTCACCGTTGCAGTCGATCCGAAAACGTGGCAGGAAGCGGCGCCGGACGATCCGTACCGGAAATTTATTCCGGATGGCTGGGAAATTATGCATCAGTACAACAGTGATTTCGCCGGTGTTGCGCTGGCGTGCGCGCACATGCTTGATAAAGAAACGGATTATATTACGCCGGCGCAAAGTTTTCTTGACCGCATGGTGCGTAATCAGCGTGCTGACGGCGGTTACGGCCCGGAAGAATTTTCGGTGCGCAGCGCCGGCGGAATGGTTCCGGTGGAAATGATGATGCATGACCGGCTGTTCGGCGAGCGTTATACCGGATCAGTTGCGGCAGCGATGAATTATCTCGCCGATATTCAGTGGGACGAAAAAGATTCGCCGGCGGACGGCGCATTTCTCGGCATGACCGACGATTATTATACGGATGATGTAACCTACAACATCCGCGCCGCGTCCTATGCAATCATGGCGTTAATCGAATACGGCACCGGTGTAGAGCCGTTCAACGTTCTGTAAAGGAGGGCATATGAATATACATTTGAAACAGCTTGGTCTGTTACTTGCCGCCGGAAATTTATATTTCTGCGGCATCGCCGGCGCGGCCGATGTGATCTATGCACAGGGGTTCGCCAATAACACCGGTGCTGGAACCACTCTTGTTCATTATGGCTGGGCGTTGTATGTTGATACAGGCGCCTCAGATTTTTCTGCCAGTGCAAACCGGATTGTTACCAATATGAATGGGCCGGGAATAACTAATGTCAACGCGGCAGCCCCGTTTGGAAATTGTATTTCAACCGGATTTTATAATGGAAATTCAGATAAAGTTGCCCTGGCATACGTCCCGTTTCCGTCAGGCCATTACAAAGACATCACTGTAAAAGCTGATATAAGAAACTCATCGAATGATGCCGAGATGCGGTTTGCGTTTGAAATCGGCGGAAACTGGTATGTTTCAAATGATATTTTTAAATGGAATCATGCCAGCACGTTTACAACTGTAACTATCACACTGACGCCGGCAACAGAGCTTGCCTCTTTGAATTTTACTCCGGGGCCGGGCGGAAGTCTGGTTGTTGATTCAGGCACGGCAATCAGCTTTTCTTCGATTTCCGGTGAGGTTACCAAAACCGGGTTTTTTCATAATCCCAAAGCAACAACACAAATGCGTGTCGACAACTTTATCATAGAAGCCACTCAAAGTGTTTCACCGGGGATTAAATTATATCTTATGTTATCAAATTAACCCGAACAGTTACTCCATGAAAAACAATATCAAATTAATTTTATCAGCCGGGACCTTTTTTTGCATTGCCGGAATTGCTGCCGCACAACCGACTGTAATTTACGCGCAGGGTTTTTCCAATCATTCCGGCGAACCCAAAGATGTTTCCGCTTACGGCTGGCAGACGTTTACGCGCGATACAGCCGTTGATTCAACTGTGAGCAGGCGCATTGTTTCCACTGCCGGATCGGATCTGCTGACGAATGTGAATGCGCCGACACCATACGGTGACCGGATTACTGCCGGATTATATAATGCCAATTCACAGCGCATCACGCTTTCATTCACACCGCTGCTTTTAGACCCGCGCAACTATTCAGAAATCACCTTCAGCTTCGATTTGAAAAATTCCGCCGCGCCGTCGAAAGCACGCTTCGCGTTTCAGGCCGGCCGCAACTGGTATGTTTCGGAGCGTTCATTTAATCAAATTACAGAACTGTTTGTGAATTACTCAGTGACGCTGCAGAATGAAAAATTTCTCCGGTTGAATTTTGTACCCAAAAAAACATTAAGTATCGATTCCAGACGCGCCATCCAGTTTGCAAAAATTTCCGGTGATATAATTAATGCCGGATTTTTTCTGGAGCCGAATACCGGCGATGATCCAACCGCCATGCGCATTGATAATTTTGTTGTAACTGCGGTGAAAAATGCAAACGCTGCAGATGTTTCAGCATCAGATAATTCTGCCGCCGCCAAAAAAGTTTTAGTTTATGGCACAGCTCTGCAGCAGTCGCCGGAATTTATGAACGCGCTGAAAGCGGCTGATTTTGAAGTGGAACCGGCGGATGCCGGAAAAATTTCGGCGGTGTCACCGGAATCTGCACGGACGATTGTATTCGCAGATGTCTGTCCGCCGGAAAGCCGTCCGGCACTCGCGCGTTTTCTGCGCGGCGGCGGAAATATTTTTGTCATCGGCCCGGACGTGTTCGATTACCGTCCCGTCCCGGCAAACTCGGTGCAGCTCTGGAGTTTTGCCAGCAACGCCGAAATCATTTATCCGCGCCGGACGGAGCCCGGGGTGCCGGTCGGAAGCCTTGAAGCCGCTACCATAACTAAAGTTGTCGGACCGGACGGCGCGCCGGCGCTGAATGTTAAAACCCTTGAGAAGGGAATGGACAGCACGATGGTTTCATTTCCGGCAAAAGTGTCGGCGCTGAACCCGGCACGCAACGTTCTGGTTATCCGTGCCAAAGGCAGCACCTACGCCGAACTTTTACTGCTGGAAATTTGCGATCGCGGCGGCAGCCGGTGGATTTCATTTCTGCCGGTAACATCGGAGTGGGACAGTTACGCCGTAACGCTCGCCGATTTCATGCCGGAAAAATGGGCGGACGCACACAAACCGTATCCGCTGCTGAATCCGGAACAGATTAAAACCATCGGTATTGGCATTCACAATTCCGTCACCTGGCGTGAAAAACCGATGGAGTTTTCGGTCGGCACCATCGACCTCGCCGAAAATTCCGCCGGCGTGTATACGCCGACCGCACTGCTGCCGAAAATGCGTATTCCTTTTCTGGAGTTAGGCATTACCGCACCGCGCTGGATCTTTGATCCGTTTGCCGGCGCTGCGCCGTTGAAGAACGCCGGGAAAATAATTCCGGTTCCCGGCGCCGGAAAATTTGCGGCCGGTGAAATCGCCGGAATTTCTTCTGCCTGGATCTGTCCGCCGCCGTACATGGAACATCCCGGCACACAGATGGGAACTGATCATAAAAAAGATTATGACACCAAGGCCGAGCACGCTATGCGCCGGATTTCTCTTTACTATACCGGTGCGCTGGACAGTGACGTTGCGGAGCTGAGATTTTTTGCCGGCGGTGAACATACCGGCGCGTCGCTGTCGCTGTTCGGTTTTGAACCGGTAGAGTTTGTAAAAAATCCGGCGCTGGTTTCCTCGCTGATCTCCGGAATAAACTACGCACTGTTTTCAACAAAAATTCTCTCCGTGTCGCCGAACACTACGCGGCCGGAATATAATAAACAGGCGAAACCATTGATTAAAGTGACTCTGTATAATCCGACCGATCAGATTGTGCGCGGAACCTTAAAAGTTTCCGCTGGTGCCGGAATGCTGCACGGCGAAACTGCGCTGGATGTTCCACGCCGGAACATCGCCGTAAAAACGGTGGAGCTGACTGACGTACCGGAAAATTTCCCGTTCAAATCATTCGATTGGCAGGCTGTTTATGAATGGGACGGCGGCGCCGATCAGCTGACCGATCACGTTGATGCCGAGCGGATTTTACTGCACGCCGCGCGGCACATGGTTCGCATTCAAAAATCGCACGATGATGGACGGCTAACGAATCATTTCTTCGGCGATGCCTACGGTGTGCGTGCCATGTATTTATATTTAAACTGGCTGAAGAAAAATCCTGAACAGTTGAAAGATAATGCCGATTTATGGGAGGATATGTCACCGGAAGCAATTGAAAAAACAGCCCGGCGGTTTACAGAAATGATTCTGACGCGCCAGAATCCGGACGGTGCGATTCCAATGGGCTACGGCGAGCATCAGGGCGTTTATAATAATGCCGACGGCGGTAATATTTGTGTGGCGCTCATGCAGGCCGCGGCGCGCATGGATGATGCCGAACTGCGCGAACGGATCTATTCGTGCGGCCGCCGGTTCCTCGATGTTGCCGAAACATTTTATATCGACGAAAAACTCAGCCGGCAGTTAACGAAAGACCAGCCCAAAGATGCTGAACGGAACTGGACCAAAGCCGGACATTACGGACTCGGTTTCGGTTCCGACGGCAAGCTGACGAAAGCCGGACCATGGTATGTTGTGCCGGATGTGATGGGTGCGCAGGCGATTATTGCGGTGGAAAAAAATGATGAACATTACCGGAAAATCCTGCGCCGGAATACGGATGCATTTCTGGACGCCGGATACAGCGCCGCCGGATATTTCCAGGCTGAAGCTCTCGTCTGGTCGTATCTGACATTTGATGATACAAAACTGCATAAGGCGATTGAAAACCGTTTGAGAGATACATTTATCAACGGGCTCCTTGAAGGCCGTGAAAATCACTTCTGTGATCTCGGCGGAAGAGGCTCATTGCGTGCACTCAGTCTTTTGTTTTATCAGCAGCTGGTTGAAAACAGCACCGGTTCGCGCGCTGCGCTGCTTAAATATCTGTGGGGCACCGGCTCGGAAAGTTCAAACGTTTCCGTGCGGCGTCAGGCGGAAATTCACCCGCGGCCGCGCCATGGTGAATCCATCGCCGCCGGAAAACTGGCGGAATACACATCCATCTGGATGATTGAAATGCTCGACCCCGGCTGCACCGTGCTGCCATGTTTTGAACATGTCATGCAGTCGGCGAAATAATGAAAGCCAGATCAAACCCGCCGGCGGCCGAGGCGGAAGCGAAGAAACGGGTGTGTCGGTCCGAAGCGTTCATTCCTGTGGTTTAATGAAGGACACACGATGCCGTTTAGATCGCGGCAGGATGGTTTACAGCCGGCTGGATAAAATGCTGAATAACCTGCAGCGCTGAAAAATGCACTCGATGTGGCAAATTTTTTTTCGCCAACCACCGGTAAGAATTAAAATTGCGGGATTTATTCTGGGGCAACAGCGGCAGTGCTCGCACGGACAATGAGTGACGGCTTTAAATTAAGAGAACGCGCCGCCCGCTGTCCGGTGACAATATCCATTGCGGCACCGGCGAGTTCACGAGACGGCAGGTGAATGGTGGTTAACGGCGGATTAAACATGGCAGCCATCGGAACGTCGTTATATGACGCCAGCGAAACCTCCTGTGGAATCTGAATGCCGGTTTGCATTAGGCGGGTCGCGAATGCAGTGGCAATCATATCGCCGACGCAAATTAGAGCGGTTAATTCTCCGGCGGTTATTTTTTCTGAAAGCTTTTGCACAGCCGGATCGCCGGCGGGCAGGGAATTGCTGAGCGTGTCCAGCGCGACAAATTCAACGACTTTTAATTTTAATCTGTGTTTCGCAAGTGCTGTCTGCAATGCGTTTTCGCGCACGACGGATGTGAGCGACCGGTCTCTGATAAAACCGATTTTTTTATGTCCGAGTGAACGCAGGTGATCCACCAGCAGTTCCGCGCCGGAATATTCATCTGAGCTGCAGGAAATAATATTTTTCTCCGGCGTTTTCAGCCCGATTTGGATAATTTTTTGCCCGGAACGACCCATCTGTTTTTTCCATTCGGAAAAATCAATGGTTCCCACCACGATAACGGCATCCGGGCGGTATCCGCGCAACAGATGGACAGCTTGCAGGGGTGTGACGCCTTTTGACATTCCGGCGACAATGACGCTCAGTTTGTCCTGTACCGCACGCTCATTGATTTCGTCCAGAATAATGCTGAGGTAGGGATCATGAAATGAACGGACAACGACACCGATCAAATTGGTTTTACGTCCGAACACAATATTTGCGGCGAGGTTAGGGCGGTAGTCCATTTCACGCGCAATGCGCAAAACTTTTTCGGCGGTGCGGCGCGCAATCCGGTCCTGTTCCCAGTGCCCGGACAGAATCCGCGACACAATGGACTGCGTAACACCGGATGCTTTTGCAATATCAATCTGACTTGCCATGGTAATGATCCCTTAAATTATGGGTGAATTTGTCAATTTTTCACCGGCGGTTCAATTTAAATTTAAAACATGCAGAAATAAACAGCAGCAAATAATTATTTATAATTTTAGTTGACGAATCGATTTTTCTACGGAACACTGAATTTCATATCCGGCGCTGTCGTGCCCGATTCGGAGTTGAACACATGATTGCCTGCATGACAATAGAACGTTACAGACAGAAACGCGCACTTAGCGCATTATTATTTGCAATGCTGTTTCTTCTGCCGGCAGCAGTATTCACGGCACCGGAAATCATTTATGCGCAGGGTTTCGCGAATAACAGCGGTTCAGGAAAACCGCTGCGGGATTATGACTGGAAAGTATACACCCGTACCAATGCGTTGGATGAGACCGCAACAAGCAACCGGATTGTTATTAACAATGCCGCTGCGATGGCGAACGTCAATGCCGCCGCACCGTACGGCGATGGAATTGTGGAGGGTTTTTATAATGCCAATTCACATCACATCTCTCTTTCATACACACCGCTGGTGATCAGCAACCTCATGAACATCACGGTGCAGTTCGACATGCGCAATACGTTGGACGTTTCAACCACCAGAATTGCAATTGAAGCCGGCGGGCAGTGGTATGTTTCGGCCAATGAATTCAACTGGACGCACGCAACGCAGTTCAGCACCGTTTCGCTGCGGCTGGACGAAGCGGAATTTCTGCCATTAAATTTTTCGGCGGGCAGTGAACTGGCGCTTCCGGCAAATGCCGCGCCGGTTGCATTCTCTGCACTCGGCGGACACATCACAGCGGCGGGCTTCTTTTTAGAACCGAATAACGGCAGCTCTTCGACGCAGATGCGGGTAGATAATTTTACGGTGAGCGCCGAAGTAATTCCTATTCAATCATCACTGTTTTTTACAATCCTGTCACCGCCGGCACTCTGGGAACGGGTTTATGTGTATGGCGATGCGCTGCTGTCGTCGCCGGAGTTTTGCGATGCGCTGACGAGTGCCGGCATGCGCGCCGTCCGGTTATCCGCAGACCGGTTGAATACGTTTTCGATTCATTCCGCCCGTACGGTAGTTTTGGCGCCGGAAACGGTTTGTCCGCCGGAAAGCCGGCCGGCGCTCACACAGTTTTTACGCAACGGCGGCAATATTGCGGTAATCGGCGCCGGCGCATTTGATTACCGGCCGGTGCCGGCAAATCCGGTGCCGCTCTGGCGCGCGTCCACCGGCGCGACGATTACCTATCCGCCGCAGATCGGAACCATGAAGTGCGATAAACCGGCGCGGTCGGAAATCACCGCGCCGGACGGCGAAAAAGCATTGCATTTTGAAACGACCAGCCGCGGAATGACCAATGTGCTGGCGACGTTCAGCGTGTCACCATCACTGCTGAATTCAAACCGGACGGTATTGACGTTTCTGGCGAAAGGCAGCACCTATGCTGAACTGCTGTGGTTGCAAATTACTGATCATTCGAACGGAACGTGGATTCATTTTCTACCGGTAACGCCGGAATGGAAAACGCACATCGTTTCGCTCGCCGACTTTATTCCGGAAGGCTGGTCGGACGCGCTGACGCCGTATCCGCTGCTGAATCCGGAAAACATCAGCAAAATTTCGATCGGAATCAACAACGCGGTAGTGTGGCGCGAAAAACCGATGGCGTTTTCCATCGGTTCAATTGATCTTGCCGAAAACGCCGCCGGAATTTATGCGCCGACATCGGTGCAGTTGAAATACCGGATTCCGTATCTGGAACTCGGCATCACCGCGCCGGAATGGATTTTTGATCCATTCGCCGGATGCGCCGCGCCGGAAAATAATGTGAGTATCACTGCCGCGCCGGATTCCGGCGGACTGGCTGCCGGCACTGATGCCGGAATTTCTGTCGCATGGATTTGTCCGCCGCCGTATCTGGAACATCCCGGTACGCAGATGGGCACGGATACAGCCAGCGAATATAACACCAAAGAAAAACGCCGGATGCGCCGGATTCCGCTCTGGAACGGCACGGCCGGAAATTCCGGTGCGCCGGCAGCGCCGGTAGCAGAACTGCGATTTTTTGCGGCGGGAGAACTGTTTGGCGCCGGCGTTGCGCTGTTCGGTTTTACGCCGGACGAATTTACAGAAAAACCGGCGCTGATTTCGTCCCTGGCATCATCATTGCATTACGCGCTGTTCACGCCGAAAATTCTGTCGGTGATTCCGAACACCACCAGCGCTGCCGAAACGTCGGTGCCGAAGGTGAAAGTGACGCTGCATAATCCGACCACCAATATTATTCGCGGCACATTAAGCGCGAATGCCGGCGCCGGAAGAGTCAGCGGTGCGATGAGTATGGATATTCCGCGCCGGAATAAGGCCACCCGCGAACTTGAGCTCGATGCCGTGCCGGCTGATTTTCCGTTTACAGCGTTCGACTGGGAAGCGGTGTATGAATGGACCTCCGGCAGCGACCGGTTTGCCGACCACGTGGATGCCGAACGGACACTGCTCTACGCCATCCGGCACATGATTCAGATTCAGGCAGCGCACGATGACGGACGTTTAACGCACCATTATTTCGGGGATGCTTATGGCTCGCGCGCGATGTTTCTTTATCTCGAATGGCTGCGCCGGAACCCGGCACAGCTCGCTGAAAATGCTGACTTATGGTACGGAATTTCAACGAATGCGATTGATGTTACGGCACGCCGGTTTACGCAGATGATGCTCGACCGGCAGACATCTTCCGGCACAGCCAAAGGCGCGGTTCCGATTGGTTACGGTGAATATAATATGCCGTACTTCAACAGCGCCGACGGCGGAAATATTACACTGGCGCTGGCGCAGGCGGCGTCGCGCATGAGCGATGCGGCGCTGCGCGAAGAAATTTATACGTTTACCGGCAGGCTGCTTGATCTGGTTGAAACGCTGTACACCGGCAACGGATTGTACCGCACCGGACTGCGCGGCGGAGTTCCCACCCAGGCTACGCTGTGGTACGTCATGCCGGATGTGATGGGCGCGCAGGCGATTTATGCGCTCGAAAAAAACAGCGCGACCTATTCAAATCTTTTCGCGCGCAACACACGGCTGTTTATTGAGCTGGAATACAGCGCCGACAGTTATTTTCAGGCGGAGGCGCTGTGCTGGGCGTACCTCATATTTAAAGAGAGCGATCCGGAGTTGAGCACCGCAGTTTCTGACTGTCTGCGACAGACATTCCTGCCGGGAATGACCAGCGGCGGCGAAACGCATTTTTATAATATGGGCGGGCGCGGTTCGTTGCGTGCGCTGCCGCTGCTTTATTATCAGCAGCTGATTGAAAACAGCGCCGGTTCGCGTGCGGCGTTGCTGAAATATTTGTGGGGCGCTGGGTCGGAAAGCTCCAATGTGTCTGTGCGCCGGCAGGCGGAGCTGCACCCGCGTCCGCGGCACGGCGAATCGATTGCCGCTGCCAAACTGGCGGAATATACATCGGTCTGGCTGATGGAACTGCTGGATCCCGGTTCAACACTGCTGCCGCGGTTTGACGCTGTGATGCAGCCGGGACAGAACTGAAATTACTGATGAGTGGAGGTGAAAACAGGTCAAAAACAAGTTTAATAAATAATTATTGATTATGTGGTTGACAGGTTTTGATTTTCAGGGATAGTAAATGAATAAATCCGGCCGGGTTATCGCCGGTGATAAAAGGAGAACAGCTGTATGAAAGCAGGAAATAAAGCATTCGGAGCGGTTTTATTTGCAACTCTTTTTTCGATATCCAGGGCGCTGGCGGCAGAAACGCTGTACGCACAGAATTTTTCCAATAATACCGGTACGGAACAGCTGGCTTCGGCCTATGGCTGGAAGGTGTTTTCCCGTTCATCCGATGTGTCAAAAGCGAGCAGGCGTATCAGCCGTTATACCGGGTCAAAAATTCAGATGAGAAATGTGAAGGCGCTGGCGCCGTACGGCAAAGACGAGGCGAAAGGATTTTACAGTGCTAATTCGCCGCACCTTTCGCTTTCTCATGTGCCGCTGGCAATCAGCCGCGCAAAACATCCAAATGTCACGCTGAGTTTTGATCTGCGGACAACAGCGGCGGCATCTACCGCGCGGTTTGTGTTTAAAACGGCGGACGGCTGGTATGTTTCAGAAGAGATGTTTGCATTTCCGTCCACGTCAAATTTTCAGACATTTGCGGTGAAACTTTTTGGCGATACAAAATTCCTTCAACTGGATTTTAAAACCGGTAAACTGGGAATTAATCCGGCGCCGGCGGTCGCCGCCTCTGAAATTACCGGCGATATTGAAAATGTCGGTTTTTTCTTTGAACCGAATACCGGCGCAGATGCCACTGTGATGCGGGTTGATAATTTTGCAGTAACCTCGGGCTCATAATATATGTCCGCTTTTTTGCAATATAGAAAGAATTTCCGGCGGCATCTTATTCCGGCGGCGGTTCTATGTGCGGCGCTTTTTCATGCGCCGCCGGTTCTGTGTTCGGAATTCATCATTTATGCGCAGAGCTTTGCAAATAATGTTGATAAGGTAGGTCAGTTCTGTGCCGATTATGGCTGGAAAACATATTCCGGCAGTGCCGCCGGCGATTTTTCATCGAACAGTAAACGGATCACATATTTTTCCGGCGCCGCGGTGATGGCAAACGTGCGCGCATTGTCGCCCTATGGACAGGAAATAGACCGGGGCTGTTATCTGGTAAAATCAAAACATATTACACTGGCGTATGTTCCGTTGCCGGAGGGCGTTTATTCCAACCTTAATTTAAAATTTTCCATCAGGCATGACGCGCTGGAAACCCAAACGTATTTTGCATTTCAAGCCGGCGATACCTGGTATGTTTCGCAGGATACGTTCAGCAATACAAACGCGTTTAAGGAATGTTCCATTGCGCTCGCCGGCGATGTGCAGTTCCGGCGACTGAATTTCACACCGCGGTCTGTATTGGAGATTAGCAGCGATGCGCCGGTGGCGTTTTCTGAAATTACCGGTGATATCATAAATGCCGGTTTTTTACTTGAGCCGGATGGTACTGTAGACACCAATATGCGGGTGGATAATTTTGTGATTACCGGCGGGGGCCGTGTGTCGTCTTCCGGGACGATATTTGCCGTGAAATCGTTTCTTCCGGCGGATGCCGGCTTTACCGGCTTCGACGAAGCGGTGGTGTATAAAACTGCCGGCTCGGAACAGTTGCATTTTTATCTGTATAAACCCGCAGGCTGGCAGTCGTCAGACCGGCGCCCGATGATTCTCTTTTTTCACGGCGGCGGCTGGATCGGCGGCAGTCCGTCGCAGTATGCAAGTGCGTGCCGGACATTTGCGGATAAAGGATTTGTTACCGCCACGGTGAAATACCGGCTGGCGGCAGCGGCGAACCGTCCGCCGGGCATGGATACGGTTACGGCGCATTTTCGCACGGTCGAAGATGCAAAAAGCGCATTCCGGTATACAAAAGCCAATGCGGCGGCATTCGGCGTTGATCCGGCCAAAATTATCACTGCCGGCAGTTCCGCCGGCGCGCATTTGTCGATCTGCGTTGCACTGCTGGATGTATTGAATGATCCGGCCGACAACCTGGATATTGTGCCGGACCCGGCAGCGGTGATTCTGATGTGTCCGGTAATCGACACCGGTCCGCCGCCCGGTTATGAAATAATCTATAACCGGTTCAAAAACCGTTACAAAGAATTTTCACCGATTGACAATTTGCGTTCCAACATGCCGCCGCAACTGATTCTGCTGGGCGATAAAGATACGATTCTGAGTGAAGAGCATGCCCAAACATATCAGAGCAAAGTGCGGGCGCTCGGCAGCGTGTGTGAACTGGTCATGGTTGCTGGCGCCGGGCATTCGGCATTTTACACCGGGAAGTATGCCGAAGCGGCGATTCAGGAGACGACGGATTTTCTGGAAACATTTAATTTAACGGGTGAATACCATGAATAATTTTAAACGGCACGCGGTACCGGTATTTGCGCTGGTTTTTGCGGCGGTTATGGGAATGACAAAAACCGGAGCTGCTTTTCTTTTTGCCACAGCCGGCGATGCTCCATCTGAATACGGATATATTTATGCCCAGAATTTTGCGAATAACAGCGGGGAGAGCCAGTATGTAGATGTCTATGGCTGGCACGCATATTCACAGACGAATGCAGCAGACATCACATCAAAAAACAGTAAACGGATTATCGCATACATCAATGGAAAAACTCCGGTGAAAAATGTTGCGGCGCTTTCTCCGTTTGGTGACGAAACGACCACCACCGGAGTTTATGTGGGAAATACGTGGCAGGTTTCTCTGGCGTATGTTCCGCTTCCAATTGACATGAGCACTCAGCCGAATATTATTCTCGGCTGTGATTTGAGAATGGCAACGAACTGTTCAATCGCCCGCTTTGCATTTCAGGCCGGCGATACCTGGTATGTTTCCGAAGACACATATAATTACACGCATGCCACAGAATATAAAACCGCCAGGATCGGCCTGTTCGGTGACGCAGAATTCCGGGAACTGGTATTTGTGCCCGGAACATCATTGCAGTTAAGTCCCGAACCGGCGGTGCCTTTTTCCAGTATCACCGGCAATATTTCCAATGTCGGATTTTATCTGAATCCCAACACCGGAACCACTGCGGTTTATATGCGGCTGGACAACTATACGGTTGAATCTGTTGAAACTGCAGCTGTTACCTCCGAGATCGCTCCGTCACAGATTGAAGAAAGTAATTACGTGCCGGTTGAAGAGGTGTTTATTCCTCGTGCTCAGTTTGAAGAACAGTTTGCAGTTTACGCTGGAAAACTGCGCGGCACCGGTGCCGCGCGCGTTACGCCGGAAATGACGGTGCTGTCCACCGAAAATCTGGATGGCTACGTCCGGCAGCTGGTTGCATATAATGTGGAAGAAAATGAACGGATCACCGGCTGGCTGCTGATTCCCGCCGGACTTGCCGTCGGGGAAAAACGGCCGTTAATGATGTGCATTCACGGCACCAGCGCTTACGGCAAAGATGCCCCGGTCAATAATTACAGCAATTATCCGACTGAAGACGTGACGGAGATTGAAAAACGGAATCAGCGTAAGTTCGGCGAGGATCTGGTTAAGCGCGGGTTTATCTGTTTTGCACCGGATCGCCCCGGTTACGGTGAGCGGGTACTGCCGGGCGCCACCGGCACCACAATTGAAAAAGCCAATGCCTACAAAGCGGATTTCGCGGCGCGCTATCCAACCTGGAGCTATGAATATGGCAAAGTCGTGCATGATCTTCAGCAGGCGCTGGATTTTCTTGTCGAACTGGATTTCGTGAATACGAATAGAATCGGCAGCATGGGGCATTCGCTGGGCGGACACGACAGCCTTGATATCGCCGCAATGGATGAACGCATTAAAGCCATCGCGCACAGTTGCGGCGGCGGATTTGTGTATGACTCAAAACTTTGGACGAGTCCGGCGACAGTGGAAAACGCGGTTGCTAAAATGAATCTTGGACAGTCCGCGCGCCGGAATCTGTTCCATCAAAAAATTGCACCGCGCGGCGTACTGCTGATGATCGGCCTGAACGATCCTTCCAGTCCGCTGGGAATACTTCCGGCGCTGGAACTGATCACCGAATATTATAAAGAACAGCTGCCGATGTACGGGCTGACGCGTCAGCATCCCTTTACTGTGCTGGCGCACACCGCCGGGCACGCGATGCCGGATTATATTCGCGAATATGCTTATGACTGGTTGGAAAAACAGCTGATGGAATACTAAATTTTTGCGAATGGATGTAAAACAGGACGCATCCGTTCAGAAGAACAGAAACATAACAAACAAGGAGAAAAGACAATGAATAAGACCTGTACGAGTAAAGTTAAAAAAGGATTCATTTGCGCAATGATTTCCTCAGTGATCCTTTCGTTCATTGCGCCGGCTTCGGCTGAGATAATCTATGCGCAGGGATTCGCCAATGAAATCGGTTCTGGCAGCGCTACGAATAAACCGATGAGTGATTATGATTGGGAAACATATTTTGGCACAGGTGCTACAACAGGCTCTTCCTCTGTGCGAATTTATACAACCCCTACAAATGCCGGAATAGTCAACGTAAATGCCGCAACTCCTTATGGCGAGAATATTATATATGGAGTTTATCAGGTTAATGCCGCAAACATTCAGTTTGCGTTTACGGCTCTTACCTTAGATAGAAATAACTATGAACAAATTACACTGCAATTCGATATAAGATCCGGAACTGCAGCAACGCATCATTTCGCAGTTAAAATCGGTGATGATTGGTATGTTTCGGCAGCGACATATGATTCTGAAAACATAAGGTTTGAGACTCACAATCTAGTTCTTGATACCGCAGATCTCATCGCGTTGGATTTCAGTACAGCTCCTGGTGCTAGAACATTAGGGCTTACAACAACCACTCAAAATTTTGCAGCTATCGCCGGTGATATTACGGCCGTTGGCTTCTTTGTAGATCCCGGAGCCGGCAGTACATATATGCGCGTTGACAACTTTATCGTCACGGCAATTCCTGAACCGGCGACACTGGGGCTGCTTGTTCTGAGTGTCGTTGGAATCTTCGGATTCCGTCGCATCCGCAAGGAACGCGCATAAGTGAATTAGGATAACAAAATTTAAATGAACGGATGTAAAACAGGGCGCATCCGTTCAGAAAAACAGAAACATAACAAATAAGGAGAAAAGACAATGAATAAGACCTGTACAAGTAAATATAATAAAGGGTTGGTTTTTGCAGTCGTTTCTGCAGTAATCTTTTCATTAGCAATTCCAACGCAAACCATTGCAGACATAGTTTATGCTCAAGGATTTGCAAACGATACCGGTAGTAGTGCAAAATTGTCTGATTATGGCTGGTATTCATATTCAAATACGAATGCTTTGAATGTATCCGGCAACAATCGGGTTGCACAGCAAAACGGTTCAGCGGCGTTAACCGCTGTAAATGCGGATACTCCCTATGGAGATAACATTCCTCAAGGGTTCTATACGGCTGCTTCCGGGGCCATTTCTTTGGCATATGTCGAGTTGGCGTTAAGCGGGTATACAGATATTTCTTTATCATTTGGTGTACGAAATTCTGTGGACACGTCTTCAACCCGGTTTGCGATTAAAGTCGGAAGTGACTGGTATGTTTCAGAAACAACTTATAATCAAATAACATCTTCTTTTGTGACGTACTCGTTGGACTTATTAGCAGACACAGAGTTTCGTGCGGTGAATTTTACACCCAGTGTCGAACTTGCCATTTCTACAGATCCAGTCGTAGAATTCGGTGATATTGCCGGAAATATTACTGCGGTTGGATTTTTCCTCGATCCTAATCATGGAGGGGCCACAACAACTATGCGCGTTGACAACTTTATCGTCACGGCCATTCCTGAACCGGCAACCCTTGGACTGCTTATAACAAGCATTGCTGGAGTTCTCAGCCTGCGTCGTGTCCGTCGTGCGTAAGTGAATTAACACAGTAAAAACGCCGGCATTGTGAATGCCGGCGTTTTAGATGAATGCAGGCCGCAGGACTGGGATGGCGCGCTGTCGCTGTCTGCCGCATAAATAGGAATAAAAAATTGACTCTGCGAGCCAACGCTACAATTTTCTTTTCATTTGCGTTCATTTGTATTTATTCGCGGTTGCAATAAAATAAGCAAAAACAACAGAAAGGAGATTATGAAAAAAACACAAAGGAAACCGGTTATTCACATTGGAAAAACCAAAAAAGAAATCAGCATTGCAGCGGGAGAGCTGGGTGCACGCCTGATTCGTAAAGCGATTAAAGAAAAAGGCCGGGCGAATATTATTGTGGCGACCGGCGCGTCACAGCTCGATATGCTGCAGACTTTGACGACAGCAAAAAATATTGACTGGACGAAAGTCACCGCCTTTCATCTTGATGAATACATCGGTCTGCCGATTACCCATCCGGCGTCTTTCCGGAAATATCTGTGGGAACGGTTTGTTTCTCAGCTGCCGCTGCCGCTGGCGGCATTTCACTATTTAAATCCTGAAAAAAATCCGGTGGCGGAATGCCGGCGCGTCAGCGAAATCATCAGAAAACATCCGGTTGATGTCTGCTTCGCCGGATTCGGTGAAAACGGACATCTGGCATTTAACGATCCGCCGGCGGATTTTAAAACTGCGGAACCGTATATCGTTGTAGATCTGGATGAAGCCTGCCGGAAACAGCAGCTGGGTGAAGGCTGGTTTAAAACGCTGGCGCAGGTGCCGAAACAGGCAATATCGATGTCGGTAAAACAGATTATGAAATCGAAAGCGATTGTCTGCACTGTCCCGGGTAAGGTCAAAGCGCAGGCGGCGAAAGATTGTTTGAACGGAAAAATTACGCCGCAGCATCCGGCCTCCATTCTGCAACGCCATTCGTTTGTCCGGTATTTTCTGGATGAAGATGCTGCGTCACTGCTGGGAAAATAATTCATTCACCGCAAAAGAACGCAGAGAACGCGAAAGAGAAACCGCCAGAAAACCACGAATGGACACAATTGTTTTTTACAAAGAGAAAACGAAGGAAAAGAAGAATTTCATTCATTAATGCCGATTCGTGTTAATTCGTGGTTAAAATAATTTTGCCGGAATAATTTTGCAAAAAGAAGACGTGCGTAAAAACCGGAACCCGGCGGATAACAGCACAAATTTTGCGTTCTATGCGTTCTTTTGCGGTTACAATTAAAATTAGAAAGACCTAATGGAAACCGCGGGACATAATACATACAGAGTTCAATCGGTTTGTGAGACTGTCGCCGTTAATGCTGCGTGGGACAAACCGGAGTGGGAGAAAATTACACCGCTCATGTTAAATCAATACATGGGTCATTTGCCGGCCCACCGCCCTGAAACACAGGTGAAGCTGGGATGGAATCAGGAATATATTCATGTAATTTTTAAGGTAAAAGACAGTTATGTGCGGGCCGTTGCGACAGAGCATCATGAAATGGTGTGCCGGGACAGTTGCGTCGAATTTTTCTTTACGCCGTCAGCCGATATACGTCAGGGCTATTTTAATCTGGAGATAAATTGCATCGGTACAATATTGCTGTATCATCAGTGCGGCAGAAACAAAGACCGGGTTATAGTGGATCAGGCGGATATTGATTCACTCAAGGTGGCCACTTCTTTGCCGTATCGGCAGGCGATAGATCCGGAAATTGTTCAGCCGGTGGAGTGGACTGTGGAGTATGCTCTGCCTTGGGAAATATTGAAAAAAATATGCGGATGTGGTGCCGCCGGCGCCCGGAGTTGTCTGGCAGGGAAATTTTTATAAGTGCGCCGATCAAACGTCGCATCCCCACTGGTTGACGTGGTCAAAGATTCCGCTGCCGAAGCCGGATTTTCATGTTCCGCAATATTTCGGGCAATTAGAATTTACGGATTAAGAATTATTTAGTGTAACCGCAGATGACGCGGATAAAAATAAATTTAGTGATAAAAGAAGCGTGTTCCACAAATTTTCAATTTTATTTTGGAGAAATAGATTATGTCAGCGGGATTGTTTGATATTCAGGTGAACGGCTTTGCCGGTGTGGACTTCCAGCAGATGAATGTAAGTTTAAGCGCACTGCGGCGTGCGGTGGATAAATTGCATGAACATCAGACGTCCCGTTTTTTTCTGACGCTGATTACGGATGATTCAGCGCGGCTGGAAAAAAAACTGGCGCACTATGAACAGCTGCGTGCGGCGGACCCGGTGATTGCCGAAACGGTGTGCGGTTATCATCTGGAAGGGCCGTGGCTTTCGCCGGAACCCGGATTTCACGGTGCGCATGATCCGCAGTTTATGGGTCCGCCGGAAATTAAACTGTTTGAACGGTTTCAGCGCGCCGCCGGCGGGAATGTCCGTTTAATCACACTGGCACCGGAACAGCCGGGCAGCGCGGAGTTTATTCGCGCCGCAGTTTCTGCCGGCGTACAGATTTCGCTGGGACATACCAACGCCGGTGCAAAGGATATTGAGGATGCCGTGGCCGCCGGCGCAAAATTCTGTACGCATCTCGGCAACGGCGTACCGCCGGAACTGCCGCGTCATGATAACGTGATTCAGCGGTTGCTGGCGCGCGACGAACTGACCGCATTTTTTATTCCCGACGGCATTCATCTGCCGCCGTTCGTTTTGCAAAATCTGTTCCGCGCTAAACCTGCCGGCAAGGCGCTGTTTACAACTGACTGTATGGCTGCCGCCGCTGCACCGCCGGGCAATTATACGCTGGGTGCGATGAAGGTTGCCGTCGGCAAAGACCGCATTGTGCGTCAGCCTGGACGTCCCGGTTTCGCCGGTTCGGCGTTAACTGCGGACGACGGCGTAAAAAATATTTACAAGTGGCTCGGCCTGTCAGAAGCAGAAAGCCGCGCGCTGTTTTCACCGGAAATTGTAAAACAGTTTAGCCTGACAGAGCCGGTTTAACCGCGGATTTAAACAGATGAAGATGGATTTTCTAAAATGTCTGCCGGAAAATGAGCGGAAAAAAGAAAATAGATTTCATTTTTTATTCACCGGATGCTCGTTTTTTATCCGTTTATATCTGCGTCATCCGCGGTTAATTTATTAATACGATTGGAGGTTCTTTATGACCGATACGCAGTGGCAGGTTTTGTTAAATATTATTCGCGGTGAAACGGTTAATCCGGTTCCGGCGGGATTTATCATCGACAGCCCGTGGCTGCCGGGCTGGTTCGGCTGCAGTACGCTCGATTATTTTGCCAGCGATGAAATCTGGTTTGAAGCCAACCGGCGCGCAGTTGAAACGTTTCCGGAAATTATTTTTCTGCCGGGATTCTGGTCGGAATATGGAATGTGCACCGAACCTTCCGCGTTTGGATCGCGCTGCATGTGGAACGAAAACAACCTGCCGCACGCCGACCGGATTGTTGATGATGTAGACAACCTGCCGGAATTCTGTAAAAAATTCCGGCGGCCGGATGTCACAGTTGCCGGTATGCTGCCGTTTGTGTTGAGCCGCGTGCGCCGGATGGAACCGGCGGTGCAGCGCATCGGACATCAGTACCGTTTCGCCGTTGCGCGCGGGCCGCTGAATATTCTTTCGTTTTTAATGGGAACCACCGATTCCCTGATGGCGTTGAAACTTTATGAAGAGGAAACGCATTTTCTGCTGAATGAAGTTTCAGAGTTCCTCGTTGATTGGATCGGACTGCAGCTGAAAACGTTTCCGGCGATGGACGGCATTCTGCTGCTGGACGATATCATCGGTTTTCTCGGTGAAGAGGACTGTCGGGCATTCGCGGTTCCGTATTTGAAAAAAATTTACGGTGCGTTTGATGTGAGCGTAAAGTTTCTGCATAACGACGCCGAAGGCCGTGTCTGTGCGCCGTTCCTGCCGGAAACCGGTGTGAATTTATTTAATTTCAGTTTTAACCACAGCATCCCGGCAATGCAGAAGCTGACCAAAGGGCAGGTTGCACTGCTGGGAAATATTCCGCCGCGCGATGTGCTGGCGCAGGAAACACCGTCGCAGATTGAAAACTGTGTGCGCGAAACACTCTCCGGAATTCATGATAAACGCCGTCTGATTCTTTCCGCTGGCGGTGGAATGCCGCAGGACGTCAGTACAGAAAATATTAATGCGTTTTTGCGTGGCATAAAATAATATCAAATTAACTTAACTGGTATTTTTTACCACGGATGACACGGATATAAACGGATGAAAGAAATATTTTTGACGGGATTTACAGGATTAACGGAATTTGAATTTTATCCAGTAAATCCTGTTAATCATGTCAAAAAATTCTCCGTTCTCTTTGCTGCCTCTTTGTGAAGATCCGTTTAAATCCGTGGTTAAATCAATGTGAATCAGGATAATTTTATATAATTCCCTGCGCGGGTTCCGGTTTTCACCGTGGAATTTGTATAAAAATGAAATATCGTCTTGATTGCGTATATTTATTAAACTACTTTCTCAAACTATTGAGAAAAAATAAGGAGGCAGAAAATGAATAACCTGTTTACTATCGAAGATAAAGTGATTGTCGTTACCGGTGCGGCAGGAGTTCTGGCAGGCGGTGCTGCGAATTATCTGCAGGAGCAGGGCGCAACGGTGATTTATCTTGATCTAAATCAGGCTGGCGCGGACAGAACGGTTGCGGCAGCGCAGAAGATTTCCGATAAGTGCTGCGGTTTTGCATGCAATGTGCTGAATCAGGATGCGCTGAATTCGGTTTACGATGCGGTACTGGAACGTTACGGAAAAGTGGATGTGCTGATTAACGGTGCCGGCGGAAATATGCCCGGTGCAACGATCGGCCCGGATCAGGATATTTTTGATTTGAAGATTGATGATTACGGCAAGGTATTGGATCTGAACCTGAAAGGAACGGTGCTGCCGACAATGACGTTCGCCAGGGCGTTCAAAAAACAGAAATCCGGCTGCGTAATTAATTTTTCGTCGATGTCCGCCACGCAGGCGCTGACGCGCGTGCTCGGTTATTCAAACGCGAAGGCAGGAGTTGATAATCTGACGCGCTGGCTGGCATCAGAATTCGCGATCCGCTATGGCGCCGGAATCCGCGTGAATGCAATTGCTCCGGGATTTTTCGTCGGCAAGCAGAACCGCGCGTTATTAATCAATGAAGACGGTTCATATACTGAACGCGGTCAGCAGGTGATTAATAAAACGCCGTTCCGGCGTTTCGGCGAACAGCACGAAGTGTACGGCACAATTCATTATCTGATTTCAGATGCCGCCGCATTTGTTACCGGTGTAATTGTTCCGGTGGACGGCGGGTTTTCTGCTTTTTCGGGTGTTTAAGAATGATTCGTCTTAAGGAAACGATGCGCTGGTTTGGTCCGGCTGATCCGGTTACGCTCTGTGATATTAAACAGTGCGGCTGTTCCGGTGTAATTACATCACTGCATCACATTCCTTATGGCGATGTGTGGACACGCGAAGAAATTATAAAGCGGAAAAAGGAATTGGATGCGTGCGGTCTTGAGTGGATCGCAGTTGAATCAGTTCCGGTTTCCGAGGAGATAAAAACACGTACCGGCGGTTATTTACGGCATATAGACAATTACCAACAAACAATTCAAAATCTCGGCGCTGAAGGCATCAATGTTGTAATTTATAATTTTATGCCGGTACTCGACTGGGTACGCACTGATCTTCAGTACGCTCTTCCTGACGGAACGGAATGCCTTTATTTTGATCCGGTGAAATTTGCGGCATTTGAAATTTATCTCTTGAAACGCACCGGCGCTGAAAATGATTATACGCCGGAGCAGCTTCAAAAAGCGGAAACATTTTTTAACTTACTTTCGCCGGCGGAAATCAGAAATTTTGAGCGTACAATTATTGATATATTCCCCGGTGTAAATTTAGGGTTCACAATTCAGGATATCCGTGACATGCTTGCGAAATATAGGAATATCACCGGTGACCGGTTGCGTGAACATCTGAAACTTTTTCTTGAGGAAGTGATTCCGGTTTGTGAAGCATGCGGCGTGCGTATGGCGATTCATCCTGACGATCCGCCGTATTCAATTCTGGGTCTGCCGCGAATCGTATCCACTGAAGAAGATATTAAAATAATTCTTGAAATGGCTGATTCTCCGGCAAACGGAGTCGCATTCTGCACCGGCTCTTTTGGCGCACGTTCCGATAATGATCTGCCGGAAATGATCCGCCGTTACGGCAGTCGGATTCAAGTGTTTCATTTCCGCAGTACACAGTGTAATCCCGACGGCAGTTTTTATGAAGCGAATCATCTCGAAGGCTCTGTTGACATGTATGAAGTTGTAAAAGCAGCGCTCGAAGAGATGAAAAAACGCAAAGATGCCAACCGTTCGGATTGGCAGTTGGCGTTTCGTCCGGATCACGGACACACGATGCTTGATGACCTTAAAAAACCGTTGGCATCGACTCCGGGCTATTCCTGTATCGGACGGATGCGCGGGCTTGCCGAAATCAGAGGCCTTCAGTTTGGCATCAGTAGAAGTTTTAAAAGAAAGAAAACCTGAACTTATAATAAAGATCGATAGGAGATAGAAGTATGATAGAAAAGAAATATTCATTAGTTATTCCAACCAGCATGGGAATCCGTTTAACGCCGGTTGATTCGCAGCCGTTTCATTGCAGCGAACTGTTTAAAATGCAGGCGACGAGCGCCGAGAGTAATGTTGCGAGCGTGGCGTCGTTTCTCGGCATGCCGGTAAAAATTTTGACAGCATTTGTGAAAGGCAGCCCGGTGTCACATTTCATTAAAGATAATCTGCGCAGCCGCCGGATGGATTTTGAGGGACCGGAGTTTGATCAGGGCGGGCCGTGGGGTTTCCGGCACCAGATTAATATGGCGGACAGCGGTTTCGGCAGTCGCGGGCCGCGCGTTCAGAATGATCGCGCCGGTGAAGTCGGCCGCGAACTCAGCGTAGATCATTTTGATCTGAACCGGATTTTTGCGCAGGAGGGCGCGCGGATTGTACATCTGTCCGGTTTGATTGCGGCGCTGTCGCCCAAAACCGGTAAGTTCTGTTTGGATATTGCGCGCGTTGCGAAAGAGAACGGTTCGCTGATTTCCTTTGATCTGAATCACCGTGCGAGTTTCTGGAAGGGTCGTGAAAAGGAACTGGCAGAAGCGTTCGCCGAGATTGCGTCGCGCGCCGATATTCTGATCGGCAACGAAGAGGACTACCAGCTCTGTCTTGGTATTAAAGGACCGGAAGCCGGCGGCAAAGGGCTGGATGATAAAATTGACGGATTTAAAGAAATGATCGGGCGTGTGCAAAAGGCGTATCCGAACGCGCGCTGGTTTGCCACTACGCTGCGCGAAGTGATTTCAGCGAACAGCCATTTGTGGGGTGCGCTGGTAACGGACAGTAAGGACTGGGAAATTATTAAACCGCGCGAAATCGGCGTGCTGGATCGCATCGGCGGCGGCGATGGATTTGTCGGCGGCCTGCTGTACGGAATCCTCAAAGGCTGGGATGTGCAGAAGTGCGCGCAGTTCGGCTGGGCCAGCGGCGCGCTGGCGGCGACGATGCTGACGGATTATGCTCAGCCCGCCGATGAAGATCAGCTTTGGAGCATCTGGAAAGGCAACGCGCGTGTTCAGCGGTAACAAAAATTAATTGAGGAACAGTAAAATGAAAAAAGCAGATATTGGATTAATCGGTTTAGCGGTAATGGGTGAAAACCTTGTGCTGAATATGGAAAGCAAGGGATTCACGGTGGCGGTGTTCAACCGGACGGTGGAAAAGGTTGATCATTTTGTGAGCGGCCGCGGTGCCGGAAAAAATTTTATCGGCTGCCACAGTATTGAACAGCTGTGTGCATCGCTGGAACGTCCGCGCAAAGTGATGATGTTGGTGAAAGCCGGCAAAGCGGTGGACGATTTTATCGAACAGGTTCTGCCGCACCTTGAAGCCGGCGATATCATCATTGACGGAGGAAATTCTCTATTTATAGACACCATACGCCGGACAGAATATGTTGAAAGTAAAGGTTTCCTTTATATCGGTACCGGCGTTTCCGGCGGCGAAGAGGGCGCACTGCTGGGTCCGTCCATTATGCCCGGCGGCTCGCCGGCGGCGTGGCCGGCAGTAAAACCGGTCTTCCAGAAAATCTGTGCGTATACTGATGACGGTGAGCCGTGCTGTGACTGGGTTGGCGAAAACGGCGCCGGACATTTTGTGAAGATGGTTCACAACGGAATTGAATACGGCGACATGCAGATGATCTGCGAGACGTATCAGATGATGAAAGACGGACTCGGCATGTCGAACGACGAAATGCACGAAGTGTTCAAAGAGTGGAACACCGGCGCGCTGGATTCTTATCTGATTGAAATTACGCGTGACATTCTCGGCTACCGGAATGAAGACGGCGATGCGGTGATTGATTACATTCTGGACGCCGCCGGACAAAAAGGCACCGGCAAGTGGACGGTGGAAGCGGCGCTGGATGTCGGACAGCCGTTAACGCTGATCGGCGAAGCAGTTTTTGCGCGCTGTCTTTCTGCGCTGAAAGAGGAGCGTGTCGCGGCGGCAAAAGAACTGAACGGTCCGGATCCGGTATTCAGGGGGAACCGCGCTGCATTTATTAAAGATCTGGAGCAGGCGCTGTATGCCTCGAAAATTGTTTCGTATGCACAGGGCTATCAGCTGATGCGCGCCGCCGCCGGTGAATATAAATGGAATCTGAATAACGGCGGTATTGCGCTGATGTGGCGCGGCGGCTGTATTATCCGTTCGGTATTCCTCGGAGAAATTAAAGCGGCGTTCGACCGCAATCCGGATTTAGTGAATCTGCTGCTTGATCCGTTTTTCACGGCCGCAATGGAAAAAGCGCAAACGGGCTGGCGCCGGGTTATTGCTTCGGCGACGGAACTTGGGATTCCGGTGCCGGCGCTCAGCGCGGCTCTGGCATATTACGACGGTTACCGTTGCGGACGTCTGCCGGCGAATCTGCTGCAGGCGCAGCGCGACTATTTTGGTGCGCACACCTACGAGCGGACCGATAAACCGCGCGGCGAGTTTTTCCACACGAACTGGACCGGCCGCGGCGGCGATACAGCGGCGTCGACTTATATTGTTTAAAAAAAGAAAGATGGTTTTTAAACAGAAGATCGCAAAGTGCGCGAAGATGTTTAATCGCAGATAACGCGGATAGAAACGGATTTTCTACAGAAGGAAATAAAAAGTAATCGCCACGCAAAACACAAAAAACGTGAAGATTTTACGTTCTTGGCGGTTATAATAAAAATTAAAATATTATAAGGAGAAATTATGCCGTGGTTTTATGAAGAGAAGGATTTTATCTCGCGCGCAGAAATTGAACAGATGTGTCAGCGCACACTGGATGAAGCGCGTGAGCGGTTGAAGTGCGATTTAAAACGCGTACTGCTGCTGCCGCCGGATATTACCCGCGCACACAGCGGCGCCGGCTGGATCACTGAAACATTTTACAAACTGCTGGCGCCGGCAGGCTGTGAAGTGCATGTGATTCCGACGCTCGGTCAGCACGTTCCGCACACCGAAGCGGATAACAAATGGATGTTCGGCAGCATTCCGGAAGCGTGTATTCATGAACACGACTGGCGCAGCGGCGTGACGCATCTCGGCACCGTGCCGGCATCGTATGTTCAGGAAAAAACCGGCGGCAAGGTCGATTGGGAAATTCCAGTGGATCTGAACACGATGACGGTAACGGAAAAATGGGATTTGATTATTAACATCGGTCACGTTGTTCCGCACGAAGTGCTCGGGTTTGCGAATCATAACAAAAATTATTTCATCGGGCTCGGCGGCAAAGAAACGATTTGTGCGTCGCACCTCGCTTCCGGTGTGGTCGGAATCGAAAACAACCTTGGGCAGTTAATTACGCCGGTGCGCGCGTGTTATAATTACGCTGAAGAAAAATTTCTCGGACATCTGCCGGATGTTTATGTGCAGGTGGTGATGAAGCGCGACGATGAAAATAATCTGGTGCACAGCGGCGTATACGTCGGCGACGATCTGGAAACGTATTTGATGGCGGCGCGCACCAGTCGCGCGCAAAATATCACGCTGTTTGATAATCCGGTGGAAAAAATTGTCGCGGTGATGCAGGCCGACGAATTCCGCGCGACGTGGGTTGCAAATAAAGCCATTTACCGCACACGCATGGCGATGGCCGGCGGCGGCGAGCTGCTGATTATTGCGCCCGGTGTCGAACGTTTCGGCGAACAGAAAGAAGTGGATGCGCTCATCCGCAAATACGGTTATTGCGGCACACCGAAAGTGCTTGAGGCATACCGGCGTGAAAAGGATTTGCAGGAGCTCGCGCATGGCGCGGCGCATTTACTGCACGGCTCGTCGGAAGGCCGGTTCACGATTCGTTACGCGCCCGGACATCTCACGCGCGCAGAGGTGGAATCCGTCGGTTACGAATACGCCGATCTGCAGGAAGCGCTGAAACGCTATAATCCGGAAACAATGCAGGAGGGCTGGAACACCATGCCGGACGGCGAAAAAGTATTCTTTATCAGCACGCCGTCCGCCGGACTCTGGGCTACCCGCGACCGGTTTGCAGATTAATTTATACCGGCGGATGGAGGATATACAGTTGTTCTGTTCAGATTCTATCGCGGATATAAACAGATTGATTCATGTTGCTGTTTCCTGATTGAACCGTCTGCGGCGGTTGCAAAATTCACTGTTTTACGCGGGTAGGTGTTGATCCATGTTCCGATCCCCGGAGCATGTGCTGATTCGACCCGCTTTTTCCTGTTGGAATAAACTGTACGGACGAACTGGTCCGTGTTTTCATTTCTGCGGCGTCCCTATGTACTGCAACGGATGGCATAATACAGGTGTGTTCGCTGCCTGCCGCAAACATTAGAGCATTTTAAATTAATGTATAGCCGCAAAAACGCGCAACAATCGCAAAATAATTACGGGCCGAATGATTGATAAACCGCAGAGCGCACTGAGAACTTTTCAACTCCCAACTGTAAACTGAAAACCCTGAACACGGAACGCGGCGAGGGC